>LSQX01385674.1_pt1 | contig 84562 bp, 74 predicted proteins | sample 654561 | NCBI WGS metagenome assembly LSQX01 (sample SAMN04489861, study PRJNA283612) | anaerobic digester metagenome | isolation source: 4 biogas reactors fed with cattle manure at either 37C or 55C with and... | place: Denmark: Kongens Lyngby | collected 2014 | reverse complement strand
AATAGGGCAAAGAAGCGTGTTTTACCAATCTCCAACACTTTCTAAATTTCCGTTCGTGATAAGGCTCCCTGACAATAACTATGGAAAAAGGCGCGTACTTGGTCGTCCGTCAATCTTTTGTGAGGTTGAGACATCGATTCCTCCAGTTTCTGAGGAATCTACCCAATCATATATCTTTTGTGACAATTTCAACAGTTCACTTTTCAGCTTTAAATGGTTCAATTTTGAAGTTTAAATGACAAACGCGCACTTACGATTGACCATCACCCCTGTTACGGGTAAAATGGATTGAGGCTATTTGTAAACCTTACATCTCACGCCTCCTAAAGTCATTATGCCTGAAAGGAGAAACGGAAATGAAGAATAAATCCCCTATCATCAAAGTCAATATCTTGGTTTGTTTTCTGGTTATATTGCTGTTAACAGCGTGCGGCCCAGGCAAGCCCGTGCAGAATGTGAGAGAAGATGAATCCACTACGGTTGATGTCCCAGCCGACCCCCCCACAGAAAGCGAGAGCCAGCCACCTTCTGATGAAGTCGTTTGGATGGAAGACATGGTTTACCCGGGAGCAGAATTTTTGCTGGAAGTGGATGGGATTGGCGGACCGATGAGTCCATGGCGATTCTATACGGTACCCAATGCCAGCGGGGAAGAGTTGGCTGAATATTACAAACAGCAGCTCTACTGGTTTGATGTTGAACGTGATGAAATCGTTGATGGAATCAGATACCTAAGTTTGACACATCCTGAGCCTATGGCTTTTATGGACAGTGTTGAGGTGGACGGTCTTGAGGCTATTGAGGAGATGAAAGAGATCTCGAAAGCCATGGATGGATCTTTACTGAGCGTAGAGGTTGCCCATTCTAATTACGGTCATGGTATGGACCGCTTGGGTTTTGCTGTTGCCGCGCACGGCATCGCTGATCAGATCCCTCCAAACACAACCATCATCGTTCTGGAGTATTATAAGGATTTATACTCCCTATTAGATTATTAACCTGCCCCTGATTGGCTAGTGTAACATTTTTTCTGTGAAACCATAAAAATGTAGATGACACTATCCTTTCAAAAGTTAGCCCAACAACCAGGAAAAGATAAAAAAGTCTCCAAGAGTGGTTTTAAATTACCAAGTGAATAACTGGAAGAACTGGCAGCCTGGCACAACAAGCCATTTCGTCCATCTGTAGTTGGACGCGCGTTATGAAAAAGTTAGTTAGGTGAGAAGCGTACGGGATGCGCCCTAATAAAGCTCCCTGACAATAACTATTGAAAAAGGCGCGTACTTGATCGTCCGTCATCTTTTTGTGAAGTTGAGACATCGATTTCTCCAGTTTCTGAGAAATCCACCCAATCATGCATCTTTTGTGATGATTTCAACGGTTCACTTTTCAGCTTTAAATGGCTTACTTTTCAAGTTTAAACAGTTCGCTTTTGAAGTTTAAATGTATCGTTGATTTTTTAATCGAAAACCATGTATAATAAAGTATGGCTCAGACAATCTATACTGTCGGGCATAATAGCCTGAATTTTATGCAGTTCATGTCACTGATCCAGGCCAACAACATCACCCACATCGTCGATATTCGGAGCATACCTTACAGCAAATATGCGCCCTGGAGCGATAAGTCGCGCTTGGCTGATTTATTGCGACCCTTCAAAATTAATTACACTTATTTAGGTCACAAACTTGGGGGTAAAAATATCCGGTCGGGGAAATTTTCCAATCAGAAGCGATTGCCTTCGCAAGCGGTATATAACGAAGGCATTAAAGTATTGGTCGAGCTCTCAATGCGAAGCCACCTGGCCATTATGTGCGCCGAAGGCGATCCCGGAAAATGCCATCGTCAGCATACAATCGCTCAAACACTGCTTGAATCCGGCGCGAAGGTCCTTCACATCCTGAAAGATGGAAGCATCAAAGAAGCGTGGAGAGTGGAAAGCGCACCAGACCAACCCACCCTGTTTTAATCGGTATTAAAATTTACTGTATAATTGGGAGATCTAAACCACCTGTTTCATGCCTTAACCAAGTAGCGAGGTGAAGCTATGTCAAAACGAAAACTGGTTCCTCTGATCATCATCCTTTTAATCATCCTGTCTGGATGCCATTTCCCCAACAAACCCTGGGTCCTGGTTGAGTTCACCAACCTTGAAGATGAGCAGCAGGTACTTCTAAACGAAGAGCTCCACATTATCGCTCTGGCGCGATCCTCACAAGGTATTGCCAAAGTTGAACTGTTTATCAACGGCACATTGGAAAGCATCGATGCACCCATCATGGGTCATCCTCGCGAACATACCGTTGACCTGCCTTTTATCCCTACTGCGGAAGGCGATTTACGCATTACAGCGATAGCATCTGACCGTAAGGGGACAGTTTCAGAACCTCTCACCATTAACCTGACTGTGGTCACATCCCTCGATGAGACCGATGCAGAAACCACGCTGACCCCAACGATATCTCAAGAAGAGCTCGCTCAAACCCAAACAGCCCAGGCGGGTTGTACTAACAGCGCTTCGTTTGTCGAGCATATCACCATTCCGGAGGGGACGCAGATTTCTGCCAACACAAATTTCTCCAAGATCTGGCGAGTGAACAATAACGGTACCTGTGATTGGGCCGGCTACCAGGTGATCCACTCAAACGGTAACCCGATGGCTGCAAATTCACCTCAAGCGTTACCGATCGTCAAAGCGGGTGCTAATGCGGATATTGTCATCGAGATGGCGGCACCACCAACGCCAGGAAGCCACTCGGCTGTCTGGCGCATTCAGGCCGGTGATGGGTCTTTGTTCGGCCCGGATCTCGTTGTCAGCATCAATGTCCCTGAACTCCCAACCTCTACCCCCATGCCAACGACAACCCCTACCCAAACACCATCGCCAATACCAACAGCCACACAAACATGGACACCTATCCCTCCTTCAATCAGCGTCCAGCAAATCACAGAGCAGATCTCCATCCCGTCCCAGTCCACAGGTTTCAAAACCCTCACTTGTCCCAGCGGGTCAATGGTTGTTTCGGGTGGGTTCTCTCATGATTCGGGTATCTACGTTTGGCAATCGATAAAAAGCGACAATGGCTGGCGTATCACCGCTACCAATTCGCACACAAAAACCAGGAAATTAACCATTACAGCCACCTGCTTATTCAATTCGAATGGAACCAGCAGCGCTGCCATCCAAGAAAAACCTGCAAAGGCAAACGACCTGACCAAAATCACAGTTAGCTGCCCTTCCGGGTCGCTTATCACCGGGGGCGGTTGGGCAGTAGAAAATAATACGCCAATTACAGTCACCAATTCATCTAAATCAGAAAACGGGTGGCAGATCGAAATCTTTAATTCAACGAGCAAGTTGCCAAAGGTCACAGCTTATGCTATCTGTATGTCTGGTGTCCCTGGCGCCACATATCAAATGGAAAACGCAAAGAACGATGTGCCACCAAACAGCACAGCCGGTGCGAATAAGATTTGCCCCTCTGAAAGTAATTTAACCGGGGGCGGATTCTCAATTGACAGGGAATTGGTGCTGTACCACTCGGCAATTGACGGTGATGGCTGGATAAATTTTGTTTCTAACCCAACCGGTGAGGAGAAACGTTTGGACACTTTTGCCATCTGCTATCAACCCTAACCTGGCATCCGTTCAACCTTTAACAATCCGATGCAGGCACTTTAATCACGTGCCTGCATTTTTTGTGAAAGCGCCGAGTTTTGAGTATAATAACCTGGCCACTAACAAATATGAGGTTACTGAATTTATGCAAAATCTTTTCAACCAGGCATTAATCGCCAAAACAAGAGCTGCGCAAACTGCAGAAATAATCCAGCCCGTTCAAATTGGAAACACGTTTCTTCAAAACGAATTGGTCTTTTTTATCAAACCCGAGCTGCTCGATATTGAGGATGACGCAAAGGTTTTAAACAGCCTGAAAATGATTGGGGACTTGTTCGCGAAGTATCAGGTTCAGGTTAATGGCTTAGTGATCCTGCCTGGAAAGGTTTTAGCAGATTATGAGACCATGAATCGACATTATGGGTTCATTAACCAACTTTCACGCCAGGCATCGACGATGGTCAACGACGAAATCCGGCAAGAGATGTTCCAGTCCCTGAACGTTGAAGATCATGGTGATCACAAGATTCTAGGAGGACATGAGTTCTTAGAAACTTATTCAAGCGACGTGGAAACATTGAATAAACTCTGGTTTGGCCAGGGCGCCCAAAAACTCCGCAGCGGGTTTTATTTTGTAGCCATCAACTATAACGGTGATCCGATCCTGCTCATCAATGGTTTTAATCCCTCTCAGTTATTGCATTTCACCCGTGAGGACCACCGAATCATCCTGATGTTAATTCACAGCGATACGGATTGGTACGACCTCAAATTCAACCTGGTTGGAGACACCTTCCCAGCCCAAGCAAACCTCGATTCGATCCGCGGTCAGCTATTTGCCCACTCAGACCGTTTTGGCCTGGATGACGTTGGGATTAACAGCAACGGTGTTCACCTTTCAGCCGGGCCCTTCGAAGCAGCTTTTGAAATCATCAATTTTTTCGGAGATATCCTGCCCTATAACCCCCACACCGACCCCCCGCTAGTGACAAAGCAGGCCATAAATAGCGGCATAGACCCTGCCATAGCTATGTCGCTTTTAAATAATCCCGAAATTGGTGAAAGCGATCTGTTCTCTGAAACAGAGAACCTTAATACAGATGCCGCTATTAAGGTTGCCAGAGAAAAATTCATTAATCCATAAACAACGCGAGGTAGTCATGATATCTATTTTAAAATCTTATTTGTATCAAGAAATTCATCAACAACCAGATGTGATCAACCGGATTCTCACCCAGCCGCAAGATGCCATCAGCGAGCTGGCGCAACAAATCCGGGCACGCGGGATCGAGCACATTTACATCGCAGCCCGCGGCACCAGCGATAACGCCGCTCGCTACGCGCAATACCTGCTTGGGGCGCACAACCAGATGGTCATCTCCCTGGCATCACCCAGCCTTTTCACACTTTACCGCCAGCCCCCCAACCTCACTAACACCCTGGTTGTGGGGATTAGTCAAAGTGGGCAGAGCCCGGATATCGTCTCCGTTCTAGAGGAAGGCAAAAAGCAAGGTGCATTAACTGCAGCCATCACCAACACTGCAGATTCCGCGCTGGGAAACATCGCTGATATCACCCTCGACTTGCAGGCAGGTGAAGAACGTTCGCTGGCAGCCACGAAAACCTTCACCGCCCAAATCGCCAGCCTGGCGCGCCTGTCCGTGGAGCTCAATCCAACCGAGGAACTTCGCCGCGATCTGGCAGAACTCGCCAATGGTTTTGATCAGGTCTTTCAATCGGAGGAACCAATCAGCCAGCTGGTCGAACGCTACCGTTACATGGCCCAATGCGTGGTCATCAGCCGGGGGTTTAATTTTGCCACGGCTTGTGAATTCGCTATCAAAATGAAAGAACTCACTTACATTCCCACAGATCCCTATTCCAGCGCAGATTTTCACCATGGTCCTTTTGCCCTTATCGACCGCGGCTACCCAGCGTTCTTAATTGCGCCCAGCGGTCTGCTGGTCTCGGAATTTAAGGCCTTGGTTGAAAAGCTCCAGCAACGTGCAGCTGAAGTAATCATGATCAGCGACCATCCTGACCTGCTTGCCCTCACCGAACACACCATTGTCCTTCCCAACACCGTGCCTGAGTGGCTTTCGCCACTCACAACCATTGTTCCCGGGCAGCTATTCGCCATGTATTTGGCGCATACACGCGGGATAGATTTTGATAAACCGCGCGGACTGAACAAAGTTACTGAAACCTGGTAAGTAAAAACGCCACTGGTGATCCCCCTCCTGTGGCGTTTTATGACTCATTATTTATTAAATATCCTGTAAAATCAGTTCGTCCAATCCCCGTTTAGGCACATGATGAACATCTTTTTCATCCCGATAGTAGGTGGTTTCAGCGCCCTCTTCAATAATATCGACCACAACTGTTTCCGCTGGTTTCCCCAGGGCAATCACCAACAGGAGTTGATACCGCTCCGGAAGCCCCAGTGCATGGGATAAGGCGTCTCCCCTTGTCGACCCAATCATGCAGCCGCCCAAACCCGCCTCAACCGCCCCTAATAGTATGCTTTGAGCCGCAATGCCATGGTCAATGCCAAAACCGGCACTGATTGCAGTATCCCCCAAAATCAAGATATATGCACTGGGTCGTTCGCCCAGCGCTGGTCCTGGCCAATCCTGCAAATCGCCCGCCCAGCCCAAATGCGGAAAAATTAAATCTTTCATCTCTGGTGTATTTCTCAACCAGAATTTTAAAGGCTGCCTGTTTCTGGCGGAAGGTGAATATTGAGCCAGGCGGATCAATTCACGCAGCGTTTCGCTGTCAATTCGGTAACGCTCATCAAATCGTCGATAACTGCGGCTGTTTTGAATCAGGTTGATTAATTTCATAATGATTGCTCCTTGTTGTATTTTGTGTCCACTTTAAAATTAAACCGGGTTCTTTTATCATTTTCCAAATCATTTTATTGGCCATCTCGCTAATTGGAAAAGGCGGCCACACTACCCAATAATTATAACGAGATACCAGAGTCGACGATCATAAAAACGCCCGGTTGGGCCCCAACTTCAAGGGCGCAAAGAAACGCAAGTCTATCCCATCGAAAATGGGCAACCCTGCTAAATCAACAAACCAAGAAACCAAATATTTTAAATTTGGGTATCAAACGCTGTATTAATTCGTGCAATGAATGGGGAATTCATGCAAATGGTTGGGTAACCTGGTTAGCGATGATAGGTATCCGTACTGACAAGGCCGTTTTCCACACGCCAGATCGGGTGTGTTTCTGCAAATTCAGGTTCAACCATGGCAAGGTCTGTTGTCGTTAGCACAGCTTGCTCACAGTCTGCCAAGCCTTTCAACAGGTCTTTTCGACGTTCCGTGTCCAGTTCAGACATAATCTCATCCAGCAGCAAAACCGGCCATTCACCGCTACGTTGATGCAGCCAGTTGACCTCTGCCAATTTCATTGCCAAAAGCGCTGTGCGTCCCTGCCCGCGAGAGCCGAAATCGCCCAGGTCAATTTGGTTGCTGAGAAACCGCAGTTCATCCCGGTGCGGTCCCACGGTGGTCATACCTCGGGCAATCTCTTCTCCCTGGTTTTGCTTCAAAGCTTCCAGCAGCCCGTCTTGAATCTCTTCAGATGAAAACCCCGATCGGTCGGCAATCGTCTTCACGGGCAACGCCATCTGTCCATCAGAAACAACAAGCGGGTCGTAAGCCGGCTGGTAATCCAATCGCAAAACTTCCTGACCGCGGGTCAAAGCATAATGGACGCGTTGGGCTTCAATTTCCATTTCTCGGATAGCAAGAATTCGTTCCCGCATAATGAAAGCGCCATGCCTGGCGAGCATGCCATCCCAAACCGCCAGTTGTCCGCGATCTCCGCCGCGTTCGGCCAGTTGTTTAAGCAGTGCATTACGCTGAGATAGCGTTTGCGAATAGTCGCCAAGGTGCCTGACATATTGGGGCGACACCTGGGAGATCAGCATATCCAGGTATCGCCGCCGTTCTGCAGGCCCCTCCTCGATGATCCTAGCCATTTGAGGCAGAAACAACACCGCATTTAAAGTGCCAATGACCTCACTGAGCTTGCGTTTAACGCCATCCAATAAAACTTCTTTCCTGAAACGTAGGTTTCCATTGATGCTGTTGGGTTCCAGAATTAATCGCACCTCAACCCGATGCGTTTGATCCCCCCTTTGGACTTCGCCAACAATTCTGCTGACAGCAATGTGATCATCAATCGCAGCAAAACTGATCAATTGACGATCAGTGCTGGCATGAAACGAAGTAAACGTTGATAATAAATAAATTGCTTCAAGCAGGGTTGTCTTTCCCTGTGCATTATCACCCACCAACAGAAAGATTTCCCGGGGAAGCTCAAGGTCCAACCGGGAAAAGCTGCGAAAGTTCGTCAGTGATAAATGTTTTAAATGCATGGATAACTAAGTGGTTTCCATTTCATCTTCATCCTGGTCCGGGTGCCAGATTTGCTCTGCCCGGTCTGTATATAACACCCCATTGATATGATCAATTTCATGCTGGAAAATCCTCGCCAGCCAACCCTCTGCCCGGATTTTCACATTTTTTCCATGCCGGTCCTGGCCGCGCACCGTCACCACCTGCGCTCGTTCTACCTCGCCGATAAATTCCGGGACAGACAGACAACCTTCTATTCCCAATATGGTTTCTTCAGATTGACTCACAATTTCAGGATTTACCAACGCGTATAATTGCTTCGGAATGCTATCATCGTCCTCATTGCCAAACTCAACGACAATCACTCGCTTGGAAACACCAACCTGAGGCGCAGCGAGTCCCACACCCGGGGCCACACGCATGGTTTCAACCATGTCATCAATTAAAATTTGCAATTCTTCATCAAAAACCTCAACCGGTTGTGCCTTTTGACGTAAGACGGTTTCAGTATAAGGATATATCTTTCGAATGCTCATCGTATTTGCTCCCGTTGCATTTTACCAGTAAATTTTCATGACCGTTATCAACGATCTGTTTTTATTTAGAGGAACTGATTTTACCCCGATCAAGTCGATGTGTCGTCTGCGATTCAGCAGCCTTGCGATGATAAGCCGCAATCCATTCCGAAAACCGCTCCCGTTCCGCGTCAATTTCAAACTGCTTGACCTTGTCCAACCGTTCACCCATTCGGTAAAAAATATCTTCCTGAACCCTGGCTGGGTCGTATACATGGTCAAAGGAGAGGCGCGTGTTACCCACAATGATATACACCGTGCCAAAGTTGAATAAAAAACCCCAAAAGCCCAGTCGTTCATATTCAATGCTGAGTACGTTTTCCAGGGGAGCAGACCGCCGTTGAATTTTTCCCAGGGGTTTACGGTCTAAATCGATGACCTGGTCTTGGGTCACCATAAAAACATCGTTACGCCAGTCTGCGTAGACGTATAGCATCCACAGGAAGATAACAAACAGAAACACGACAATCAACGCCAAAGTTTCTGTAATCGGAAGAAAAGCCAGCCGTCCCCCCAGGCGCAGTATAGCGGCTGCTACCATTAAAGCCGTCAAGAGAAGGGGCAAAAACAGGCCTCGGATGAGAACAAACCAGTGTTTACGATAGGTAATTGCGCCGTCATGCTCATACCGTAGCCTAATAAAGTCTGAAAACAACCAGGTGAAAAAACCGGGTTCTTTCAATTCCAGTTCTGCTTCCAGCGATGCCTGGCGTGCAGTTTCCACCTCGACGACATCCTCAGCATCAGCGGACAAATTTAATAGTTCCTGCAATTTTCGGCTCATGATGCGCGCTTCTTCACGCCTGTTCACAGATTGCAAACGGCGCCAGTAAGATTCGATCATGCTGGCCGTTTCCTCAGCATACGCAATTTCCCGCAAACGGATCGTGCCCACATAAGTGGTCACCACCACATCTCCAAAGCCTAATAAGGTTCCCAATCGGGAGCGATGAATGCCCACCGACATAATCGCTCGCAATGGCGCTTCCTGGCGGCTATCATGAATAAAAGCGACTTTTTCAATCCATACCACACGTTTATTCGTCACGATGAAAAAGTCGTTTTGCCAATCGTTGTAGGCCCAAATCGACCACAATAAGCAGGCGGTTAAGCCTGTCGCGAAGGTAATCCATCCATAACTACGCCCTGGCAGCCAGAACCATTGGAAAAACACAGAAATCAGCACCACAAACACACCCACGAGCATCGGCGGAATCAATCTCGACCACATGATGGCAGGATGCCGGCGGGTCATCACATGGACGTGTTCATCTTCATGTAACCAGGGTAATGAAACCTGAGATGCCAGCTGCCGGCTTTGAATGGCTACGTCCAGCATTGCTTCAAGATCAGTTATTTGATCATAGATTTCTGCATAACGCTTGTACTCAAGGGCGAGGACGACCGTTACCCCACAAGAAACTGCCCGATAAGCGTGGGGATCATCATACAAAAGCGCTTCCTCACCAAAATAATCACCCCCGGAGAGGTTCGCCATTAAAATTTCTTCATCAGCCAGATCGAAAAATAATGCCACCCGACCCTCATAAAGGACGTACATCGCCTCTGGTGAATCCCCGGTATCAAAGATCACCTCACCATCGCGATAAACCCTCGCGATGAATGAATCAGCTAAAAACTGTATTTCTTCGAGGGCAAGTTGAGAAAATATCGGAACCTCTGATAGGGTTTCAATAACTGTCTCTCGCCTGATGTCCATGTTACAAGTATAAAACAAGTTCAGGCTTTAATAAACACTTTTCCAAAACCAGGAGCTATCGAGGTATGATTGTTGCCGCATTCATCATCTTGTTTCACTTAACTGATAAGCACTTTAAAAGATTGGGAAGCAGACTATAAAGTGCGCCTCAGGTCACTGTTATTCACTAAACAGAAAAAGGAAAACCTCCTATAATTAGCATCGGTTATATTTTTACATCGTCATATTGAATATGATATAATTTATCTAATTAGAGATAATAGAGCAAATGAGAACAAAATGAATTGCACGAATTGCCAGTCTGAACTCCGATTTGGTGCGCATGTGTGCACTTCATGTGGCCACCCTGTTTCGGTCAACGTTCAACGGGAAGAGCTGTACTTTTCTCGCCTGACTGCCTTCGCGCCCGATACGCTGATTCGCAAAGTTCGGGTGGCGCCGTATCTCGCCAAAGAGCGACGCATCGTTACCGCCATCATGATCACGATAGCTAACGACGCATTAATTTCCGAAAAAATTCCGGATTTTGAACACACTCAGCTGCTCAACGATCTCCTCGACCATATTGCTAAGCGTATCTACGAGTACGAGGGCGCCATTGCCAAGCTGTGGAAGTATACCATCCTGGCTTTCTTCGGCGCTCCCATTTCCCATGAAGATGACCCGCTGCGGGCTGTCCACACAGCCGCTTTGGTTTTAAAAGACATCGACCTTCTCAATCAAACAGTCAAAGCTGCACACGGTGTCACCCTTCAGATGAAAGTTGTGTTGAACACCGGGCCCATCCTGATTGGGAATATAAAACCCAATTTGAAGTTTGACTTCCAAACTCTGGACGGAACCATTGATCGCATCGATCTGGCCATCGCAGCCGAGATTCCCCACACCAAGGTAGTCCTGTTCGATGACACCTATCAATTTGTTCGCCCCTTCGTCAAGGGCACTAAATTAGATCCCATATTTTGTGAGGATGTTCAGGAACCGCTCCATCTTTGGCGGGTCAACCAGATTATTGATCGCAAAAGCGCTTTGCATCGATCCCCGATAGCTCAGATCACCAGCCTGATCGGCCGAAAAAAAGAGCTGGATTCATTGCTCGAACTCAGTGAAACGGTTTTAGCCGGGTTGGGCCGGGTTGGTCTGGTTTTAGGTGAACCGGGGATTGGTAAATCCAGGTTGATCCTGGAGTGGAAACGCCAAATGAAAATACTGTACCCAAAGACACCTATGCGTTGGATTGAAGCCCACAGCCTGGCCTTTGGGCAGGAATTAGCCCATCACCTGCTTAAAAATCTCCTGCGGGCAGCCCTGGATATTTCTGCCACAACACCCGATGCTCAGACGAAAGAAATTTTAAGCGCCGCCCTCATGAACAGCATCTGCCCGGGTGATGAAAACATAATCCTTTACCTGGCCCATCTGCTAGAATTAGAGCTTTCTGAGCAAGAGGAAGCGCAAGTTCACCTTTTGCAGGCTCAGGAACTGCGCAACAAGTATTTACACTCGATCCAGACCTTCTTCCGGTGTCTTTCAATGCAGCAGCCTCTAATCATCGTGCTGGAAGACCTCCACTGGGCAGATGCCTCTTCGGTAGATCTTCTGATTGACCTGCTTTCCCTGACCTCATCTGCACCAATTTTGTTTTGTTTGGTTTCTCGCCCGGATCATGATTCCGTCGGTTGGAGCCTGATTAAAGCCGTTCGTGAAAAAATAGGTTTGCGAATGACAGAGCTAACACTGGAGAATCTCTCTGAGAGCGAGAGTCAATCCTTTGTTGAACAATTAATCAATTCTAAAGATATTCCAAAAATCATCCAAACCGCCGTACTCAACAAATCGGAGGGTAACCCTTACTTTATCGAAGAGCTTGTCAACATGTTGATCAATGAAGGCGTCTTGCTCCAAAAGGGTAAAGGGTTTGTCATCTCAACAAAAATTGACGAAGACCGCATTCCTGACAGCCTGCAAGGTCTGCTAACAGCCCGGATCGACCGCTTGCCCGAGGACGCGCGTCTGACGCTGCGCATTGCCAGCGTAATCGGTCGTTATTTCCCCGAAAAAGTGATCGCCAATGTCATGAAAGCACACGCACCGGACGTCAACCTGCTGGCACAACTTAATATTCTCGAATCGCTGCAAATTCTCTCCGTCGCAGAAGTTAAACCCGTGCTCACCTACAAATTCCATCACGTCTTAATGCACGAAGCCGCCTATCATTCAATCATCGAGGCTGATCGGGAGGATCTGCATCGCAGCGTCGGTTTAGCCCTGGAATTTCTATATCCTAACCAAAAAGAACGTTTGGCGTCTCAACTGGGATATCATTTCTTAATTGCCAGAGACATAGAAAAAGCCTTTCAATATTTAGATTTGGCGGGCCATGTCTCCATGAGGGCCTTTGCCGCTGCAGAGGCTGAGGACTATTTTTCTCGTGCAATTACCCTAACTTCAAACCTGGAACAACTCGCCCATCTTTACACCGACCTGGGTGAAGCGCGTGCCCAACAGGGAAAACACCGCCAGGCCGTCCAAGCCTGGAATGAAGCCATTCGCCACCTCCACCACCTCAATGACCCCGATCGCCTGGCCAGGGTATATGCCTGGTCAGCGCGTTCTGCCTGGTGGGGGTATGACCCTAAACACAGCCTTGAAATTTGTCTTGCGGGGTTAAAAGCCGTTGAAGGGGCTGATGAAAGCCCTGATATCGCCTATCTCATCCATGAGACTGGTCGCTCGTATTTATTTAACGATCAACCCGATAAAGCCCGCGCCTTTTGTGAACAATCCCTTGAAATGGCCCAGCATTTAGGGGCGGTGGATGTGCAAGCAGAGGCCCTGGCCACCATTGGCATCCTCCCCACAACCAGGCCAGAACAGGCCATCGACGCGCTTGAAATGGCTGTGAAAATCAGTGAGGAAAATAATCTTTATAGCCCGGCCTCGCGTGCCTACATTAACCTGGCTGCAGTCATAGATAACCTTGGCGAGGTTCGATTGGCGCGTGATTATCGCATGCGGGCCATCCAGCTCGGACGGAAAATTGGCAGTATTTCCGACGAATTATTCCTTCATCAAACCATTGCCCGGGCGTCACTCTGGCTGGCAGATTTTAACGATGCGAAGACCAGGCTCGTTCAAAGCGAACAGCTTATCCAGCAAACAGAAACGCACCTTTCAGAAGCTTGGTTGACCCAATCCTACCTGGAAGGAAATTATCACCGCCTGAAAGGCAATTTCGACCAGGCACTCGAGATCTTCACCGAATTAATCGGGCGCAGCCGTCAGCTTGGAGATGCTCAACAACTCGTCGCTGCCCATCTTGCATTAACTGAAACGCTCTTTGAACCTTACCTCTTGGAGGACACGGATCACAATGCCGCCGATTTAAACCTCGCCCTCAATATGCTTGAATCCGCCCAGGAGCAACCCGGAAAAGACGCACATTTCCCCCGGGTTGGTGCGCTGTGCCTTACGAGCGATATTTTAACCGCCAAAGGTGATTTCGAAAAAGCCAAGCTGGCCTTGAGCCGGGCAGAAGAGGTTTATCGCGCCCTCCCCAACATGAGCGACCGGGTCAGGATTACACATGCCCAGGCCAGAATTAAAGCAGGCGAAAAATATTATCAGGAAGCGATTAACCTGCTTGTTGAATTAGATCACCTGCTGGAAAAAATGGAAGGGCGCTGGTGGCGTGCCCGGGTCTGGTTAGAGCTTGGTGAGATCTACCTCAAAAGAAACGGGCCTGAAGATATCGATCAGGCTCAAAACTATTTCCGCAATTCGCTGGCAGAATTTAATGAATTGGAAGTAAGTTATTACCCCGATGTCATTGTCGAAAAACTGCGCCAGGTACAACACATCTCCCGGGCGACAGCCATCGCGCATCATAAGGTCACCGAAGAATTGGAACAAGCCGGACGGGTGCAACATACATTAATTCCTACTCATTCCCCGGTGATCCCCGGATACGAGATCAACGGCATCCTGTTGCCTGCGCGCGAGACTTCCGGCGATTTTTATGATTTCATTGAACTGGGTGATGGTAGGCTCGGTATTGTTATCGCTGATGTGGGGGATAAAGGCGCCGGCGCAGCGCTCTATATGGCCATGAGCCGAACACTGATCCGCACCTACGCAAAAGAGAGTCTGATGAGCCCCAAACAGGTCGTGCAACAGCTCAACAGGCGCATCCTGACAGACACCCAGTTGGGAATCTATCTGACTGTCGTCTTTGGCATCCTTGATCCTGACCTGGAAACCTTTACTTATGTCAATGCCGGTCACAACCCACCCATCCTGCTTGTCCAGGACAACGAGCAGATCAAATTAACCGAGTTCAAAAAGACTGGCACCCTGGTCGGTATCTTTCCAGAAAATACTTGGGAGGAAAAATCGATCACCATCCAAAACGGCATTGTACTGATTCTCTATACAGACGGAATTACCGAAGCACAAAACAAGGACGGCGCTTTTTATGGAATCGACCGTTTTTACGAAGTATTAAAGGACAACTTCTCCCTATCTGCAGAAGACCTGCGTAACTGCATCTTAGAAGATGTCCAGGCTTTTACAGGTTCATCACCTCGTTTAGATGATATCACCCTGGTGATTATCTCAAAGTTTGATGCGCATACTTAAAAAACAGCCTGGCTATTTTGGCCAGGCTGTCTGCGATTTAAGCAAATTTACTTCGACATTTCCGCCTGATCCAGGTTGGGCAGGTTAACCATAATTTTTTTCTTGAACACCACCTGTCCATCTTCAATATCAATCAGAACGGTATCCCCATAGACAAAATCACCAGAAAGCAAGCTGATCGATAAGGGGCTTTCAACATACTTTTGTAGCGCTCGTTTGAGCGGGCGGGCTCCGAAGGCCGGGTCATAACCCTCGTTAGACAGCCATACCCGGGCTTCTTCTGTTAGTTCCACGTGTATACCGTAATCATCCAGCCGCGCCTGAATTTCTTCCATCTGCATACCTACAATTTCATGCATATCGTCCTTCGTCAGCAGTGAAAATAGGATAATTTCATCAATGCGATTAAGGAATTCCGGCCTGAAGGCACCTTTCAGTGCTTTTTCAATTTTTTCTTTATCAGCTTTATCATCTTCATTCTCTGAACTCAAAAAGCCCAGGGTTCCGCCCCGGGTCACATATTCAGTACCCAGGTTGCTGGTCATGATCAGCACGGTATTTCTAAAATCAACCACCCGGCCCTGCCCATCGGTCAGTCGTCCATCATCAAGAATTTGCAGCAGTGCGTTCCACACCTCGGGGTGTGCTTTCTCAATCTCATCAAATAACACCACCCGGTACGGGCGCCGGCGGACAGCCTCGGTTAGTTGACCGCCCTCTTCATAACCAACATATCCTGGCGGAGCGCCAAACAAGCGTGAAACTGCATGCTGCTCACGGTATTCGCTCATGTCAATCCGCACCAGGGCATCCTCATCATCGAACATAAATTCTGCCAGGGCTTTTGCCAGTTCGGTTTTACCCACACCGGAAGGGCCAATGAAAATAAACGAACCAATCGGTCGCCGCGGGTCTTTCAAGCCGCTCCGGGCTCGCCGGATCGCATCAGCCAAAGCTTCAACTGCCTTCGCTTGCCCCACCAGGCGTTCATGCAGACGGGCTTCCATATGCAGTAATTTGTCTTTTTCATCTTCTAACATTTGAGAGACGGGTATACCCGTCCACTGGTTGATCACTTCAGTGATGTCGTGCACATCCACCACTTCATTCAATTCATGTTCCTGTTCCCAGCGATCGCGTTGATGGTTGAACAGTTCTTCAAGGCGCAAGCGTTCAGATTTCATCGCAGCCGCATGTTGAAAATCGCTCTCTGTCCCCGCTTGTTCTTCCTCTTTCAAAAGACGGTCGATTTCGCTTTTCATTTTTTTAAGATCATCTGGCAGCGAATACAGGGCAACCCGCAGCTTAGCCGCGGCTTCGTCGATCAGGTCAATTGCCTTATCAGGCAAACGTCGATCAGTAACATAACGGGTCGATAGTTTCGCAGCCTGGACTAAAGCCTCATCTGAGAAAGTCACCTTGTGATGGGCTTCATACCGACCTTGCAGGCCGCGCAGCATCTCAATCGTATCGTCAACGGTGGGTTCCTCCACAAAAATTGGCGCAAACCGCCGCTCAAGGGCAGCATCTTTCTCGATATATTTATGATATTCATCCAACGTGGTGGCGCCCACACACTGTAATTCGCCGCGAGCCAGGGCCGGTTTCAGCATGCTGGATGCATCTATCGCACCCTGGGCCGCGCCTGCCCCTACCACGATATGCAGCTCATCGATGAACAGGATAATCTCACCTTCAGAGCGTTGGATCTCCTCAATCGCCGCTTTCAATCGCTCTTCAAATTCACCCCGAAAGCGTGTACCAGCGATCATGGCGCCCAGGTCGAGGGAGACAACACGTTTACCCATCAAGATCTCGGGGACATCATCGGTTGCGATCTTCTGAGAAAGACCCTCTACAATGGCAGTTTTTCCAACACCTGCTTCACCGATCAAGACCGGGTTATTTTTCGTCCGGCGACATAAAATCTGGATCAAGCGCAATATTTCATTATCACGCCCGATCACCGGGTCTAATTTGCCTTCACGAGCCAATTTTGAAAGATCACGCGAATATTTATCCAATGTTCGGTAACGCGACTCAGCCTTAGGGTCCGTCACCGTCTTACCGCCACGCAACTCTTCAATGGCAGTCATCACCCGCTGGTGTGTGATTCCCAAATCATCCATTAAGCGGGATGCCGGGGTGTTGCGCTCGCTGAGAATGGCCAAGAAGAGATGCTCTGTGGAGATGTATTTGTCCTTCAAACGGTTGGCTTCCTGGTTAGCCTGATCAACAATTCGTTTAACTCGAATGGTGATAAAAACCTGACCGGCGCCACCGCCAAAAATATTGGCTTTCGGGCTGGTCCGCAGAATATAATCTAACCTTTCTTTGAAGTTCTCCTCATCAACATCGAGAGTTTCCAACAATTGTGAGATAACACCTTCAGGCTGCTCGATCAGAGCCAGTAAAATATGTTCAGTATCAATCTGATTGTGCCCATATCGTTGAATAATCTCAGCCGCTCGTTGTGCAGCCTCCTGAGCACGTTCAGTAAAACGATCAAATCGCATCATAATCGTACTTATCCTTGGTTAAATGGTTAAAATTGTCCACTTTGGAACACTTAAATTATAACATTTATAATTGCTCGCCGTAACCATTCATACAAGAAAACTATAAAATATTAACAATGCTTCAGGTTAAGATGCCATGATTGCACCAGAAACAGCTTATAAAATCAGCATCGCATCACCAAAAGAGAAAAAGCGGTAATCTTCGTCGATGGCCACCTCGTATGCTTTGAGGATCAATTCCCGATCAGCAAAGGCGCTCACCAGCATCAGCAGGGTTGATTTTGGCAAATGAAAATTTGTGATCATCACATCCACAGCTTTGAAAGTAAATCTGGGCAGGATAAACAGATCAGTTGGCCCTGAAATCGGAGAGACAACTCGTTCATCAGCTCTTCTTTGGGCGGCCGATTCTAACGTGCGAACGCTGGTTGTCCCCACCGCGATCACCCGTTTGCCGGCAGCTTTGGCCGCATTAATTTCATCCGCCGCACGGCGGTCTAATTGACACCATTCTGTATGAATTTTGTGCGTCCGGGGGTCTGCTTCGGTTACGGGTGCAAAGGTATCCAGCCCCACGTGCAAGGTCACCCGGGCAAATAAGACGCCTTGATCAGCCAGCTTTTTCATCAGCAGGTTCGTAAAATGCAAGCCGGCAGTCGGTGCAGCCGCGGAGCCTGGTGCGGTCGCATAGATGGTTTGATACCGTTCCGGGTCGTCCAGTCGGGTGTGGATATAGGGTGGCAAGGGAACATTTCCGACACGATCAAAAAACAGCTCGATCGGTTCGTCAAAGCGTACCAGCCGTTTAGAGCCATCCAGCATCGCAACGATCTCTCCGGCGGGGCCATCTTCTATCGATAACCGTCTGCCCTGGGTTAACCCTTTCCCACCGACTAATGCGGTCCAGGTACAGGCATCACCTTTTTCCAGCAGCAGTAATTCCACTCTCCCCCCACCAGGTTGTTTCCTGGCAAAGATGCGCGCCGGGATGACACGCGTCTCGTTAATGACCAAGATATCGCCCGGATTTAAAAACCGGTCAATCTCCCAGAACTGACTGTGTTCAATCAGCCCTGTGCTGCGATTAACAACCATCAAACGTGAATTATGGCGGGGTGTAACAGGGGTTTGTGCAATTCGATCCCGGGGGAGATCATAATCAAAATCAGTTGTGCGCATGAAGGGTCTTTGAGAATTAAAATAATTTCTGTTGCGAATCCTGGCGGTTGGCTTCAAACCCAAGGTGTTCATAGGCACTGCGCGTCGCCAGGCGTCCTTGGGAGGTACGCTCAAGGTAGCCCAATTGCAATAAATAGGGTTCTACCACGTCCATGATCGTATCCGGTTCTTCACTTATCGAGGCAGCGATCGTGTTTAAACCCACCGGCCCTCCATCATATTTTTCAATCAAACACAACAGCACCCGGCGGTCCAATTCATCCAGGCCAAGCTTATCGATATTCAATAAATCCAAAGCAGCCTTTGAAACCTGCCCGGTGATTTTCCCATCCGCTCGAACCTGAGCATAATCCCGAACCCGGCGCAACATGCGCAAGACCACGCGTGGCGTGCCCCGTGCCCGCCTGGCAATTTCCAACACCCCCTGGTCATCATAATCCACCTGGAGCAAACTGGCGCCGCGTCGGGAGATATCAACCAAGGCGTCTACATCATAATAATCCAATCGATAGGTCGCACCAAACCTGGCCCGCAAAGGCGATGTGATCAAAGCCAACCGGGTGGTAGCCCCCACCACGGTGAAGTGCGGCAATTTCAAGCGGATAGACCGTGCCGACGGACCTTTGCCGATCACAATATCCAGTGAAAAATCTTCCATCGCTGGGTAAAGCACTTCTTCCACGATCCTGCCCAACCGGTGAATCTCATCAATGAACAAAATATCGCCCTGGCGCATGTTTGTCAGAATAGCCGCCAGGTCACCCGCGCGTTCAATGGCTGGCCCGGAGGTCACCTTGATATTGACGCCCATTTCATTCGCCAGGATGTGGGCCAGGGTCGTCTTTCCCAGCCCGGGCGGGCCATAAAAAAGCACATGATCCAGCGCTTCCGATCTCAGTTTTGCTGCCTCAATCAGAATAAGTAAATTATCTTTAATCTGCGCCTGACCGATCAACTCGGTCAGGTTGGTCGGACGCAGTGCCCGGTCAAATTGATCCTCTGGTTGTATGTCGCCATCGGTGATTCGATTCGTTGCAGTTGACATCATAGAAACGATTATACCCGATCATCCAGTCTCTCCACCTATCAGCATGGTCACTATTATATACGGTGGTTGCCTGTAAGTATCACTTGGGGGCAATTAGAAAAGCATAAAAATGGTATTATCATAGACATTACAAGCTGCCAAAGGAGAATCCATGCCAAGACAACCCATCAATATTGAAAAGCTGTGCTTACAACCCCATTATTCGTTTCATCATAAGTCGGCGGTATTAACCTCGGGCGATTACCTGAAAAAAGACTTCAACAGTATGACCATTGGATGGGGCGCCATTGGCACAATGTGGAGCCTGCCCTTTGCTTTTGTTGCGGTCAGGCATTCCCGCTACACCTATCAATTTATGGAGAAATACGATACGTTCACCGTAGCGTTTTTTCCAGAACAATACCACGATGCGCTCCAAATTTTAGGGACACGCTCCGGACGGGATGGCGATAAAATTGCCGCATCAGGCCTGAATCCTGAAACATCAACCCAAATTCTTGCACCCTCCTTTGTGGAAGCAGAACTGGTGCTCGAATGCCGGAAAATGTATGCGAATGATTTGAACCCGGCAAATTTTATATACGAATCAATTGAAGAACGCTATCCCGATAAGGATTACCACTGCATTTATTATGGTGATATCGTTGCTGTAACCGGGGTTAAAAAATATCAGGCTTAATTTAACGTCCCCTGATTAATGCCATCCCAACCGGGGGTAGTTGTTGACGCCCTGATCAGCGGGCAAAGAGCTCACGCAGGTTAGAGATGATCATATACAACCCGGTGATTACCACAGCAACCATTAAAATAAACCAGAAAAACTGAACTACGAGCACCCCCAGGCTGATGGTCGCCAGAATAATGGCAATCCAGCGCACCAGGTCAGCCAGGCGCCGTTTAAAAGCTGCCTCTACCACGATCATCAATAGGGATAAACTGGCCAATCCATACACTAAAAATGGTTTGGCAAATAGCACCATTAAAACCACCCCGATAATCATCAAACCGATGCTGATTGCGGCCCAAATTTCAGCCAGACCGCTGAAGCGTAAGGCGCTCTTTGCTTGAGGTTGGTGCGGATGTTTGATATGTGCGCGCAATATATCGATATGGTCTGAGCAATCCTCCAGGGGGAAAGCCTCAAGCGCCTCGAGCTTGGCTTGTTCAATCGTCAGTCGGCGGCGCTTCCCTGCCAGAACCTGGCGCTCATCGTCCAGAGCCCGAGAAAGCTCCGCCACCTCCATACGAAGATGCGGGCTTTCCCGAATAGCCATCAGATCAAAGCCGCGCGCATAATGCACGCGCTGCAGTTGATTAATTTCTTCCTGTAAAGCATGGATACCGTTCTGCAAGTCTGTTTTCCTGCTTGTCAGCATCGCAGCCTGTTCTACCGGTGGAATCACTTTCTCCAACCCCGCCCAACCCAGCGGGTCAAACCAGGCTGAACGCACCGTACCATCCCGGTTGTAGCGCGGGCCGGCAGGTGCGTCCTCGCCTGAAAATGGATCCTGGGCATAGTACCCCCACAGGCCGCGAAAATTCATCACCCACATGGGGGGCGGCTCAATCAAAACCGGCGGCGCCCACGCTTCCTCACAACCACAACCAATCGAAAGTCCGTCTCCCATGGCATAATCAACAAAGGGGATTGTAAATACCTGCGGTTTATTAGCATCTGCAACCTTCTGTGCTCGGTTTTCCTGGAAAATCTTACCAAACACGGCGTCGATGTGACCTTTCAGCCGGGTAAGGGTTTTAAAAAATGGCAGGATCAGCTCCGTTAGATATTCGCCTTCTGTGAAGTAACTGGCATGTGAACCGCCGCCGACAAATACAACCGGGTGTTCACCAACCTTCTGGAGTTCCGGATCGTTCCAATGTCTGCGAAGGTCATCACCGGAGAAATTATGGCAGGCATAAGCCACCCAAGCTGCTTGCACCTTACCCTGTACATCTTCATAAGCATAAATATTGACCATTTCCCAATCCCCTTCATGGTCATTGGCCCCAAAGAAGCCAGAGCGCCAGCTATTGAATGGGTAAAAATACCAGTATTGCAAAATGATCCATCCGTTTTCTCGGATAACTCGGCCGTAATACTGAAACGACTTATTTTCTGCTAGTATTTTCTTATAAGTCAGCATGGAAGCAGCCGCAGAATCGCCGGGCACCCGTCCGCGCAGCAGAAGTATCAGCGAAAAAGCGGTGTCGACCAACCTGGCCAGGTAACCCACCCGTGCCAGACGACTTCTGCTGGGCTTGAATTCTTTGGTCTTAATGGCGTCACGCAACTCATTGAACCGGAGCTCGGCCATTTCGGCTAAATTCATTGGGGAGATGAATTGTAAATAATACACCGTATCACTCCCCTCCAACTGCATTTGACCCAAGCATTCGAGGTTCAATTCACCTTCTGCAACCAGCTCCTCCGGCGGCAGTTTGGATGATTTTGCCCATAAGCTGGCTTTATTAACGTAATCTTCGACGGCAAAGGGATAAAATTGTTCGCCCTGGGTGAATTTTAAAATCGGTTCAAACCGCTTTAAAAGGGCAGTATCATCTCGTTCAGACAAGTAAACCCTCCTCTAAAGCTTCATCTGCCTGTAAAAACCATTGCCGTACATCGCCATAATTTAAATACATCACCATGATGATGCCCAGCACCAGCAGCCAGTATGCCTGGGACGGTTGATGCAAAAAATACAGGGCTAAACCGCTGACAAGCGTTCCAATCTGAGCAAGCAAGCCCAAAATCCAGGCGGTTGGTTTCCCACGATAAAAAATTAATCCCGCTAAAAACGCAAACACGCCTGCGCTCTCTAAGACTGCAAACAACATGACGTCATAAAACAAAATCTCATCCCGGGCATATTCCCCGGGCGTTTGTAAAAACAAGGCCAATGCTCCCCGGAATTCCAACCAAAATCGAGGCCATGAGCTAAGGAATGACCAGCGGTTTGTGAGTAAATTTAACCCCAAAAAGGTCAGTACCGGGAGTTGTAAAACAAGCAAAACCGTCAAAACAGGAATTAGCCTGGGTCGGTGCTGTTTTTCTTTTGGCATGATCATCCTCTCGCGTTCAAAGCAACGGTTTTGCGCTGTTAACTTGGATAAGGTTGATTTTAGTGAATAATTGATACATATGCAAGCTAAGATGGCGGTCGACAACAAATTCCGCAAATGAACGCGGTATAATCAGCATCACACAGAACCATGCGGAGAAAACCATGACGGAAAAGAGAATTCGAGTTCTAATCGCTAAACCTGGTCTGGACGGACATGATCGTGGAGCGAAGGTTATCGCACGAGCGTTAATGGATGCCGGCATGGAGGTGATTTACACCGGCCTAAGGCAAACGCCCGAGATGATCGCTGAAGCAGCTCTCCAGGAAGATGTCGACGTGGTCGGCCTGTCCATCCTCTCTGGTGCCCACAATGCCCTCGTACCTGCTATAATCGAGAAATTACACTCAAGTGGTTTGACCAATATCAAGGTTTTTGTTGGTGGCATTATACCGGAACCAGATATCGCCGGGTTGCTGGACTTAGGTGTAAAGGCTGTTTATGGCCCTGGCACCGATACCCAGACCATTATTGCGGATATCCAACACGCCATGCAACGTTCGAGCAGGTGACAATGCCCCAAATTGATCCGATTGCCATTCGCCAAGGTGACCGCCTGGCACTTTCACGGGCGCTGACCATGATCGAAAACAATGCGCCTGAAAGCCGTGCTTTGCAATCAGCCCTGTTTCCGTTTACTGGTCATGCCCACCTCATTGGTGTCACCGGTGCCCCCGGTGCTGGGAAAAGCACCCTGGTTAATCAGCTGGCGATGGGTCTGCGGCAGGGAAAAGAAGGGCAACCTGCTCCAAAAGTCGCGATTATAGCCGTTGATCCCACCAGCCCATTTACAGGCGGCGCCCTGCTCGGCGATCGCATCCGTATGGGTGGCTTAGCCGGCGACAAGGGCATTTTTATCCGCTCAATGGCATCTCGGGGTGTCCTGGGTGGCCTGGCCAGCCATACTGCAGCCTTCGTCACCATTTTGGATAGCGCTGGCTTCGACCTGATCATCATCGAAACCATTGGCGCTGGTCAGGCAGAAGTCGGTATCGCCAGCCTGGCCCACACGGTTGTCGTCGTGGAAGCCCCAGGCATGGGCGATGATATCCAGGCCATCAAAGCGGGCATCCTTGAAATTGCCGATATCATCGTCGTCAACAAAGCCGATCGACTTGGAGCCGAAAACACAATCCGTGCCTTGCGAGTTATGCTTGAAATGGCTCAGGGAAAGTCTGGCGCCTTCGATATCAAAGGCAAACACGGCCTGGATGCCCTCTTGCCGACCATTAAAGAAAAACAAAAACCTCAACCGGGTTGGATCCCGCCGATTCACACTACAATCGCCACTGAGGGACAGGGGATTGCCCCCCTGATTGAGGATATCCTTCGCCATGGTGAACACCTCGCACACACCGGGGAATGGCAACAAAAAGAAGCCGCACGCTTACGACGTGATATACAAGCCCTGATCAGAAACACCCTGTTAGACCAATGGTGGCAAAAGCAGGACGAAAACCAGTTTGAAGAGATTCTGGCCGATGTTCTTCAAAGAAAATACAGCCCTCTTGAGGCTGTGGAAAGATTGCTTTAAAATAACGGTCGGCTTTGTTCGATCAACAAAGACATGACGAAATTATTGGTGATGGACTGGAGAAAATAAATTAATGAAACGCACCCTTATCAAAGATTTAAATCAACACATTGGCGAGCAGGTCACCATTCAGGGTTGGCTGCATACGCTGCGCGATCAAAAGAATATGCAGTTTTTAATTATGCGCGACCGCACCGGGCTGGTACAGGTTGCCCACTATAAAAAGGGAGACCTCGACCTGGCGGAAACCATCTCAGGGCTGGGAACAGAATCTGCTTTGCGCCTCACCGGGAAGGTGATCGAAAATGAGATCGTTAAATTAGGCGGACTCGAGATCCAGCTTGAAGACCTCCTGATTGAAAACGCAGCAGAGATCCCATTGCCATTTGAGCCCTTTGGTGAATACTTGCCCGAACAGGACTTTCGCCTCGATTGGCGCTTCCTCGATTTGCGCCGGCAGATCAACCAGTTGATTTTCGAAGTGCAAACCACGGCTGTGCAGGCGATGCGGGAATTTTGGCTGCAGAAAGGTTTTATCGAAATCCACTCGCCGAAGATCATGGGAACCCCCAGTGAGAGCGGCGCAGAACTGTTCAGCCTGCCCTATTTTGACACCACAGCTTATTTAGCCCAGTCCCCCCAGTTTTACAAACAAATGGCAATGGCCGCTGGATTTGAGCGCGTGTTCGAATTCGGTCCGGTCTTTCGGGCCGACCCCTCCTTCACGTCACGCCATATGACCGAGTTCACCGGTGTCGATATGGAAATTTCCTGGATTGATTCCCACGAAGATGTGATGGCAACCATGGAACGCTGGTTGGCCTATACCACCCAAAGTGTGATTGAAAAGCACGATGAAGCCATCGCAGCCACGCTGGGGCATCATCTGGAGGTTCCGGCGGTGCCTTTCCCACGCATCACAATGGCAGAAGCACACCAACTTCTAAATGAAATCGGTTACAAGCTGCCCTTTGAAAAGAAATTTGACCTTGACCCCGGCGCCGAGCGAGCTTTGGGCGCACATTTCAAAGAAACCCAAGGGCACGATTATGTCTATGTCACAGACTGGCCCTTTGAGGCTCGGCCTTTCTACCACATGCTGCACCCTAATGCACCAGGCCTGACACGCAGTTTTGACCTGCTCGGTAAAGGGCTGGAGATTGCCACCGGCGCACAGCGGGAGCATCGCTACGAGGTGCTCAAAGCGCAAGCCCTTGAAAAAGGTCTTTCGTTGGAGGTGATCCAAGGCTATCTGAATTACTTCCGCTATGGTACACCACCGCATGGCGGCTTTGGATTTGGACTCAGCCGGTTCATGATGGTTTTACTGGACCTGCCCAATATCCGAGAAGCTGTGTATATCTTCCGTGGACCAACCCGGTTAACACCATAAAAGAAGAAAGGGAAAGACGCCATGCCACACCTGTTTGGGAAGAGAATTCGCCTTCGGGCCGCTGAAAGAACCGATATCGATATTTTTTGTCGCTGGATCAATGACCCGGAGGTCACAGAAAACCTAGCGTTGGTATTCCCAATGTCACTGGCCCAAGAGGAACACTGGTATGAAGATATGCTCAAAAAACCACCCAGCCATCATGTGCTGGTCATCGATATACAGGCAGAAAACCAGTCTGACACCTGGCAAGCTATCGGCAACTGCGGGTTTTTCAATGTCGATTGGCGCAACCGATCCGCAGAAATCGGCATCATGATTGGCGAAAAACAACATTGGAATAAAGGATATGGGACCGAAGCCATGCATGTTCTCATCAAACACGGGTTTGAAACCCTTAACCTGCACCGCGTCTGGCTACAGGTTTACTCAAAAAACCCGCGTGGCATTCGCTCCTACGAGAAAGCCGGCCTCACCCGTGAGGGCCTCTTTCGCCAGGCGCATTACCAGCACGGCAAATATTACGATGTCCACATCATGAGCATTCTCAGGGATGAATGGCACTTGTCAGATGCATCGGATGACCAACATTAGGAGGCAGAATTAATAGTTATGACCAAACCACACATGCAACATGATCTATTGTTTGGAAATATCAAATTGTTTGCAGGCACAGCCGCTCCCGATCTCTCGCAGGAAATCTCCAACTACCTTGGCATTCCGCTTTGCGGTCGCGATATTATCCAGTACCCCAACGAGAATATCTTTGTTAAACTCCACAGCTCCGTCAGAGGTCAGGATTGCTACGTGATCCAACCCACAGGTTCACCCGTCCATGAAAACCTGATGGAACTGCTCATCCTTATTCAAACCCTCAAGTTGGATTCAGCGGGCCGAATCACCGCCGTGGTTCCCTACCTGTGTTATGGGCGCTCGGATAAAAAGGATAAACCCCGTGTGCCCATCACCGCCCGTCTGGTGGCCGACTTGATCCAAATTGCCGGAGCAGACCGTTACATGACCTTCGATTTGCATGCCGGTCAGATTCAGGGATTCTTCTCTATTCCCGGTGATGTTTTACGCGGCTTTCATATTCTTAAAGACTATTTACTGAAAATCGGCCCTGGCCTGCACAATCCAGTTGTTGTCACTGCCGATCTTGGCTTTGCAAAAAAGGCCCGCCCCTATGCTGAATTACTGCATACCGGCCTGGCTTTCATCGAAAAATTACGCACCCAGGATATGAACAACCCGATTTCAATGACAATCATCGGCGATGTTAAAGATCGGGATGTTATCCTGGTCGATGATGAAATCAATACCGGCGGGTCCATGGTGCACGCTGCTGAGATTCTCAAACAGCATCATGTTCGCAATATCTACATGGTCTTCATTCATCCGGTTTTTTCAAAAGATGCCCCCCAACGCTTGGCGAACTTACCGGTAGAGCAGTTCATCACCCTGAATTCCGTCCCTATTTCTCGAGAAGTACAAGAATTATTTGGCGATCGCCTGGTCGTTCTTTCCGTCGCACCGCTGCTCGGAGAGGTAATGATCCGGGCCAACCAGGGGAAAAGCGTGGGCGAAATGTTCAACGAATAAGCGATTGAATTATTTAATAAAGCCAGGTCGAAACAGACACCCATGAACTGAAAGGAGAATGACATGCAAGTATTCCCCTCCAAACGTGCACCAATTTTCGCTGATATTCCCGATGAAAAATGGTCAGATTGGCGCTGGCAGCTCAGCCATCGGCTGAATTCTGTCGAAGACTTTCAACAGATCTTCACCCTCACCGAAAGTGAAACAACAGCATTAAGTCAGCCTAACCTTTTTCGTGTGGAGATCACACCTTATTTTGCCTCATTAATTAACCCCGACAACCCCCTGGACCCTATCCGCAGGCAAATCTTGCCAACCGCAGCTGAAATCCTGCCTTTTACCGGAGAAATGGAGGATTCCCTCTCAGAAGACGCCCATTCACCCGTTCCTGGGCTGGTCCATCGCTATCCCGATCGGGTGTTAATGCTGGTTACCACGCAATGCGCCAGTTACTGTCGCTATTGCACACGATCACGCATCGTGGGCGATCCCACTCAATCCTTCTCATCCAAAGACTTCGAAGCGCAGCTCAACTATCTGCGCAAAACGCCCCAGGTACGTGATGTGCTCCTCTCGGGTGGGGATCCCCTGACTCTGGCGCCTAAGGTGTTGGAGCGCTTGCTGACCGCCCTGCGAGAAATTCCCCACGTTGAGATCATCCGTATCGGTTCTCGTGTGCCGGTTTTTATGCCCCAACGCGTCACCGATGACCTTTGTGAATTGCTGCAAAGGTTTCACCCATTGTGGTTAAACATCCATGTCAACCATCCCAACGAAATTACAGCCGAACTGGCCGAGGCTTGCGATAAACTGACCCGTGCAGGCATACCCTTGGGTAACCAGGCTGTCTTGCTGGCAGGCATCAACGACGATCCGGTTATTCAGCGCAAGCTGGTCCACGACCTGGTGCGCATCCGTGTGAGACCGTATTACCTCTATCAGTGTGACCTTGTCCAGGGCGCCGGTCACTTCCGCACACCGATCGGCAAAGGTATCGAAATTATCGAAGCCCTGCGCGGCCACACCTCGGGGTTTGCCGTTCCAACTTATGTTGTCGATGCGCCAGGTGGTGGCGGTAAAATTTCCTTGACACCCAATTACATCCTCAGTTATTCGGATAACAAGGTTGTATTGCGCAATTACGAAGGCTATGTCACCACCTACATTGAACCAACCCACTATGAAAAGATTGACCCATCCTTAACCGCTGCTTATCAGAAAGAAATCTCTGACACCGGACAAGAAGGCGTCGCCGGTTTATTAGCGGGTGATGCCATGTTTATTAAGCCCGAGGGTTTTGACCAGCTCCATCAACGGGGCGGCGAACGCCACCGGCTACGCGATCGCACCGAGAAATGGATCCCGCGCGGCATTGGTGATGGAAGACAAAAAGATGCAGAAGATTAAATAGGGTCAGCATTAACAACATAAACCCCGGATGTGCTCAACCGCCCGGGGTTTTTTCATCGCTTAATTCAACGAAGATCAAGTTGTAGGGGGGATCGGGTCACCTGCAGAAGCGCCAGTAGGCTCCAGGGCTTCTAAAGTTTCTTTTGTTTTCCTCTGGGTCAGAGTCAGGATGATCATAATCAGTGGAACCAGCAGGATCAAGCCTCCCAAACAGATCATCGCCCCCGCTTCCAGAAGTTCGTATTGAACATCAACAAGGTAATCACCAACAACGACGGAGGCCAAGTTTTCACCCAAACTTAAAAAACCTCCAAGCGCCAAAAAGCTCCCTGGACAACCACATAGAACCAAAGTAATCAGGGTAATAATTAGGATGGCTTTGTTCTTCGATTTCTTCAAATAAAGCACCTCTGTTTACGACGATTGGTCTGATTTTACCATCATTTCTCACGTCAGTAATTTTCCATCCTGAGATACGTCAAAAAACCTCGGGCGGGAATATTTTGAAATGATGTAAAATATGAAGGATGACTACACCTTAAAGCAAGGATGTCCAATGCCCGAACGTCAAATTGATTTGTTACTGCTGATCATCGTTTCTCAATCCCAATCAAAGAAATTGATGGCTAACCTCAACAAGAAGCAATTTTACTTCACCGTTATTGATAGCAGCAGTACTCTGTTTCAAGAGTCGACGGTGTGTTTGTTGATGGGATTAAATCATTCCCGGATGGAACTATTGGATCGTTTAATCCATAAGTATTGTCAGCCTTACCGTAAATATGTCCCTGTCCAGTTGCAAAGTTTCGGAGAACTCAGCCGTCTGCCAATGATCGAAACCATTGAGGGCGGTGCAACCCTGTATGGCATGATCGTTGAACATTTCGAACAAATCTGAGCACCGATATGAAATTAATTTACGCCATCGTCCATGAAAAAGACAGCGATTTTGTGGTTGAAGCCCTTGCCCAACATGGACACACCGTCACCCGCATAGCCAGCACGGGCGGTTTTCTGCGTTTTGGAAACGTTACTCTGCTCATCGGAGTCGAACCTGAAAAAGTGAATGAGATCATCCAGCTGTTCAGAACCTGCTGCTCATCCATAACATCGGCCCAATCTGCAGCAACCCTTTTCGTGGTTGAAATGCCGGTATTCAGAAAACAATAAAACCAGCCCCGCCTGCCATGAAATCACAGCAATTACACAAGCAGTTTTTACGCATCAAGCACCAAATCACGCACTTTACATGGGGCGGCGCCTGGGCTTTAGCATTACCCACTTACAAACAGCGTAACCTGACCTATTTCTTCTACGATGGTCTTTTTTCTGCAGCCGGTGACAAGATCATCCTAACTTATTTGACCATCTATCTGCTCACCCTGGGTGTTAGCGGTCAGCAAATCGGTTTTCTCAGCTCTATTACAAATTTTTCCAATGCTTTGTTGCTGCTTCCAGCCGCTTTTCTGGTTGAGCAAACTGGCGATCGCAAGCATATTGCAATTAAAAGCATGCTGACAGGCCACCTGATGATTATCTGCATGGCTGTTTTGCCTTTTTTCTTATTGGGTTCATCGGCGCTTATTTGGATTATGCTGGCATTGGTGATTCTTCGGGAAGCAGCCAGCAATTTTGCCTATCCGGGTTGGATGGACCTCACGGCTGATATTGTCCCCATCGAAGGCCGTGGACGCTATTTTAGTTCGCGCAATTTCATCATGGGGTTGGCCAGCATATTAATTACCCTGCTGATGGGCGAGTTCATTACCCTGATGGGCGAGCCCTTAGGTTACCAGCTGGCTTTTCTACTTGCAGCGCTATTCAGGATCATCGCAGTCACCTTTTTTAATCGCATTCAAGACCCTGTTCCACCACAAAAAATAGAACGACATCAGGAAAGTCAATTCAAGCCCAGTTTTCTTAATTATCTGCAGAGCTTTCTTGCATCAATTAAAGAGCACCCCCATTTTATTCGTTTCATAATTTATGTGGCGGTGTTGAACTTCAGCATCCAAATCTCTGCACCGTTTTTCACCGTCTATATGGTGGAGACCCTCCACCTAACGGCGGCGATGATTGGTGTGGTGACCGTTATGAACGCAGTAGCTAACATGCTCGTCCAAAGGCGAACGGGGGCCTTGGTAGATCAATGGGGCAACCGAAGCGTATCACTGGGCTTGATTTTTCTAATCCCGCTGGTCTCTCTCATCTGGGGGTTATGGGTACATAATTACTGGCAAGCAATCGCTGTTGAAATTTTCTCAGGCCTCGTATGGGGTGGATTTAACCTGGTCAGCTTCAATGCCCTCCTCCAGCAAACACCGGAAGATCAACGGGCACGTTTTTCTGCCTGTTACCAAATTGTGGTCATGCTTTCCTTGGCGCTTGGCGCGGGTTTTGGGTCATTGGTTTTCCCAAAAATTGAGTTCGTAGGTGTCACCCTCTTTTCAACGGCTGGACGTTTGATCGCAGCTTTGCTTTTCTTGTTCCTTGTCAAGGATATCAGAGAGTCTAAGCAAGCCTCAACTGGATAAACTCACACTTTAGTATTGCTGGCAGGGGGAAATAACCTTATCGTAGCATTATAGAAAATTTCTTATAAGAAATATACGATAATTTATATGCTATTCATCTCATTAATGGTAAGATATTGGTGCAGATTAACATACAAGGAGTGCACGCCATGCTTGAGAAAATTTACAAATCAGATGCCGAATGGCAGGCGCAACTTACCCAGGAACAATACAAGGTGACACGCAGCAAAGGGACCGAGCCGCCTTTTTGTGGTATGTTCTACGACCATAAGCAGCCCGGAACCTATAACTGTGTTTGCTGCCATCTTCCCCTATTCGCTTCGGATGCCAAGTTCATTTCGGGGACCGGCTGGCCAAGTTTTTTTGCACCGCTAAATGAAGCACATATTGAGTATCACGACGATCATAGCTATGGTATGCGCCGTACGGAGGTCACCTGTGCCCGCTGTGATGCCCACCTGGGTCATGTTTTCAATGATGGGCCCCAACCAACTGGCTTGCGTTACTGTATCAATTCAGTGTCATTAAGTTTTCAACCCGACCAGGAACAGGAGGCAGGTACATGACAGAAAAAATCGCCACATTTGCAGCAGGTTGTTTTTGGGGCGTTGAAGCAAATTTCTTAAAAATCCCCGGTGTGATTGATACCGTCGTTGGATATACAGGCGGCACATTTGAAAACCCCACCTATCCTTTGGTCTGTACAGGCAACACTGGCCATGCTGAGGCGGTCCAGGTTACTTATGACACAGAAAAAATAACTTTCAAAGAATTGGTCAAAGTCTTCTTCGACCTGCACGATCCCACCACGCTCAACCGCCAGGGACCAGACGTCGGGTCGCAATATCGTTCGGCAATTTTCTACCACGACAGTGAACAACGCGAAATTGCTGAGCAGTTCACATCCGAGCTGGATACATCGGGTAAATATCGGTACATCATCGTAACCCAAATTGTTCCCGCAGGCATCTTTTACAAGGCAGAAGACTATCACCAGCGGTATTATGCCAAGCACAGGCTACGGTGATTTTAAGATGTCAAGCGTAGTCTGAAACACTCTATTTTTTTATCCGCGGTATTCTCATCGTTAAGAAGTCCACCAGGGGGTTTTATTTTCCATACCATTTGCTAGGGCTTCACAGATCATCGGATCATCGCCGACTATAAAAGGGGCTGGCTGTGATTGGTGGTCCGATTGCGTTTTAATGATGAAATTGCGCTGAAAAATTCAAAGAATTGAAATTTTTTGTGTCCTCATTCTTAAGTTCAGGTATAATTCTTCTATGGCAAGAGTTAATATTCCACAAAAACAAGAAAAAATTGAAGATATTGATCGTCGCGTTGCTATTCTCATCGACGGCGACAACGCACAAGCTTCGTTAATTGAACAAATGCTGGTCGAAGCCGGAAAATTCGGCAATGCCACCATCCGGCGAGTTTATGGTGATTGGACCACCCCCAATATGAACTCGTGGAAGGATACCTTGAACATCCACGCTTTTCAACCCATCCAGCAATTCCGCTACAGCGTTGGGAAAAACGCAACCGACAGCGCCATGATCATTGACGCAATGGACATCCTCCATTCAGATCAGGTCGATGGTTTCTGCCTGGTATCCAGTGATAGCGATTACACCCGTTTAGCCACCCGCATTCGCGAAAGTGGTTTGCTCGTGGTTGGCATCGGAAAAAAGAGCACACCTCGCGCGTTTGTAAGTGCTTGCAATGTATTCATTTACACTGAAAACCTCAAACGAAAAAGCCAGAGCAATGGCAGCAGTGCGCGCCGAAAAACTAACAACATGAGTGAGCAGGAAAAGGAGCTGGTCGAACTGGTCAGCCAGGCCATCGACATGGTTGGCACAGATGATGACGGCTGGACCCGCCTCTCGGAGATTGGCACAGCCCTGCGCCGAATTGACCCCGGGTTTGATCCGCGCTCATTTGGTTACCGGCAGCTCAGTCAGCTTGTAAAAAGCACTGACCGCGATTTTGATATGCGTAAAGTGGCGAACGGTGCCATCATCGAACTGCGTCTGCGAGATTGAAACCCAGTACCACCTTGAACCTTTCGAGACAGTAGACAACCGTCCCTGGAGACCGGGCGCCAACGAGAGTTGGATTTAGGAGGTTCATATCCCAATACCGTGCAAATTAACCGAGCCCACCCAACTCTGTGACTCGCACAGTACCCTTAATCCCACCGCTATCGAATGAAGCCAGCGCCCGCTAAACCGCAGTTCACACCTGCCGTCCGGAAATAGTCCACTTTCACAGTGCTGGCTTCTGCTTGCGTAAGAAATATCAAGTCCATTTTAGCAGGTACAATAAAACGTCAGTAATTTGTGCAAACTGGAAGCACGTGCACCATGGAAACAGACGCCATTAACCAGACGCCTCTCTTTTTATCTCTGGCTCAAGAAACCCGGTTGATCATTGAGCGACGGTCATATATCAGGGATTACCCGGCTGGTTATACGCTGCTGATTGAAGGAGCACCGGCCGAATCATGTTATTTTCTTTTATCGGGCGAGGTCAGAGCCTTTCGAATGAACCCCCTAGGGCGAGCGCAGGTCCTGGCCCGTTTTAAGGTCGGGGAGCCCATTAACATCATCTCGTTGCTTAACCAGAATAAAATCAATCGTGCTACGATTGAAACCTTAAGTCCTGTTACGGTTCTCGTGTTACCCGCAGTAGATTTTAACCATCTCCTCGCACGTTACCCCGATTTCTCCAACCTGATCTTACATCATTTGGCCGAGCGCCTGGCAAAGATGACAGACCTGGCAGCAGAACTCTCCCTATATGCCGTGCGGGCACGCCTGGCACGTTTTCTCATCGAGCTAGCAGACCTCGATCCCACATCCTCAGGGTGGACCCAGGACGAAATTGCAGCGCATATTGGCACTGTGCGCGATGTCGTCGGCCGTTTACTGCGAGATTTTGAATCTGCCGGATTGATCCAGCGTCAGCGCGGGCAAATCATCCTGCTGGACCGTGAAAAATTAATCCAGCAGGCTCAGGAATAAAAACCACGATATTGATCAATATCAATTGGCTTGTAGTGACTTAAGTCGTAACAACCCGGCTCATTAATTGAGTAAGATAGATTCGCACATAATCAGGAGCCATAATGATCGAGATGAGTTTACCAAGCATCAATTTTTCCCTCTGCAATCGTTGCGGTCAATGTGTTTCGCAATGCCCTGAAAATGCCCTGGTAATGACCGGTCAGGGGCCAGCATTTACTGATCCGGTTAACTGCACCTATTGTGGCACCTGTGAACATCTTTGTCCGACCGGGGCCATCCGGGCGCCGTTGTACGTATCCTGGCGTGCCAATTAAGTCCCACCAGAACCGTTTAAATTCAAACACCTGAATGGAGGTATCAATGAGTGAATCGATCAAAAATGCCAGCCAGCGTAAAGATGCCTTGAAAGAAGTTATTCAACGTTTGCACGCCGGTGAAACTGTTGAAGATTTAAAGAAGAAATTTGGGCACGTCCTCAGTGGCGCCACCGCCAGTGAGATCGCTGAAGCAGAACGTGCCCTGATCAGCGAAGGCACCACAGTAGCCGAGATTCAGCGCTTATGCGACCTGCACGTGGCTGTGTTTCAGGATGCTCTCGATCAGGAACCCACCCCGGAATCCCTGCCGGGGCATCCCGTCTTCACCTTCCGCATTGAGAACGAGGTCATCATGCGCTTACTGGAAGCAATGGAAGAGACCCTGACCAGGTGGGAAGACGGTGATGCAAAAGCACTTGATTCATTAATTAAGCAGGCCGAAAACCTGACCGCCATTGAAAAACACTACTCTCGCAAGGAAAATATCCTCTTCCCCTACCTGGAAAAGAAAGGTTTCGAAGGCCCATCCATGGTGATGTGGGGTGTGGACAATGAAATCCGTGCCGAGATCAAGCAGTTTCAGGAAAGCATCCTGGACCCTGAACCAGATCTTATGGAAGCCGCTGAGCTATTCGAGGTAATGTCAAATGACATCATCGAGATGATTTACAAAGAAGAGAAAATCCTCTTCCCGGCCGCCTTAGATCGTCTGACCGACCAGGAATGGGCGGAAATTCGAGACCAGGAAGCTGAGATTGGCTTTTTAGATATCCAGGTCAGCGATGAATGGCAACCAGAAGTAAATATAGGTGCAGAACCCGATGCGCAGCCCGGGGCTGAGCTTAACGTCTCGGCCGAAGCGCTGTTACCACTCTCCACAGGCGCGCTTACCCGCGAACAGGTCAACCTTATGCTGACCCACCTTCCCATCGATGTCACTTTTGTGGACGAACATGATCGCGTGCGCTATTTCTCCCAGGGTCCTGAACGAATTTTCGACCGCTCGCCTGCCATCATCGGCCGCGAGGTCACCAAATGTCACCCGCCTCAAAGCGTACACAAGGTCACCATCATCCTAGATGATTTCCGCTCCGGCAAACGTGATGTGGCCGAATTCTGGATTCCACTGGGTGACCAATTCATCCACATTCGCTATTTCGCCCTGCGCGATGCCCAGGGAACCTATAAAGGTACCATTGAGGTCTCACAAAATGTAACAGATATTCGCGCCCTCAAAGGTGAAAAACGTCTGCTGGACGATTCTCCCGAGTATGACAAATAGCTCTGTAGGGTTTAAAGAATTGAGGCTGCCAAATGTTATGGCAGCCTCTTTTATTTAATCGCACACTTTGGGGCGTAGTTTCATATGACTAATCGCACCGTTTTGATCTCAAAGGGGCGGAATTCTAAACCCACAGCGCCGTCGGAGAGGTACAGGGCTTCCAGATTTGTTTCCAGCATATCCGTGCAATAAGCGGCCTTAACTGGCAGGCTGGTCGATAATTTCACCCATGTGCGGGTTCCCAGCGCTTCGTACAGGCGCAAAATCATCTCATCCCTGGCGCCAACTTCAGTCGGTTTGACGGTTTCTAAGATGATGTTTGCCTGGTCTAAACTGAACAACGACTGAGAGCCAGCCCGTCCAGGCAGCACCTGTGGCGGAGTATTTAATTGATAACCCTGCTGCACCAAACCGGAATTTATAAACGGTCCGTCCCAAAAATAGAAGGCATAGGTGAATTCCTGTCGGCCGCGATCTGCAGTCATATCAGGTGCCAGGGCCGACTTCAACAAAGTGAGATTGATGCAATTGTCCAGCACATCCACGCCATACTTGCTGTCATTCAACACTGCAAACCCCCGCCCGGTTTCAGCCAGGGCCGTCCATTTATGGTTGCTGACCTCAAAGCGGTCACGGTCCAGGGCTCGTGAGCGATGGGTCGGCCGCGCCAGGTGCCCGAATTGAATTTCATGCAGTGCTTCGTGGGCAAAATAATTCACTGGGAAATTCACTTTGAGCAGTTTATGACGTTCCTGCCAGTCAATGATCGTGTGGAAATCTACCCGCCGGCTATTTCGGCGCAGAGTGATCGTCTGGGTCATTACCGAGTGATTCAATTTTCGCCTGACGATAATGCTGCCAAACAGAGGGCCTTCGGCATGGATTTCAATGTCCGCTGGTTCGCTCAATGCCACCGGGCTTTGCTGGTACATGCTGTCAATATCCCAGGCATCAAATGCACTGGGAATGTCCTGGTACATGGCCATCTGGTTGCATAAGCCAGCCGTCAATTCGTACTGATGTGTCTTGTCGTAAATGCTGGTGATCTCTCCGAAATCGTTGAACCGCACTCTGATCAGGTCATTTTCCAACAAATCGCGTTGAATCCTGAGCGTGTTTTCAGGGGTGGTTGGCTCACCAGGGGAAAAGCTTTCCCATCCACAGGCTGGCAGGCCAACCTCGACATACCGCTTTCCATCGGTGATTTGTAAGGGCAAAGCTGCGCCATTTTTATCCACCAGGCCTTCAACATCGGATGGCAATTCGACCAATTCCTCTCGCTGCCAGGAGAGGCTGTTGAAAACGGTGATGCCAGGCTTTTTCTTGATAAGCGCATCCCCGACAGATTGCATAATCTCAACGGAGCGCTCCAGCACCCCGGTTAGCTGCTGTTCTGCTTCCTCATGCACCCTCGCAATTGAAGACCCTGGCAAAATATCGTGAAACTGGTTCAGCAGCACCATCTTCCAGGCGGCGTCCCAAACCTGGTAAGGAAATTCATAACTCGTTAAAGCCATCGCAGCACAGCCCCACAGCTCCACCTCGCGCAGGGCAAATTCACAGCGACGATTCAAGGTTTTGGTACGGGCCTGGGAAGTGTAAGTGCCGCGATGCACCTGGAAATACAATTCACCCACATACCGATCCTGCGGCCATCCGGCTTCATCCTGTTGTCTGAAAAACGTCATCGGATCTTCAATTTTGAATTTTGGCACACCTTCCAGGTCTTTTAAACGGCGCGCAAATTCCAGATGCTCGCGGGTAGGCCCGCCCCCACCATCGCCATATCCAAAGGGAAACAGCCGGGTTGAAAAACCATCTTTCTGAACGCGTTCATTCCAGCGTTGAAGCACCGTCGTTGGTCTGACTTCGCTGGTGTAATCATTGTGAAAATGTGCCTTTACCTGCGAGCCATCAATGCCCTCCCAGATAAAGGTGTTATATGGAAAGGCCTCCCCACCGTGATAAGCCCAAAAGATTTTCTGGGTAGAAAAATACGGTACCCCACACCCCAGCATAATCTGGGGTAACGCACCGGAATAGCCAAACACATCCGGCAGCCACATTAATTCGCACTCGACGCCGAATTCTTGTTTAAAAAACCGCTTGCCATGCACCAATTGCCGAATTAAGCTCTCCCCGCCCGATAAATTGGTATCCGGCTCCACCCAGGAAGCCCCGTTGGGAATCCATTGACCCTGTGCAGCAGCATCTTTAATCTTCTCATACAGGTCCGGGTATTTTTCTTTGACCATCATGTACAGGTGCGGCTGGCTTTGAAAGAAACGATACTCTGGGTAACGTTCCATTAATCCCAGTTGCGTACTGAACGTGCGCACACATTTGCGTTCGGTTTCCGCCAGCGGCCACAACCAGGCTACATCGATATGCGCATTGCCAAAGCCCACTATTTCAGGCGTTGTCGCGCCATTTGTTTTTTCCAGCAGGGGTTTCAGCCGTTCCCGGGCAGCCTGCAAACTAACCAACATCTCTTGATGTGGCGCTTCAAAATCAGTGATCAGGGTGAAATCTTTCAAACCTGCATCAATCTCCATCACCCGCAGAGAATCTGCATCGAGGTTTTCCCGCAGCTCCCACAGGGTTTCCACATCAATGGCCAGCTGGAAAGCCACTTCCTGCCAGATACCAAAGGAGCTTTGGCCGCAGACGCACTGTTGGTCCGGTGGCTCTGGAACAGTCTCTCGCTCCGGAGGCGTTGGCCCACTGCGCCATTCTTGCGGCCCGTGCCCGGCATAAGCCTCCAGCACAATGTTGTAAACCTTCCCAATTTGGGCAGCATCGCTGAGCTGGATGACCTTGTGTTCCTTGTCCATCGCGCCGGCGTAATCGCCATCGACATATACTGCGGCCTCCCCGCCGACATCCAGCATCACAGCAATAACCCGGCCTTCAGCCTTTTCGGGCACCGTAAAACGACCCCTGAACCAACCATATTCCCATTTCTCGCCCCAGCGATCACCCGTTCCAATTGCCGAAAAGTCCAGCGCAGACAACGCGTCCCCCAAACGATATTGCGCTTTCGTAAAGCTTGCCTCAAAAGGTATCTGACCCAAGGGTAAATAAAAATGTTTGAGCAGTTCCTCACGCCAGGCCATAATCCGGTGTCGCCATTCCAAGGTTAAGCTCATTCGGTTTCCTTTCCTAAAATTCTTCTTTTAGTAAGAATTTTTACTACGATCTAATCAACACAAAACCCATTCTTAACAGGCAGTGTTTTGAGGTGACTTTGTTTTCCAAAAAACGGTCCTTAGGCTTCATTTTCTTTGCGAAGCTGGCAAAGTCGCCAGGGCTACTGCGTCGGGAGCGGTTAATCCCCAAAGATCGTCCCCACCTTACGTGCGCTGGTCAACCAGGGGTCATCCAAAGGCACCGGTTTTTCAGCCTGTGCAACCGCTTCAATAGGTGCCGTAGCAACCTTCCCATTTTGAATACCGACCATCACCCCGTATTTGTTTTCAGAAACCAGGTCTGCTGCATACGATCCCAATTGTGTGGCCAACACGCGATCTGTGGCTGAAGGGGCACCCCCACGCAACAAATAACCCAAAATCGTAATACGGCTTTTAATACCTGTGCTGCTTTCCAGACGGTTCGCCAACATCAGCGTTTCCCCTGAGTATTGTCGTCTGAGCTCAGCCATGCGTTCCCTGCCCACGTTCGGGCTTTCGCCTTCATGCACTTGCTGGCTTTTCTTCATCGATCGCTCAAAAAACGCCACCAATTCAGATGATTGGGCGCCTTCAGCCACCGCCACAATACTGAAAACCTTACCAGCTTTATTACGTTTGAGGATCGCTTCGGAAATATTGTCGATCGTGTAAGGGATTTCAGGAATCAGAATCACATCCGCTCCCCCAGCAACGCCTGCGGTCAGAGTCAACCAACCGACTTCTCGCCCTAAAATCTCCACAATGATGATGCTGTGCGTGCTGTTGGCTGTGCTGTGCAGCCGGTCAATCGCTTCAGTGGCAATCATCTTGGCAGTATCAAAACCGATAGTGACATCCGTCAGAGGCATGTCATTCACACCAGATTTAGGCAGCGTGAGCACATTCAGCCCAGCCGATTGCAAATGCTGGGCTGTATCCATCGTCTCTCGTCCACCAATGCAGACCAACCCATCCAGTTTGTTTTCTTTGTATACCGCCAGGACGTCATCGGTTTTATCGAGAATCTCACCGTCTTTTTCAATGTGATGCGGCACCAGGCGGCTGGTCCCTAAAATGGTGCCGCCAGCCGTCAGAATATTGGAGAGCGCTTCCCCACCCAGGTTAACTGTGTGGTTGGAAAGCAGGCCTTCAAAACCATCTCGAAATCCAATTAATTGCATTCCATGCACCTGTTCAGCAGTTTTGCCAAACCCGCGTATAGCGGCGTTTAATCCAGGGCAGTCGCTGCCAGCAGTTAAAATCCCGATTTTTTTGGTCATTGCGGTTTCCTTCCTGAATCAATGTTTCAATTGACCCTATTATACTCATTACCTCCCACTATTCCGAAACCAGAGGCTTTATATTTAGCCAGCAATTTTGCAACACGATCCACGACTCAACAATTTTCTTTTAAATGCTCAAATTTAAGTTGCAGAAAAGGTTACTTCGATATAAAATAGTTGATACCATTGGTTAACACGGATTTGAATGGAAGGAGGTTCAATCGAATTAGAAAAATATCCGGGTTGTTTATAAAGTCTGATCATAGCCAGAAAAAGAATTTGGTACGAAAGGCGCGTCTTTTTCGCTCCAATTGATGCCAAGAGCGGTCATTTATTCATGAAGGTGAAACTCGGTTTTTTAATTATTACGGAACTTCCTGATTATTGATCAATCGCTCAAAGTGTATGTAAACCTTCAACTCATTAATAGGAGATCTTATGTTCAAAGTTAACACCCGCACAATTGTTGCCATTGGCATTGTGGTGCAGCTCTTTTTATGCTCTTATTCATGTACATTAAAGTTCCATCACCTATCCCTGAAACAAGCTTCATGACAGCCTACGGATTGGGCGCATTCATGGCAACGCTGTTTGGGCCCATTGCAGGTGCTCTCATTCAATTTATTGGCCATGCTCTATCAGATGCGCTTCAATATGGGTCACCCTGGTGGTCCTGGGTGATTGCAAGCGGTGTGGCTGGATTTGTGTTCGGTCTCGCTTACAAGAAAACCCGCGTTGACAAAGGTCAGTTTGCAGGTAAGGATATCCTGACATTCAACATCATCCAGGTCATCGGCAACGTGGTCGCCTGGCTTGTGGTTGCACCTTTGCTTGATATCGTAATTTATCAAGAACCTGTATCACTGGTCTTCACTCAGGGTGCAATCGCCACGCTGATGAACAGTATCAGCGCCGGTGTGTTTGGAACCCTGCTCCTGATCGCTTATGCAGCCACCCGGCCTAAGAAGGGCAGTTTGAAAAAGAGCTAGTTTGCTCATCTTCTAATTAAAACTTGGATAGCTGTGGGCTATAAACCCCAGCTATCCGTTGTTTAAACTCAAAATACTTTGTTTGACACATTTTTCAAAGTTCGAATATAACCATTACTCAAACAGGATAGTATTTTTTATATTGCTTGGTAAAATTTAATCCAATTCAACATCGAAAAGGTTTGGCATGGATTTAAAACCCGTCATCGAATTTAAAAATTTTTCATTTCAATACCACAGTCAATCCGAACCCACCCTTCATAATATCGATTTATCGATCTCCCCTGGCGAAAAAATCCTTATCGTTGGGCCCAGCGGAAGTGGAAAAAGTACGCTGGGCAATTGCATCAATGGCTTAATTCCTTTTGCCTATGAAGGCGAAATTAAGGGAGATTTGCTGATCCACGGTGAATCCACCCAGGACAAAAATATTTTTGAACTTTCAAAATGGGTCGGCACCGTTCTTCAAGATTCAGACGCACAGTTTGTAGGTCTGTCCGCTGGAGAGGACATTGCATTTTCACTTGAAAACGACAATGTGCCCCATGCTCGCATGCACAAGCAGGTGTGGAAAGTCGCCGAGATGGTTGGTATGCAAAACTGGCTCACCTCATCGCCGTTTGAGCTCTCTGGCGGGCAAAAGCAGCGCACTTCCCTGGCGGGGGTTCTGGTCAACGATGTTGATATTTTGCTATTTGATGAACCGCTTGCCAACCTCGACCCGGCAACCGGAAAAACAGCGATTGAGATCATCGAAGACATTTATACCCGTGAAAATAAAACCATTATCATCATTGAACACCGTCTGGAAGATGTTTTGCATCGTTTTGTGGACCGCATCATTGTAATTAATGATGGCCGCATCATCTCCAACACAGATGCCCACTCGCTGGTTTGTTCTGATGTCCTCACAAAAACGGGCATTCGCGAACCGCTTTATGTAACCGCATTAAAATATGCCGGCATAAAAATTACCGAGGACATTGAACCTGGATACATCACAACCTTACAGGCGCATCAACACAGAAATGCGCTAACCACCTGGCAGGCCAGCATTGAAAAACCAAAAGCCCAAAAAGAAAAGCCTTCAGTCCTTAAAGTTGAGCAAGTCTCATTCTCTTATGATGGCATCGTTAAGGTTCTGGACGATATCAATTTTGACATCAAAGAAGGCGAAATGGTCTCCATCATCGGTAAAAATGGGGCCGGAAAAAGCACCCTTTCAAAATTAATCTGCGGCTTTGAAAAACAAGATCAGGGCACAATTTTCTATCGCAGTCAGGACCTTCACGACAAATCAATCAAAGAGCGCGCTGAAATAATTGGGGTCGTGCTTCAGAACCCCAACCAGATGATCTCTAAAAACCTGATTTTCGATGAAGTCGCTTTAGGCTTACGTTTTCGCAACATACCGGAAGAAGAGATTACACCCCGCGTCGAGAAAGCACTCGAAATTTGTGGGTTGAACCCGTTTATTGAATGGCCGATTTCCGCCCTCAGTTTCGGCCAGAAGAAACGCGTGACCATCGCATCCATCCTGGTTTTAGGCCCAGAAATCCTGATTCTTGATGAACCCACCGCGGGCCAGGACTATCGCCACTATACGGAAATTATGGAATTCCTGGTCGAGATCAATAAGCTCGGTGTGACGGTCTTACTGATCACCCATGATATGCACCTGATGTTGGAATATACGCCGCGTGCTATCGTCCTTTCAGAAGGACGCCTGATCGCAGACACCTCTGCTTCATCCGTTCTTACCGATCATCAGGTCATAGAAAGCGCCAATCTAAAAGAAACATCGCTTTTCCACCTGGCACAATTGGCTAATATTTCGGATGGTGCCGGCTTTGTTCAGGGTTTTATCGACTATGAAAGGAAATTGAAAAACCGATGAATGTAAAGGCAAAGTTATTTTCCTACGACCTGGTCGATTCGCCTATTCACCAGCTTTCCGGGCTAACCAAGTTAATTTGTTTCCTCTTGCTGACCTTTGCTGTCATGTATTCCTATGACATTCGGATGATCTTGCTGGTGATGCTCTTTGCAGTCTTTATCATGCGCATCTCAAAGATCAAATTTTCCCAAATCAAATTAATGGTTGTGTATGTGCTCATTTTTGTGCTTACGAATGCAATCATTTCCTTTCTTTTCTCACCCGAAATGGGTGTTGAAATCTATGGGTCGCGGACACCCATCCTCAACCTGCCAGGAAAATTTGACCTGACAGCGGAGCAATTATTGTACAGTACAACCAAGCTATTTAAATATGCATCGGTGATTCCATTTGGAATTATCTTCCTATTAACCACCAACCCGAGTGAATTTGCCTCATCCCTAAACCGAATTGGCATTCACTACAAGGTATCTTACGCGGTCGCATTAACTTTGCGCTATTTCCCAGATATCCAAAGGGATTACCACGAGATCAGTCAGGCCCAACAGGCACGCGGTCTGGAACTTTCGCGCAAGGCTTCCTTTTTCAACCGGATTAAAAATGGGTTACTCATCATCATTCCCCTCATCTTTTCCTCGCTTGACCGAATTGAAACCATCAGCAATGCCATGGATTTAAGAGGTTTTAGTAAAAGTAACACCCGCACCTGGTACACCAGTCGTAAGATGAAGCGCAATGATTATGCAGCCTTGATCATCTCCGCCTCGATTTTTATTGCCATGGCGGGCGTGTCGATTTTTATCAATAAAAGCCGGTTTTATAACCCTTTTGTTTAGGAGTGTTAATTTGAAGCCCATACTCGTTTATCAAACCGATTTCACCTACAAAGAAGGCGCCATTTCTGCCATGTATGGCGTGGTAAAAAGTGTAGACCGAGAACTGGAAATCATCGATGGCACCCATGAAATACCCAAATTTGATACCTGGAGTGCATCTTATCGCCTCTATCAATCCATGCCTTTCTGGCCGCAAGGGACAATTTTTGTATCTGTCGTCGACCCCGGGGTAGGAACCAACCGGCGTGCGTGTGTCGCCCGAACAACAAATGGCTATTTGATCGTTACACCGGATAACGGCTCGCTCACCCACGTTAAAAGGGCGTTTGGAATCGATGAAATACGAGAAATTGACGAAACCATCAACCGCTTACGCGGGATGAACACTGACGATGTCAGCGTTTTTCACGGCCGGGATGTGTTTTCATATTGCGCAGCCAGGCTGGCTAGCGGGATAATCACCTTCGAAGAGGTTGGCCAGGTCTATAACCCGGACGAGGTTGTCATGCACCCAATTCACGAGCCATTTTTCAAAGCAGGGTTTGCCAAAGGCATTTTTGAGATCAACGATCCCAATTTTGGGAATAACTGGACAAATTTACCCCTTAAGTCTTTCCTCAACGCTGGCTTTGCGTACGGAGATCGCTTACAAGTTACGATCTTCCACCAGGGGCAGGAAGTCTACGCCCACAAGCTGCTTTTTGAGCGTTCCTTTGGTTATGCAAAAACAGGCGAAGCGATACTTTACAACAACGAGCTCATGCGGGTCAGCATCGCCGTAAACCAGGGCAGCTTTGTTGAACAATTTGGTATTGGCTATGGCCCCGAATGGCAGGTTGAAATTTCAAAATAAGCGCAAGGTTTTCTTCGCCGCTTTCCTGGTTTAATAATTATTGTCTGCTTCAGCATAATTAATTTAAATGCCATCCGTGCTTTTAGCATCTGCACTTTCGACAATACAGTCTCCCGCTCTCCCGGGTAGAATTAACCCAACGCTCAATCTTCAACTGAAAGGAAACCCCGATGAAAAGTTACCGGAAAGAACTCTATTTCCAGGTGCCCACCCGCCGAGCGTTTATCAATATCACACCAGAGGTCAATCAGGCCCTGCGTGAAAGTGGCATCCGAGAGGGTCTGTGCCTGGTGAATGCCATGAACATCACCGCCTCTGTGTTCATTAATGATGACGAATCCGGCTTGCACCACGATTACGAGCGTTGGCTGGAAGAATTAGCGCCCCATGCGCCCATCGAACAGTACCACCACAACCGCACTGGTGAAGATAATGCCGATGCACACCTTAAACGCCAGATCATGGGCCGAGAGGTGGTGGTGGCAATCACCAATGGCCAGTTAGACTTCGGCACCTGGGAACAGATCTTCTACGGTGAATTCGACGGTCGCCGCCGTAAGCGCGTACTGATTAAGATCATCGGGGAATGAGCAGGTTTGTCAAGGAGAGCCTTATGTCCGAATACCCGCCTGTAACTGTTACCATCGTCAAACTCATCGACTGGATGAGTGCCAATGCGCCGGGTGTCAGCTTCCGTCCCTCGGCTAACCCTGCAGCGATTGACAACTTTGCTGAAAAGAGCGGCTTATCGATCCCGGAGGGCTTAAAGCAGCTTTTGATGCTTGCTGATGGCGAAACCCGAAATTCCGCTGGTGCAATCGGCAATTGGCGTTTCATGTCGATCAAAGAAATCCAGGCGGCATGGGGTTGGCTGGCGCAAGTCAAATCCAAAGGCGCCTTTGACGACCTTGTGCCAGAAAAATCGCCCTACCTGCGAAACGCCTGGTGGCATCTGGGCTGGATCCCGATCGTCAGCAGCGATACGGGCGCTTATTATTGTATAGACACAGATCCGCCCGAGCCAGAAAGAACCGGTCAGATACTGCTTTTCCTAGAAGAGGGGCCCGCTCGTCCCCTGGTTGCCGCCAACCTGGCGGCCTGGTTAGATCAGCTCACCCGCGATCTTTTAGCTGGAGTTTACACATTTGACGAAGTGGAGGGCTTCAACGGAGAAGCATTTTTATGGTCGTCCCTGGAGGGTAAACATCTGCTCGATAACACCCCTGGACGCATCATTGCTGATGGAGAAGCACACCATTGTTGACCCCTTTACCCAGAACATTGCACGCTAAAACCGAAGCTGATCTGGCGGGATACCAGGTCAGCCAGGTGGGCAATACCTGCAGCTTTCACATGATCAGCGCCAGTTTGAAATTGCTGCTAAATTTCAATATTGATCCGGGCGCGCTCTCCGATGAGATAAATCGGCTTTGGTGGAAAGGCCGCTTCATGCGTGTATTTCCTGATTGGGCCGTAACGCCCCGTATGCAGGTACGCATTATCCGTTACCTGGCCCAGACGCGTGGCCTGCCCATTGCTGCAACCTATCAGCGCGGTGACCCTGAAACCCTGCCGAACACGCTCACAGACCCACTCGCAGCCCCCATCATCACGCTCCTCTGGCCGTGGCGTAAAGCACCGCGTATCTACCAGGGAGAGACCACCCGCAACTTCAATGCCACCCGTTCTGCAGGCGGTCATAGCATGTTGTTTGCGGCGTATGACCTGAACCACACCGCTGGTGGAGATTTTCCAACGCCCTGGGGTTTTATCAATCCCTGGATGGATAATGCCAGCAAGTTGTTCTGGATGACCGATGAAGACTTCCGCCGGTCATGGCGTTTCTGGTTGCCGGGTATTGGCCCCAACCCCCTGGTGATCATCCGGAAAACCGAAGTAAAGCCCTGAACGTATTTTGTTTTTAAACAACTTTTTAAGAGATTTTCATGCAAACCCATAAACGTATTGAACGTGAACACAAAACCATCAGCAAAATGATCGGTCTCTATTGCCATGCGCACCACCATACCTCCCAGGGATCACTGTGTGAAAATTGCCAGTTTTTGCTGGACTATGCACACAAGCGCATCGATCGTTGCCCTTTCGGTTGGCAAAAGCCAACCTGTACTAAATGTCCGGTACATTGCTATAAACCTGATCGACGCGAAGAAATCCGCCAGGTCATGCGCTATGCTGGCCCGCGCATCATCCTTCACCACCCTATCCTGACCCTGCTCCATTTTTTGGATGGATTAAAAGCCCCTCCAGCAAAATAATTGGCTAGGGAAACAACGTCCTTCACCTTTAGGTGAAGGACGAAAACACTATTTATAAAAGTTTCTTCAGTTTTTTATTATTAATTTAAAACGTGTTCCAGCTTTTTGATTCCGGCGTCAATTCTCGCCAGGGTTTCCGCCTTGCCGAGGATTTCTGCCAGCGCGGTTGCCCCGCCCGGTGTGGCCGGCACACCCGAAAGCGCCGTGCGAATTGGCCACATCACCGTACCGATTTTGTATCCATGCGCCTTAGCAAATAACTGCAACGCCCCATACAGGCTGTCATTATCCCAATCGCTCAGCTCATTTAAAATAGGTGTAACGGCTTTTAAAACTTCCAAACTGATTTCCGGAGTGCATTTCGACTTGTCATGCTGATACATGTCCACATCATATTCCGGAACTGCAGTAAAAAAGTCCACCATCTGTGGGATATCCGTCAATTTTTCGGTCCGTACCTGCATCAGTTCACTGATCTTAAACGTGTTGTATTTTACAAGTTCATCCGGGTAATATTTTTCCGCCAGAGTATGGAACTCGTCTATAGAAAGGGCCCGAATATGCTCACCGTTGATCCAGGTGAGCTTTTCAAGTGAAAAAATCGCGCTGGCTTTGTTGATCCGATCGATGCTGAACACCTGCGTCAACTCAGCGAGGCTAAAGAGCTCCTGGTCATCCCCTGGGCTCCAGCCAAGCAGGGCAATATAGTTCACAATTGCCTCTGGCAGGTATCCCATCATCACGAGGTCCTCAAAGGATGGGTCGCCCAAACGTTTACTCAACTTACTGCCATCCAATTTGACGATCAGGGGTAGGTGCACATAAATCGGGATCGGCCAGCCAAAGGCCTCGTAAAGCAGGTTGTATTTTGGCGTGGAAGAAAGGTATTCCTGCCCGCGCATCACATGGGTGATGCCCATCAAATGGTCATCAACCACATTGGCAAAATTATAAGTCGGAAAGCCGTCCGATTTCAGCAGCACCTGGTCGTCTAATTGCACATTGTCAATGGTAATCGTGCCATACACCCGGTCTTCAAAGGTTGTGCTTCCACTGTCCGGAATGCGCTGTCGGATGACAAAAGGTTCGCCAGCATTGATTTTTGTTTCGATCTCTCCATTTGTTAATAACCGACATGGGTCTCGGCGAGATGGTTCAGCAGCTCCATCGGCATCGGCTGGTTCACCTGGCTCACTATCCTCCAGGTTGGTTGCTTCTTTTTTACAAAAACAACGAAAGGCAGCACCTGTTACCAGCAATTGCTCTGCATGCGCCTGATAAATAGACAACCGCTTTGATTGCGTATAGGGTCCATACCCGCCATCTTTATCCGGGCCTTCATCATATTCAAGCCCAGCCAAAGCCAAACCTGAATAAATTGCAGCCAGCGATTCTGGGACATTGCGCTCCTGGTCTGTATCCTCGATTCGCAGGATAAACTTGCCACCGTATCGCCGGGCGGCCAGGTAGGCAAACAATGCAGTTCGTAAATTGCCAATATGCATGTAACCTGTTGGGCTGGGTGCAAAACGTGTTCGCACTGTCATCATTGTTCCTTTCATTGATCAAACACAAAGACAACGACTATCTCTGGAATGGTTATTAAAGCAGCCTGATTGTAATCCAAATTAACCAGTTGCAACATATTGGTTGTAAAAAATCGGGTATTTCTCCAAACATCGATGCTGTGCACTATGAATCATTGCTGCAGGGTTGTGGGCACAATAAAAATTTGCACACCGCCCTGCTCAAAGCCAAGCTGCAGGTTCTGTTCAAATTTTTCAGCCATCAGGTAATAGGTACTGCTTTCCAATGCACCTACAAAAACATAATCGATCTTATAGCGCTGAATAATCTCTAATGCTGTCAGCCAGTTCGGGGTTTCATACAGGGTGCGAATATCCGCTTCGCGGGTACCCACTTCTGCGTAACCGCCGCGCCATTGACCCTGGTGTCCAGGCCACCCCAGCACCGCTGGCAGCCCGGAATGGGTGGATACCCGCGCAAACCCGGTATATTGTCCGCCGACTGCCTCCGCCACCACACCCATCGGCGCCGTAGAAAGCCAGCGGATGGCTGCTGCTTCGTCAGGCTGGCTGTCCTCCAGATAAGCACTCGCATCCAGGGTCAATCCCCCAGACGGTTGAAATTGATGGGTTTTAGTTGGAAAAGCCAGCAAAGGATACGCTAAACCTAAAACAATAAGGATGAAAACAGCACTTTTTCCCAGCCAGCGTCCTGCTTTGATCACCACCACACTGGCAAAAGCAGCGGACAAAGACCACAACATCCAGGCCTGATAATAAAATTTAAAAATTGTATTCATCCTGGCGCCAAACACATCGCGTAAAAAAACAAATTCTGGCGCCAACACCATCACACCGCCCAACAAAATCATCAACAACACAAAGGGCACCGGCGAATCTGCCTGGCGCTCACTACCCTTCGGTGTCGTTTTCCCCACCAGGAAAGATAGGCTTCCAATCAGCAGCAGCGTCAGGGTCAACAGACTGACACCAAACCGCAACCGGTGCAGCAGGGCAGCGATCAGCAAACCACCAAAATGAGGTTCACCCTGCGTAACGATCAACAGTTGTCCCTGTTCTGTTTTCGCCAATCCTAACCCCAGGCCGATTGAAATCAGGTAAAGCAAACCCATCAGCACTACCACCATGATGAGTGATAATTTCCAGGTGCTGGGCGTTTTCTGGCGTCTGAGCCATCCCAAAAACAAAAGTATGGGTACAAACAGGGCGCCAAACATCAACCATAAATACAGACCCCGTGTCGGGTAAATCAAGTTGGGCAAAATTCCACCGGCCTGGGATTGAAACCCGACATAAAAGGGGGCATACAAAACCAAGCTAATGACACCTAAAGGAATTGCCAGGCCCAATAGCTCGGTCAATCGCCCCCATTCCCAGCCCTTACACCCTACCTGCCGCAATGTATACGCCCCAATCAACAGTACAAAATAAACAGGCAGATCCCAGGTGTTCAGGAAGGCAATCCCGCCCAGAAGAACCCCGCTGAACAAGAAAACATCAATTCGATAGGAAACCATATGACCAAACAGTTTCTTCTCTGCCGTCATGCCGCCCAAGTAGATATGCAACGCCAGGCCAATCAACAGCATTGCAAACGGAATCACCAGCACATGGGGATGGAGATCGCCCAGCACAAATGAAAAGGCGGGGAATTCATCGATAGGAGAAAGCCCGCTCACATTGCCCTGCAGGTCAATATCCTGGATAACCCGTGAAGCCTGCCACCACCACCAAAACCGTTGGGGAATCAATGCGCGCGGCTGTGTGGGTGGATTAAGCAGGCTGTCAATATTTACCCAGCTCCAAAATCGAGAGGTGCCGCTTTCCAAATCCCAGCCGATCCCGGCCTGGTGCAAAATTTCAAGAACACTTTCAAGGTTGCTGACCAGCAATAAAAAGATCGGGCCCAGGAGCGCCCAGGCGAGATGATTAACCCGAGCCTGCCAGGTTTTTCCAAATTCCACCAGCAGATTGTATAACACCCCATAAGCGCCCACCGCGCTCAAACCAAAAATAGCTGCCAGCATTAAATTAAAAGCTACGCCGCCGCTGGTCATGGTAAATTTTGCCAACATGGCAGCCAGGATATAACCAAAATGGTAATAAGAAATCGCGTAACCAGAAAGCCAGGGATCATGCGGAGGCAACCCGGGTGAATTGATAATCGCATTAATAAAAGCCAATTCCATTGGCTTTTCAGTCCCTGTCGCGTCGGGGTCGGCCGCGCGCACGTAAGCCAAAAAGGTAAACCCAATCAAAAAGATACACTCAGAAATTAATACAAGCCGCCGATTTTCTTTCAACCAGGCCATCATTTCTGACCAGCGCCCCCAACCTGCCCAGAAACTCAAGCCCATCGTCACCATCAAGGCAAACAGGATCCCGCCCGGATGGTTTTGCAGCACCCCCAAGTTGCCCAGCAACCAGTAAAAAAATCCCCAAAGCAGCAAACCCAACCCCTTGCTCAGGCTGTAACCACGATCCGGGAGCTTTCCTAACAACCGAAAGGTTAATGGGAAGGACAGCCAGCCCAACGCCAGCAAGGAAACATACCAGGAGAACAGGTTCACGATCATTAAATCATCCTTCTTGCCCATCAGGTGAGACCCGGGGTGAATTTATTATAACAAGAACAGGATCAGAAGACACACTCAAGGCCCCAATCTCACCATACCTTTAATCTTATAAGATTGTACTTGTGTTCCACAAGGCTGATCGCAACTATTGGTGCCAATCGGGTAAGATTAATTCAAAGGTTTTATCGTATCCGAAGAAAACCAATCATTCGGGTTAGGTCTTTATTTCACGCCGAAGGATGTTTTCAACCCGATCACGTTTTTAAGATTAAACAGAACAACCCAACCAGCATCCAACCATTAAAACAATAAGATTAGAAAGTTTATTATTATAAACAAGCGTTTGCCAGACCATTTTACTGTTTGGAATGATACTTGCACTTATTAAACCGAAAATAGAAACAGAGCTGAGTCCCTAGTGTGTCTTATGGCAACAAGTCTTGCTTCCATTCTTAATCTCTTCTCAACGCCGCCTGGCGACCCGGTCTTCCATGTGTTTACCAGTTTGACGTTGGCGTTGACAACCGGGTTCCTGATTATCGGGCGCCAAAAATCAGTTGAAGCCGGTCAAAGCCGTAGATTGCCGATCGGGTGTGGCATCCTTTTTATAATTCAACTGGGCCTGTTTGCCTTGTACTTTGTAAATAAAACATCTGGTTTTGTTAACGCAAATTTCTTCCCTATTTTTGAACGGTTGGCGGCATCTTTAACCATCATTGGGTTGGCCTGGGCTTTTCTCGATAATACCCAACGTAAATACCCCACCATTTTATACGGCATCCTATCATTATTATTAATCGTTTTAGCTTTAGGGGCTGTTTTCTCTAAATCACTCTTTTTGAAAAACTCCCTTTTAACTCTATTTTCAATAGATATAACCTGGCAGTTAATCGCCCTGGCCCTGATTAGTATCAGCCTGATTTTGGCCCTCGCAATCCGGCCTGTGATGATCAAGGTGTTAACGCCCCTTCTGCTTTTGTTGGCTGGTGGACATATTTTCCAAATTCTTTTAACCTATGACCTGCAAGGACAGATGGGTGCAGTTCGCTTAAGCCAGATGCTCAGTTTCGCATGGCTGCTGATAGCAGTCATCTATTATTCATCAAAGCAAAACGCCGTAAAACCCTGCAGAAAAACCAGCCGCGCAACAAACCTAAGCGCGCAAAAACCGATCTTGTTTAAAAGTGGGGCCGTTTCACAGAAAAAACCCCCGGCAAGACGATATTCAAGAATTGTCGGGCTGGGGCAACCAAAAAAATTTGAGCAAACTGTTCAGGGTGATGAGATGAGAGTCGACACAAAGCCAGCTTTGGTCAACCTTTTATTGCAGATCAATACTGCCAAAACTAAAACAGAAAAATACCAAACTATCGCACAAGCGCTCAGCCTAGGTGTGATGGCTGATGTTTGTTTTTTGGCCAGTATTTCAAAAAATTCAGAAAAAATTCACATCCTTGGCGGTTACGATCTGATTCGGGAAACAATCTTGAAAGCAGATACCCTTGCCCGTGAAGACCTTCCTAATGTGATCGCAGCCTGGAATACCGGCAAAATTCTCAACCTGTCCTATGATGATACTGACCTGCGCGATGCTCAAACCCTGGCCATGCTTCTTAATTATCATGCTATTGGCGACCTGTTGGCTTACCCATTAGGTTTGCCCGAGTCTCCGTTGGAAGGCGGGGTCTTTTTCCTTTCTCCATATACTGGAAAACGGTGGGATGACAAGACTTTGCAGCTCATGGGCCAGATCCATCAGGCTTTGTCGATGGTTCTCTTCGCTCCTGACGCCTTAGAAGAAGCCAGCTTTGCATCAAGCCAAGCAAAAACAAAAGTTAATAAATTAACCCTGGCAACAGAAAAATTATATGCAGTGCTAACCGAGAAAGAAGCTCAGATCCAGGAAAAAGACACCCTGATCAAAGGATTAAAAGCCAAGTTCCAGATTGATAGAATGGAAACCATGACCCAGATGGAGCAATTGCAGCAAAAAATTGCCGACCTCGATGCTCAGATCGCCAATCAGTTCGATTTTTCAAGCGAGTTGGAGCAGTTCCAAAAGGAAAACCTCCAGTTAATCACCGAGCGCGAGCAGCTTCAACAGGAATTAAACCGGATAAAAAATATGCTCCGAACGCTGCAAACAGAAACCGGACAAACCGGCCCTATCCGCCTGTCCTTAGAAAACCAGGTCATCAGCCTGGATTCAATTGCAGCAAACGCTCGTTTGCGGGTTGCGTCATACTTACAGGAACACCATATCGATCTCGAAACCAACAACCCTGACGGCCGTTTGATGATCAAAACCGATCCCGAATTATTACAAACTGCCCTGTTCGAATTATTAAAAAACGCCATTCTCAGCTCCGACCATGGCGGGACAATCAGGCTGGAACAGAAATTGTCTCTCGAAATGGGGATGTTGACGGTTCAGATCACTGATTTTGGAGAAGGGTTAACCCAAGCAGAACAAGCTGCATTGTTCAGCGCCCAGCATGAAAGTATTCCGGGTATCGGAAGTGTACAAGCCGTGCGCAATGCCATTCGGGCAATTCGTGTCCTGAACGGGAAGATTTGGTTAAAGAGTAAAAAGATCTCATACACAACTTTCCGCCTCCAAATTCCAGTACGGATTATTGATTGATAATGATATGATCCAAGCTATAATAATGAAACCGATCTTAAATTGGGAATCTAACCAACCGGACAAAAACCATGACTTCTAAACCAATAACCTCTCACCATAAGGCTGATCCTCATCTCCCCAGAAGCATACAGATGCTCGTCTTTGGTGTTTTTCTTTTCCTGGTGTTCGTATTAGCATTCATTTTAATCGCTGGTTTTCAATCAAACAACCGGGTTAGTCCTGCGTACATCTATGCACTGCAAACCCGCACGGCACTCAACGCCGAACCCACGCCCACACCCTTCCAGCCTGAAATCTTTGGTTATATCCCTGGAGCAACCCCCGAACCGGTCACTGCCAACAGCAACCCTGAGTTCGGCCCGAGCAGCACACCAAAACAGCTTGAAAAACCTGAAGGGCAGGTCAATGTCCTTTTGCTGGGTTCCGATTTGCGGGAAAACGAAGGCGGATTTCGCACAGACACCATCATCTGGGTTTCTCTGAATCCCAAAGATGGGTTTGTGAGCGCGGTTTCTTTTCCCCGAGATCTCTATGTGGAAATACCAGGTTATGGCGAAAATCGGATTAATACAGCCTTTGGCAGGGGCGATTTTGAGTTACTGGCAGACACGATGGAAATTAATTTTGGCATACGCCCCGACAATTATGTTCTCATTCATATGAGTGGCTTTGCATCCCTGATTGATAGCCTGGGTGGAATTAATGTTGAGGTCGAACAAAACCTGACGGATTCCTGTGCCCGGTGGATCAATCAAAGTGGGTGGTGCAGCGTTGGCCCCGGCGTCGTGAACATGAATGCCGACGTTGCCCTCTGGTATGTGCGTTCACGCTATTCAACCAATGATGTCGACCGCGCCCGTCGCGCCCAGGAAGTGGTAGAGGCCATCTTCCGGCGTTTAATGAGCCTCGATGCAATTCTAAAGGCGCCCGAACTCTACAATGCCTATACCACCTTCGTCCAGACTGATGTTGAATTAGGCAAGGTGGTCACCCTGCTTCCGCTGGCAAAAACGATCTATGAGAATGGTGATATCCGGAATTACGTGATTGGTTTTGAAGAAGCATACAGTTGGATCACCTTTTCCGGAGCCAATGTATTAGTCCCCGATAAAGAGCTGATTAGGGAACTATTAATTGAAGCCCTCGAATTAAAATAATTTCAGTAATTGACAATCCAACGAGGTTGGTTTAAAATTGTTAAGCAGTATAGACTATGCGAATATTTTGCGTGTGGAGGTCTTATGACAAACCAATCGAGTGAATTCAAAAACGCACCCGCTCACCTAAACGAGCGGACGCACTTTCAGCCTGCAATCCAGGCCTGGAAGTTTTTCTTAACCGATCAGGGACGCTCTCCCTATACCATTAAAGCCTTCATTGCAGACCTCAACCTGCTCGATGTCTTTCTGGCACCCGACAAGACTATCGGTGAAGTTAGCCAGAAAGACCTTGAAAATTTCCTCGACTGGTTGGAAAATGAACGCGGCGTTCCCTGCAGCCCAAAAAGCCTTTCCAGAAGGATCACATCGGTGAAAAGTTTTTTTCGCTGGCTGCAAAGGGGTGGTGTGTTAATAGCTGATCCAGCAGAAAAACTTCCCCAAAAAACAGTGTCCAGTCCCCTGCCTGGGGTGTTAACGCATCCCGAGTTGAAAACCGCGCTAAGAGCTGCTGAAAGCCTGCGCTATGGCGATCAGCCTGACGCCCGCCCGTACACCTTGTTAAAACTTTTACTTGAAACCGGGATCAAAAAAGGTGAGTGCCACAATATCAACCTCAACCATCTCGAAGTGGAAGACCCACAGGAAGCCTTTGTTTTTATTCGTTACACCAATCCGCGTTATCGGTATAAAGAACGCAAATTACCACTTTCCCCAGATTGGGTTGAGACGTTTACCGAATATGAAATGCAATACAAACCCCAGGAACGGTTATTTCCCTGGACAGCACGACGATTGGAATACATCCTCGAGGACATCACCGAAGCAGCAGGTTTTGAAAAACGTATTTCTTTTGACATGTGCCGCTGGACAAGCGCCTTGTCCGACCTGATTGAAGGTATCCCGCCCGAGAAAATTCGTCAGAAACTGGGCGTATCAAAGATTCAGTTCCGTGAAGTGCATCTGAAATTACGCAGACTTGCCCTGCGACAAGGGTATGACCTTGGCGACGATACAGAAGAGACGCCCTCTGATTAATCATCACCAAACTTCGACATCTTAATCATATTGCCCCTGACAGTCATTCGTTGTCTTTTTTAGCCTGATTCTCAAAATGCGCTGAGTATTTTCTGTGATTTTAAAGGCCTCCGATACACCCAGACCAACCACCCAGGCAATTCGATCTTCAGAAATAAGCAGCGGCCACATTGATCGTAAATGTGCGGGCACCTTGTGGTTCACAAATAAATCTTGCAAACTTTGGGAATGTCCGTCCATGCCCAGGGGCTGAAAACGTTCGCCCGGCACTGGTCCTCGCAGCATCAAAGGCATCGTCAAACGTTCATAATCTAGCCAGGCTTCATCGCCGGGAATGTTTTTCACCGCTTTTAGGGGTTCGTCAGGCAACGTCGGCATCAGACACGCCTCGATACACCACCCATGTCTGAGATTGAGAGCGCCTTCAAGCCCAAGGCTCTGTTTGTAAGTTGGCTCAACCAGCAATGGCATGCTAAAATCTGGCAGATCGGCTGACCAGGTTTTAACAATCAGGAAATCCTGTACAATTGCCAGGTTCAAGCAAGCGATCAGGTCAATTTGATCGCCCGAGTTTGCTGTTTGGGAGAAATTCAATCCACGGTTGATTACGTCATAGCCAACATCACGTAAATCAGGTCGTAATTTCTCAATGGTGTGTCTCAGTACCCGCCGCATAAGTGCTTTTGGCAGCAGCAAAAAATCTGAGCGGCTGACTTCAATCCTATTTTCAGCTTCATTGCGCATACAATCTTGATATACCTTGAGGGTAACCTCGTCCATCCAGGCAGCCTCTTCGCTCAACACATCGATCATCCTCAACAGTACAGACTTAAAGCGCGTATTATAGGTTTCCAGAGACGGTATTAATTCATGCCGAAGTCGATTACGGTAAAAAGTTGTGTCTAGGTTAGTCGTATCTACACAGGGACACAAGTCAAGCGAGCTTACAAAAGCATCAATTTCATCGCGCCAGATGCCCAGCAAAGGTCTGACCAGTGGGATGTGCACATCCCACTGGGGCATTATCCTGCGAAAAGACATCCCTGTCAGGCCGGGCAAGGCTGCACCACGCAAGAAATGCATCAACACGGTTTCCACCTGATCATCTGCATGATGCCCAACAGCCACCGCCTGGCATTCATGCTGCCGCGCCTGTTCAAACAGGAACCGGTAGCGAACTTCTCGTGCCGCTTCTTCTATCGACAACCTCTCTTTTTTCGCCAATTCATCTACATTAAATCTTTCGCTGAAAAAAGACCATCCTCGCAATGCTGCAAGCTTTTGAACAAAATCGGCTTCAGCCCCAGATTCAAGACGCAAAGCGTGGTCAACGTGGGCAATCACCAGATCATATCCAAGTGCGTCCAGACCAAACATCAACGCCAGACTGTCTGCCCCACCCGAGACACCCAAAAGGATGGGCTCACCTATCTTTAATTCACATTGATTGGCGGCTGCCTTTGCCAAGCTTTCCAAGAACATACCCACATTATAGCATCCGCCAGTGATGAACGCAGGTTAAATAAGGTATACTTTAGCATGAGCCGGACCATGATGATTAAGTCTAGTTTCACAATCGGCATCACGGGAAATATCGCCACGGGAAAAAGCGTGCTTCGCCGCATGCTGACCAACGCAGGCGTGTTTGGTATCGATGCAGATACGCTCGCCAACCGCCTGTTGTACCCAGGTGGGGGCGCTTACCAGCAGGTAATCGACACCTTTGGCCCGGAAATTAAATCCGATCACGTCCATATTTCGAATAAAAAGCTCGGACAGATCGTTTTTAACGATCCCAAGGCTTTAAAACAGCTCGAAAATATCACCCATCCACTGGTGATTGAAACCATACTTCGTTATATTCAAGCAGCTCAACAACCGATAGTATCCATAGAGGCAATCAAGCTCATTGAAGCAGGGCTAGGCAATCATTGTGATCAGCTATGGGTTAGTTACGCCTCGTTCGAGAGCCAGATGCGACGTTTACAAGACTCGCGCGGTTTATCGAAAGGAGAAGCCAGCATTCGAATCACCGCTCAACCGCCCCAAATTGAAAAACTATCCCAGGCTGATGTGATTATTAATACAGAAACAAGCTTTAAAGACACTTGGATAAAGACGTGCAGCGCGCTTAATGATACAATTCAATCAAGAACTGATGTTTTGCCTTTGCACATTAATATTTCAAAGGATTGGCTTGCCTCAACTGTCAATGCCCTCCCACTGAAACAAGTAGAGCTTGCATGGGAAGAACTGGCTGGAAAAACGCACTCCGAGCTGTATGAATGCCTGGGACTGAAAACGGTCCTTGCTATCTTGAAAAATAAGCATATCCGTGCGTTCATCATCTGGGACAACTGGAATTTTACTGGCACCCTGCTCAAAGTTTATCCGCTTGCATTCTATAAATCTTTTCCAACGCTGGTTTTTAATGCTTTTGAAGAGCATGCTCAAATCAACCGGATGGAGTTTTTATTGATCGCTGACGAGATGGCCACCGCCGGGGGAATTCACCCCGGTCAATTTGGCTATGATCAACAACGGATCGCGGACATTGTTTATCTGGCCTGGCAAATTGCCGCTCAAAAAGCAATCAGCAACAACCAAACAAAGGTCTGGCGCAAGGTACTGACGCAACCCTTTGAATTAACAAATGAAACCAAGTTTGATTAATTAATTTTCGGATGACCCAATTTATTAACGACCTCTTATTCCTTTTCCAACGTTTTGGTTGGACAGATTTTCTCGATATCATTCTGGTTGCGGCGATCTTTTTCATCGTGTTGATGTTGCTCAGGGATACCGATGCACTGGTTCTTCTGCGCGGTGTCCTCTTTGTCATTGTCCTCTTGGCGTTGTTTACCAGTCTGATCGAACTACCAGCCTTTTCCTGGCTGATCCGGACAGTTTTACCGGCCCTGGTACTGGCCATACCGGTCATTTTTGCCCCAGAGATCCGGCGGGCCCTTGAACGGGTGGGCCGGGCAGGGAATATCTCATTCTTAGCCCGCACCCAGAATATCACTGAAAAGAAATTAATCGAAACCTTAAATGCAGTGATCAAAGCCAGTGGGCGGCTTTCAGAACGTCACCATGGCGCCTTGATTGTCATTCAGCGCAACCACGGACTGGGCGAATACATACAAACCGGCGTTCCAATGCACGCCGATGTAACGCCAGAGCTTTTGCTTCAAATTTTCTACCCGAACACACCACTGCATGATGGTGCAGTAATTATCGTTAACGACCAGATCGTGGCGGCATCCTGTGTTATGCCGCTCTCATCCAGCGGTGTACTCAACCGCTCTCCTGAACGCACGCTCGGGCTGCGTCATCGCGCCGCCCTGGGCATCACAGAAGTTAGTGATGCAATTGCCGTCGTGGTCTCCGAAGAAACAGGCAGTATTTCCATCGCCCAGGATGGAAAAATGATCCACCGCCTTAATGTGGAACGCTTCCAAAACACCTTAATGGCGTTCTTTCAAGCCACTGAATTTCTGGATGGAAAAAGCCTGATCGCCCGTCTGTTGGCCTTATTCACCCACAAAGAAGAGTCCGAAAAAGAGGGTGATGAATAATGAAATACATTTACAAAGTCATCCGCAGCCTGCCCACCCTCCTGACCGCGCTATTATTTGCCACCGCGGTTTGGATCTATGCGGTGACTCTGTCAGACCCCACTGAAACCCGTACCTATCCCAGACCTATCGCCGTGGAGATCATCGGGTTAGACCCGAAATTAACCCTTACCAATGAAGTTACTCAACAGGTCAATTTAACAATTCGAGCACCATCTTCCATTCATGCACAGCTTGAAAATGACACCAACCTGTTTGATGTGATTTTAGACCTTTCAGGCCTGGAACCGGGATCCCATACCCTTACACCCCAGGTAACCCTAGGTTTATCACCCGCGGAAATTCTTCGAATATCACCCTCGTCAGTTCTTGTCAAATTAGATGAAATCGTCACTCAAAGCTTTCCAATTAACCTGAAAGTGATTGGAAGCCCAACCATTGGTTACGAAGCACAGACGCCAGAACTGAGTGACGAAAATGTACTTATCTCAGGCCCCAAATCATTGATCAGCACAATCGATCATGTCAACGGCGAGATCAATATCATCGATGCAACCGATAATGTCCAACGGGTGGTTGAGCTAGCCTTGCTCACGGCAGAGGAGGTTGTCGTCTCAGGGGTCACACTCAATCCTGCCTCTATACAGGTCACGGTGCCAATTAGCCAGCGCGGTGGATTCAGAACAGTGGTGGTGAAAATTGTAACCAGCGGACAAATTGCAACTGGTTATCGGTTAACCAATATCTTTGCCATGCCGCCGACCGTGACCATCTTTTCCACCGATCCCAGTTTGGTAGATACCATCCCAGGCTTTATTGAGACGGCACCGATCAATCTCAATATGGCCAGTGAAGATATCGAGATCAGAGTTGCTCTGAACCTTCCAGAGGGTATCAACGTGGTTGGGAGCCAGAATGTCACCGTTCAAATTGGTATCGAACCAATTCAAAGCAGCCTCAGCTTCACAAATATCCCCATTCAAATTGAAAATTTGGGCGAAGGCTTGAAAGTCGAGATTTCGCCTGAAAAAGTGGATATTTTCCTTTCCGGTCCTTTGCCGTTACTGGATGAGCTCAACCAGGAAAATATCTTCGTTGTGATTGATCTTTCAGACCGAGGGCCCGGAACCTATCAATTAGCGCCGACGGTTTTGCTGGAAAACGGCCAGATCAATATCGATGCAATTTTACCAAGTGCTATCGAAGTGACCATCACCGAAGCGAAATAAGTAATCCAGTCCGATAACAAATAGCTTATTCTTGTTAAAAAATCATCTTGTGCTTCCCCTTTCAGTCTTTACGAACCTGCCGGAAGCACAAGATGACTGCTTTTTAAAATAGATTGTTGCTAATGTGTGGAAAATTTCCTGTAGAAAGTCTTATGTTTGTCTATTTATCCATTGGTTAAGACAAAACATCGCCACACAAATGGACCTCGATGCCCATCTCTTTAAACATTGCGGCCTTAACCATTAACGCAAGGTCTGCCGCTTCTGCTGAGGGGGCATAAGCAACATTGATATGGTTGGCCTTATGCCTGCCCATCAATTGATCACGGCTGACGCCATGAAGCAGCGCATGCATAATGGGCCACACCTCGGCCGTCAATCCCGATCTTAATCCAAGCGCTCTTCGTTATTTTTATACAGGGGTCAAACTTGTTCACAAACCTGTCGAACAAAGCATCGTTTCCTGGCTGCAACCTGTCACTAGCATCTTTGCTTTCAGGGGTTATAATTGTTCCGACAGTTCTGGTCATGATGTAAGAGCTCCTGTGGCGATTGGCATATTTTATTTCTAGGGAGTTCTCTCAATTTGCCGCCCCACCGATGAGGGGATGATACAGGTGCTGTCGTTTCAATTGCTCTATGAGAGCTAAGCTTGCAGCCAATGACTTTTTTTAATTAATCCTGTATTCATGCTATCTACAGGCCCATTGTTTTTTGCTGCAAAATAATTTAAGAAAGGTCAGCGCATTGATTAAAGAAACCATCATTTTTTTGATCGGTGTTATTTCGACAGGTTTTACATCACCACTGGCTATACACAAAGACCTTGAGTCCCTGGCAATTAACTTATCCAGGGTCACAGGCTGTTTGCCCGAGGAAGCGATCTATAAAGCCTATGGTAAATTAGAGTTCGAATTAATCGATAACAATGATTTCGGTTATTCTTGTTGGTCGAATCTGAAGTGTTATGGGTCTATTGACCCGCTAACCTGCGATAAGGCAAGGGGTTTGTTCATTCACGAATTAGGTCATCGGTTCTTAAATAGTTTGGATTTGACCTATGAAGAATTAAATATGGAAATCGGCTACTATTCAAATGGAGACTATGTTCATGTGGCAGGGATCAACCCAAAGACTGGCAACTATGAACGCACGACGTTGGGTTATGTCGATTCATGCGCACCTCACATTCAACATGGTCTGTTGTCGCCTGCTTACAACTCTTACAAAGAAGATTTTGCGGACATGTTCATGAACTGGGCATTGGGTGGATTCACCGACTGTGAAGCGGGTAGAGCGAGAATGAAATGGATGGAAAGTTTTGTTCAAACCACCTTGGGAGAACCGAGAAATGGGAGTTCTATTAACAAAAAATCTCATATGAATTCTTGTAATACTTTTCGTCCTGTTTTCTCAGCAAATGAGGAAATTGGATAATTACAATTTTTCTATGGTTAACCACCTAACGAGTTAAATATTTGTCATCACGCCTCCGGCAGGCGGGGTGAGGTGCAAAAATTATGCGACGAGCACCGCAACCAAGCTCTCGCCCGCTCATCAGCCAGCCGTGAATGACTGGGGTATAATCACATCTTATGGCTAAACCTGTTGTTGCCCTGGTGGGCAGACCCAATGTCGGAAAAAGCACCCTTTTCAATCGCTTGATCGGTAAAAGACTGGCAATTGTTGACGAGGTGCCCGGTACCACCCGAGACCGCCTTCTAGCCGAGGCGGATTGGAATGGTTATTTTTTCTATGTCATGGATACCGGTGGCATTGATCCCACCAAAGGCAAAGCCCAGGCTCCTCTTTCAATTGGATCTAAAGAGTTCATCCAAGAAATTCGCATGCACGCTGAACTGGCAATAGAAGAAGCCAATCTGATCCTGTTTCTTGTTGACGGGCAGGTAGGCATCACGCCAGCGGATCAGGAAATTGCGGAGATCTTACGTAGAAAACAGCACTCTGTCGATGGGAAATTTTATCCACCGGTCATCCTGGCGGTTAACAAAGCAGAAAGTGCTAAAATTCGCCAGGGCGTAGCGGAATTTTATCAACTTGGTTTAGGTGAACCGTATGCCATTTCGGCGCTGCACGGAACAAGTACCGGAGATCTTCTGGATGAAGTTGTGCGCCACATCGCCGAATTTGGCGAAGATACCGAAGAGGACAACTCTACAAAGATCGCGATTGTTGGGAAACCAAATGTTGGCAAGTCCAGCTTGCTGAATAAAATTGTCGGTGCAGAGCGTGCAATCGTCAGCGAGATCCCTGGCACAACCCGTGATGCCATCGACACGCAATTCGAGCTCGATGGATACCCCATTACCCTGATTGATACCGCCGGAATCCGTCGCCGTGGCAAAGTCGTACCTGGCGTTGAAAAGTACAGTGTCATCCGCAGTATGAACGCGATTGAACGAGCCGATGTCGCCATCCTGGTGATTGATGCCACCACCAGCATTACAGCGCAAGATACACATATTGCTGGATACATTAAAGATGCCTGGAAAAGCGCGGTGGTTGTTGTCAACAAATGGGACTTGATCGAAAAAGATACTTACACCATCAACGAGTACACCGCCAAAATCCGTCATGAACTCAACTTCATGGATTACGTCCCGCTGATCTTCATCAGCGCGTTAACAGGTCAAAGAGCAGAGCGCGTACTCCCCCTCGCCCTCCAGGTTCAGGAAGAACGCTTGGTACGCATTTCTACATCACAAATCAACCGGGTTGTCCAAGCCGCCCAGGATCGCCACCCTGCGCCGTCAAGAACAGGTCGCTCCCTTCGGATTTACTACGGAACCCAGGTGAGAAACGATCCGCCCACGTTCATGTTGTATGTTAACAACCCTGAATATGCCCATTTCACCTATCTGCGTTACCTTGAAAACCAAATCCGGAAAGAATATCCATTCATCGGGACGCCCATTCGCCTGGTGCTTAAGAAACGACGGGAATGACTGACCTTTCATATCGAGATACGCTATAATTTAAAATATTGCGAACGCACAATTATTTAAAGACAGTTTAGAAAAGATTATTCATGTTAGACGACATTAACACCGAACAAATTTCCGCCACCCCAACCCAGCGATCCGAATCCAAGTCAAAACGCTCCGGTTGTTTCGGGTTCTTAATTGACGCGGTTGAGACGATCCTGCTGGCACTGGTACTCTTCCTGGCCATCAATGCCCTTTCCGCCAGGGTGCGCGTAGAAAATGTCAGCATGCAGCCAACCCTTAAGCCAGGTGAATTTCTCCTGGTTAATCGGGTAGCCTATAAATTTGGGAAACCTTCCATAGGCGACATCATCGTTTTCCATGCACCCGGTGCAAATGATATGGACTATATCAAACGGGTCATCGGATTGCCGGGTGATCAGGTTCGCATCTCGGACGGCATTGTTTATGTCAATAATCAACCGCTTTACGAACCGTATATTGCCGAGGCGCCCCGTTATTCTGGTACTTGGGATATCCCGCCTAATGAATACTTCGTTCTTGGGGATAACCGCAACAATTCCAGCGACTCTCATATGTGGGGGTTTGTCCCTCACAATGATATTGTCGGCCGGGCATTGCTGATTTACTGGCCACTCTCAGAGGCGGCTATTTTACGAAGCTCAGATATCGTCATGGCTTTTCAATGAAAAACAGCCTCACCCCCTATCGAAAAAACAAAATAGGCAAACTGTCGCCCACAACACCTTCCCAAAACAAAGTTTGGTGATAAAATCATCGCCAAGGATTGATTTGACATATGCGTTTGACTGAGAACCTTGAAACTCATGCTTGCCAGAAATGCCAGGGGGGACGCAAGCACTTACAGACCATTACACTGATGACCTGGCTCGGCGACGATCTGATTACCGTCCCCGATTTTCCGGCTTGGGTTTGTGACCTGTGCGGTCATCGGTTATACGATTCCCACGCATTAGCCCAATTAAGTCTGCTCCTTAACCCAGAAGCAGGCACACCCATTCAGCGTACTCTGAACGACTCACACAAAAATCTGCCTGCCAATTTATCCCCATTAGCTTAATTAATAAAATTAAAGCTTCAGCACACCTTTTTCACTTTTCCTCCGATTTTCAGGGAGGTTAAAGTCTTTTACGGCCTCCACAACAAATTTAACCGTCTGATTTATAGCTTTGTCAATAAGAGAAAAACAGCATCAGGGCAGATAATGCGCTCTGTCTCATTCACAAACGGCGAGAGGCCTTTGAAAATAATGTTTAGTCTATTTGCAATGTTTTCTCATTTCAAGCAAATTAATTGACTAATCGCAATCTGCATGCTATCATTAACATTGTTATTATCCTATTTATTTTGCACTTTAAAAGGAGTTATTATTCATGTCTATTGACCTTATCTCTCGTATTGTCGGCTTTATTGTTTTTGGATCCGTTGGTGGTTTTTTCGGGGGGCATCTGGGGGTACTGCTTGAGCATAGCCTATCCATGCAACCCCAACCCGTTATCGTTTATTACATTATTTCAACGGTTCTCTTCGCTATCTTGGGTTTCATCATTGCACCCTGGATTTCTGTCAAACCGATAAATGCCTTACGAAAAAACTTAAGTGATTTATCAGCCCAAACCCTGGTTTTTGGAATTTTTGGCCTGGTTGTCGGACTGGTTTTATCCGCCCTGCTGGCCTACCCTTTGTCCCTGCTGGGCCGTCCTTTCGGCAACATTCTGCCTGTGGTTACGACAATCGTCTTTGGCTACCTGGGAGTGATTACCTTCGTCTCGCGCCAAAAAGAATTGCGCAGTTTTTTGCGGATTGGTGGTCGTGGACAAGGCAGTGAAGAGCGATCAAAACGAACCAGCAGCACCGGTGAAAGATGCCAAATCCTGGTAGATACCAGCACCATCATCGATGGGCGAATTTATGACATTGCCCGCACGGGCTTCCTGCCCGGAGAATTGCTCATTCCCCGCTTTGTACTCAATGAATTACAATATGTCAGCGATTCTGCAGACAACCTGCGTCGCCAGCGCGGCCGACGAGGCATGGAAGTCCTGTCCGAATTGCAGAAAGACTCAAATATCCCGGTCACCATCAGCGATTTAGACGTAGAAGGTGTGCGCGAAGTTGACGATCGCCTGGTGGTTTTGGCCCGTCAACTGAATTGCCCGATCCTGACCAACGACTACAATCTTAACCGCATTGCAGAACTGCAAGGCGTAAAAGTATTGAACATTAACGAACTGGCGAATGCCGTCAAAGCTATTCTTTTGCCCGGCGAATCTTTAGAAATGGCGATTATTCAAGAGGGCAAAGAGTACGGTCAGGGTGTTGGCTACATGGAGGATGGCACCATGGTGGTAGTGGAAGATGGCAATAACTATATTGGCAAAACCATCAAAATTACCGTTACAAAAGTTCTTCAGACAGCAGCTGGCAGAATGATCTTCGCCAAACCCGATTAATCATCTGCAACGTTTGCAATTTTTCTCACAGGAGTCAGGCAATCATGCCCTTACGAATTTATAACACACTTACCCGCAAGAAATCGGAATTCAAGCCCATTCAAGCCGGAAAAGTTAGTATGTATGTATGTGGCCCAACTGTTTACGATAGCGCCCATGTCGGACATGCCATGTCGGCCCTAGTATTTGATATTGTGCGGCGTTACCTGGTTTACCGTGGTTATGATGTGGACTACGTAATGAACTTCACTGACGTCGATGACAAAATTATCGATCGGGCGAATCGTTTAGGCGTCGATCCGTTTGAGCTGGCTGAAAAGTACATCGAGGAGTTCAAGCAAAACCTGCGCGAGCTCAATATTCTGCCAGCGTCGGAACATCCCCGTGCTTCCCAGGAGATCGATGCTATCATTAAGATGGTCAGTCAGCTGATTGAAAAAGGCTCTGCTTACGAAGTTGATGGTGATGTTTATTTCCGGGTTGAAACCATACGGGACTACGGCAAACTCTCCGGGCGAAAATTGGAGGAAATGAACGCGGGTAGCCGTATCCGTGTCGATAAACGCAAAGAAAACCCCATGGATTTCGCCGTGTGGAAAAAAGCTAAACCCGGTGAACCCGCCTGGGACAGCCCCTGGGGGGCCGGCCGTCCAGGCTGGCATATTGAGTGCTCCGCCATGAATCTCAGTCATTTCGGCCCACAGATCGACATCCATGGCGGTGGGAACGACCTGATCTTTCCCCACCATGAGAATGAGATCGCCCAAACCGAAGCTATTACCGGGAAGCCCTTTGCCCGCTACTGGATGCATAATGGCATGCTCCAGCTCAAAGGTGAAAAAATGTCCAAATCCACCGGAAACCTGGTGCCGATCAATGATTTTTTAAACGATCATCCCGGCGATGTGATTCGCCTGCTTGTACTCAGTTCCTACTACCGCAGCCCACTCACCTTTAACAGCGAGGTAATTGAAGCCAATCAGCGCGCGCTTGACCGCTTGCTTTCCGGACTGCGTCCCGCGCTGCCCAATGCCGTCGGCGCACCAGAAGCAGTCCTTTCGGAGCTGGCTGAACAAATCAAAATCACACAGCAGGGCTTCACCGCGTCTATGGATGAGGATTTCAATACCGCTGGCGCTCTTGGTCACATTTTCGAACTGGTCAGGGCAGTCAATCAGGCCCGCTCTGAACAGGCTAGCGATGACCAATTGGCACCGGCACAGGCTGCGCTTAAAACACTGACCGATGTGCTCGGACTGGAACTTAAACCCCCCGAGCTAACCACCACTGGCGCAGACGCGTTTGTTGATCTTTTAGTGGCCTTACGCAAAGACCTGCGTGACCAGAAGCTTTACCAACTCTCGGACTACGTGCGCGATGAACTTCTCAAGTTGAATGTGATCATCGAAGATACCCCACAAGGCTCAACCTGGCGGTGGGAGTAATCCTTGGGTGAATGGATCACGGGTCGCAACCCGATCTACGAGGTTTTACGCTCAAAGCGGCGCCAGATCAACCGCCTATGGATCGCCGAAGATGCCCAGCTCAGCGGCCGCCTGGTTGAAATTATCCAGTTAGCCCAAAGTCAGCGCGTCCTGATTGAAAAGATCAGACGCACCGATCTTGATGGAATTGATCGTAATCATCAAGGCGCGGCGCTCAGTACAGGCGCTTATCCTTATTCCGATCTGGGAAGTATCATTCACACTGCCGAAAAGCGTTGTGAACCACTATTTGTTCTACTTTTAGACCAGGTGCAAGATCCTCAAAATTTAGGCACCCTGTTGCGCTCTGCAGAAGCCTTTGGTGTGCATGGCGTGATCTTACCCCTGGCTCGAGCTGCTGCGGTCACCCCGGCGGTTGTCAATGCCTCTTCTGGGGCTACAGAGCTGCTCCAGATTGCTCAGCACAACCTGGCTCAGGCGATAGACCAGCTCAAGCAGGCCGGCGGTTGGATCATCGGGCTGGAAGACTCGCCCGCAGCGCAACCCCCAGAAAAGGTGGATCTACGCGGCGCTATCGGTCTGGTGATTGGCAACGAAGCCATCGGCCTGCGCCGATTGGTAAGAGGAAAATGCGACCTGCTCATGCGGCTGCCCATGCAGGGCCAGATCGATTCACTCAACGCTGCCGTCGCCGGTTCGATTGCTCTCTACCTTGCGCGCCAGGCACGGCGTTCAGCCGATTAAAGCAACGAAACATTTATTAAGAATCTAAAGGGCAGGTTGTAAGAAGTAAGTTTTCCTTCTACCCTCCTTTGTATCGAGTTTCATGGTCATCTCCACCATCCTACCCATTAATCATAAAAAGGACGGTCAGTGAACTGCGGACCGTCCTTTTTGAAAAACTCATTTCAAGTTCTAATTCCTATCCTTCAGCGCGGATCACAGTCTCCCCACCCATCAGCGGGCGCAGCACCTCCGGGATGACAATCGATCCATCGGCTTGCTGATAATTTTCCAAGACTGCAATCAAGGTGCGCGGCAAGCCCAACCCCGAGCCGTTCAGCGTGTGCACAAATTGGGTGTTCTTTCCATCCGTCGGTCGGTAACGCAAGCCCGAGCGGCGTGCCTGAAAATCGCCCACATTTGAGATCGACGAGACTTCCAGCCATTCTTTGCAACCTGGCGCCCACATCTCAATATCATAGGTCTTGTGCGAGCCAAACCCCAAATCTCCGGTGGATTGTAACATCATCCGGTAGGGCAAGCCCAACAGGGCCGCCGTTTCTTCAGCATCGCTAACCATGCGGTCGTGTTCTGCCGGCGAATCTTCCAGTCGGCAGAAGGTATACAATTCCACCTTATCAAATTGAAAACCGCGTTTGATGCCGCGCACATCCCGTCCGGCGCTGGCTTTTTCCCTTCTAAAACAAGCTGTATAAGCTGTATACCGCAGAGGAAGCTGGGCCTCATCCAGGATTTCATCCATATGCAATCCAGTCAACGGCACCTCTGCCGTGGGGATCATCCATAAATCCTCCTCGTGATCCTTATACAGATTGTCTTCAAATTTTGGCAGCTGCCCTGCCCCATATAGAATCTCGCCTCGGACCATAAACGGTGGATATTTTTCCAGGTAGCCTTGTTTGACGTGCAGATCAACCATCCAATAGATCAACGCCCGTTGCAAACGTGCCCCGAGCCCACTGAGGACATAAAAGCGCGATCCAGCCAGTTTTACACCGCGCTCAAAATCAATAATACCCAATTCAGGCCCCAAATCCCAATGCGGTTTGGGTTCAAAATCAAATTCTGGCAGCTCACCGACTGTACGGACGACCACATTATCACTGTCATCCACACCCACGGGGACATCAGGGTCAGGGATATTGGGCAGCTCGGAAACCAGCGCATTCAACTCGACCTCAACCGCCTTCAAGTCTGCGTCAATTGCATCGATGTTATCGCCTAATTGGCGCATCTCGTCGATCTTCGCCTGGCGCTCAACCTGATCTTTCATCTTTGCGATGTCTTTTGATACCACATTGCGCTCGGCGCGCTTCTCCTCAACACCCTGGATCAACTGGCGCCGCTGTTCATCCAGCGTTAAAATTTTATCCACCGGGGAGGGGTCCATATGGCGCTTAACCAGCGCCTCACGCACACGTTCCGGTTCCTCCCGAATCAATCTCATGTCTAACATTCAGCCTTATCCTCCGGATATTATTGGTCTGCCCTGATTTTACCTTAATATACCAATTGCATTGGCATTACAATCCCCGACCGAAAAATCGTCATTAACACCTGACCTGCGCTCGTTCATCAATAAAAATTGTGCCAGTTTTCCTAAAACATTCTGAGCATTGATTACTTTCTTGTTATAAGAGGCTGGTATAATTTGGTGGATTAGACATGGAAAAGATCTGGTCACAAATCTAATTATCGGACAACCAGGAACGCTTCAGTCAGGCATACAAACTCCTTGATCGTCGTTCATCTCTGATCACAGACTCATGACCAAATTCCATCTACTCAGGCAAATTCGTTCCAAATCAATACCCTATAAAGAGGAGAATCATGTCATCCAAATCTCAAGCAAAATCTATCACAAAAACATCAGCGACCATCGGATTTATCATTTTATCCATCACAGTGACCATACTGCTCGTTAACGCCGTTCGTCAATCTTTTCCAATACATCCAGCAGCAGGCATAGCAGTTGTTCTTATTGCCATCGGTACTTATTTCACCATTTACAAAGAGGCAAACACACTCCTCAAGACTGATCTTGCGCCGGCTGATTTTTCAACAAAACTCTATGAGTTTATCGCTGTTTTTGTTGGCAGTATTCTTAGTTTCTATCTAAACAATAACCTGAGTTTAGGTTTGGTAGTTGGATCTGCCCTGGTCGGCCTTGTGGCCTACCTGGTTGTTCCAAAATACGCCGTGCCAATGTATTGCGGATCTTTTGCAGGTATGTCTTCTGCTGCCTTATTCCCCACCTATACAGGAATTATCATTGCCAGCGCCCTTGCAGGCTTGGTATACGTCCTTTGTCGAGATGTTTTCGGTGGGTTCGGCGGGAAATTAGGCGCGATGGGTTTCATCAGTGTTGTCGTCACCGGGTTAATCCTGGGTAGAGAATTCGTCCCCTCATCAATTCCGTCATTGAACACCAGCCTTTGGCTAATCGTCGCTGCGTTGATCGCTGCGCCGCTAACCTTCTACCTCAACAACCATCTCGGTAAAGGCCCTGTCCTTGCCTCTTCGGTTGTTGGCCTGGTCGGCGGGTTAGTTTTGCCGGTACTGGTTCCAGAGATTGGCACCCCCCTTGGCGTGGTGGTGATCTGCGCCAGTTTCGCCGGCATGTCCAATCAGATTCGCTGTCCGAAGTTCTGGCATATGCTAGTTGCCGGTCTGTTTACCGGGTTTCTTTTCGTACTCAGCATGCCACTGCTGGGCGGGTGTGGTGGAAAATTGGGCACGACAGCTTTCACTTCCATCATGTCTGCTGCAGGATTGGTGAATCTCGTCACACAACAGCGTAAATAAGCTGGTTGCTTACGTCTCAATCAACGTAATTAATCCCAATTACACGCCACCCATCCCGGTCAAATCAAATCAGGATGGGTGGCTTACAGAGACCATCACACTCTGCAAACATTGGGTCGCCAGCATATCACAAACGCGGCAAGAATTCCCTTTTTAAGCAAACAAGCTATAATAATCCCATTATGCGATTAAACACGCAATGGCTAATCATGGTGGTTCTGTCTCTTACCGTGGCATTACTGATTCCGGCCACCACCGCTCACGCACAATCTGGTTCAGCCTCAGATTTGATCAACGCTGTCAACCAGTTACGACAAAGCCTGGGTTTAGACGCTTATGTGGTCGACAGCTACCTGATGAGTTTTGCACAAAGCCACAGCGATTATATGGCTTCACTGGGTCAGTGGACCCACACCCGCGCCGATGGGACCACATCTAACGATTATGGCATTAAAGAAAACGTTGCTATGGGCAACAATATGTCTGTCCAGCACACTGTCAACTCAATTTGGTCCGATTATATCCACTGGCAAACAATGACAGCCTATGCCTCTGGTAAAGTCGGCGCCGGCGTTGCCACCGTTAACGGTGTTGTTTATTACACGCTCAACGTCCTGCCGGGTGATACCGCAATCAAACAACCTTCTACCGATAGCAGCGGCGTCGGTGCACAGGCAGGCGAAACTGAGCCCAGCAGCCTGCTGGTTGCTGCTCAACAAGTCATCACCGCCACGCCAAATGCGGATGGCAGCGTGATCCATACGGTTCGTTATGGTGAGACACTCTGGGTGATTTCCGAAGCTTACGAGGTACCGATTGATCAAATCCTGACCAATTCCGGATTAAGCCTGGGGACTACTCTGGTCAACGAGGGGCAGGAATTGATCATCATTCCACCGGCAGACCCAACCGCAACGCCAACCATCACCAATACACCCACACCGATAACACCCACCCCTACCCTGCCGCGTCCAACCATGACCCCTTTTCCAACGCGCACACCCATGCCCACCCCCACACCCACCTCACCGCCATCTGCGCTGCATAAGGCCCTCAGCGATGGTAAAAGCTTTGGTTTAGGGTTGATTTTGACCAGCGGCTTGGGTTTAATTACCGTCATTTACCTGGGTTTTATCAAAAAACGGTAACTTTTCGCAGTTTTTGCTTGACAAAATTGAAAAATATATGATAAACTCGATTTATTAATCAAATAGCCTGCAGATAAGACCCTCTGGACAGAATTTTATCAGAAAGGAAAGCGCACGCATGAGCACAGTCTTTTTCAACAATCCCCTGCTTCGGTTTCGTTCCGTCGACCCCGCCGGACGTGATCACCCTTTCGCGGAGTGCGCCTGTTATTAATTAGCCTTAACTAAACCAGTTATTTGGCCACGGGTAAGCTCCAAATCCCGTGGCTTTTTTATTTTCAACCCCAAGTAAAAAACCAAAAAAGCCAAAACGTCACAAGCCACGGGTTGATCGTCAAACTGCTGGCTTTTTGGATTTTGAAAATAAATGGAAAAGGAAAGAGAAACGTTGCATAGCTCGATAATCGTACATAAGCAACCTATTATGGCTGAACAGAGCCAATCAACACCAACCGGAAACAAAAGTGGAGAAGCAATGAAAATCACTCAAAACGCCATTCACCTGCGCCCTTTTACCCTGGCAGATGCACAAGAGGTTACCAAGCTCTTCAATGCCTGTTCACAGGCACTTTTCGGCCACGATACCTATGATCTGGATCGTATGATTAACGACTGGAAAACGCCGGGGCTCAATCTGGAAGAAGTGGCGCGTGTTTTAGAATGTGAACAGGGGAAGATCATTGGCTATATAGAGGTCTGGGACACTACCAGCCCGCATGTCACCAAATTCGTATGGGGGATGATGCACCCCGAGCATTGGGATGACGGTCTGTATCATAACATATTAACCTGGGCTGAAACCTGTTCCAGGGAACGCCTCTCGCTGGCACCAGAAGGCACCCGGGTGACGATGTCACAGGGCGTCGCCAATAAAGACATGCGCCGAAAAAAGTGTCTGGAATCCTACGGGTACCAGGTCGTCAGGCATTATTACCGAATGGAAATTGAACTGGAAGATGGCCGTGAAGTGATCCACACCCCTGAAGGGATTGAGATTATACCAATTGATCTCGAGGCTGAATTCAAAACCGCCATCCTGGCCATGGAAGATGGCTTCAAAGATCATTGGGGGCGTGTCGACCGGCCTATTGATGCCGTCTTACAAGAATGGGAGCATTACATCCATCATGATAAGGATTTTGACCCCAACCTCTGGTTTTTAGCAAAATCGAAAGACGAGATTGTGGGTGTTTGCCGATGTGAATCAAAAATCGTTGAAGACTCGGAAATGGGCTGGGTGTCTCAATTATGTGTCCGACAGCCGTGGCGGCGTCAGGGCCTGGGTAAAGCCTTATTGCTAACCGCGTTCAAAGCCTTACACCAACATGGCAAAAAACGGGTCGGTCTGGAAGTTGATGCCTCAAGCCCGACCAACGCGACACGCCTGTATGAAAAAGCAGGCATGCAGATCGCCAGGCAATCCGATATATATGAATTTGAGTTGCGCCCTGGAAAACGTTTAGGATATACCTGAACAAAACCGAACAATGAGCCCATAATATAATCGCAACATTCAGGAAATTAAAACAACATGGAAACAATTAAATCGATAAATCAGACTGACACAAAACAACGCATGCTTTCCAACACGCTGATCGTTTTTATGGTGGCGATGGTGTTGGCGAATATTGCCTCTGAGATGTACATAACCATGCTGCCCCTCTATATGCGTTACCTGGGTGCAGATGTGGCTCAAATTGGTATGTTCTTCACCATTTCGCAAATTATCCCTCTGGTTTTGCAGGTGCTGGGTGGGTGGGTCTCCGATACCATCGGGCGGTTGCGAAGCGTAGCCCTGGGCAGCCTGATCGGCCTGGGCACCTTTATCAGCCCGATCTTTATTCCAACCTGGCAATGGCTTTACCTGACGGAAAGTTTAAACGCGATGACGCGCTCACTGGTTGGCCCCAGTTTTGGCGCTTTCATTGCTGAAGAGACCAGTGAAGAATATCGCAGCAGAGTTTATGGCATCACCGATACCATCTACACCGTTGTGACAGTGATCGGGCCGCCACTGGCGGGATGGCTGGCAGATACCTATGGCTTCCGGGTCATGTTGGCTGTTGCAGCAGCGATTTATGTCTGTGCAACCATCATCCGGGTTATTCTGGCCAGGATCACCGCAACCCAGCATTCAGAAATCAAGCAAGAAAGACTCTCGCTGAAATCCTTAAAGTTCAATTTCAAAACAATCTACGGCTTGGCTGTGGCAGGCGGTGTACTCACCTGGCTGTTATTGACCGACGGTGTTCGTGATATCGCCTTTTCCTTATCTTTCCGCCTGATGCCGGTCTATTTGGAAGACATCGCCGGGCTCAATTTACAGCAAATCGGTTGGTTGACCTCTTTTTTTGGCATCGCTATGATGGTGACCACTATTCCTGCAGGTTGGTTTGCCGACAAATTCAGCGAACGAGCCGCCATCGCACTGGGGTTTGTGCTGGAATTTGTGGCGCTGGTGCTGATGATCAATGTGGAGACTTTTATTGGCTTTGTGGTAGCTTGGGTTATTTTTGGGGTGGGCGTGGGGCTGCTTTCCCCGGCCTATCAATCGTTGCTCAGCAAAGTACTTCCAGAAAAGCTGCTGGGCACCGGGTTTGGTCTGATCCACGCCAGCCTGGGCATTTTCTCACTTCCTGCGCCGGCTATCGGCTCCTTTCTGTGGAAGTCCATCAGCCCACAAGCACCCTTTTACATCACAGCCATTTTTGCCCTTATCACCGTGATCCCGGCCTGGTTAAAATTTAAACTGAACGCACATGATTTGGAACGCGCGGCCCGGGCCAATGGGAATGATCAAGGCGGTGTAGATTGAGCAAGCCTTATTGGTTTTATCCGCAGGGCTGGGCACAGCAGGCTGGGCGGACGCTATCATCTGGGTGAGTTTTGTTTCCCAAACAAAGTGAGGCTTGTACCCAGCCCGGGTGCTTTGTTCAACCCTACTTGCAAAAGGCGTACACCGCCCAGCCCTGCAAAAAATTTTTAGATTATTTCATGAAAGAAATGGATAGCACAATTATGAAAAGCATCAAATTTACACTCAAATCTCCACCTAAAATCGACGGTCTCAGTTTTCGCAAATTCGCAGGAGAAATTGATTTTCCAGACATGCTGAAGATTGTCGAAGCCGTTGCAAAAGCTGATCATCAAGAAACCAGTGATACTCTGGCTGATCTCAAGCACAGCTATACCCACCTGACCAACTGCGACCCTGAACAGGATATGATCTTTGCTGAAGTTAACGGCGAACCGGTAGCCTATTCACGGGTTAGCTGGTGGCAGGAAGAAGATCCGCTCTGCCGCATCTACTGCTATTTCGTCAATATCCACCCGGTTTGGCGTGAAAAAGGAATCGAAACTGCCCTGATCACCTGGTGCGAAGCACGGCTGAAAGAAATCGCAGATAGCCATCCCCTGGTTATCCCGCGGTTTTTTCAGATCGAAAGCAATGAGTTCAAACCAGAGTTCAACGACCTGTTAGCATCACTGGGCTATGCCCCTGTACGTTACTTCATCGAAATGGTCCGCTCACTTGAAGATTTTCCCAGCGCCGAGTTGCCCCCGGATGTTGACGTACGTCCGGTGGCCAAAGACCAGGAACGAAAGGTTTGGGAAGCTTCGTGTGAAGCATTTCGAGACCATTGGGGATTTGCCAAGCAAGACGACGAGCATTACCAGCGGTATATCAGCTCAAAATACTTTCAACCGGAGCTATGGCAGGTCGCCTGGAATGATGATACCGTTGTCGCCAGCGTGCTCAACTATATTGATCACGACTATAACGAGAAGAACCAGCGCCTGCGCGGGTGGACAGAGGACATCTCCACCCACAGGGCATGGCGAAAACGGGGCCTCGCCCGGGCGCTGATCGTGCGCTCCATGCATATGCACAAAGCACTGGGGATGACAGAGGTCGGTCTGGGTGTCGACACTGATAGCCCTACCGGCGCCCAAAAACTTTATCAAAACTTGGGTTATCAGAAGGAGAAGACTTTTATCACGTATCGAAAGCCAATGCAATAGTGGGTTGATTGTATTAGATGGAACGGCATCGCCCGAAGCACCACCCCGTTCTTTTCCTGGCTGTGATCATGGTAAAATCAATTTCGTTGTTCACACCACGGGTTATTTAAAACGATGCGCACACCATTGAATCGGAATACTAAACTCTTTTTATTATCCACGCTGCTTTACGGATTCTCCTTCAGTGTGTGGGAGTTGTTTTTCAATCTCTTTATCCTCTCATTGGGGTTTACGAATGACGCCCTCGGCTTGATCCGTTCTTCCACCCCGTTGGCAGCATTGTTGCTGGGCTTGCCGTTGGGGCTCTTCTCCGATCGGTTCGGTCGGCGGGGGAGCATGTTAATCGGCCTGAGCATAGGGCTGCTGGGCATGTTCATGCAAATTTGGCAGCCCACCCTGATATTGAATTTTGTATTTGGCTTTATTCAGGGTGCTGGTTTTATGCTCTACCGCGTTTCTCAACCGCCGTTTATGATGGCCTGCAGTAAAAAAGAAAGCCAAGCCGTTGTCTTTGGCTTAAATTTTGCCCTGCAAACTGCGGCCAGCGCAATCGGCCACCTGGCGGCAGGATACGCCCCCGGATTGCTCGAACGCTGGCTGGGTATTGTTCAAGACACACCGATGTCTTACCGATGGGTCATCACAGCGGGCATTCTTCTGGCTGCCACCAGCCTGATCCCAATGTTCTTCATCAAAGAAGGTAAAGCAAACTCAGAAACCAGTCAGCCACGGCTGCCTTTGAACAAAATTATCCGCAACCTTACTGCCCGGCCAATCGTTCGGCAGCTGGTGGTCATCAACCTGATCCAGGGTTTTGGGGCAGCCTTACTCATTCCTTACTTGAATGTGTTTCTGCGCGGCAAGTTTAATATCAGCGATGATTTATTGGGTTTAATCTTCAGTCTGACGTCCCTGTTTGTCTTCCTTGGGGCGGTGATCGCGCCTTGGCTTGTCAGGGTAACGCGCAGCCGCATCATCCCCACGGTAGTCACACAAAGCTTCAGCCTGGTGTTCTTGTTCATTCTAGGTTTTACACCGCTCCAGTGGTTGGCCGTGATTGGCTTGCTGTTCAGAACCGTGCTCATGCAAATGTCCATGCCTTTACTAGACAATTTTGCCATGCTGGCCAGTGATCCTGAAGAACAGGGGCTCATTGCCAGTGTCCCGGTTGTCGGATGGCAAGCCGGACAGGTTGTCGGCTTCTTTTTATCCGGTTTGATCCAAACCCGGTTTGGGTTTGAGCCAATTTTTATTGTCACCGGTCTGCTATATATCATCACCATTTTTCTCGTCTGGTTACACTTTCGCCCTATTGAAAGGGAGTTGTCCCTTGGCGTTTGAGCAAAAAGCAATCACCTATGGCATCGTGGCAGATACCCACATCCCTGACCGTGTAAAAAACCTGCCCAAAACCGTCCTGTCCGGGCTGATGGATGCCCACGTCGATGTCATCTTACACGCTGGCGATGCCTGCAGTATGCAAGTTGTCCACACCCTTGAAGAAATCGCCCCGGTGAAAATCGTCCAGGGGAATCGCGACTGGTTGTTGGGCCTGCCGTTTCCCAAACACATCTCTTTTTCAACGTTCGGCGTCAACATCACCCTGACCCACAGTCACCGCTCAATTTGGCATTACCTCCTCGACAAATGGAATCTCCTTCGTTATGGCTACTGTTTTGAGCGTTATTGGCAACTCCTGGCCCAGGATTTTCCCTTTGCAGATGTAATCATCTTTGGTCATACCCATCGTCAAGTTATTCAATGTATTGAGGGCCAATTATTTTTTAACCCCGGCGTTGCTTACCCATGTAAGCACAATCGCTATCATCCGCAATTCGGCGTCCTCAAGGTCACACCCGAAGGGGAACTTCTCACATCCTGCTATTGAAACCAGGCTAAAGAACCAGAACCAAAAACTGGCCTATATGATCCTCGCACACCGGCATTATCCGATACAATACAAGTAATTCTCCACCGGGTAGGAACCCCGGAGGACTGCAAGACTTAGCCCATCTAACAAAAGGAGCCAGCATCGTTGATTACCTCAACCAGCAATCCCAAGATAAAACTGGTACGCGCACTGCAAACTCAGTCGCGCAAACGTAAACAGGAAAATTCTTGTGTCGTTGAAGGCGTACGCCTGATTGAAGAAGCTATCGCCGCCAGCTGGCCGCTGGAATTCATTTTATATGACCAAACCCTTTCTGATCGGGGTAAATTGCTGCTGGCTTCCCTTGAATCCTCAGCCCAGGTTGAGGTGCTTGAAACTTCGACGAGGATCATGGGCACAATGAGTGACACTGAAACGCCTCAGGGCATCCTGGCGGTACTGAAAACCCACGCATTTCCTTTGCCAAAAGCCCCCACGTTTATCGTCCTGGCAGACCAGGTGCGCAATCCTGGCAATTTGGGCACGATACTGAGGACGGCAGAAGCAACCGGCGTCGAGAGTGTGATTTTAACCCCGGGAACCGTGGACGCCTTCTCACCCAAAGTCCTGAGGGCAGGGATGGGCGCCCATTTTCACCTGCCCATCCAAGCACTGGCCTGGCATGAAATCCACCGCTACCTCAAAGGAACCCCAGTTTACCTGGCCTCTTCAGATGCAGGCACACCATTATGGGAAACCAACCTGACAGACGCCTGTGTTTTGCTGATTGGGGGTGAGGCTTTTGGCGCCAGCCCATTGGGTGAAGAATTCGCCACCCATCGGGTTACCATTCCTATGACAGGGCGAACAGAATCCCTCAACGCTGCTGTTGCGGCTGCTATTCTGATGGCTGAGGTCATGCGGCAAAGAAATACCATCCGAAAGGACAACTGATGCGCATCCGATCAATCACCTGTTTTATTCATCCACGCTGGCCCATCAGTGAGCTTATCTTTCAAAAGGCGGGCCTGTTTGCGCAGATGGCCAAACAATCCTTTGAAAATGAGGGGTACACCGTCCAAACGATCCGGATGGCCACACCCCCTTTTTCAAAGTTCCTCACAAAACAAGACTACGCACAAGCAAGCGCCCACATCGCTGTGATGGCCCACAGTGAGGGCTTTGAATACGTCTCTCTGGGCCCGGCGCTGACAGACCAGCTGGAAAGCTATGCCGTTATTCCTGAGCTGCTGGGGCTTTCTGGCAACCTGTTCTTCAGCGGACACCTGACCACGCCGCATACCGAGATCAACCTGCCTGCCGTGCGCGCCTGCGCGGAGGTGATCCACCAGACGGCCCAGTTAGAAGCCAACGGCTTTGCCAACCTGCGTTTTGCCGCGCTGGCCAACGTCCCCCCCTGGGCGCCCTTCTTCCCGGCAGCCTATCACCAGGGAAGCACGTCCGCCTTTTCGCTGGCTTTAGAAGCGGCAGACCTGGCGGTGAGCGCTTTCACTGAAGCCCGCTCGCTAGAAGAAGCGCGCCAGAACCTGGTCACCAGGATTGAAACCCATGCCCAGGCCTTGCAAAAGGTCGCTCAACGCCTGGGGGATGCTTACCAAGTTGAATTCAAAGGCCTTGACTTCACCCTGGCCCCTTTCCCGCAGCTGGACAAATCCATCGGACATGCCCTGGAACGCCTGGGGCTGCCGGCAGTGGGCCTCCCTGGCAGCCTGGCAGCCGCTGCCTTCCTGACCGACACCCTCGACCGGGCAACGTTCAAGCGCACCGGGTTCAACAGCCTGATGATGCCCCTGCTGGAAGATGCCACTCTGGCGGCGCGCGGCGCGCAGGGTGTGCTCAGTGTTTACGATCTATTGCTCTATTCCGCCGTGTGCGGCACCGGGCTGGATACGATCCCGCTACCCGGGGATGCAAGCGTCGACCAGCTCTACGCCGTTCTGCTTGACCTGGCTGCCCTGGCTTTGCGTTTAGATAAACCCCTTACCGCCCGGTTGATACCTGTACCCGGGCTGCAAGCTGGCGACGAAACCGATTTCGATTTCGAGTTTTTTGCTAACAGCAAGGTTCTGGCACTACATGCAGAACCGTTGACGGGTTTGCTGGTAGGCGAGGGAAACATTCCGCTTAATCGGAGGGGTAACAACCAGCCCATGCATTAAAAAACCCCATAATTACAAATATTTCAATCCTGATAATAATTTTTCTTGTCAGCGTACCTGTTTAAAATTCACCAAAATCAGGTTTTTCTGGCAATCCTGGAAGGTTTGCAAAGGGTAGGCCAGTGAATAGGGAACGTCATCATCATCCACAAGCTGGATCAATAGCGCACCCCGACTGTTGACCACTAAATTCTCCAGCAAGAACTCATACCCCGATTCCCCATAAACTGACGCTGCCCCCGTCACCGCCACCTGCTCAATCAGGTAGCCTTTCAATTCACCCGAGAGGTGCAGCCTCAGCCCTTTCACAGCCCGATCCTGCAAATCCCACACCTGGCCAGCAATCACCAGGTAGTCACAGCCCAATGAGGGTCTGAGCAGGTCGCTGCTAATCGCCTCTGGCTCACCAATTAAGATAAAGGGAAAGGTTTCCAGGGTTGGTGATGGCGTGGCCGTCGGGGTGTGGCTGGGGGCAAACGTGCCTGTCGCTGCTGATGTCTGTGTAATCGTTGGCACAACGGTAATTTCCTGCTTGGCCGGCAAGATGGCAAGCGAGGTTGGGATCAGCGTTGGCTTTGTTTCGTTATCTGTATAAGGCCCCAGACCTAAAATCAACATGAACAACCAGATCATGCCCCCCAGAAGCGCCAGCAAAAACAGGCTTCCCAGAAAACCCAGTTTTTTAGGGGGTTGAGGACGACGCGGCGTCGCCATTGAAGGCACCGGCTTTGGTTCACGCCGCCTGGCCTGGCTGCGAGGATACTGGGTGGGGGAACGGCTGGACATATCAGTCGATGAGTACCTCGATAACACTGGTTGCCCGGTGCTCATCCAGCCAATCAAACAGCGCCTGCCGCGTTAATGTAATTCTGGCATCCGCACTCAAGGGGCGCACTTCCCGGTCGATTACCAAAACGATATGATAACCAATCTCCGATTCGATAATATCCGTATAACTGCCGACAGTCAGGTCGAAAACGGCCTCTTCCACAATTGGAATCAACAGATATCCTCGGGGTACCCAGCCGAGATAACCACCGGTTTCCGGGCTAAATTCAAAGGCCACCTCCTCAAAAGGCGCATCTGCATTGAGTTTCCCCAACGCCCGTTTGGCGCCTTCCGCGGTAAGGGCCAGCACTTGCCGAAGTTCAACCTGATCAACTGCCTCTGGGATAGTATCCGCAATCCTTTCATGTTGATTCGCCACGAGCATCTGTAAGTGTAAGCTTTCAAACAATTCATCTTGGGTGTATCCCCAGGCTGCCATCCATCCGTCTAGATCAACTTCTTCAGCCAATTGTTCCAGGCGCGCCTGCACCTCGGCATCGCTGAACTCAATCCCTGCTTCACGTGCACCCTGCGCCAATAAAACCTGGTCTATCAAGTCATTTAACACGGTTTCACGGGCATCAGCCTGGTCTGGGTCTTCAACCCCCAAGGCTTCCTGAGCGATTAAATAACGTTCAACCTCCCGTTCAAAGCCTATCAGTGAAATCCTTTCCCCATTCACAATCGCTACTGCCGGCAGAGGCGTCATCGTGGGCTCTGGCAGCGTTGGTGTCACCGACACCTCGGTTGCCAAATCCGCAACTGGTGACTCCATCACTTCAGGGCCGTTTGGGTTGAGTTTGGTACAGGCTGTTAGGGCAATTATTAAAATTAATTGCCAGAATAATTGCTGGTTGGTTTTTCGCTTTACTCCACGCATGCAAACCATTATACCAGTGCTGAAGAATTATTAAAACCCCATGCACCCTCCCTAACCATTTTTACTTCGCGACATAACTCTGCAGGAGGACGGCGGTGAAGAACCCTTTGCCTGCTGACGTGAGATAGATTTAAAGCCCCTTTTCCGCAGGAAAGGGGCTTGGGGATCGATGCACTAATCGCCGGGCAGGTAAGTTAATCCGCCATTCACAATTCACCATACACCAATGATGCAAACAAAAACAGGCTGCTCCATCTGGAGCAGCCTGTTATGTGGTTAGATGTTAATCGGCTTAGTAGCCCATGCCCATTCCGCCACCACCGCCTGGGGGCATTGGTGGTTCTGGTTCGGGGATATCTGTGATCAGGGCTTCAGTGGTCAGAATCATGGCAGCAATAGATGCCGCATTTTCCAAAGCGCCGCGTGTCACCTTAGCAGGGTCGATCACGCCGCCCTTGACCATGTCGCCATATTCCTCGGCTAAGACATCGTATCCAATGCTGGTATTCTTTTCTTTAGCCTGCGCCTGGCGGACGTGTTCAACGATCACCGATCCGTCATGTCCAGCATTCTCAGCGATTTTGCGCATCGGGATTTCCAAAGCGTCGCGTACAATCCGGACGCCAATCTGAGCATCGTCGCTGTCCATCTTCAGGTCTTCAATGGCCTTCATGGCATTGATCAATGCCACACCGCCGCCGGGAACGATGCCTTCTTCAACAGCCGCACGGGTTGCTGAAAGCGCATCTTCCACACGGTGTTTCTTTTCCTTCAACTCGGTCTCAGTGGCTGCACCAACACGGATAATGGCAACGCCACCCGAAAGTTTAGCCAGTCGTTCTTGCAGTTTTTCTCGATCATAATCGCTGGTTGTGTTTTCGATCTCAACACGAATCTGCTCAATACGACCTTTGATTTCGCTGGCATCACCCTTACCGCCTACAATCGTGGTATCTTCTTTTGTGCTGACAATTTTCTCTGCCTGACCAAGGTCGTTGATTGTGACGGTCTCCAGTTTGCGGCCAGTTTCCTCAGAAATCACTGTCGCGCCGGTTAAAATTGCAATATCCTGCAGCATAGCTTTGCGGCGATCGCCAAATCCAGGGGCTTTGATGCCGAGCACATTTAACATGCCCCGCAGCTTGTTGAGCACCAGCGTTGCCAGGGCTTCACCATCGATATCTTCGGCAATGATCAGCAGTTCGCGCTTGCCAACCTGTACCAGTTTTTCCAGCAGGGGGACGATGTCTGCTGCTGCAGAAATTTTCTTGTCATACACGAGGACATAAGGTTCCTCAATCGAAGCTTCCATAGCCTCGGGATCGGTAATGAAATAGGGTGAGATGTAACCGCGATCAAACTGCATACCCTCAACATATTCAGTTTCAAATTCGAGGCCGCGTGATTCCTCAACCGTAATAACGCCGTCTTTACCAACTTTGTCCATTACCTCAGCAATCAAGTCGCCAATTTCACGATCCTGGGCTGAAATTGAAGCCACGTTGGCAATTTCTCCCTTGGTGGTGATCCCAATCGCTTGCTCGCCAATAGCGTCTGCCACAGCTTTAGAGGCTGCTTCAATGCCGCGTTTTAGCAGCATGGGGTTGGCGCCGGCGGCAAGGTTCTTAAGACCATCGGAAACAATGGCATGTGCCAGCACCGTGGATGTGGTTGTGCCATCACCAGCGATGTCATTTGTCTTGGTGGCAGCTTCTTTAAGTAACTGGGCACCCATATTTTCAAAGGGATCTTCCAGTTCAATTTCTTTGGCAACGGTCACGCCATCATGAGTGATGGTTGGGGAACCGTATTTGCGATCCAATGCCACGTTGCGGCCTTTGGGGCCTAAGGTTGTGGCAACTGCGTTTGCAACAGCGTCTACGCCACTCTTCAAAGAGCGTCGTGCTTCTTCACCAAAAATAAGTTGTTTAGCCATAAAAGTGTTCTCCTTCTGTGTGGGTTGCTATCTAAAGAATGGCGAGAACGTCGCTCTCGCGCAGAATAAGTAATTTCTTACCGTCGTATTTGATTTCAGTTCCGGAATATTTAGCATAAAGCACAACATCGCCAACCTGAACATCCAAGGGGATGCGTTCGCCTTTGTCGTTTCGTTCGCCGGGGCCAATAGCCAGGACGGTGCCTTTTTGGGGTTTTTCTTTCGCGGTTTCAGGGAGCACGATACCACCAGCGGTGATGTCTTCTTGTTCGATTGGTTCAATAA
>LSQX01271791.1_pt1 | contig 84586 bp, 94 predicted proteins | sample 654561 | NCBI WGS metagenome assembly LSQX01 (sample SAMN04489861, study PRJNA283612) | anaerobic digester metagenome | isolation source: 4 biogas reactors fed with cattle manure at either 37C or 55C with and... | place: Denmark: Kongens Lyngby | collected 2014 | reverse complement strand
GGCACCCTCTACCGCGAGGTGCTCGACGACGCCGCCAAGCAGCGTCTCGCCGAGAACATCGCCGGCGCCATGCAGGGCGTCTCCGAGGGGACGGAGCAGCGCGTCTACGAGTACTGGACCAACGTCGACCCCAACCTGGGTGAGGCAGTGAAGGCGGAGTACGCCAAGCTGAAGTAGTTCCCCACCCGCACACGTCAGCCCCGGAAGGCCCCGCCTCCGGGGCTGACGCATGCCACGATGGAGGTATGCGCCCCCTTATCGTCTGTGTGCTCGGAACCGCCCTGCTGCTGGGCGGGTGCGCCTCCGGCGGGACAGATCCCGTGGTGGTCACCGTGACGGAGGTGGAGACGGTGACCCCGGACGTCGGTACGCAGGCGGACCGTGCCTTCCGGGACCATGCGCCGCTGCCGGAGTCGGGGCTGATCGCCATCCTCCGGGAGGAGGGTTTCGGCGAGGAGGAGGCGCGGCAGGCCGTGGCGGACCTCCACGTCGACTGGGTGGAGCAGGCGGGGGAGACCGTCCGGCAGGATGGCGGCGACCTGTCGCTGTCCCGGGTGGAGATGGAGTACTGGCTGCAACGCGGGGGCTACACCGAGGCGGAGTCGCAGCAGGCGGTCGCCCGCGCCGCCGTCGACTGGCGTGACAACGCCCGGCGGGCGGCACTGGAGACCCGGGAACACGAGGGTCTCACCCACGAGGCCATCCGGGAGCGGCTCCTCCAGCGCGGTTTCACGCCGGAGGAGACCGAGGGGGCGATGTCACACCTGTAGCGGGGGAAGGGTTTGCATTCCGCGGAAACTGCGCCTCTGACGTGCCAGTATGAAGGTATGCGCCCCCTCCGCCTCCTGCCCGTGATCATCCTGCTGGTGAGCGCCTGCGCCCAGCCGGAGCCCGGACCCACGCCGACGGTGACGGTCACGACGTCGGCAAGTGAGGAGCACGGGGGCACCCGGTCCCCGGACCTGACCACCCCGCACCCGACGACCACGCACGAGACCACCGCGCAGACGGAGGACTTCGCCCGGGAGCGTGCCCGCGAACTCCTCAACAACGAGATCTACTCCGCGCTGGGACTCGAGCTGGACCTCATCGGCGAGGGATTCAGCCGCAAGGATGCCCGCCGGGCCGTCGACTCCCTCGACGTCGACTGGCGGGAACAGGCCGCCCTGGCAGTCGGGGAACTCAGCATGTTCACCATGAACTCCCGCGTCGGGATGATGAACGACCTCCAGGCCGGCGGCTTCACCCGGGAGGAGGCGCAGTACGGCGTCGACAACGTGTACGTCGACTACTACGAGAAGGCACACGCGATGGCCCACTACCTCTCCTACAACATGGACTACATGCTGTTCGAGGACATCCGCCAGCTCCTCATCGACGAACACGGCTTCCTGCCGGAGGAGGCGGACTGGGCGATCGAGAACCTGCACCCCGACGCCGTGGGCTGAGCGCACGGCCCCGACCCCAGGACGAATGACATGAAACGTGCCCTGCCCCTCCTGCCCGTGACTATCCTGCTCCTGGGCGCCTGCACCCAGACCGGACCCACCCCGCCACCCGCGCCGACGGAGACGGAGACCGTCACCGTGAGCGTGACCCCGGACATACCGTGGGTCCCCGAACGCCCGACCCCGGAACCCACCACCCCCGGGGAGATCATCACGCAGTCCCGGGACTTCGCCCGGGCGCGGGCCCGTGAACTCAACACCCAGGAGATCCACTCCGTGACCAGCCTCGAGTTCGCGCTCGTCAGCGAGGGCATCAGCCGGGAGGACGCCCGCTGGGCCGCCGACTCCCTCGACGTCGACTGGAACCAGAACGCCGTCCGGGCGGTCAGGGAACTCGACAGGGTGACCACGAACTCCCGCGTCGGGATGCTCCGTGACCTCAAGGCCCGCGGCTTCACCCAGGATGAGGCGCACTACGGGATCGACAACTCGTGGATCAACTACCACGACAACGCCCTGCAGACCGCCTACCAGCTGCACCAGTCCACGGAGGAGGGCATGCTCTACGAGGAGATCCGCCACGGACTCATCGAGTGGTACGGCTTCCTCCCCGAGGAGGCCGACTGGGCCATCGACAACATGTACCCCTACGCCGTGGGCTGAGCACGCCTGACGGGGGTCCCGTAAAGGGTCGACAAGGTGCCAATGCGCTGCGCAAGGCGAACAGCTATCTCCAGAACTCCGCCTTCTCGGACGCGGGGCTCTACGAGCAGCTCATCTACGAGGGTTTCACCCCTGAGCAGGCCTCCTACGCCCTGGCGAACCTCTGAGTGGTTGAGGGGGTATTCGACTCGGGGAATCAATCAGGTGGCGCCGACGCAGCACTCGACCAATTCCCTGAGTCGAATACCCCCTTCCTCTCTAGACCGTCTCCGTGCCCTGCTGGTAGGCGCGTTCCTCGGCGTGGATGGCGTCGACGACGGTGACGCCGTAGATCGACCTGCCCAGGTAGTAGGAGCCGACGGACCCGACGATCCACACCCCGGCGATGGAGAGCACCGCACGCACCGTGTCGTTGGCGTCGAAGCCGGTGGTGGACCAGTCGATGATCAGCTTGCCCGTCACCAGCAGCGGGAACGCCACGCCGACGACCGGGCCCATGAGGTTGACGCGGGTGAGCGCGTCCGGGGCACGCCACATCGCGACTGCGGTGGTCACCACCATGAGGGTGGCCAGCACCACGAGGACGGAGACGAAGATCTCTGCGACACTCATGCTTATCGACGCCCCCTCGAGATGATCCGTGCCATCGACAGGGTGGGGAGCACGCCGCCGGCGATCGCCGCCAGCAGTGCCACCTCGTAGCCGATGGACGTGGCGTTGGTGAGGGTCCACGTGAGGAAGATGCAGACCATCGAGTAGAAGATCAGGTCACTGATCACGGCCTTCGTGATCACGTCGCGGGTCCGCAGAATAAGGACGAGGCCGGACACGAGCGCGAGCGTCATGACGGCGATGCACACGGCGAGGAGCCATTCGAAGGGGGTCACCGGTTCTTCTCCTTCCGGCTGGTGGGGTACGCGTAGAACCTGGGGTCCAGCGAGGTGGCGGGACCCTGTCCGGGCACGCCGTGGTCGATGTCGCGGACGCGGGGCGCCAGACGGGCCTCCATGTCGGCCAGATCGGCGACGACCCCGGCCGGGTCAGAGCCGAAGGCGGCCTGGACGAGCAGGATCCGCGGCTGGCCCTCCTCCGCCGGCTCACGCAGACCGAGCGAGAGCGTCGACGGGGTGGCGGTGATGGCGGTGGTGAACCAGAAGATCTCCCACTCGGAGGTCACCCGCAGCGGGTAACGCACCACGACCGGGTCGTATCCGGCGTCAGGGCGGAAACCCGCCCACGCCACCTGGAAACCGGCGACGAAGATCTCCTTGATCCACCAGGGGATGAACAGCAGTACGTGCATGTCAGCGGCCTCCCTGGAGGTCGGTCAGGTCGGGGACACCGACGGGATTCTCGCCGAGGATGGCGGCGGAGTAGCCGGTGACGTCGAGAAGCCCTGCGGTGGAGGTGAGCGTGGCGTCGATGAGCGGGCCCGCGAAGACGAACATGGCGACGGAACCCGCCATGAGCACCACCGACGGCGTCAGCAGACGGCCGGAGACACGGCGTTCAGCGGGCTGGTGCTGCATCGGTTTGCCCCAGAACACCTTGCGCCACACCCGCAGCATGGACAGCAGCGCACCGATGGACGCGACGACGATGACCGCGATGACCGTCCACGCCCACCAGTCGGCGACGCGGGCGATCTCCATGACGATGAGGATCTTGCCCCACATGCCCGAGAACGGCGGGAAACCGACGATGGAGAAGGACCCGGCGGCGAACAGCGCGGCCACCAGCGGATCGCGACGCGCCAGACCCGACAGGCGTGTGAGCAGGCCGCTGGCGTAGGTCTCCTCGATGGCGCCGGAGGTGAGGATCAGCGCCCCCACCGTCACCATGTGGTGCAGCGTGTACAGCAGACCGGCTGCCAGCGCCCGCTGCGGGTCTTCCGACGTGAACGCCAGCATGATGAGGATGAAGGGCATGCCGTTGATCATCTGGTAGCCCAGCACCCGGCGGATCGAGTTCTCCGCCAGACCGGCGAACGCGCCGATGAGCATGGAGACCAGCATCAGGGCGATGATCAGCCAGTTCCAGCGCGCCTCCAGGTCGAAGATGGTCACCCAGATGCGGAACAGCATGTACACCGCGACCTTGGTGTGCAGACCCGAGAACAGGCCCATCACCGCCGCCGAGGTGGCCGGGTAGGTGCGCGGCAGCCAGGTGTGCACCGGGAACACGCCGGCCTTCGCACCCACCGCGATGAGCACCAGGCCCATCGCCACCACCACCGGACCGTTGCCCGCGGCCGCCCCCTGCAGCGCCGCGATGTTCACCGTGCCGGTGATGCCGTAGACGACGCCGACGCCGATGAGCAGCAGCGTGGACGCCGCCAGGTTGACCAGCACGAACGCGCGGCCACCGGCCAGGCGGGCCCAGGTGCCGGACATCGCGATGAGACCGTAGGACGGCAGGAGCATGACCTCGATGAACACGAAGAAGTTGAACAGGTCGGCGGTGAGCAGGGCACCGTTGACGCCCGTGACCAGGATGAGCGTGAGCGACGCGTAGTAGCGCGACACCGTCTCACCCGACAGGGTGGCGAACCAGCTGGCCGACGCCGCGACGATCATCGTCGCGATGATCATGATCGCCGAGAACGTGTCCGCCGCGAACGGGATGGCCACGCCACCGACGTACAGGCCGACGTTGTGGGCGATCGTGCCGTGCTCCGCGGTGTACGCGAAAAGCCAGGCGCCGGCCAGGATGCCGAGGGTGGGGATGCCGATGTGCAGCACATCCCGGGCCCACCGCCACGGCAGCAGCACAGCCACGGCCGCGGTGAACAGGGGGACCGCCGCGAAGAGGGGAAGTGTCCAGTCCATCTAGTTGCCTCCGGTGACAGCGGCCCGGCCCAGCGTCTGCACGGGGTCGACGATGTTGTCGTCCGCGGGCTCCGGGACGTCGGTGTCGTCGTCCCGGCCCAGGGCCGCCAGGGTGAGCAGGATGGTCGTCGTCGCCATGGCGATGACGATGGCGGTCAGCACGAACGCCTGGGGCAGCGGGTCGGCCGCCAGCTCCAGGGGAGTGCGGTCGGCGAAGGGCTCGCCGCGCCAGGCGCCCACGCCACCCGCGAGCAGGGTGAGGTTGCCGGCGTGCCCGAGCAGGGACATGCCGAACACGATGCGCACCATGCCCCGCTGCTGGATGAGGTAGACGGCACCGGTGACGAGCACCGCGATGGTCAGTGCCAGGATCATCGGTCGTTCTCCTTCGCGTCGGTGGCGAGCACGTCACGTGGACGCGCCGCCGGGTTGATCGGCGCAGGGAAGGGTTCCGGGGCGGGTTCGCCGCCGAAGCTGTCGCCCTGGTCGCCGCTGCTGCGGTCGGATTCGCCGTCACCGGCGGCGCTGTCGTCGGCGGAGGAACCCGGGGTGTAGTCGAGGTCGTCGAGATCCACGCCCGGGCGCAGGTAGCCGCCGAGCGCGTTGATGGCCATCGAGAGCATGCCCAGCACAGCCAGGTAGATGCCCAGGTCGAAGATGAGGGAGGTGGTCATGTGCTCACCCAGGATGTACCCGTGGATGGCGAAGAGGAAGGAGCCCTCGAGGAGGCCGAGGAAACCGGCGCCGACCGCGGTCATGATGCCGACGCCGGTCAGCCACATCGGGGTGGAGTCGCGGAAGACGATGTCGTCGCGGCCCCGCGAGAGGTAGGTCAGGCCGATCGCCGCACCCATGATGAGCGCCGCGACGAAACCGCCGCCCGGGTCCTGGTGTCCGCGCATGAACACCAGGACGCTGAGCACCGCCAGGACGGGGATGACCAGGACGATGAGCTTGCGCATCGGGATGGAGTTGAGCTGCGACTGCCCGAAGGGCGCCGGGCGGGTGCCGTCCTTGAAGGGGTGCCGCGGCATCGACTGCGCCACCGCCGCGATGACGATGGCGGCCATGCCCAGCACCGAGAGCTCGCCCAGGGTGTCCAGGGCACGGAACTCGACCAGGATCGTGGCGACGATGTTGTTGCCGCCGGTGATCTCCGGGGCCTCGGTGAGGTACCACATGGCCAGCTCGGAACGCTCCCTTCGGCCCAGCAGGGAGTACACCCCGCCGAAGGCGACGGCACCGGCGAGCAGCGCGATCACCAGGGAGCCGACCTGGCGGCGGTTCTGCTTCACCCGGGGGAAGAGGTTCGGCTGGTAGCGCAGCACCATCATGATGACGATGACGGTGAGCGCCTCGACCGTCAGCTGTGTGAGCGCGACGTCGGGGGCGCCCAGCAGCATCATCTGCAGGCTCATGCCCACGCCGGCGGTGCCGATGAGCACCGCCGCCGACAGCCGCGAGTTGGTGATCATCAGGCCGAAGACGGACACCGCGATGATGACCAGCGGGATGAGGTCCCACGGGTTGTCCAGGCCCGGGGTACGCGGGGCGGGGGTGACGCCGTCGACACCCGGCGACAGCCAGGCGGCGCCACCCAGGATGATGACCAGCGCGACCAGCGGCAGGAGGTGCCGCGAGGGGTTGTGGCTGTCGGCCATCGCGCCGAGCATACGGCCGGTGCGGGTGGCGGCCCCCACCAGGGCGGAGAGCAGCTCGTTGCCGGTGGCGGGGGCGAGCTTGCGGCCCTCCAGGGCCGGCCAGATCTGCCTGCGTGCCAGGACGCCGAGCACACCGAGCGCCAGCACGCCGAGGGAGATGAGCAGCGGGGTGTTCACCCCGTGCCACAGGGCCAGGTGGGACTCGTGGCTGGCCCCCATGGCGGCGACGATGGCGTCGAGGGGGGCGTCGGCAAGCGGCAGGACGAAGACCAGCGGCAGGGACATGACGCCCGGCAGGGCGGCCGGCAGCCACAGCGACACGGGCGCCTCGTGGACCTCCGACATGTCGCGCGGGCCGTCGATGAACGCGCCGAAGACGATCTTCGCCGAGTAGGTGAAGGTGAGCACCGCGCCGACCGCCGCGACCGCCAGGAGCGGGCCGGAGGCCGGGGCGTCCTGGAAGGCGGTGAGCATGCCCTCCTTGGACACGAAACCGAGCAGCGGCGGCACCGAGGCCATCGACGCCGCGCCGATCACCATCGACCCGAAGGTCCACGGCATGCGGTTCCACAGCGGGCCGAGCCGACGGATGTCCCGCGACCCGGCCTCATGGTCCACCACGCCGATGAGCATGAACAGGGAGGACTTGAACAGGGCGTGCGCGGCGGTGTGCACCACGGCCGCGGACAGAGCGAGGGGCGTGCCGACGCCGATCGTCGCGACGATCCAGCCCAGGTGCGACACCGTCGAGTACGCGGTGAGCTGCTTGAGGTCGGTCTTCTGCACGGCGAAGGCCGCCGACATGACGGCCGTGGCCATGCCGACGACGATGAGCAGGCCGTTCCACACGGCGACGTCGTGGAACACCGTGGAGAACCGCAGCAGCAGGTAGATGCCGGCCTTGACCACCGCCGCGGCGTGCAGGAACGCCGACACCGGGGTCGCCGCCGCCATCGCCTCCGGCAGCCAGAAGTGGAAGGGCAGCTGCGCCGACTTGGTGAACGCCGACAGCGCCACCAGCACGGCCACCAGCACGGTCAGCTCCGGGCGCTGCGACCAGAAGTCGCTGGCCAGGATGCCGGTGAGGTTGGTGGTCCCGGCGGCCGTCGCGGCCACCGCCACCGCCACCAGCAGCGTCAGGCCGCCGATGAAGGTCAGGATCAGGGTGCGCACCGAACCGGCCTCACCCCCGGAACCGGAGCGGGCGATGAGCATGAACGACGCCAGCGAGACGAGCTCCCAGGCGAGGAAGAGGAGGACCACGTCGTCGGCGAGGACGAGCAGCAGGATCGACAGTGTGAACGCCGTCATGATCGTGTAGAAACTCGTGTTGCCCCTGCGGGGCGGGAGATAGGCCGCGGAGTAGATGAACACCACCGCGCCGATGACCAGCGCCAGCAGCGCGAAGAAGAGGCTCAGGGCGTCGCCGCGCAGCGCGAAACTGACGTCCATGCCGGGGGCCACCACATCCGGCACCCACACGCGGTCGAAGGTCAGGGGCCGACCGTCCATCACGCCGGGCAACTCCCGACCGAGCAGCACCGCCCCCGCGAGGAACAGGCCGGCCAGAGGCCACCCTGCTTTTCTGTCCAGGATGTGCACCGCGGGTGGGGCCGCTACAACCGCCAGTGCCGCGAGCGCAATGACAAGAATCAGTGTCACAGGGAAACCACGCTCTATTAGCTCGGGGACATGTCAGATCCCATCTGACGTTACCAGCCGGATACGACGGTGCGCCTACCGCACCTGGCACCCGTTCTACCAGTACTTTCATTAGGCATGAGCCCCTCCCTGCGCAACTGGATGACCGCCTTCATGCTGCTGGTGCCCCTGATCCTCGGCGCCACCGTCGCCGCGGTCACCAGCCTCGACCCCGCCCGCAGCTGGAGCAGCGCCGATGAACCGGCCGCCGCCCCCGCCCCCGTCCCCACCACGGAGCTTGTCGACGCCCGCCGCGCCGCCGGTGAGGCCGGCGCACAGGCGGGGTTCCTCGCCACCGGCACCGGCGAACTGAAGGACGGCGTCGCGGAGATGCGCAGCGGGGCGGAGGCCCTGCCGCAGCAGTTCGCCGAGGCCGTCACCGGGGCGCAGCAGCTCCACCAGGGGCTGATCGAGCTGCAGGCCGGCGTCGGACAGCTGGGAACCGGCGCGAACGACATCGCCGACGGCGTGGGCAACGCCGTCGACCAGGTCATCGGCTTCGGTGCACTGCAGGGGCAGCTGCTCGGGACGCTCGACGCCACCCTCGAGGAGATCGGGGACACCGAGGACCCCGTGCTCGTCGAGGCCCGCGCACGCCTCCTCGAGCTGCGCGGCCAGGTGGAGATGATCCGCCTCGACGGGCCCCTCGCCGATCAGCTGCAGGCACTCAAGGACGGCTCCCGTGACCTCGCCAACCAGCTCGGCGTGCCCGGCTACGCCTTCCACGACGGCGTCTACTCCGCGACGCGTGGCGCCCAGGACCTCTCCTACGGGCTGACCCAGGCGCAGGGTGGGGTGGATGAGGCGGTGGCGGGCGTCGAGAAGCTCGATGAGGGGGCCCAGCGTATCGACGACATGGCCACCCGCACCCAGGACCGCATCGGCGACGTCCAACGGGCCCTGCCCGCCACGATGACGGCCGCCGGGGAGACGGAAGCGGAGGGGGAGATCCTCGGCCTGTCGCCCATGTTCGCGCTCCTCATCGCCTCCCTGGCGCTCATCGGCGGTGCCTTCGCCGGCGCCACCCGCCGCTGGTGGGTGCTCGCCGCGGCCGTGCCCGCGCTGACCGCAGCCGGGCTCATCCTGCTGTGGCTGGTCGGCGTCGGCGCCACCACCCAGACCCTCGCCTGGTCCGCGCTGGTGCTCGCCCTCGGCGTGCTGGCCTCCGCGACGGCGACCCGTGCGCTGCTCGGCGTGTTCGGCGTGGTCGGCGGCTCGCTCTCCGCTGCGGTGCTCGGCCTGGTGCAGCTCGGCCTGGTCGGCTGGGTGTGGAGGAACCTCACCACCGCGGAGGTCTCCGGCGCGTGGCAGATCGTGGCCAACCTCTCCCCGCTGAGCTGGGCCACCGCCGGCCTGACCACCGCGGGCAACGACGCCTCCCCGGGTGTCCTGTGGCTCGCCCTCGGCGTGCTCGGCGGGATGGCCGTGGTGGGCCTCGTCGGCGGGGCGCTTGACCGGCAGGGGGCGCAGAAGGACGCGGTTGCGGTGGAGGCGCTGTAGGCACCCCGCACGCGCCACACAAGTTCGAGTTCACTCTGTCGAGAGGGCACCCCCGGGGGCCGGACACGTTCGAGAGGAGACTCCTCTCGAACGTGTCCTTTCGTCGTTGCGGTTTACCGTGGACAGCAGAAAACCCCCTGGCCCGAAAGCCAGGGGGTTTCTCATGTGGTCGGGATAACAGGATTTGAACCTGCGACCTCTTCGTCCCGAACGAAGCGCGCTACCAAGCTGCGCCATATCCCGGTGTCCTGCGGTGTACTGCCGTACTCCGTGGTACCTCGAATACCTTAGCCCACTGCAGTCATAAGAGGCAAAACGTGAGGTCAGGACTCCTTTTCGGTGATGCGCAGCAGGGTTGCCGACGGTCGGCAGAACAGGCGCAGCGGCACGAACCGCGAGGTGCCCAGGCCGTTGGACACGTGCATCTTCATCCGGCCGAAGTCGTGCAGCCCCTGGACGCGCGCCCGGTCGATGCCGCAGTTGGTCACGATCGCCCGCGAGCCCGGCAGGCACAGCTGCCCGCCGTGCGTGTGGCCGGACAGGGACAGCTGGTAGCCGTCGCGCTCGAACTCGGCGAGCACACGTGGCTCCGGGGCGTGGAGCAGCGCCAGGGAGAGGTCGGAGTCGGGGTGCGGGGCGCCCTCGATGAGCGAGTAATCGTCGAGGTCGTGGTGCGGGTCGTCGACACCCGCGGCGGCGATGCGGACGGAACCGACCTGGAACTCCAGGCGCCGGTGTGTGGCGTCCTGCCAGCCGCGCTCGATGAACGCGGCGCGCATGTCCCGCCACGGCAGGTCGATGTACGACGGGATGCGGCGCATGCCCAGCAGGTACTTGAAGGGGTTGGGCAGCTGCGGGGCCCAGTAGTCGTTGGTGCCGAAGACGAACATGCCCGGGCGGTTGAGCAGCGGGCCGAGCGCGCGGAGGACGTCGGGGACGGCGCGTTCGTCCGAGAGGTTGTCGCCGGTGTTGACCACCAGGTCCGGCCGCAGCGCGTCAAGGGCGCTGACCCACGCGATCTTGTCGCTCTGCCCGGGGATCATGTGCAGGTCCGAGATGTGCAGCAGCCGGAACTCCGACTTCCCGCGCAGCGTGCCGGGGGCGAGCAGGGGGACCGTGATGTCCTTGAGCTCGAAGCGGCGGAGCTCCGCGTTGCCCCAGGCAGCCAGTCCCGCACCCGCGAGGGCGGCCGCGCCGAGGGCTCCGGCGAGGGGGAGGAAGCTCTTCTTCAGGGTCACCTTGGCAGTCTCGTTCACCCGGACAACCCTACCCGGGGAGTACCGTGGTCAACATGAGTGAGCTCAAGGACAAGATCCGTGCCGACCTGAAGACCGCGATGCTGGCCAAGGACAAGGCCCGCACCGGCACCATCCGTATGCTCCTGGCTGCGATCCAGGGTGAGGAAACCACCGGTGCCAAGCATGAGGCGACCGACGAGGACATCCTCAAGGTGATCGCCCGGGAGATCAAGAAGCGCCGCGAGTCGGCGCAGATCTACACCGACAACAACCGCCCCGAGCTGGCCGAGACCGAACTCGCCGAGGTCGCGGTGCTCGAGGAGTACCAGCCCGCACAGCTGGATGACTCGGCTGTCGCCTCGCTTGTCGACGACGCCGTGGCCACCGTCGCCGCCGAGGCCGGCATCGAGCCGGGTGAGGTCTCGATGAAACAGATGGGCCAGGTCATGAAGGCCGCCACCGCGGCCGCCGCCGGCCAGGTGGACGGCAAGCGCCTGTCCACCGCAGTGCGCGCGAAGCTGGCCTAGCTGTCAGAGGCCGAGGGCGTCGCGCAGCTGCTCGGCGACCTCGTCGAGGTCCTGCTGCGTGATCTGCGGGCGACGCGTGGTGGTCGCGGGGGCCGGGTCGGGGGACGGCTCCGTGTTGCGCGGGGCGGGCGTGTAGCCGCGGGAGATCTCCAGGATCACCGTGGCCCCGCGCTCGAGGATGCCGTCCGCGACGGCCCGTTCCACCCGGCCCTGCGGCTGCTGTCCGTCGACGGAGCGGGTGACCACGTGGTAGCCCCGGCCCTCCAGGGTGCCGCGTGCCGCGGGCTCGGTCATGCCGACGACCTCCGCCAGGACGGCGTTGGTGGTGCCCAGGTCGTACTTCGGGTCATGGCCGGGCAGCACGCCGTTGAGGGCCGCCGGCAGCATGTTCGCCGTGTTGAACCACGTCTCCGCGGCCTCCCGGCCACCGAAGAGGTCACCGCTGCCGCACTGGCGCACCGGTGACGTGCACAGCGGGGTGGTCGTCGTGCCGTCGTTGTAGATGTACGGTGCCGCCGCGAAACCGCTGTTGAAGCCCAGGAAGGCCGAGGACTGGTGGGATTCCGTGGTGCCGGTCTTGGCGGCGGCCCGGCCACCCCAGCCGGTCACGGACGCCGCACGGGCACCCGTGCCGGAGATGAGGTCTTCGGACATGGCGTCCGCCAGGGCGTTCGCGACGCCCTCGTCGACGGCCTGCTCGCAGTCGGGGTGCTCGAGGAAGACCTTCCGTCCCTCCCGGTCGGTGACCGAGGAGATGGGGGTGGGTTCGCACCAGCGGCCGCCGGAGGCGAGGGTGGCGCCGACGTTGGACAGCTCCAGCGGGTTCACGGCCGTCGGGCCGAGGGTGTAGGAGCCCAGGTTGGCGCTGCGCATGTACTCGGCGATGGAGTGCTCGGAGTCGTAGGTGCCCGGCCGCTCGTAGCTGCGCAGGCCGAGCTTCACCGACATGTCGACGACGGCGGGCACCCCGACGTCCTCGATGAGCTTGATGAACGTGGTGTTGGGGGAGTGGGCCAGCGCCTCCCGCAGGGTCATCTGCGGCTGGTAGGAACCGGCGTTCTCCACGCAGTACGTGTTGGGCGGGCAGTTCGCCGCGCCGCCCGTGCCCAGGCCCCGGGCCTCGTAGCGGGCGGGGACGTCGAGGACGGTCTCCAGGCCCATGCCCTTCTCGATGGCGGCCGCGGCGGTGAAGACCTTGAACACCGAACCGGCGCCGTTGCCCACCAGGGAGCTGGTCTGCGGCAGGACCGTCTCGCCGGCCTCCAGGTCGAGGCCGTAGTTGCGGGAGGAGGCCATGGCGAGGATGTTGCGGGAGTCCCGGCCCGGTTCGACGACGTTGATGACCTCGGCGACGCCGACGGCCATCGGGCTGACCGCCCGGGAGGCCGCTGCCCGCGCCGCGTCCTGGGTCTGCGGGTCGAGTGTGGTGTCGATGGTGTAGCCGCCGTCGAGAAGCTGCTCCCGGCTGAGCCCCTTCTCCGCGAGGTAGGAGAGGACGTAGTCGCAGAAGAAGCCGCGGTCGCCGGCGGCGATGCAGCCGTTGGGGAGGGTGGCGGGGGCGTCGAGAATGCCCAGCGGCTCCGCGATGTGGGCCTCGGCCTGCTCGGCGGTGAGGTGGCCGTTGGCGGCCATCGCCCGCAGCACGGTGTCGCGGCGGTTCTGCGCGCCCTCCGGGTTCGAGTACGGGTTGAGGAACTCGGAGGACTGGACCATGCCGGCCAGCATCGCGGCCTGGGGGACCGTGAGCTCGGCGGCGCTGGTCCCGAAGTAGGTGCGGGCGGCGGCCTCCACGCCGAAGGAGCGGTTACCGAAGGGCACGAGGTTGAGGTACCTCGTCAGGATGTCGTCCTTGGAGAGGTTGCGGTCCAGGTCGGCGGCCATGCGCATCTCCCGCAGCTTGCGCGGGATCGACTGCTCGACGGCCGCCGCCTGCTCGTCCTCGTCCTCGGCGTCGACGAAGAGGAGGTAGTTCTTCACGTACTGCTGGTTGATCGTCGACGCGCCCTGCTCCACGCCGCCGGCGAGGACGTTGGTGAGCATGGCGCGTGCCGTTCCCTGGATGTCCACGCCGTCGTGCTCGTAGAAGCGGTGGTCCTCGATGGAGACGATCGCGTCCTTCATGTGCTGCGAGATCTGGTCGTTCTCCACCGCGTACCGGCGCTGGTTGTACAGCCACGCGATCGGCTGCCCCGTGGCGTCGTTGATCGTGGTGACCCCCGGGGTGGTGCCGTCCGTCAGATCGGCGAGGTTCGACTGCATCGTCTCGTTCGTCCGGGCGATGGCCGCGCCGGAGATGCCCGCCACGGGGGCGAGGGCGAGGGCGCCGGTCACGCCGGCGATCACGGCGGCGGCGGTCATGTTAGCCAGGGATTTCCACACAGACACGCCACTACCCTACGCAGAGATGGGGGGAGGAGGGAACTAATGATTGCCCCTAGAAGTGTGACGTATTCGACTTCTTGTTATGCCTGTGAATAGACTTACATGCAGTAAATCGGCATTGTGACCTGCATTTGTGGGTCACACGACGTACTGGCAGTTAACGGTCTTGTCTGATTGGAGAGCACGATGGCAACCCCCCTCGCCGGAGAGTCCTTCCGTTCCCCGTTCGAACCCCCGCAGCAGCCCGTCTGTTACGAGCGTGGCGAGTGGATCACCCAGGCCAAGTGCCGCGCCGGTGATCCGGACGCCCTCTTCGTCCGCGGCGCAGAGCAGCGCAAGGCCGCCGTCATCTGCCGCCACTGCCCGGTCGTCACCGAGTGTCGCGCCGACGCCCTGGACAACAAGGTCGAGTTCGGCGTGTGGGGTGGCCTCACGGAGCGTCAGCGTCGCGCACTCCTGCGCAAGAACCCGCACATCACCAACTGGGCGGAGTACCTGTCCTCCGGTGGGGAGCTCCACGGAATCTGATCCACCCCGCCGCGGGTAGTGTGGTGCCATGACCATTTGGGAGTACGCCACTGTTCCGCTGCTCAGCCACGCCACGAAGCAGATCCTCGACACCTGGGGCGAGGACGGCTGGGAGCTCGTCACCGTCATTCCGGGACCGAACCCGGAGAACGTTGTCGCCTACATGAAGCGGGAGGTGAAATGATGACCACCTGGTCCGCGCGTCTCAAGCGCCTGCAGATCACCCTGCCGAAGGTCGCCGCCCCCGTCGCGGCGTACGTCCCGGCCCTGCGCACCGGTAACCAGGTGTGGACTTCGGGCCAGCTGCCCTTCGTCGACGGTCAGCTCGCCGCCACCGGCAAGGTGGACGAGGACGTCACCCCGGAGGAGGCCACCCGCCTCGCCCGGACCGCCGCGCTCAACGCCCTGGCGGCCGTCGACGACCTCGTTGGTATCGACAACGTGACCCGCGTCGTCAAGATCGTCGGTTTCGTCGCCTCCTCGGACGGCTTCACCGGCCAGCCCGCCGTGGTCAACGGTGCCTCCAACCTCATGGGGGAGGTCTTCGGCGAGGCCGGCGCCCACGTCCGTTCCGCCGTCGGCGTCTCCGAGCTGCCGCTGGGTTCCCCGGTGGAGATCGAGCTCATCGTCGAGGTCGCCGACGCCGGCGGGGACCTCACCAGGGACTGATTGTTCGGTCATTCGGTTCGGCAGGCAGAGTCAGGCGGGCTAAGCTGGTGCGCATGGAGCATCCTGCCTACAGCCAGCTTCGACCGGTGTCCGATTCCGTGTCTGTCGTCCTGTGCCCGAATCCGGGGTACGCGTCCCTCGAGGGGACGAATTCATGGGTGATCCGTGCTGAGGGGGACTCCCACAGCATCGTGATCGACCCGGGCCCGGAGGATGAGGGTCACCTCAATGTCCTCGGTGCCAAGGCTGAGACTGTGGGTCTCATCCTGCTGACCCACCACCACCCGGACCACGCCGACGGTGCCCACCGCTTCCGTCAGCTGACCGGTGCCCCGATCCGTGCCTTCGACGCCACCGCCTGCGCCGGCGACGTCGAGCCGCTCGTCGACGGCGAGATCGTCTCCGTCGACGGCGTCACCCCGCAGATCGAGGTCGTGCACACCCCCGGCCACACCGCCGACTCGGCGTGCTTCTTCATCTGGTCCGGCAAGCCGGGTGCCTCCACCCTGGAGGGCATCGTCACCGGCGACACCATCGCCGGCCGCCACACCACCATGATCTCCGAGACCGACGGTGACCTGGGCCAGTACATGGACACCCTGCGTCTGCTGGAGGAGCGCGGCAGGGACGTACGCCTGCTGCCGGGCCACGGCCCGGAGGGCGATGACCTGTCGGCCTACGCCCGCAAGTACATCGACCGCCGTGAGCACCGCCTCCGTCAGATCCGCGAGGTCCAGGGACGTCTCGGCGCGGACGTCGACCTGAAGACCCTCATCGACGAGATGTACGACGACGTCGATCCGGTCCTGCGTCACGCCGCCGAGCAGTCCACCCGCGTGGCCCTGCGTTACCTGGCGAAGCAGTCCGCAGAGTCCGCACAGTAGAGCATCCGCGTACGGAGGAACCCGCCGCCCCCAGAGGGGACGGCGGGTTCCTTCTTCTGTGCTGCAGACTGTGTCAGCGGGCGCGCTTGGCCAGCGACTCGGTGTCCACGATGAGGACGGACTTGCCCTCGAGGCGGATCCAGCCGCGGTGGGCGAAGGTGGCCAGGGCCTTGTTCACGGTCTCACGGGAGGCGCCGACGAGCTGGGCGATCTCCTCCTGGGTGAGGTCGTGGTTGACGCGCAGCGCGCCACCCTCCTGGGAGCCGAAGCGGTTGGCCAGCTGCAGCAGCGTCTTGGCGACGCGGCCCGGCACATCCGTGAAGATGAGGTCGGCGAGGGAGGCGTTGGTGCGGCGCAGGCGGCGGGCCAGGACGCGCAGCAGCTGCTGGGCGATCTCCGGGTGGTCGGACACCCACTGCTTGAGCATGTCCGAGTTCATCGTGGCGGCCTGCACCTCGGTGACGCAGACCGCGGAGGAGGTGCGCGGACCCGGGTCGAAGATGGACAGTTCGCCGAACATGTCGGACGGGCCCATGACGGTCAGCAGGTTCTCGCGGCCATCGGACGCGTGGCGGGCGAGCTTCACCTTGCCTGCGGTGATGATGTAGAGGCGGTCACCGGGCTCGCCCTCTTCGAAGATGGTCGTTCCACGGGGGAAACGGACGGTCTCCATGTCCTTGATCAGGTTGCTGACGGCAACCGGATCCACTCCCTGGAAGATTCCGGCGCGGGACAGGATCTCCTGTACACCTTCCAATTGTCGCTCCTCGGTTCTGTGACGGCACGCCGGGAGGACCCCTGGATCTGTGGTCGTGGCCCTGCTAGGGGCACAGGTGTGACTCTCGGCGCAGTGTGTTCCTCACCACCTTACCGTGCAATCGGTCACTAGCGGGACTGGTGAGGGAAATTTGTCACATTATACCGACGTGGGTGGCAGCGCGAATCGTCAGGAATCGTCCCGCGAGGGCAGGATCCAGGACTCCAGCTTCTCCATCTGCATGGCGAACAGGGCGAGGACGAGGGGAGCGGCGACGACGAGCACGACAGTCATGTAGAAACATCGTAGTGGCTAAGCTGTCCGGTATGCCGGTCAGATCCTCCTCCCCCCATCCCGCCGCCCGCGGCGTCGAGACTGACCTCGGACGCACCCGCCGGGCGCGCCGCATCAACCGCGCCCTGGCCGCGGAGTACCCGGATGCGCACTGCGAGCTCGACTTCACGTCCCCCTTCGAGCTGACGGTGGCCACGGTGCTCTCCGCGCAGACGACGGACGTCCGCGTCAACCAGGTCACGCCGGAGCTCTTCCGCCGCTTCCCGACGCCCGCCGCCCTCGCCGCCGCCGAGCCGGGGGAACTGGAGGAGATCCTCCGTCCCCTCGGCTTCTTCCGGGCGAAGGCGCGCAGCCTCATCGGTCTGGGGGAGGCGCTGCTCGCGCATTTCGACGGCGAGATCCCCCGGGACCTCGAGGACCTGGTCACCTTGCCCGGCGTGGGACGGAAGACGGCGCTGGTGGTGCGGGGCAACGCGTTCGGGCTGCCGGGCTTGGCCGTCGACACGCATGTCAGCCGCCTGGCGCAGCGCCTCATGCTCACGGAGGAGACCGACGTGCTCCGGATCGAGCAGGACCTGTGCGGGCGCATCGAGAAGAAGGAGTGGACCATGTTCTCCCACCGGATGATCTTCCACGGCCGGCGGGTGTGTCACGCCCGTCGACCGCAGTGCGGGGAGTGCGTGATCGCGCGGGACTGCCCCTCCCGGGAGGTGGCGGCATGACGCGGCAGGCCGTGTGGACCGTCGTCGTCGGCGTGCTGCTCACCGTGGCGGTGGTGGCCGGCGCCTTCACGATGCTGCGGACCGTGAACAACCCCGACCCCGCCCCCGAGAACGCGGGCACCCTCGACACCGACGCGCTCATCAGCGACGTCGGCGAACGTCCCGACTGCCCCGCCACCGGGGCCGGGGGAGTGGAGCTGGACTGCCTGGGCGGGGAGAACGCGCCGGTGGCGTCGTCAGGCATCACCGTGGTCAACGTGTGGGCCTGGTGGTGCGGCCCCTGCCGCGACGAACTGCCGTACTTCGACGAGTTCGCCGCCGCACACCCGGAGTACACGGTCGTCGGCGTGCACGCGGACCGGAACCCGGGCAACGGCGCTGCCATGCTCGACGAGCTGGGCATCTCCCTGGCGAGCTACCAGGACCTGGACAACACCTTCGCGGGCACGCTCGGACTGCCGGGCGTCATCCCGCTCACGGTGGTCTTCGACGGCGAGGAGCAGGTGGCGCTCTTCCCCCGCACCTTCGCGTCGACCGCGGAGCTGGAGACGGTCGTGGCGGAGGCGGTGGCCGGGCGATGAGGATGGACTTCGGCCCGGACCACCCGGGCCAGAACATCGACCTGCGCCCGCAGCGTGCGCCGCGGTGGATGCGCCGGCTCATCAACGGGGTGGACGGCGTGTACCACCACCGGGACGTCCGCAGCGTCGACGCCCGCGGGCGGACGACGCCGCGCCCGGCGGACCAGTCGGCGGCCGTGCTCATGCTCTTCTCCGGCGCCGACCACCTGCAGGCGGACCCGCCGGAGGACGCCGCGGTGCTGCTCACCCACCGTTCGCCGTCGATGCGCTCGCACTCCGGGCAGATCGCCTTCCCCGGAGGCCGGATCGACCCGACCGACCTCAGCCCCGTCGACGCCGCCCTGCGGGAGGCATGGGAGGAGACGGGGCTGGACCGCACGACCGTCACGCCTGTCGCCACCCTGGAACCCGTGCACATCCGGGCGTCCGGCTACCCGGTGCACCCGGTGCTGGGGCACTGGCACACGCCTGGGGAGGTCGGGGTGGCCAGTCCCGCGGAGGCGGACGACGTGTTCCCCGCCTACCTGTCGGACCTCGCCGACCCCCGCAACCGGCTCATGGTCGGGTGGGCGGGCTGGACGGGGCCGGCGTTCACCATCAACGACTACCTCGTGTGGGGCTTCACCGCGGGGCTGCTCTCGGGTCTGCTGCACCAGGCGGGGTGGGAGAGGCCCTGGGACCGGGAGACCACCCTCGACCTGCAGGAGACGCTGGCGAAATCGCGTAACAACGAGCCCCGTTATTCCGAACCGGACAACCGGGTAAGATTCCTCCGATAACCCGCTGACCCCGTTAGGACCTGAACGACCCGTGACCCCCGCCCTCCTCATCGACGGTCTCGTCATGCTGGTCGTGCTGTCGGCGATCGTCGTCGGCTGGCGTCAGGGGGCGTTCGCCTCGGTGCTGTCCACCGTCGGCGTCGTCGCCGGCCTCATCCTCGGTGCGGCCCTGGCCCCGCCGGTCATGCAGCTCACCGACTCGGTGGCGCTGCGTTTCCTGCTCGGGCTGGGCACGATCATCATGCTCGTCGGTCTGGGCAACCTCGTCGGCGGGATGCTCGGGGCCTCGGTACGGGAACGGATGCGCATGCGCTCCTCCCAGACCATCGACTCGGCGGTCGGGGCGCTGTTCTCCGCGCTCGCCACGCTCATCGTCGTCTGGCTGATCTCCATCCCCCTGGCGACGGGCCTCACCGGCACCGTCAGCCAGGGCATCCGCAACTCGGTGATCCTCGGCGCGGTCGACAGGTACACCCCGCCGGCCCTGGCCGACCTGCCGACGCGCATCACGGTGCTTCTCGACGACTCCGGCCTCCCGCCCCTGTTCGCCCCCTTCGACGAGCCCCCGGCACGCGAGGTCGAGGCCCCCCGCATCCACGTCGAGGACCAGGCACTCGTGGAGCGTCTGCGCCCGTCCGTGGTCCACGTCCAGGGTGACTCGGACGAGTGCCGTCGCCGCCTCATGGGCTCCGGGTTCGTCACCGCCCCCGACTACGTGGTGACCAACGCCCACGTCGTCGCGGGCACGCAGACCGTGCGCCTGGACACCGTCCTCGGCGTGCGGGAGGCGGAGGTCGTGTACTACAACCCCGGCGTCGACCTCGCCGTCCTCCATGCCCCGGACCTGCAGCTGCCGGTCCTGCCGTGGGCCGCGGTCCCGGCGGAGTCCGGCGCGGACGCGATCGTCATGGGCTTCCCCCAGTCCGGCCCCTTCGAGGCCGCGCCCGCCCGCGTCCGTGAGGACCTCACCATCGCCGGCCCGGACATCTACTCCACCGGCCGGGTGGAGCGTGAGGCCTACACCGTCCGCGGCACCATCCGGCAGGGCAACTCCGGGGGTCCGATGGTCGACACCTCCGGCAACGTCCTCGGCGTGGTCTTCGGCGCCAGCGTCGACCAGACCGACACCGGCTACGTCATCACCGCCGCGGAGGCCCAGCGTCAGATCGGTGACGTCACGACCCTCACCGCCCCGGTGAGCACCCGGGAGTGCGTGGCCCGGTAGCGCCGCGTCAGAGGTCCAGCGTCCCCGCGAAATGCTCCACGACCTCGGTGAAGCCCTGCGGGTTCTCCAGGTGGGGCAGGTTCCGGGAACCGGGGACGTGACGGACGGTCAGGGGAGCGTCGACACGCGTGAGCGAACGCCGGGCCAGATGACGCCGCACCGACTGCAGCGGCTGGATGAGCAGCGTCGGGGCGGTCACGGGAGCGTCCACCCACCGGCTCGACGCCATGAGCAGGCGACTCGTGCGCAGGACCGCCGGGCGGGTGTGGCCGATCTGCGCCGCCCGCAGCCGCAGCTCCAGTTCCTCCTGGAAAGCGGGGGTGCGACGGAAGTCCGGGGTGGTGGAGGCGGTGAGGTGGCGTCGGTAAGCAGCGGCCCCGAGGAGAGGCAGCAGGGGGTGCGCCAGCGTCGACGCATGGAGCCAGGGGCGGGCCACCACGGCCCGCCGCAGGTCGACGGGGTGCGCCGCACTGACAGAGACCAGCCCCGCGACGAGGGCGGGGTAGTAGGCGGCCAGCGCCCACGCGACGGTGCCGCCGGTCCCGGCCCCCACCACCACCGCCCGGTCGTGCCCCAGGGCCCGGATGAGGCCCGCGACGTCGCCTGCGGCGGTGCGCAGATCATCACCCGAGGTGGACGGCGGCTTGTCGCTCAGGCCGTAGCCGCGGGCGTCGACGGCCGCCACCCGGAACCCCCGCGCCGCCAGCGGGGCGATCACCCGCCGGAACTCGAACCAGCCCCCGAAGGTGTCGTGCAGCAGTACCACCAGCGGATCCCCCGGATCACCCGCGACCGCGGCATGCAGCCGCAGCCCCCGCGTGTGCACCATCTGGTGCCGGAAAGGACCGTCGAGCTCCACGACGGAAGGGGACAGGACAGGCCGCCGCCGGCGGCGGGGGAACGGTGCGGACACGGCGGGGACCTCCCTCTACCTCTCAGGAATGAAAAAGCCGCCCCCGCGGTGAGCGCGTGGGCGGAGGGGTGGGCCGGCTAGCTGTACATGCCGCGGGTGCGACCCTCGAGCTTCTTCGTGGCCTGACCCGGGACGAGGTTCTTCAGTTCGTTGACCGAGTCGATCGTCTTCTGCGGGGCACCCACCGTCTTGACCTTCTTCCAGCCGAACAGGGCCAGCAGCGCAGCAGACAGCAGCATGAACAGGAAGACGATGAGGTAGGCGGCCCAGCTCTCCAGCCACTTCGTCAGCAGCTCGGCGACGAAGAAAAAGAAGAAGAAGGAGGAGTACAGCGCAATGACACCGGCGACACCGAACAGGCCACCACCGATCGCGCCCTTCTTGGCCTCGCCGGCCAGCTCGGTCTTCGCCAGCTCCAGCTCCGCGCGGAACAGGCTGGACATCTGGGCGGTGGCGTTGGACACCAGCTCGCCGATGGACCCCTCGCCGGAGCGGGTCGTGTCAACGTCGCTCAGCGGGATCGAGCTGACCCGCGGAGTGAAGTCCTTCGGTCCGTCGGTGAAAAGTCCGTTGTTGCTCACGATGTGCCTTCCTGCTGCGGTGTCATGCGTTGTCGACCATTCTCGACCATGGTGCCACGGATTCGCGATGAATGCGCAACCCTTGCAGCGCTATCGTAGTGGATATGTCCGCGGCTGCCCCCCTGCAACCCCTCCTTCGTCTCGGCGAGGTCGCGGCACTCGCCGATCAGGCACGTGCCGCCGTCGCCGCCGTCCACCGACGCCCCGTCTCCCTCCGCCGCGCGGAGGTCACCGGTTCCGAGTCCGTCCTGCGCGGTGCCCGCACCTCAGCGCTTCTCGACGACCCCACCATCCGCCTCGGCGACGAGCCCGTGGGGGTGCTCGGATCCTCCATCTCCGTGTCGAGCATGCTGGCCCCGGAGTCGCTGCAGGCGTCCGCGCGGGTCTTCGGCCGGGCGCCCCTGCAGATCCTCGCGCGCATGGCCGTCGTCGCCGGGGGCACCGGCCGGCCCGAGGGCTCCCCCGAGAAGTTGCAGCGGCTGGCGGCCCTGATCTCCTCCGGCACGGCGCACGATGTGCTGCTGCCCCAGGTGGTGCACGCCGAGATCCTCGCGCACGAACTCCTCGGGGAACGTTCGGGGCTGGTCGCCCGTGCCGCAGCCCGGCTGACGGCGGTGATGACCGGCCTCGACCCACGGGGACTGGCAGTGCCGGAGACGTACCTGCTGCGCCACCGCGCCGGGTACCTGGCGGCGGCACAGGCGTGGGCCGCGGGGAGTGCGGTGGAGTTCCTGGAGCTGTCGTTGCGTTCGTGGATCGCCGGGGCGGAGGAGGCGGAGGCGATCGCGCGGGCGTTGTAGCTGGCGGTTCTGACGGGAGCTAGGCGGAGCCGCGGCGGCCGCGCTGGGCCCACCAGATGCCGCCGGCCGCGGCGGCGGAGACGACCGCCACGATGGACGCGCCGATGCTGATCTCCCGCGGGGAGGGCATCTGGAACAGCGGCACCGGATCGCGGAACGTGCGGATCTCCCAGCCGTTCTCCAGGGCGGCCTTCTTCATGGCGCGGTCCGGATTGACGGCGACGGGGTTGCCCACGGCCTCCAGCATCGGGATGTCCGTGGCGGAGTCCGAGTAGGCGTAGCTGGCGGCCAGGTCGTAGCTGTTCTTCTCGGCAAGGTCGGCGATGGCCTGCGCCTTCGCGTCACCCTTGCAGTAGAAGAGGATCTCACCGGTGAAACGGCCGTCCGCGACCTCGAGCTCCGTGGCGACGACCTGGTGGATGTCCAGCTCCTCCGCGATGAGGTCCACGAGGTGGGAGGCGGAGGCGGAGATGATGATCACGTCGTGCCCGGCGTTGCGGTGGAAGGCGATGAGTTCGCGTGCCTCGGCGTAGATGGCGGGGGTGACCACGTTGTGCATGGTTTCGGAGGCGATCTCGCGGACCTTGTCCACGGACCAGCCGGCGACGAGCGCGGCGAGCTGGTCGCGGGTGGTGTCCATCTGCTCGCTGGACTGCCCGGCGATCATGTACGTCGCCTTCGCCAGGGACATCTGCAGTGCCTCGGAGGTGGTGATGAGTCCGTTGTGCATGAACTCGCGGCCGAAGGCGAAGGCGGAGGAGGTGGCGATGATGGTCTTGTCCAGGTCGAAGAAGGCCGCCACGCGTGTCTTCTGCGGGGTGGCCTGCTTGTTCGCAGATGAACCGGGACTCATGAGCACACAGTGTAGACCTCGAACCTGTGAAACGTAAGAGGCTGATGGGAGGCGAGGGGCTTCTGTGGTCGTGGGCAGGGCCTTTCCGGACGACTCTGTGACCTGCGGAACATGTAGAAGATATTTTCGAGAAAACTATTCTCCCGGTATTGTCTTGGTGTCACAGATGTGCCATAATTCCACTTGCAAGGCCCCGATATACAGTGCGGCCTGCCCCGGTAATCCCCCCCGATACCGGGTTACAGACGGCCCGCGCACACCCCCCCCGAGGCGCGGGCCGTCCCTTATTTTCCGGCACGCCCTGAGTCTCTCCGACGAGGGTGTCGTCCGCCACCGCTGCTGCGGAGTTCTCCACAGGACGAGGATGACACGTCATCGTTGTCGGGGGTTGTCCACAGGCCGGTCCCCGGGCCGTTGTCCCGGCGGCGTCGATGAGCGACGGTGGGGCCATGAGCAGCACATTCATCCTCGTCGCGGTCAGTGACCCGGTCATCCACCCGGAGGCGACACACGTCGCGGCGGCCACCGGCCACGGAGTCATCGACACCCTCGACCCCCGCGAGATCACCCGCCTCCTGCCCCGCGCGCACGCCGTGCTCGTCGACGCCGACACAGCCCGCCACATCGCCACCCTCGACCGGAGGCCCGGCATCCACCTCCTCGCCGCGGACCCGGGGCCGGTGGACTGGCAGGCCGCCGTGCTCGCGCACGCGGAGAACGGCTATGTCCTCCCGGCGCAGGCCCCGGAGCTCCTCACGGCGCTCGGGCACGCGGCGGTCCCCGACAGGAGCACCCCGGACGGCCGGGGCACGCTCCTCGCGGTGTGCGGGGCCGCCGGCGGGGCCGGCACCTCCGTGCTGGCCGCGGCGATGGCGCGGGTGGCGGCCCGCTCCCACCCGACGACGCTGGTCGACGCCGCCGAGTTCTCCGGCGGCCTCGACCTGCTCCTCGGCCTCGAGGAGACCCCGGGGGTGCGCTGGCCGGAGCTGCAGCTCGGGGAGGGGGCTGTGTCCGCGGCCGACCTGCGGGCGGCACTGCCGGTCACCGGCGACGGCATCGCCTGCCTCTCGGCCGCCCGCACGACGGTCGACGACCCTTTCCGGCTCACCCCGGAGGTGCTGTCCCCGGTGCTCGAGTCCCTGCGCGGCGCGCCGGGGGTGGCGGTCATCGACGTCCCCCTCGAGGGGACCTGCACCGACGCCGTCATGGATGCCTGCGACCATGCCGTCCTGCTCATCCCCGCGGAGCTGCGCCCGGCGGCGGCCGCGGCACGCCTGGTCGCCCGCCTCCACGCGGCCCGCACGACCGTCACCGGGGTGGTCCGTCACCGCCACTGGTCGGGGCTGAGCACCGCGGATGTCGGGGACATCACCCGCTGCCCCATCCTCACCGAACTGGGGAACCTGCCCCGGCTGTCCCGCACGGTGGAGCTTGGCGGCCTGCCCGAGCGGCTGCCCGGCCAGCTGGCCACCACCGCCCGTCTCCTCCTGGAGAACGCGGGGGTGCAGCGGTGACCGACCTCATCGACCGGGTGCAGCGTCGGCTCGTCGACACCCCGCCGGCGGCCACCGACGCCGCGGAACTCGCCCGCCTCATCCGGGAGGAGGCCGGCGTCATCTCCGACGTCGACGTCCTCGACCTGCTGCGGCGCCTGCGGCACGACTCCACCGGCATCGGGCTGCTCGAGTCGGTGCTGCTCACCGAGGGGGTCACGGACATCCTGGTCAACGGGCCCGACCAGGTGTGGTTCGACCGGGGGCGCGGCCTGGAACGCGCCGAGGTGCGCTTCACCGACGACGCCGAGGTCCGCCAACTGGCCTCCCGCCTGGCCAGCGCCTGCGGTCGCCGCCTGGACGACGCCCAGCCCTTCGCCGACGGGCGGCTCCTGCGGGAGGACGGCACCGTCATCCGCTTCCACGCCCTGCTCGCACCCCCGTCCGCCGACCACACATGCCTCAGCCTGCGGGTCCTCCGGCAGGCCACGACCACCCTCGACGAGCTGGTCTCCTCCGGCACCGTGACCGCGGAGATCGCGGAGCTGCTGCGCGCCGTCGTGCGCCACCGCCGGGCGTTCCTGGTGGTCGGCGGCACCGGCACCGGCAAGACGACCCTGCTGGCGGCCCTGCTCGCGGAGGTCGACCACGGGGAGCGGATCCTGTGCATCGAGGACACCGCCGAGCTGCAGCCCCGCCACCCGCACGTGCTCAACCTCGTCTCACGCGGCCGGAACACCGAGGGCAGCGGCCGGATCACGATGTCCGACCTGCTCACCCAGGCCCTGCGCATGCGGCCGGACCGGATCATCGTCGGGGAGATCCGGGGCGCGGAGGTCGTCGACCTGCTCGCCGCCCTCAACACCGGACACGAGGGCGGGGCCGGCACGATCCACGCCAACGCCCTCGACGAGGTACCCGCCCGCCTGGAGGCCCTCGCCGCCCTCGGCGGACTCGACTGCACCGCCCTGCACTCCCAGCTGGCGGCGGCGCTCGACGTGGTCATCGTCATGCGCCGAGGCCCCGACGGCCGCCGCGTGCTCCACCAGCTTGGACTGCTCCGGGGCAACCCCGTGACCACGCAGGTCGTCTGGGACTCCCGCCACGGGCCACTCGAGGGCTACGCCGGGTTCCGGGAGGCGCTGACATGACCCCGCTCCTGCTCGTGGTGGCCCACCTCGCCCTGCCCGTCCCGCACCCGGTCCACCGGTTGCGGCCGGCCACCCACGACGCCCGGCTGCTCGCCCCGGTGGGCACCGGACTCGGGGCCGCCGTGGTCCTGTTCTTCGGGAACCCCGGCGTCGCCCTGGCGGCGCTGCTCGTCCTCGGGACCGCCGGGTGGGTCGTGCGGGACGTGCGGGCGGGGGCGGCACGGCGGCGTCGGGAAGCACATGCCGCCACCTTCCTCGGACACCTCGCCGGGGAGCTGCAGGCTGGCAACGGCATGGCCCCGGCCGTCGCCCACGCCGCCGCGCATCTCCCCGCGGACGCCCCGCTGTCCGACCTGCTCCGCCGGGTCGGGGCGCTCACCCGGCAGGGACGTTCCGCCGCCGCGCTCCTCCGGGAGGGACCACCGGAACTGCGGCCCCTCGGCACCCTGTGGGAGCTGTCCGAGCGGCACGGACTGCCGCTGGTGCCCCTCGTGGAACAGGCGCAACTGCGTATCGACGCCCGCCTCCGCCACCACGCCACCACCAGCGCCACGCTGCAGGGACCGCAGGCCACCGCCGTGATCCTCACCCTGCTGCCCCTGGCGGGGATCGCCATGGGCACGGCGATGGGCGCGCGTCCCCTCAGCCTGCTGTTCGGGGGCGGGCTCGGAGGCCTCCTGCTGGTCACCGGCGTAGCCCTCGCCGCCGGCGGTTTCCTGTGGTCCCGGCACATCATCGGGAGGGCCGCGGCATGACCTCCCTGACGCTCCTCCTGCTGGCCGCCGCCACGCTGCTGCCGCCACCCCGGCCCGTGACCCGCACGGGGCACCCCGGACCCAAGACCCCACGCGACGGACCGCGGGCCCGCGCGGACGCGGACCGCCTGGCACTCGCCGCCGACATCGACCTCTACGCCGCGTGCCTGCGCGCCGGGCTGAGCCCGGCCACCGCCGCCGCAGCCCTGGTCGAGGCCGGTGCAGACCCCGCCACGCGACCCGCCTGGCGCTCAGTCTCCGCCCTCCTCGCCATCGGGGTGCCGGCGGAACGCGCCTGGTCCGAGGTCGCCGGGATCCCGGGGCTGACGGACGTGGCCGGACTGGCCACCCTGTCGGGCCGCTCCGGGGCCTCCGTGTCGGAGGCCTGCGGCCGCCTCGCCGCCGCGCTACGTGATGAGGCCGCCGCACAGGCCACCGCCCGCGCCGAACGGGCCGGGGTGCTCATCGCCCTGCCCCTGACCCTCTGTTTCCTGCCCGCCTTCCTGGTGCTCGGCCTGGCCCCCGTGGTCATCAGCCTCGGCACCGCACTACTCACACACTGACCACCCAGTCACCCCACGAAGGAGAACACCATGCAGAACATCCCCACCCTCACCGTCCTGACCAGCCGATTCCGCGCCAAGCTCGCCGACGAGTCCGGGATGAGCACCATCGAATACGCCATGGGCAGCCTGGCCGCCGCGGCCCTGGCGGCGGTGCTCTACGGCGTCATCAACGCCTCCGCCGTCGTCGACGCCATCGAGGGCATCATCACCGGTGCCCTGACGAACACGCCGTGACCACCATCGAGACGGCCGTCGGACTCGGCAGCCTCATCACGGTCTGCGCACTCCTCGTGGCGGGCCTGGCGACCATGTCGGCGCACCTGGCCGCCGTGGACACCGCGGGGGCGGCCGCCCGCTCCCACGCCATCGGGCGGGAGTTCGTGCCTGTCCGGGGCGTGGTCCACGTGACCGAGCACGGCGGGTTGGCCACGGCCACCGCCACCGTCCCGGGCCCGCTGGGGTCACGCAGCCACGCGGCGGTCTTCCCGGTGGAGGTGCCCTGACGTGCCCACGATCGTCACGGCCGGGGTCGCCGCCGCGCTGTTCAGCCTCGGAGTGGTCCTGCTGGGTGCGGCCGGCCAGGTCAGCGCCCAGCACGAGGCGCAGGTGGCGGCGGATCTCGCGGCGGTCGCCGGGGCGTCCGCCGTCTACCGCGGGGAGGACGGCTGCACCGTCGCGGTGGCGGTGGCGGGGGACAACGGGGCGTCGCTACGCGACTGTCGCGGAGCGGGGGCGGACCTGACCGTCACCGTGCGGATCCGCGGAAGGGAGGTCACGTCGACGGCGGGCCCGGTGTAGCGCCCGTCATGGTCACCAGCGCGCCGAGGAGCTTCAGGGCACCGGCCTTGTCCAGCGGATTGTTGCCGTTGCCGCACTTCGGGGACTGCACGCACGAGGGGCATCCGGACTCGCAGCTGCACGACCGGACGGCCTCGAAGGTGGCCTCGATCCACTCGGGGAAACGGGCGAAGCCCTCGTCGGCGAAACCCGCGCCGCCCGGGTGGCCGTCGTAGACGAACACGGTCGGCAGCATCGTGTCCGGGTGCAGGGCCGTCGAGACGCCGCCGATGTCCCAGCGGTCGCACGTGGCGATGAGCGGCAGCAGCCCGATCGCCGCGTGCTCCGCCGCGTGGAGCGTGCCCGGGGTGTCCCCGGTGGTCACACCCATGGCGTCGAGGGCGAGGGGGTCGACCGTGTACGCCACCGCCCGGGTGGTCAGACGCTGCTCCGGCATGTCCAGCGGCACGACGTCCGCGGTGCTGCCGTCGGCGAGTTTGACGATGTACCCGGTCACCCGGTCGGTCACCTCCACCGCGACGTTGGCCACCCACAGGCCGGGGGAGTAGTTGACCAGCTCATGCTCGGCGGGACCGTCGATGATGCGGATGTCCGTCTCGGAACGGGCGATGGTCGAGTAGTCGGGCACGTCCGGCCGCGCCAGAGCGATGTGGTCCTCGAAGTCGAGTTCCTCGATGACGAAGCTCTCCCCCTGGTGCAGGTACACCGCGCCGGGGTGCACCTGGGCGGCGGCGCGGGCCGCGTCCACCGTGCCGAGGAGCCGCCCGTCGGAGACGTCGACGATGAGCACCTCCTCGCCGGAGCCACCCCGCAGGTTCAGGGCGGCGTGGGCGGTTTCGGGGGTGAGGGGGGCGTCGAGAAGCGGGGTGGGGAACCACCCACGCGGGCGACGCCGCAGGAGACCGTCGGCGGTGAGCTCGTCGACGACCTCCGCGGCGTCCAGCGCCGCGACGTCCGCCTCCGACAGAGGCTTCTCGACGGCCGCGCAGTACACGTGTCCCCGCAGCACAGAGGGGTTGCGGGGGTTGAACACCGCGCGCTCCACGGGTCGGCCCAGGAGGGCCTCCGGGTGGTGGACGAGGTAGGTGTCCATGGGTTCGTCGCGCGCGACGAACACCACGACCGAACCCTGCCCGCGTCGGCCCGCGCGGCCGGCCTGCTGCCAGAAGCTGGCCACCGTGCCCGGGAACCCGGCGGTGACGACGGCGTCGAGGCCGCCGACGTCGATGCCCAGTTCCAGGGCGTTGGTGGTGGCGACCCCGAGGAGGGTGCCGTCGTCGAGCTGCCGTTCCAGGCGGCGGCGGTCCTCCGCCAGGTAGCCCGCCCGGTAGGCGGCGATCCGGCGGGCGAAGTCCGGCCGCCCCATCAGGGCGAGGTCCTCGGCGGTGCGCAGGGCGACGAGCTCCGCGGAGCGGCGGGACCGGACGAACGTGAGCGTGCGGGCCCCCTCTGCGACGAGGGAGGCCATGATCCCCGCGGCCTCCGAGGTGGCGGCCCGGCGGACGGGGGCGCCGTTCTCCCCCTCGACGCCCTCCAGGAACCCGGGTTCCCACAGCAGGACGGAGCGGGCTCCGGTGGGGGCCCCGTCCCGGGTGACCGCCGTGACCGGACGGCCGATGAGGTTGGTGGCGTGCGCGGCCGGGTCGTTCGCGGTGGCCGAGGCGAGGATCACCGTGGGGGACGAGCCGTAGTGCGCCGCCAGCCGCAGGAGCCGGCGCATCACCAGGGCGACGTGCGCGCCGAAGACCCCGCGGTAGGTGTGGCACTCGTCGACGACGATGAACCGCAGCCGCCGCAGCACGCGGGCCCAGCGGGTGTGGTGGGCGAGCAGTGACACGTGCAGCATGTCCGGGTTGGTGAACACGAACCGCGTGGTGTCCCGGATCCCGGAGCGGGCCTCGGTCGGGGTGTCACCGTCGTAGGGGGCCGGGTGGACCGACTCCAGGCCATCCACCGTGCGGGTGAGCGCCGAGACCGCCTGCAGCTGGTCGGAACCCAGGGCCTTCGTCGGGGTGAGGTACAGGGCGCAGGCGGTGGGGTCGGCGGCGAGCGCACTGAGGACGGGCAGGAGATAGCCGAGCGACTTGCCTGAGGAGGTGCCGGTGGCGACGACGACGTCCGTCCCGCCGTGCGCGAGGTCCGCGGTGGCCGCCTGGTGGCTGTAGAGCTCCGGAATCCCCTCCGCGACGAGGTGGGCGCGCAACGGGGGGTGGATCCACGACGGCCAGGGGGCGAAATCCGCGGGGCGGGCAGGCTGCACCGTCGAGTAGGTGCAGGTGGAGGCGGGGAAACGGCGGGTGATCGCGGCGGCGAGCTCGTCTCCGAGGGTGTGCGGACCCGTCATGTTGATCACCCCTGTATGTGGGAGAGACGCCGATCTTTTCGGGTCATTTTGACCCGGAATTCCCGTAAGACTATCGCGGGGGGCTAATCCGTGACACACTAGGTCCCGGTCGCTGTTTCTGTGCGTTACGTTTACGTGCTCGCAAGGGATTTATACGCGAGCACCCGAATCACCGCTCCAAATCTGGGGATGGTGGTCCCTCGGGGGTTCGATACGACCCGGTTGTCCGGCATGTGCCGGCACCGTACCACCTCCACATCATCAAGAAATAGGTTTTTAACATGGCACAGGGAACTGTGAAGTGGTTCAACGCTGAGAAGGGCTTCGGCTTCATCGCTCCGGCCGATGGCTCCGCTGACGTCTTCGTCCACTACTCCGAGATCCAGGGTTCGGGCTTCCGCACCCTCGAGGAGAACCAGCAGGTCGAGTTCGAGATCGGTGAGGGCGCCAAGGGCCCGCAGGCTCAGGCTGTCCGTCCGCTCTAAGCCGCATCAGCTCTTCAATGAGCAACTTCAAGGAAACTCTCGGCCATTAGGTTCGGCATAGTTTTCTCGCAGCGACCGTCCACCCGTCAGGGGAGGACGGTCTTTGTTGTTTCCGGGGTTGTCTCCGGGGCAGGCGCGGCGGGACCACCGGGCCTGCACCCGCTGGATGAGCAGCCCCGTGCCGGCCCCCAGGGAGATGCCCACCACGACGCCGAGCAGCGGATAGTCGGAGAACACCCAGCCGCCGACGTAGCCCACCAGCGTGGCCTGCAGCGCCCAGATGAGCACGCCGATCGTGTCGTACAGGAGGAACCAGCGCCACGGGTAGCGCACGGACCCGAGCATGATCGTCATGAACCACCGGGCCCAGGGGATGAACCGGGCGATGATGATCGTCGTGCCCGCGTTGCGGCGGATGTTGCGGCGCACCCACAGCACCGCCCGGCCCCGGGGCGTGTCGTCGCGGGCCCGCTCGACGAAACCGATGAGCCGGGTCCCCAGCAGGAAGCAGATGTTGTCGCCGATCATGGCGCCGACGACGGCGATGACGAGCACCGTCGGCAGGTGGGGCACCCCGCGGGCCCCGGACCAGGAACCGGCGAGGGTGAGCACCGCCTCGCTGGGGATCAGCGGGAAGAGCGAGTCGACGACGACCAGCAGCCCGAGTACCGGGTAGAAGGCGGGCAGGGTGAGGAGCGTCTCCACCCAGGTCACGATCTGCTCCGTCATTCTGGACAGCGTAGAAGCCGGCCCACCTGTGGGTCGGGGGAGCGGCTGTGAAGTTCTTGTGAATGACGGCTGCCCTGGTGCGGGGGTGCCGGGGCCGTCACGGGCAGGCCGAGTGGACCGGCCACAGGAGGGCCATTAAATACTGTGTAACGTGTTGACCTGAACCGGGTCTGGGCTAAAGTCACCCGGAAGGACGGTGTGCCCGTCAAACAGTGATGTGCTAGATGAGAGGGAAGTTCTCCCAGTGGCAGAAGCGAAGGGACCGGGGAAGACCCTGGTCATTGTGGAGTCGTCGACCAAGGCGAAGAAGATCCAGCCCTACCTGGGCGACGGCTATATCGTCGAGGCCTCGGTCGGCCACATCCGTGACCTGCCACGCGGCGCCGCCGATGTGCCCGCGAAGTACAAGAAGGAACCGTGGGCCCGCCTCGGCGTCGACACGGAGAACGGTTTCGCCCCTCTCTACGTGGTCAGCCCCGACAAGAAGAAGAAGGTCGCGGACCTCCGGGCGAAGCTGAAGCTCTGCGACGAGCTCCTGCTGGCCACTGACCCCGACCGTGAGGGCGAGGCCATCGCCTGGCACCTGCTCGAGGTGCTCAAGCCGACGGTGCCGGTGCGCCGCATGGTGTTCAACGAGATCACCAAGCCCGCCATCCTGGCGGCCGCCGAGAACACCCGTGACCTGGACGAGAACCTCGTCGACGCGCAGGAGACCCGCCGCATCCTCGACCGTCTCTACGGTTACGAGGTCTCCCCGGTGCTGTGGAAGAAGGTCATGCCGCGTCTGTCGGCCGGCCGTGTCCAGTCGGTGGCCACCCGCGTCATCGTCGAGCGGGAGCGTGAGCGCATGGCGTTCATCTCCGCGGAGTACTGGGATCTCAGCGTCGACCTGGACACGGGTGCCACCCGGGCCGCGGCCGACCCGGACAACCCGACCTCCTTCCAGGCGAAGCTGGCGACCCTCGACGGCCGCCGCGTCGCCCAGGGCCGTGACTTCGACGACCGTGGCCGGCTCAAGGGTGAGGCGGTGGTCGTCGGCAGGCAGCAGGCGGAGGCGCTGGCGGAGGCGCTGCGGGGCGTCGACATGCAGGTGTCCGGCGTGGAGGAGAAGCCCTACACGCGCCGCCCCTACGCCCCGTTCATGACGTCGACCCTCCAGCAGGAGGCGGGCCGGAAGCTGCACTACACCTCGGACCGCACGATGCGTATCGCGCAGCGTCTGTACGAGAACGGCCACATCACCTACATGCGTACCGACTCGACCTCGCTCTCCGAGCAGGGTCTCACCGCAGCCCGCGAGCAGGCCCGTGAGCTCTACGGCGACGCCTTCGTGGCGGACTCCCCGCGTCGCTACGACCGCAAGTCCAAGAACTCGCAGGAGGCCCACGAGGCGATCCGCCCCGCGGGTGAGCGTTTCGCCACCCCGGGTGAGCTGCACGGACAGCTCGACGCCGAGGAGTTCAAGCTCTACGAGCTGATCTGGCAGCGCACCGTCGCCTCGCAGATGTCGGACGCGAAGGGCACCTCGCTGAAGGTGACCATCGCGGGCACCGCCCGCACCGGTGAGCAGACCGAGTTCTCCGCCACCGGCCGCACCATCACGTTCCCGGGTTTCCTCCGCGCCTACGTGGAGACCTCCCGTCTGGAGGACGGCCGCGACGTCGCCGACAACGCCGAGAAGCGTCTGCCGAACCTCTCCGAGGGTGACCCGCTGAAGGCCACCGACGTCTCCGCGGACGGCCACGCGACGAACCCGCCGGCCCGCTACACCGAGGCCAGCCTGGTCAAGAAGATGGAGGAGCTGGGTATCGGCCGTCCGTCGACCTACGCCTCGATCATCAAGACCATCCAGGACCGCGGCTACGTCGTGCCCCGCGGCAACGCTCTCGTGCCCAGCTGGGTGGCGTTCGCGGTGGTCGGGCTGCTGGAGGAGAACTTCACCCCGCTCGTCGACTACGACTTCACCTCCTCGATGGAGGACGAGCTCGACAACATCGCCGCCGGCGAGGAGGACCGCACCGAGTGGCTCACCGGTTTCTACTTCGGTGACGCCGAGGCGGACGACAACACCGCCGAGTCCATCGCCCGCCACGGTGGCCTGAAGGCGCTCGTCGGTGAGAACCTCGAGCACATCGACGCCCGCGCGGTGAACTCCCTGCACCTTTTCGACGACGAGGAGGGACGCCCCGTCTTCGTCCGTGTCGGCCGTTACGGTCCGTACATCGAGCGCCGCGTCGGCGAGACCGCCGAGGGCGAGCCGGAGTACCAGCGTGCGAACCTGCCGGAGTCGACGACCCCGGACGAGCTCAACCTCGAGCTCGCAGAGAAGCTCTTCGCCACCCCGCAGGGTGGCCGCGAGCTGGGTCTCAACCCCGCCAACGGCCGCATGATCGTGGCGAAGGAGGGCCGCTACGGTCCGTACGTCACCGAGATCGTGCGTGACGACGAGCGCGCCACCGCCGAGGCCGCCGCCGAGGAGGTCGTCGCGCAGGAGCGTGCCGAGGAGGACGCGCAGCGTGCCGCCGACGGCATGCGCCCCAAGAACTGGGGCACGAAGACCGCGGCCGCGCAGAAGGAGAAGCGCATCAACGCCCTGGTCGAGGAGAACCTCAAGCCGGGCACTGCCTCCCTCTTCGCCTCCATGGAGCCGTCGACCGTCACGCTCGAGGACGCCCTCAAGCTGCTCAGCCTGCCGCGTGAGGTGGGCGTCGACCCCGCCGACAACGAGGTCATCACCGCGCAGAACGGCCGTTACGGCCCGTACCTGAAGAAGGGCACGGACTCGCGTTCCCTGTCCACCGAGGACCAGATCTTCACCATCACCCTGGACGAGGCGCGTCGCATCTACGCGGAGCCGAAGCGTCGCGGCCGCGCCGCCGCACAGCCGCCGCTGAAGATGCTCGGCGACAACGACGTCTCCGGCAAGCCGATGTCCGTCAAGGACGGCCGCTTCGGTCCTTACGTCACCGACGGTACGACCAACGCGTCGCTGCGCAAGGGTGACAGCCCGGAGACGATCACCGACGCCCGTGCCAACGAGCTGCTCTCTGAGCGGCGCGCGAAGGAGGCCGCCGACGGCGGTACCTCCGCACGCAAGGCCACGAAGAAGACGACCAAGAAGACCACCAAGAAGACGACCGCCAAGAAGACCACCCGCAAGGCCCCCTCCCCGGGGACCAAGCGCGTGATCAAGGCCGGCACCCGCAAGAAGTAGGCGCGGGTGTCCCGGCTGCGGCGTGCCTTCTGGCTGGCCGGCGGGGCGTACGCAGCCTCCCGGGTCCTCGGTTCGCGACGTCTGCAGTGGGCGTCGAAGCCGCTGGTCGTCCCCCTGCTTCTCGACGCCCCCCTCGCCGCCTCCCGCCCCGCCCGCGAGGTCGGGGTGGTCGGGCTGCTCGGGGGTTGGGTGGGTGACCTGCTGCTCATGCAGGAGGGGCGGCTGCACCAGGGGGCGGCGGCGTTCGCGGTGAATCAGGCCGCCTACCAGTGGCTGCTGTGGCGTGCGGGGGCCCGTGTCCGTCCCGTCCCGGTGGCGGTGCACGCGGTGCCCCTGGCGGCGGCAGCGTGGTTCGGTCGTGCGCACCTGGGGTTGGTGGGCACGTACGGTGGGATGGTCACCGCCACCTCGGTGCTGGCGGCCGACCCGGCCCTGCGGGGGAGGGGAGTGGCGGCTGGTGGGCATCTGTTCCTCCTGTCCGACTCGTTGATCCTGGTGCGGATGCTGGTTCCGGCGGAGCATAGGGCTCTGGGGCGGGGGCTGGATGTGGCGGTGGCGGTGACCTACGTGGCTGCGCAGCGGCTGCTCGTGGACGGTCTGTTCCGGCGCTGACTACCCTGGTGGCATGACTTCCCCCACCACCTCCCCCGTGAATGAACTGGTCTCCCGCACCCGCGAGGGTGTCGACGCACTGCAGGCCTCCCTCACCGCCTCCTTCCAGGAGCCGGAACGTCTCGCCTACCTGGTGGTGGGTGAGGTGAGCATCTGGTCGCGGCTGTTCGGGTGGGGGAGGACCAACGTCGTCTCCTCCACGGTGACCCTGCCGCCGCTGGCCGCCACCGCCCTGCGTCATGACCCCTCGCCGGTGTTGCTCGCCGGTCTGGCGGGTGGGCTGGTAGGGGATGTCGCCAAGCTGCGTGCCCCGGACACCACCCCGGTCATGGGCATGTTCGGCATCGCCGCGCAGCACGCCGCGTACTCGGCGAAGCTCTACGACCGGGGAGCCCGCCCTTCGTCGGCGCGGGCCGGACTCCGGGCCGCCGCCTGGGTCGCCGGAGTCGGCCTCGCCGCCTGGAGGAAGCCCTCTCTGCTCGCTCCGACCGCCTTCGCGGGCCTCTTCGTCTCCGCGACCTCGACCCTGGCGGATGACCGCGGGATCCAGGACGGCAGGACCGTCCGCAAGGGGCTCGGACACGGCGGCAACCTGCTTTTCGCCGCCGAGGGGGTCACCCTGCTGCGGGAGACCCTGCTCACCGGCGACTCCCTCGGTCACCGCGCACTGGACGCCGGAGCCCGGGCGGCCCAGGTGATCGGCAACATGCTCATCGTGGACGGTCTCGCGCGCGACTGACCTCAGGCCGACCGCACCGGTTGCGGCGGGCCGAAGGAGACCATCCGGTAGATGATGTCGGGCCGGTACTCGTCGGGCGTGATCGAGTTCGGTAGCCCGTACGTGGCAGCGGCCCGGGCCACGGCGTTCGCCACATCCTCCTGCGGGACGTCGGCGGGCCAGAAGGACCAGACGGTCCCTCCCCGTTCGTGGACGGAGGCCGCACCGTGGTGGCGGAGCTCGTCCTTCGTCTGGTCGATGAACTCGGCCCGGTGGTGGGAGCAGAACGTCGCGTTCGCCACCAGGATCCGGGCCAGGGTGCCCGGGCGGGGGTCCTCGATGCTCGCGAAGTAGCGGACGCCGTCGATCCCGCTCACGCAGCGCACCTCGTCGCCGGGGGCGAGTCCGAGGTCCAGGGCGCCGTCGATAAGCAGGAACGTGCCGTCGGCGGCGCGTGCCCGCAGGCGGCGGTAGCGGGGCGGCTCGGCGACGCCGGGCGGGGTCTGGGGGCGGACGGTGACGGTGGTGGTGGACAGCTTCTTCCGGTGGGTGGTCTTCTTCTTCGCCATGGCCTCACGATCGCACGCACCCACGGCGCCGGGAAGAGGGCGATCGTCGGCCTGTGGACAACCCCCGAATCGTATGACGTGTCACCGATAATCTGTGGACAACTCTCCGTCGAGGCGCGCCGGAGAACAGCATCGTCCCAGCTCAGAGGGTGGAAAAAGTGCGCAGTTGCGCACTCAGCGGAAGCGCGCCAACCGGGCCCCGAGGACCGGCTGCAGGCGTTTGACCACGACACCGATGAACAGGGCGGCGGCGACGGTGCCCTCGCCGACGCCGACGACCCGGCCGGCGAAGAGCAGGGCCAGCGCCAGGGCCGAGAGCACCAGCACGATGTCGAAGACCACCTTGACGTACCCGAACACGAAGATGCGCCGCTGCCCGAACGCACGGGAGAGCTCACTGGCGATGGTCAGCACCACGGCCTCGCCGGAGAGCATGACCGACTGGGCGGCGATCTGGAAGACGATGCCGACGGACAGGACGACGATCGCGGAGAGCGTCAGCAGCCACTGCTGCCAGTAAGCGGAGTAGGTGATCCAGGAGGTGGCCCACAGGGCGGCGTCGTTGAGCAGGCCGAACACCATCACCACCGGGAGCTGCAGCAGCTGCACCAGCGGGAAACGCCGCCGCAGCAGCAGTATCTGGACGCCGAGGAAACCCGCGTTGAGCAGGATCGTCGCCGTCCCCAGCGTCACCGGGGTGATCAGGCTGGTGACGTAGGGGACCGAGGAGATGGTGGTCGTTCCGAGGTCGCTGCGCACCGACAGCGCGATGCCGAACGACATGATGACGAGTCCGACGAACAGCAGGAGGAGTCGCCGGGGAGCGAGGACGGCCATCTCAGGAACGGTCCGCCATCGTGGGGCGGATCGGGCGCGCCAGCTGGGTCATCTCGCGGCGGCCGCGCAGCTCCACGGACTTCATGACGGTCCAGCGGGCCTGCTCCGCCTCGTTCGCGCTGCGCAGCGTGGCGGCGTTGGTGAGCACCCGGCCGTCGGTGTCCTTCGCCAGCTCGGTGAGACGGGCGGCGGAGTTCACGGCGTCGCCGATGACGGTGTACTCGAAACGGTCGGAACCACCGATGTGGCCGGCGACGACGTGCCCGGCGGCCACGCCGATGCCCGCCTGCAGGGTCATGCCCTTCAGTTCCTGACGCAGCTCACGGGCCGCGGTGAGCGCATGCGAGGTGGAGTCCGCCAGGGAGATCGGCGCACCGAAGACGGCGAGCGCCGCGTCACCCTGGAACTTGTTGATGATGCCCTTGTTGCGGTGCACCACCTTGACCACGTGCTCGAAGAACTGGTTGAGCGCCTCGACGACCTCCTCCGGCGTGTGGTTGACCGCGAAGGTCGTCGAGCCGATGACGTCGACGAAGAGGACGGCGACCTTGCGGTCCTCGCCGCCCAGGGTGGGACGCTCCTCGAGGGCCCGCTTGGCCACCTCGGTGCCCACGTAGCGGCCGAAGATGTCGCGCACGCGCTGGCGCTCCTTGAGGCCGCGCATCATCTCGTTGAAACCGGCCTGCAGGACACCCATCTCGGAGCCGTCGTAGATGTCGACCTGGACGTTGGTGTCGCCGCGCCGGACCTTGTTGATCGCCTCCTGCAGCTCCAGGACCGGATCGACGACGCTCATGATGGCGAACGTCGTGCCGATGAAACCGGTCACCAGGGCCGTGAGTGAGAGCGCCACGATGCCCGGGATGAGCTCACCCGCGTTGCCCATGAAGAAGTCGGCGCGCTGCCCCAGCGCGAGCAGCAGGATGCCGAGGACGGGCAGCGCGGTGGTCATGATCCACGTCAGGCGCAGACGCTGCGTGATCGGCGGCTCCAGGGTGGAGTCCTCGAAGCGGCGGGCCAGCGCCTCCGCCGCCACCGGGCGCACGAGACGCTCGGCCATGAGGTACGTCAGCAGCACGACCACCATGCCGGTGAGCGTCGTCGCGATGCCGATGACCAGCGCGAGTCTCGAGCTCGTCGTCGCCGCGACCACCACCGCGATCGCGATGCCGATCACCCACACCACCGCGCACACCACCGCCTGGTAGACAGGCAGCCGCATGACGAGGTTGCGCACCATGTTGGGGTCGTGGTCCTCGGGATGCCGTTGCCACGCCAGCACCGGCCGGAACAGCATGAGCGTGGCGATCACGGCGACGATCACCGCGAAAGCGAGGTACGTCAGGCCGATGACCTGCAGGTGCGGCACCTCACCCGTGAAGCTGCGGACCTCCGGCATCGGGATGAGGAAGCGGATGAAGGCCATGACGGCCAGCGCGCCGATGAGGTTCGCCGCGAGCACCGAGGCGGCGTACAGGGGCCACGAGGTGCCCCTCAGCCACTTCAAAGCCCGCAACAGTCGATTCATGGTTCCTTACTTTAACCTCCCGGCCCCTCCCGCGGGGGCACCGGACTGCCAGGGTGAATAGGGTGGATCAGGTGAACTCCGTTGCACAGCGCCTCGCCGACACCCCCTCCGTCCGGGACACCGTCCTCTCGGCGGCCCGTGCCGCCCGCGCTTTCGCACGCGGCGGGGCCGAACTCGGCAGCGCCATGGCGCACGCCTGGATCCTCACCGGCCCGCCCGGCTCCGGGCGTTCCGTCGCGGCCCTCGCCTTCGCCGCGGCCCTCGAGTGCTCCGACCCCACGGAGATCGGCTGCGGCCGGTGCCGCCACTGCCGCGACGTGCTTGCCGACGCCCACACCGATGTCCTCCACATCGTCCCCGGGGGCCTGTCCATCTCCATCGAGGAGATGCGTGACATGCGCAGAGAGGCCGCCAAACTGCCGACGGTGTCCGACTGGCGCATTGTCATCATCGAGGATGCCGACCGTCTGACCGGCCCCGCCGCCGACGCGATCCTCAAGGTGGTGGAGGAACCGCCGCCGCACACCGTCATCATCATGTGCGCGCCGTCCATCGACCCCGAGGACTTCTCTCCGACCCTGCGTTCCCGCTGCCGGCACCTCTACGTGCCGTACCCCTCCGTCGACCACATCGTGGACCTCCTCGTCGCCGAGACCGGCGCCTCCCCCGAGGACGCCCGCCTCGCCGCAGTGGCCTCCGGACGCCACATCGGTCGCGCCCGCCGCCTGGTCACCGACCCGGAGGCGCAGAAACGTCGGGCCACCGCCCTCAACCTCGCCGAGATGGTGTTCCACCGGGACGAGGTGTTCAAGGCGGCGACCGGCTTCCTGAAGGGCGTCGACAAACAGGTCAAGGAGATGAGCGACGAACAGGACGCCGAGGAACTCGCCCGCCTCGAGCGGGCCCTCGGCAAGGGTGGCCGCGGCAAGGGCACGCAGAAGGCGATGGACGGCTCCGCAGGTGCGCTCAGCGACCTGGAGAAAGCCCAGAAGACGCGCCGCAACCGCCGCCGACGGGACTTCATCGACCTCGCCCTCGTGGACCTCGCCGGCCTCTACCGCGACGCCCTCATGCTCTCCACGGGGGCCGAGGTGCCGCTCACGCACCCCGACTTCGAGGGCCTCTCCCGCGAACTGGCGGCCAAGGTCAGCGAGCCCGGCCTCGTCGAATGCCTCGACGCGATCACGCTCGCCCGCGAACACATCAGCGTCAACGTCACCCCGACCATCGCCATCGACGGCATGCTCGGACGCATCCGCCTCGCCTGCGGTGCCTCCTGACCTGTGATTTCTCCGGGTGCCGCGCGTGCGCTAGAATGGCGCATCGGTACTGTTTGCGCAGCACCACGCCGCCTTAGCTCAGTCGGCAGAGCGTCTCACTCGTAATGAGAAGGTCGCGAGTTCGATTCTCGCAGGCGGCTCAAACAAAACACCCCCTGACCTGCACGGATACCAATCCGCAGGCCGGGGGGTGTTGCCGTTCCAGGCTGGAATTACCACCAATTCCACCAGGATTAGGGCACCCTAACCGGCTGGTGGGGGAGTCAGCAGCGCATCCAGCGGCCCGGACACATCAGGTGCCACCGCCGCCCGCTTCACATAGTGCTTCTCCGTCGTGGACGTGTGTTTGTGCCCCAGCAGCAGCGACGCCGCCCGCACCCCGTCCGACTCTTCAACCAGGGTTGCGACCGTCTTACGCAGGGTATGCGTCTTGCTTCCGGTGATCGTGGACTCCGCTTCCGCGCACGCCTTCCGCAGTGCGTTACGCACATTGACGGGTGACCTCATCGTTCCCCGCCCGGTCGAAAAGACGTACTTGTGGCCGTCGTCATTGTTGACGTGAAGCCGTAGCAAGATCTCTACGGCGACTTCCCCCAGCGGGATAGTCCGCCACGCCGCCCTGGTCTTGCCCTTGGGTTGCCAGTACAGGTAGCTGATCCCCTTCGCCGGGTCTGCCTTCCTGGTTTTCGCGATACCCACAATCGTGATCGTGGGGGAGTCGCTGAGAAGGTCCACATCCTGCCACCGCAGCCCGAGGATCTCGGAGATCCGGCACCCCGTGGACAGCATGAGGTCCACCAGGTCCGCGAGGTACACGGCCCGTGGCCGGCCGCCCCGGTACTTGCCCTCGGGTTTACTCACCCCCTGTTCGTAGTCCCTGACAATCTGCCGCAGCAGTTGCACTTCATCGGCGGTGTAAGCCTCCACTTCGCGAGCGGGTGGGCTGATAATCGAGATCGCCCCAGCCGGGTTGCGGTCCGTGGCGTCAATCGACATGCCATGCTCGAAGATCTTGACCAACTGCCGTTTCAGATCCCGCTGAACGCTGTAGTGGTCACCGCTTTCGAGTTTCAGCCACGCCTGTAGCCGTACTGTCTTGGCTTCCCTGATCCGTAGTTGGCCGATACCAGCGGTGATCCGCTCCATCGTCCGTTGGTACATCGCGAGGGTGTCGTCCGAGATCTTCCCGGACTGGTGGCGGTCCAGTTCCGTTTCCCACCAGGAGGCGGTGAGGTCCGCGAGGGTGGAGTCTCGGGTGAGGTCACCGACACCGATGTTGGCTAGGTCATGGGCTTTCTCTGCAAGTAGGTCTTCCGCTTCACCCTTGGTGTCTGCGGTGACCTCGGAGTCCCTCATCACCCCGGCCTGGTCCCGGTACTGGCAGCGGGCACGCCACTTGCCTGATTTCTGCCTGGTGCAACTGATCTTGCCGACTTCCCCGGCCCGGAGGCGTCGCCTACTCATCGTTGACCACCCCGCCAAGTTTCCTGATCTCAGAGGTGATCCTCCTGAGTCGCCGGCTCAGGTCGTCCATGTAGGTCAGGCGGTGCTGTGCCGACTCCACGTTGCCGTCGGCAAGGGCGTCTTCGTATTCGCGGTGGGCCGTTTCGTGGAGTCCGTGGAGGGCGGCACGCATCCGCACCAGGCGGGGTAGCTCCGTTCCGGTGGTCCAGTCATCGAGTCGCTGACTGCCGAGTTCAATCCCGTCATCACCGGGGGTGAGGTCGCCGGGCCGGGGAATGACTACTTCCCCGGTAAGTGACTGAGCGGCCTCATAGGAGCCGAACGACACACCCGGGTAGACCTCCACCTCACCATCCGGCTGTTCGGGGTACAGGAGCGCCCCGAGGGGCATCCGCAGCGCTTCACAGAGGACCAGGACGTCCCCGATGAGCATGCGGTCACCCCGAGTGCCGTTTTCCCACCCGGCGATGGAGCTGCGATTGACGGGATGGCCGAGTTCCTTGGTGCGGTCCGCGAGTTCCTGGGCAGACAGTTTCAGTTCGGTGCGTCGCTTACGGATCGACGCGGCAATGCGGGCAACAGTCTGTTCGGACCACTCACTCATGCAGAACAGTCTAGGTCGTTCTGTGACCATTCCTGTTCCATCTGTGCAGGTCATGGAGTTTCCTTTCTGCGCTAGTCGTTCTGTATAGAACATCTTACACAGTTTGTGCCCCGTTTTCGTTCCAATGTGTGCTAATGTCGTTCTTGTCAGAACAGATCGCCCACTTTTTCAGGAGAAAAGCATGACCGCAGAACAGCCCCTTGCGACGTCCCAGGAGGTTGCCGACTTCCTCGGCATCTCCGCTAATGCCCTCGCCAAACTCCGCATGGAGGGTGGGGCCGGACCGGAGTTCATCCGCCTCGGTGCTCGCACCATCCGATACGAGTGGACAGCGGTTCACAAGTGGGTTGCCGAGCGCACCCGCACCAGCACCGCCGCCTGACCCCAACCCACCACCCCGAGAGGACCGCACCATGACCACAACCCCCGCCCTCCGCTTCACCGCCGAGGACATGATCGCCCGAATGCATGAACGCCTGGACTATGCCCGCGCCGACCTCAAACAGGCCGAACTTCGGGGTTATTCCTCGGACTTCGCCCTAGGCCGCGTCCTGATGCTGGCCGGCCTGCTCGCCACCTTCGACCCCGAGCTCGCAGGCGACGACGAGTTCATCACCCGCATGGCCGACGTCTCCGACGTCGACGAGTACTACCGCCCCGGCGGTGCGGCATGACCGTGCGTATCCGCATCCGTGGAGGCCGGGAGCTCACCGGGGAGACCGTCCCCGATGCCATCCGCGACGCCTACGGCCCCACCGCCGAGTTCTGGCCCAACCGCGACCCCAACGGGCCGGAGGCCGGCATGATCGTCTCCCCCGTCCCCTACGAAGATCTAGGCGCGTACAACATCCACGCCACCGTCTTGTGGATCGACCACCACCCCTGACAGCAAGAAAGCCCTGACGAGAGCTGCAACTCACATCAAGGCCACACGAAACCCCACCAACCAATAGGAGAGCATCATGTTTCGCTCACACTCTACCACCGCATCCCCCCTGCCCCTCACCGTCACCGAACTACTGGAAGAGGCCGACCGCATCATCCGCGAGATGGAACAGGCAGTGACGCCCCGCCACCTCATCGACGGGAACGGGCACCAGGGGGCGGCGGTGAGCTCCAAATGATCGCCCCGGCCCTCACCTTCATCTTGGTCATGTGCCTCATGTGGGGCATCGAGGGCTAGGTGAACGTCATGTGCGAGTGGGCAGTTTTCACCCTCCCCAGGGCTCAACCCTGGTGGAATCCGTGGGAAACTGCCCCACTTGCCCACCCCTCACATACGCCAATGACTGCTGTTGTCGCTGGTAGTAGCGGAATGGCGTCGATTGGTGGTGAGAAATGAACTCACGGCCAAGGGGAGTGGATACCCCGAAAAGTCAGGTTTTCCCCTACCACCGGGGCCGCTAACACATCGTTCGAAAACTGAACAACGCGCCAATCTCTTTATGTTCGTCACAACCTGAAAAAGGGGAGATCAGTCCACAAAAGAGAAACCCCTCACGTCAGCTGCCACTGAAACCGTGAGGGGAGAGAGGTTTTCACCAACCCAATGACGATCAGCATACCAGACCAGCTCCGAAACCGAGTGCGAGCCAAGCAACGCCTAATGGCCGACGACAACGGCCACCAGGACCCCTACCTAGACCGACTGAAAGAGTCCATCAACCCCACCATGCAGCCCGCCACCATCATCCAACTGGCCTACCTCGGATGCGCCCTAACCCGCGAGCAATACCGCCATGCGTGGGCATCCACCACCGATAAGGGCATCCGCGCCATGCTCAACGCCGTGGCCGCTGCCCAGCATCAGGGGTGGGCCGCGTGAGCATCGAGAGCACTGTCTACGCGGCAATGAACGGGGCAACCAGCGCTGACCTGTACGGCCACGAGAGCAGCAACGTGCGGCCACTGTCGGCAGTCCCCGCCCCCGAGGACCAGGAGCCGGAGATCACCCCGGAACCACTGCCGAAAATCTGGAAGGCCACCGACCTGGCACCCTCCAAGCCCGTTGAATGGCTGGCACGCCACCGCGTGCCACGCGGCAACGTCACCGTCATGGTCGGAGATGAGGGTATCGGCAAGTCCCTGTATTGGGTGTGGCTGGTAGTCGCACTCACCACCGGGCAGGGATGCCCCCGTGCCGGTATCCCCGTCGGAAAGCCCCGCCACGTCCTACTGTTCCTCGCTGAAAACGGCTGGCAGGACATGGACCGTCCCCGGCTGGAAGTGGCCGGCGCGAACCTGGATTACGTCCACGTGATCGCCACCCATGAGGACGGCACCGGGGCGGGCACCTTCACGGGCCACACTCAACGACTCATCGAGGACATGCCCATCAAGCCCGCCCTCATCGTCGCTGACCCGTGGCTGGACACTGTTCCCGGCAGCTTCAACGTCAAGGACGGGCAGCACGCGAAACAGGCCATCCGCCCGTGGCGCGAGCTCGCCGTGAAACACAACGCGGGTGTGCTGCTGGTGGCGCACACCAACCGCATGTCGTCGGCCAGTCCCCGCGACAAGTACGGCGCCACCGCCGAGCTGCGCAAGACGGCCCGTATGACCTTGTACGCGCAACAGGACGACGAGACGGGGTATCTGACCGTAGGCCCCGAGAAGTCCAACCTGGTGCCCCCTGGGATGAAGGCAGACCAGTTCCAGTTTCATGCCTCCACCCCGGACGGGTTCACCGACAGTGTGCCGTTCCTCGGGTACGTCGGCCAGGCCGAGCACACCGCCGCCGAACTCATCGAAGAGAAGTTCGCCGCCGAGAAGTCAGCCGGCAGTCCCGAGACGGTGGAGGCCAAGGACGTGATCCTCGGGTACCTCCGGGACCACAACGGCACCGCCCCGGCGAGGGACGTACAGGAGTTCTGGGAGTCGCAGGGGATGCCCCGCCCCTCATGGAAAACGATCGCCAACAGTCGCCGGAAGTGGGGCATCGACACCATCCAGACAGCAGACGGATGGGAGTGGTTCATCCCGGACTAGATCCCGAGCACATCCCACCCCACCTATATCTCTAGGAACTGGGATCTGGGATCTGTGCAGGTCAGACCCAATAAACCAGATCCCGACTACAGGCCACATCCCACATCCCAAAGAGATAGGCCCCTCGGGATCACCTCCCAGCAGAAACCACCAGGAGCGCAACATGCACCCCGTAGCCAAGTACCCACACCTCGGAGAGACCTCCAACCTCATCCTGGCCTCCGTCACCGGCCCCACCACACCCGCAGAAGTCGCAGACCGTACCGGACTGCCCACCAAGAAGATTGCCGACTACCTAGCTCGCCACGCCCGCGCCGGCATCATCCGCCGCATCCACCGTGGCGTGTACGCGCCCACCAACCCCACCAACTGAAAGTGAGTCCATCATGCGCACACCCTCCGACCAGGCCGCGGCCGACGCCCGACGCATCCTCGAAGCTATCTCCGACTTCCGCAGCGACGGCGATTACGAGAAGGCAGACCAGGCAATCGCGTCTGTGATGAACCTCCCCACCTCCGCGCTGCACACCATCATCGATGTGGCCGCAGCCCTTGCGGTCACTGTGAGGGATATTTGCGGCCCACACGCCCCGGAGACGGCCCGGGAGACTGCGGGTGACCGATGACCCATCCGAATCAGTACAGCGCCGTAAAACGCCCAGAACCGGGGGACGTCCAAGCCCTGTATGACGCCGGATACGGACGGAACGAAATCGCCCGCCGCCTCCAGGTATCCCCCCGCCAAGTGGATCGCGTAGCCAAGGATCTCGGACTCGCCTTCAACCAGGAACTCACCAGCGATGCTGTCGCCGCCCGTGTTTCCCGTGCCAACGAGCAGCGGATCGAACTATCCGAAAAACTACGCCGGATAGCCGCCCTGGAGCTCGACGGCATCACCTCCGAACAGTTCGACCCCAACGAACGTAAAGCCATGATGACGACCGCCGCGATAGCCGTACAACGGGATCTCGAAATCGCCAAGTACCTGGACGAGCGTTTCCCCGAGGACACAGGCACCCCGGAGGCCCTGGACATGCTGGCTGACTTCTTCGGCCAGATCAGAGGAGGCACCGCATGACCGTATGCCACCCGGCCCGGCCCCCGCCGGGTCGGCGGGAACACCACCACAACCCCACCCAACCCCCTACGTGCATAGGAGCACATCGTGACCATCATCGACCCGTTCAAGATTGAGACCAACCTCCACACCATCATCGCCCAGTACCGGGCCGCATGGGACCGCCTCGCGCCCATCCGGGACGACTACACCCCTGAGGGGCTGGCCAAGTCGTTCGCCACCTCCACCGCGTCCACCACCGCGAAGCTCAACGCCGCCCGCGCCGAGCTGGAGGACTACGCCGCCGGCATCGACATGGTGATCCCCGCTGAACGTGCCCGTGTCTTGCCTCCGGCGCCCACCGGCGGCTACACCAGCACCCAGGAACTCGCCGCCGCCCGCATCCTGGGCCGCCACGTTGACTGGGATATCAGCACCTACGTGGCAGCGGTGGAGCCGATGGCCGGCACTCCCACCGCGACGCTGATCACGGAGGAGCTCGCCGCCCGTAACCGCCTGGCCGACGGCGCGGAAGATGTGCTGTTGCACACCGTGTCCGAACGGTATGCCGCCGCAACCAAGCTGGTTCAGCTCATGATGACCGGCCTGAATGGCCCGCTGATGTCGCTTGTCCGTGAGGCCGAGCGTGCCGCCAATGTGGAGACGTGGTTCAGCAACCACAGTGAGCCGGGCCGTCACCTTGTGTCGCTGAGCGACGCGCACGGCCCCCTGCGACTGGATACCTCGAACGGCTATGTCGCATCCGATGACCTGCCCCCGCTGACCAAGAAGTCCTAACCCCACCCCCACCCCGGCATCCTCATGGTGGCGGGGTGTTTCCCTACCCCTTAGGAGGTTCACCCGCATGTCCTCACGTCGCACCAGTGCGGTACAGCTGGAGGCAGAACTAGAGTCCACTATCCGTGAGTACGTGGCCGGCACGCTCAGCCTCGAACAGGCGCGGGGGGTTATTCGCCGCCGGTCTAGTGCCGTGTCCAAGTGGTGTGACATGTACGCCGAAGAGGTAGGCCGGGACCAGGCCGACCACTTGGAGCGGATCATCCGGTCCCGGCTGTTGCGGTATGTGGAAGTCCTCGGAGCGGAGGACCGTGAGTATCGGCACGGTAGGTTCCGCAGTGTCCGCTCCATCCCGGAGGCACACAACGAGTACCCGGTGCATGTTGCCACCCTCGCGTGAATGCTCTTGCGCCCCGCTGCTGTCATGGTGGCGGGGTGTTCACGTTTCCGCAGGTCATATTTCGTGTTAGACGGGTTGAACAGGTGCCGCGCATACCCCAGGCACCCCGAACCGCTTAGACGGGAACAGGAACAGGAACGGAACACGTTCCGGAACACGCCCGATAAGCCCTTGACCAGCAAGAACACCAGGAACACGTTCCGGCCCACTTCGTCGCCAAGAAAATTAGGCGGGGAGGGCACAGGTTTTACAGCTGAGGTCTACAGGAACATGTTCCACGTGTTCCACCAGCTCACCCCACATTTCGGTCATGTTCCACACCTGTTCCGGAACACACCCACGGGCACCAGGTCGCCGAACCACTCCCCGCCGCCCCGGCCCGAAACGGGGTGCACGCTGGGAGGATAGCCACCCACCACCCACACCAGGGCGGGGGTAGCGGTACGCACGGCCAGTTGCACCGCAGGTGTGTCTATGCTTACCCCCCGAATGGGAACGATCACTACAGGTAGACGGGGTACATCTCCGTGCAGTTGCAACTGCCACCAAGGTGTGCATGCGCAATTTTAGTGCCCCATCGGGTGACGATTACCTCACACCCACCGCCCAACCACCACGGCCCGGAGTGCCAGCCACTGGCCACGGGGTGGGAGAGTTTCTAACCGTCCCATGTATTCCACCATGAAATGATGGGAACTATCGGGAATATGTGGCAATGCGTAGAGATCCCAACCATCCGTGTCTTCCCAGGTCAAGTCCCATAAATGAGGCTAAGGGAAAGCGGTGGAATATAGAACACGTATTTGAATTGCCTAGAGAAGGTCGCGAGTTCGATTCTCGCAGGCGGCTCCACGGAAGCACCCCCTCCTACCCGGTAGGAGGGGGTGCTTCTTTTCGGCCGCCCCGAACAGGCGGCGGGCCGACCGCCTGCCGGCGACGCCACTCCCGGCTACCCTGATGTGTCATGGAACACACCACCCGCCGTCCCGGCGAGCCCCTGCCCGTGCCCGCCAGCGAACTCGTCGCCCGGGCCAACGCCCGCGTGCGCACCCTGAGCCTCGAGGAGGCCCGGGAGCTTGTCGACGACCCCGGCCACCTCTTCGTCGACATCCGTGATCCCCGTGAGTGGGAGGCCCACGGCACCATCCCCGGAGCCTTCCGGGCGCCGCGCGGCATGCTCGAGTTCTGGGTGGACCCGGAGAGCCCGTACTACAAGTCCGCGCTTGACGACGGCCGCACCCTCATCCTCTACTGCGGCTCTGCGTGGCGTTCGGCGCTGTCCACTGCGTCGCTGCACGAGATGGGACGCACCGACGTCGTCCACCTGGAGGGCGGTTTCAGCGCCTGGCAGAAGGCGGGCCTGCCGACGGAGGACTACTCCGCGAGGTAGGTTCTAGGCCTCCAGCCCCGGCAGCAGCCGCGGCACGACCTTGCCCGTGGGGTTGCGGGGCAGTTCGTCGATGAAGTGCACGTCGCGGGGGATGGAGTGGTCGGCGAGGTTGTCGCGGACGAAGTCGCGCACGTCCCGGGCGGTCAGCGCCTCGCCCGCGGGGGAGTCCTCACGGACGATCCAGGTGGCGACGCGGCGGAAGGTGTCCGGGTCCTCCACGCCGTGGGAGTAGACCTCGCTGACGCCGGGCAGGGCGTCGAGCACCTCGTCGACGGAGGCGGGGTGGACGTTCTCGCCGCCGACGATGATCATGTCGTCGGTGCGGCCGAGGACGCGGAGGTGCCCGGCGGCGTCGATGAAGCCGAGGTCGCCGATGCGGACCAGTCCGTCGACCTCCTCGACGGGGATGTCGGGGTTGGTGTAGCCGGTGAGGGTGGTGGAGTTGCGCAGGTGGATCTGGCCGACCTCGCCGTCGGGGAGTTCGCGGCCCTCGTCGTCGAGAATCTTGAGGTGGGTGCCCAGCGCGACCGGCCCGGAGGTCGTCGGGTCGGCGGCGAGTTCCTCGGCGGAGGCCACCGAGGCGAGGGTGAGTTCGGTGGAGCCGTAGACGTTGCACAGGATGGGGCCGAAGCGTTCGATGGTCTGCTCAACCAGGTGCGGGGTGAGGGCGTGGCCGGAGGAGACGATGAACTCGAGCCGGGAGGTGTCGAAACGCTGCGGGTCGGGGACCTCGAGGATCTGTTTGAGGAAGATCGGGGAGGTGACCATCGCCTCGAGGCCGTGCTCGTCGATGTCGCGGAGCACCTGCTCGGGGTCGAAGATGCGGTGGCAGACGATGGTCGCGCGGGCGGCGAGCGCGATGTTCACGGCGCTCCAGCCCCACGTGTGGAACATGGAGGCGTGGGACTGGACGCGGATGTCCGCACGCCACGGCACCTTCCGCAGCATGCCCGCCAGCACCAGCGGCAGCCGCGGTTCGGGGCGCATGACCCCCTTCGGGATGCCGGTCGTGCCGGAGGACATGAGCACGATGGGGCCGTGCTTCGGCAGGCGGGGCAGCGGCACGTCGGCGGTGAGCCACGGCTGTTCGACGATGCCCCGCAGGGTGGTCCGCTCAGGGTGGTCGCGGGACTCGTGCGCGACGATGACGTGCACCCCCTGCTTCTCGACGACCGCCGGGTCCAGCCTCTCCAGGAACTCGTCGTCGATGACCAGGACGTTGATGTCGTTCTCCGCCAGGCAGCCGGTGAGCTGCTCCGCGGAGGAGCCGACGTTGAGCAGGAAGATCCCGGCCCCGGCGTAGCCCTTGGCGGCCAGCGGGTAGATGATGCCGCGGCCGTTGCGGGCCATGACGCCGAGGCGGATCTCGTCGAGACCCAGGCCGATGAGGTGGCGGGCGAGGGCGCGGGAGTTCTCGCGGAGCTGGCGGTAGGTGAGTTCGCCGTCGTCGTCGATGAGCGCGAGGCGGTGCGGGGTGGCGAGGTGGCCCTGCTCGACCTCCCGGGCGGTGGTGAACCAGTAGCGGCCCAGGGCGGCGGCCTGGCCGATGCCTCCCCGGTGGCTGAGGATGCCGGAGCGCACCACGGACGGCACGAAGGCTCCGAGGGCGCGTGCGGTGACGGCGGCCTGACGGACTCGGTTTTCCAGGGACACGCTCATTGCTCCTTATGGATCGGGTATCACCACCCTAGTTTCTGTACCCGAATCAACTCCATCCGCCCTCCCCGGGCGCCGTGTCTTTTCCATCATCGGCGGCTAAAGTGTCACGCATGCCCCACCTCTCCCTCGCGTCCCTCACGAACCAGCGTCTCCGCGTGATTCTGGTCTCGCTGATCATGCTCACCGGCTTTGTCACTGTCACCGTCGCCGCCGCCCCCGGCGCCGACGCGCAGCAGCGCAACCTCGTCGTCTTCGGTGACTCCATCATCGCCGACACCCCGACCCCGCAGTACCTGGTCAACCGCCTGGGTTCCCTCAGCTCGAACTCCTCGCTGAGCTCGGCGTCGTCGGAGAGCTCGGAGACCCCCGAGAGCTCCGGCAGCAGCTTCCAGCAGTGCCCGACCTCCGCCAACAACTACGGCATCCGCGCCGGGCACAAGCTCGGCCTGCCCGCCTGGGACTACTCCTGCGCCGGCACGACCTCCATCTCCCCGGGCCCGCAGTTCTCCACGCAGGTGGACCGCGCCCTGCAGGCCGGTGCGCTGACGCCCGCGACCGCCCGTGTCATCATCACCACCGGCTTCAACGACACCTACAACAACGGCAACCAGAGCGAGCAGCAGATCCGCGCCCGCTTCGTCGACGCCATGCGCCCGCAGGTCCAGCGCATCCGCAACGCCGCCCCCAACGCGCGCATCCAGATCGTCGGCTACGCCACCATCACCGACCACGACCACGTGTGCCTGGTCCACCTCGGAGCCAACATCCACGACCGCACCTACGCCCCGCAGGTCGGCTACTGGGAGCGCCTCTCGCAGGACATGCAGCGTGATCTCGCGCATGCGACCGGCACGCAGTTCGTCGACATGAAGCCCTCCACCCGGGACCGCGGCATGTGCGCGCCGGACCACCTGCGCGGCTGGGCCGGGCTGTTCGACTTCCACGCCGGCCCGGGCAACATGCCGATCCACATGACCGACCGGGGTCACGAGCACGTCGCCAACGTGATCGCCGCCTCCTAGGCGTTAGAGTGGGCGCATGCACACTCTCGTCACCGGCGGCGCCGGTTTCATCGGCTCGCACCTGGTTGACCTGCTCCTCGCCGAGGGGCACGAGGTCGTCGTGGTGGACAACCTCTCCCACGGCCGCCTGGAGAACCTCGAGCAGGCGCAGCAGACCGGCCGTCTGACCTTCATCGAGGCGGACCTGCTGGAGGTGGACTTCGACGCGCTCGTCGAGAAGCACCGGCCGGAGGTCATCTTCCACCTGGCTGCGCAGATCGACGTGCGCCACTCCGTCGCCGACCCGTTGCACGACGCGGAGACGAACATCCTCGCCACGATCAGGCTTGCCGACGCCGCCCGCCGGCACGGTGTGCGCAAGATCATCCACACCTCCTCCGGCGGGTCCATCTACGGCACGCCCTCCGACTTCCCCGTCTCCGAGACGACCCCCGTCGACCCGCACTCGCCCTACGCGGCCAGCAAGTACGCGGGCGAGGTGTACCTCAACACCTTCCGCCACCTCTACGGCCTGGACTGCTCACACATCGCACCCGCCAACGTGTACGGCCCGCGCCAGGACCCGCACGGGGAGGCCGGCGTCGTCGCCATCTTCGCCCAGCGTCTGCTGGCAGGTGAGCCGACCCGTGTCTTCGGCGACGGTGGCAACACCCGGGACTACGTCTTCGTCGGCGACGTCGTGCGTGCCTTCTACCTGGCCTCCGGGGACCGGGGCTCCGGGATGCGCTTCAACATCGGCACCTCGGTGGAGACCTCCGACCGGGAGCTGCACTCCTACGTCGCGGCGGCCGCCGGCGCCCCCGACAACCCGGAGTACGCGCCCGCCCGCCTAGGGGATGTGCCGCGTTCCGCGCTGGCCTTCGACCGTGCCCGCGAGGTCCTCGGCTGGGAGCCGCTGACCCCGATCAGGGACGGCGTGGCGCAGACCGTCGAGTACTTCCGTACAGCCGCCACCCGCTGAGCACGGTCCCGGCCAGGGCCACCCAGAACCAGAACCACACGTCGCTGACCGCGGCGGTGGTGCGCTGGGCCCACGCCTGCACCTCGAACTGCGCGTCGAGGCTGAGCAGCGTCGGCAGGTTCGCCGTGCCGTGGGAGGCGATGAACAGCCAGCCGATCACGATGAACAGCCCGCCTGACACGAGGGCCCACACGGTGGTGCGCACCGGGCCGAACCGCAGTTCGCGGGGACGCAGCCAGGCGCGGTTGCCCAGGTCGAGGCGGTCCCACAGCAGGGCCAGCAGGAACAGCGGCAGCGCCATGCCGAGGGCGTACATGCCCATGATGAGCCCGCCGTAGAACGCCGAGCCCGTCACCGCCGCGGTGGTGAGCACCGCGCCGAGCAGCGGACCGGCGCAGAACCCGGCGAAACCGTAGACCGCGCCGAGCAGGAACACCTGCGTCAGGCCGGTGCCGCGGGCGCCCCCGCTGAACCCGGGGATGCGGAAACCGCCGCCGAACGCGGTGAACACGCCCAGCGCGATGATGATCCAGCCGCCGACGAGGATGAGGGTCTCGCGGTGCTCCGTGAGCAGCGCCCCGAGCGTGCCGGCCCCGGCGCCCACCGGCACCAGCACCGCGGCGAGCCCGGCGAGGAACACCAGGGTCCGGCCCACCAGGGCGCGCAGCGAGGAGAACGCGTACGCGAAGAACGCCGGCAGCAGCAGCGCCGAGCAGGGGCTGACGAGGGCGAGGACACCGGCGACCAGCGCGCCGAGGAGTCCGACGGTGGCCATCTAGATCGCCTGCCCGAGGAGGAAACCGCCGAGCCCGGCGGTGAGCGTCGCGAAGCCCATGAACACCCAGAAGATCAGCGGAGGCCAGTGGTCACCCGTCACGGAACTGCCGGCACCTCGACGTCGCCGCGTGCCACCTTGGCCAGCTCCTCGGTGATGACCTGCACGAACACCTCGGTCGGCTGGGCGCCGGAAACGTAGCTCTCGCCGATGAAGAAGCTCGGGGTGCCGTTGACGCCGATGGAGGCCCCGTAGTTCTTCGCGGCGGTCACCGACTCGTCGAAGGTGCCGTCGGTGACGTCCGCACGGAACCGCTCGAGATCCGGCACCCCGGCCTCCTCCGCATAGCGGACGAAGTCCTCGACGGTGTGGTTCGGGTGGCCCTGGACGTCCCGGGTGGCGGTGTACAGGGCGTGCTTGTACTCCCGGAACCTGCCCTGCGCGGCGGCGGCCCGGCCGGCCTTGGCGGCGTCCTCGGCCATGGGGCCGTTGACGGGCAGGTCGTTCCATTCGAGGCGGACGAGACCCTTCTCGACGTAGTCCTGCAGGATCACCGGCTCCGTGGTGTTGGCGAAGCGGGAGCAGAAGGGGCACTCGAAGTCGGAGAACTCGGAGATGACCACCGGGGCGTCGAGCGCGCCGACGGCGAAGGGGTCGGCCGGATCGCGGCGGTGCACCTTGAGCACGTCGTCCGGGGAGGTGATCTCCGCGCCGGGACCGTGGATGGTGGCGTCGAAACGGCCGTCGGGGCCGGCGGTCGGACCCTCGTCGCGGGTGCCCGGGGCGACCTCCTGCGCCAGGCGGGCCAGTTCGGCGGTGTCCTGGGTGGGGGTCGCGGGGGCGACGGCGGCGGTGTCCGTGCCGTCCGGGGCGGCGCTCGGGGTCGGCGCTGTCTGGCGTCCCACGAGGAAGCCGATGATCAGCGCCATCACGACGATGACGGCGCCGAGCACCCACGCGAGCGCGGGAATCTTCGTCTGGGGGGTGTCAGTGGCGGTGGACAAGGATCATTTCTCCTGGGTGGGGGCGTCGATGAGGGAGTCGGGGAGCACGGGGGACTGCAGCGCGACGGCGCGCGCGAGGCGGGCGTAGCGCAGCTCCTGCTCGCGGAAGCGGATCCACGTGGACGTGGTGGTGAACAGGAAGGCGATCACCAGCACGTAGAGCAGGAGGTCGGTGCCGCGGTCGACGCCGATCCAGTTGGCGATGACGGTGAGGTCGTCGGGACGCAGCACCGCCCACACCGCCGCGATGATGAACACGAGGAAGCCGAGCTTCACGCCGGCCTTCGCGCGGGCCTTGCGGCGGTTGGTGATGAAGTAGAACGCCAGCACGAGGGTGGCGGCCAGCAGCAGGAACTGCACCATGGTCGCGATCATCTAGAGCCTCCTGGCCAGCAGTCCGTCGGCGAGGATGTTCACGCCGTTGATGAGCGACTGGCCCTTGCTCATCGAGTACTCGGTGTAGAGGATGTCCACGGGCTCCTCGGCGACGCGCCAGCCGCGGTCGGCGATCATGCTCACCAGCTCGGAGGCGTGCGACATGCCGTTCATGCGGATGTTCATCTCGTCCGCGACCTTCTTGTTGAACACGCGCAGACCGTTGTGCGCGTCCGAGAGCCCCAGCCGGCGGGTGGTCGGGGAGAGGAAGACCACGGTCTGCAGGACGACGCGTTTGATCCAGGGGACCTGGTCGTCGGCGGCGCGGGGACGGCCGAAACGGGTGCCGACGATGATGTCCACCGGCTCCTCCCGCAGACGGCCGATCATGCGGACGACGTCCTTGACCTGGTGCTGGCCGTCGGCGTCGAAGGTGACGAAGTACCTCGCGCCGGGCTGGGCGCGGGCGTACTCCACACCGGTCTGGATGCCGGCGCCCTGTCCGAGGTTGACCGGATGGTTGACCAGGTGGGCGCCGCCCGCGTGGATGCGGGCGGCGGAGTCGTCGGAGGATCCGTCGTTGACGGCGACGATGTTGGGGAAGGTCTCGCGGGCGTTCTCGATGACCTCCTGGATCACGGGCCCCTCGTTGTAGCAGGGGATGATCAGCCAGGTGTCCCGGAAGTCGTGCTGGACGGGTCGGGGGGAATCCATAATGCCCATCATGCTAACCCGAACGGTCGTTCAACGGTGGAACAGCCGGGCGTAGGCGGCCGTGAGCAGGCCCGTCGGCAGCAGACGGTAGGCGGTGCGGACGATCAGGTTCACCCACGAGCGCGGCCGCGACACCAGGCCGTAGGACACGAGGTTGCGCTGCATCTGCCGCTCGGCGGCGAACATGCCCCTCCCGGTGCGGCGCTGGAACTGGGCGGGGGAGGTGCGGAAGTAGGTGAGTGGCTCCGGCAGGTTGTGGAAGCGCGCGCCGGTGCTCAGCAGCCGGGCGTAGAGGTCGTAGTCCTCCATGTGGTGAACCGCGCGGTAGCCGCCGGCGGTCTCCACGGCGGTGCGGCGCAGCATGACGGAGGGGTTGTTCACCGGCGAGTTGATCCGCGCGTAGCGGGCGATCTCCTCGTGCGTCTCCGGCAGCGCGCGCACGGCGATGACGTCGGCCGGGTCCTCGTGGAACTCCGACACCGCGGTGCCGAGCACGTCGGTGTCCGGGTGGGACTCGAACCACTCCACCTGGCGGGCGAAGCGCTCCGGAGCGGCGATGTCGTCGGCGTCGAGGCGCGCGACCAGTTCCGCGTCGATCGTCGCCAGACCCGCCGCCGACGCCGGTCCGGCGCCCTGGTTGCGGGCCAGCACCACGGTGCGGGCCTCCGCGTGCTTGCCGACGAACCCGTCGATCACCGCCCGCAGTTCCGGCCCGACAGGGCCGTCCTCGACGATGACGATCTCCTCGGCCCGGCGCGTCTGCGCGGCCAGGGATTCGAGGGCGGCGGACAGCTCCACCGGGTCGATCCGGTGGTAGACGGTCAGGAGCGCGGCAAGCGTGGGCATGACGTCAGATCCTAGCCGCAGACGGCTCAGCCCTTCAGCCCTCCCGTGCCGCGGCCAGCAGGTACTCCCCGTACCCGGACTTGAGCAGCGGCTGCGCCAGTGCCTCCAGGGCGGCGGCGTTGATGAAGCCCTCCCGGAAGGCGGCGACCTCCGGCGAGCCGATGACGGTGCCGGTGCGCTTCTGGATCACCTCCACGTAGGAGCTGGCCTCACTCATGGAGTCGAAGGTGCCGGTGTCGAGCCACACGTCGCCGCGCTGCAGGCGCTGGACCTGCAGTTCACCGGCCCGCAGGTAGGCGTCGTTGACGGCGGTGATCTCCAGTTCGCCGCGTTCGCTGGGGGTGATGCCCCGCGCGATGTCGACGACGCGGTTGTCGTAGAAGTACAGCCCCACCACGGCGTAGTTCGACTTCGGCACCGCGGGCTTCTCCTCGATGGACAGTGCCTGCCCGGCGGCGTCGAACTCGACGACGCCGTAGCGCTCCGGGTCGGAGACCTCGTAGGCGAAGACGGTGCCGCCCGCCGGGTTCCGGCAGTCCGCCAGGGTGGTGCTGAAGTGGTAGCCGTCGAAGATGTTGTCGCCGAGGGCGAGGGCGACGTCGTCGTCGCCGATGAACTCCTCGCCGATGAGGAAGGCCTGCGCCAGCCCGTCGGGGGAGGGCTGGTGGGCGTAGTCGATCATGAGTCCCCACTGGGAACCGTCGCCGAGGAGGCGTCGGAAAGCGGGGGAGTCCTCCGGGGTCGTGATGACGAGGATCTCCCGGATGCCCGCCTGGATCAGCGTCGACAGGGGGTAGTAGATCATCGGCTTGTCGTAGATCGGCATCAGCTGCTTGCTGATGCCCTTCGTGATCGGATACAGCCTGGTCCCGGAGCCGCCGGCGAGGATGATGCCCTTCATAGGAGATACAGTGCCAGACCGACGCGCCAGTTCTGCGGCACGAAACCGGTCGCCTCGATCTTCGCGGTGTCGAGCGTGCCTGTCGACGGCCGCGTGGCCAGCTCCTTCCCCTCCGCGTACTCCGCGGTGCTCACGGGCTGCACCATGTCGGGGTCGCGGTGCAGGCCGGTGTAGACGGCCATGGCGAGTTCGTCGAAACCGACCTCGTCGCCGCCGCCGGTGAGGTGGTAGACGCCGTAGGCGGGGCGCTCCCGCAGCAGGTGGGCGATGCCGCGGGCCACCTCGGAGGCGAAGGTGGGCCGGCCCCTCTGGTCGTGGACCACCTGCGGGCGGACGTCGCGTTCCGCGAGGCCGCGCATGGTGTCGACGAAGTTGCGGCCCGCGCCGACGACCCAGCTGGTGCGCACGATGTAGTGCCGCGGGGCGGTCTGCGCCGCCACCTCGCCGGCGGCCTTCGAGGCGCCGTAGACGTTGAGCGGGGCGACCGCGTCGTCCTCGCGCCAGGGTCGGTCGGTGTCACCGTCGAAGACGTAGTCGGTGGACAGCTGCACCAGGGTGAGGTTGTTCTCCGCAGCGATGCGGGCCAGCTGCGACGGGCCCTGCGCATTGACGCGCCAGGCGGTGGCGGCCTCCTTCTCGGCGGCGTCGACGGCCGTGTAGGCGGCGCAGTTGATGATCGCCTCGTACTGCCGCCAGTTCCGCGACGGCGGGGCGGTGACGTCGAAGTCGGCGCGGGTGCAGAACTCGGCGTCGGGAAGCACCGTGCGCAGTGCCCGGCCGACCTGGCCGTCGGCGCCGGTGACCAGGATGCACCGGGGCGGCACGGGGGTCAGCGTGGTCGGGTGCCGCCGGTCCTTCTCGGAGAGCTGTGTCGGCGTGAGCGGCCAGTCGATGAGCCGGTAGGAGACGTTGACGTACGCCGCGTCGGGGGACCAGTGGTCGTTGACCAGGTAGAGGTAGGTCGTGCCGTCCTCGAGGGCCTGGTAGCCGTTGGCCACACCGCGCGGGATGTACACCGCGGTGCCCGGGCCGATCTCCAGGGTCATGGTCCGCCCGTACGTCGGGGAGCCCTCGCGCAGGTCACACCACCCGCCCTGGACCCGGCCGGTGCCCACCGTGACCAGCTTGTCCCACGGCTCCGCGTGGAGGCCGCGGGTCGTGCCGGCCGTGGCGTTGAAGGCCACGTTCGACTGCACCGGGCGGAAGTCCGGCAGCCCCTCGCGCGTCATCCGGGCACGCTGCCAGGCCTCCTTGAACCAGCCGCGTCCGTCCTCGTGAACCGGCAGCTCCAGGACCTGCACCCCGTCGATCATCTACTGTCCCCTCTCCGCGTAGGCGCGTTCGACCTGCTCCTTGGCGGGTCGCCACCAGTCCTCGTGTGCCCGGTACCAGGCAATCGTCTGCTCCAGCCCGGCGCGCATCCCGGTGTCGGTGTCGGTGTACTCCGGGGCCCAGCCCAGTTCGGTGCGCAGCTTGGTGGAGTCCATCGCGTAGCGCTGGTCGTGGCCGGGGCGGTCGGCGACGTGCTCGTAGCCGGGTGCGCCCATGAGTTCGCAGATGAGCTCGATGACCGCCCTGTTGTTCACGTGGTCGTTGTCGGCGCCGATGTTGTAGGTCTCGCCGGGGCGGCCACGTTCGAGGATGAGGTGGACGGCGGCGTTGTGGTCGTCGACGTGGATCCAGTCGCGGACCTGCTCGCCCGTGCCGTAGAGCTTCGGGGTCTGCCCGGCGAGGATGTTGGTGATCTGCCGGGGGATGAACTTCTCGATGTGCTGGTACGGGCCGTAGTTGTTCGAGCAGTTCGAGATCGTCGCCTCGATGCCGAAGCTGCGGACCCACGCCCGCACGAGGTGGTCCGAACCGGCCTTCGTCGCCGAGTAGGGGGAGCTCGGTTCGTAGGGGGTGGTCTCGGTGAAGCGCGCCGGGTCGTCGAGGCCGAGGTCGCCGAACACCTCGTCGGTGGAGATGTGGTGCAGCCGGTTTCCGTGGCGGCGGACCGCCTCGAGGATGGTGAACGTCCCGACCAGGTTCGTGTCGATGAACGGGCGCGGGTTCCGCAGGGAGTTGTCGTTGTGGCTCTCGGCGGCGAAGTGGACGGTGACGTCGGCGCGGGCCACGGCGGCGTCGACAAGCGGGGCGTCGCAGATGTCGCCCTCGATGAACTCGACGTCGGTGCCCGCCAGGTTGGCGCGGTTGCCGGCGTAGGTCAGCTTGTCCAGGACGATGATGTGGTCATCCGGGTACCTCTCGCGGGTCATGTGCACGAAATTCGAGCCGATGAACCCGGCTCCCCCGGTGATCAGCAGTGTCCTCATGTCTGAACACTATAGAGCGCCCCCGGCGCAGTCGAGTCGGACGAATGGCAGTTCACCGGCGTGGCCTGCCCTAACCGTTGACAGCTCCCCTGTATGTGACTAGTCTCACGAATTGCGGTTCGTTGAGCTGGCGGGCCCGACCACGACACCAGGCCTCAGGAGGCAGCATGAGCAGGACACCGATCAGCAGGGCCGCCGTCATCGGCGCCGGATCCATGGGCTCCGGGATCGCCGCCCACCTCGCCAACGCAGGACTCTCCGTCCTGCTTCTCGACGTCCCCGGTCCCCCCGACGACCGCGACGCCCCGGCCCGCGCCGGGGTGGAACGGCAGCTGCAGCGGCGCGGCTTCATGCGCCCCGAGTTCGCCGGGCGGATCACGGTGGGCAACATCGAGGACGACATGGCGGACATCGGTGACGCCGAGTGGATCATCGAGGTCGTCTTCGAGGACCGCGACGTCAAGGCGGAGACCTACCGGGCCATCGCCCGCCACCGCCACCCGGACGCCCTGGTGTCCTCCAACACCTCGACCATCCCGCTGGCGGACCTCACCGCCGGCATGGACGGGGCGATGCTCCCGTACTTCGCCGTCACCCACTTCTTCAACCCGCCGCGCATCATGCGCCTGCTTGAGCTGGTCGCCGGGCCGGACACCGCCCCGGAGACGGAGGAGCGGCTGCGCCACATCTGCGAGGTGCAGCTGGGCAAGGTGGTCATCGACTGCCGCGACACTCCGGGGTTCATCGCCAACCGGATCGGCACCTTCTGGATGGCGGCCGGCGCCATGACCGCCCTGCGCACCGGCGTCACCCCCGAGCTGGCCGACGCGGTGTTCTCCCGCCCCTTCGGCGTCCCCCGCACCGGCGTCTTCGGGCTCTTCGACTACATCGGCCTGCAGCTGCTCGACCCGATCTGGGGAGGCCTCCTGCAGGACCTGCCCGCCACCGACGCCCTGCGGCGCTTCGACGTCACCGCCGACCCCACCTTCCGGCAGCTTGTCGACGCCGGCTGCTACGCCGGCACCGGCTTCTACGACCGCGACGGACAGGTGTACGACGACGGGGAGTACATCGACCGGCGCCCCGTGGAGGACCCGGCGGCGCAGGCACGCACCGCCCGGGAGGTCCTGGACACCGACTCCCCGGGCGGGGACTTCGGCCGCACCGTCTTCCTGGAGACGCTGCGCTACTGCTGTGAGACCGCCCCCGGGGTCGCCGACACCGTCGACCAGATCGACGCGTCGATGCGTCTGGGCTACGGCTGGAAGAAGGGCCCCTTCCAGGTGGCCGACGACATCGGCCTCGAGCACCTGGTCTCCCTCTACGAGGGGGCCGGGGAGGAGGCGCCGGACCTGCTGGTCGCCGCGGTCCGCGCCGGGGCCTTCTACCCCGGCCCCGGTGCCGTGCTCAGCTCCCACGGCGAGGTCGTGGCGCCCCGGGCACGCGAGGGGGTGCTCACACCGGAGCAGATCACCGCGGACGCCCGGCTGCTGCTGGACAACGGGGACTCCACCCTGCACCTCCGGGACGACCGCATCGCGGTGCTCACCCTGCACACCCCGGCCAGCTCCTGCTCGGCCGGTGTGTTCGCCGCTGTCCGGGAGCTCGCCCGGCTGGAGGAGGCCGCAGCGGCTGTGATCGTCAGTCCGCTGGAGGGCATCTTCTCCGCCGGGGCCGACCTGTCCGCGCTGGCGGAGGCCTCCACCTCGGGCGACCTCGCCCGGGTCCGGGAGCTGCTCGCCGACGGCGCCATGTCCTTCGCGCAGCTGCACGCCGCCCCCTTCCCCGTCGTCGCCGCAGTGCGGGGTACGGCGCTGGGAGGCGGGCTGGAGTTCGTGCAGCACTGCGACGCCGCCGTCCTCGAGGCCGAGGCCCGCCTGGGATTCCCGGAACGCCACGTCGGCCTGTTCCCGGGCTTCGGCGGCACCGTGCGGACCCTGGAGCGGATGACGCTCAACGGCCTCGACGACCCCGTGCGCAGCGCCTTCGACCTCATCCTCTCCGCCCGCCCCACGGCCGGGGCGCACGACGCCGACGCCCGGGGACTGCTGCTGGATCAGGACCACATCATCATGTCCGCCGACCACGTCATCGCGGAGGCCCTGGCCCTGGCCCACCGTCTGGCGGACGGGTACCGGCCGCCGCAGCCCCGGCCGCTGACGCTGCACCCGGCCGACGCCGAGCCCCTCGTCTGGGAGGGCGGCACGGAGACCGACCAGGCCATCGCGGGGGCGCTGGCCACGCTCTACACCGGCGGGACCGTCACCCCGGAGGAACTGGGGGAGCGGGAGGTGGAGCTGGCCGCACAGCTGCTCGTCCGCCCGGAGAACGCGGCACGCGTCGAGCACATGCGTCGCACCCGACGCCCGCTGGGCAACTGACGCAAAGAGGGGGCCTCCCACCCGCCCGGGTGGGAGGCCCCCTTCTGTCGTTTGTCGGATCAGCGGAAGGCGCTGACGCCGGTGACCGACTTGCCCACGATGAGGGACTGCATGCTGTCGGTCCCCTCGTAGGTGTGGATCGCCTCGAGGTCGAGCATGTGGCGGATGACGTGGTTCTCCAGGAGGATGCCGGAACCGCCGAGCATGTCGCGGGCGTCGGCGGCCACCGCGCGGGCGGCGCGGGTGTTGTGCACCTTCGCCAGGGAGGCCTGGTCGGGGCGCAGGGCGCCCTGCTCCGACAGCTCCGCCAGGCGGCGGCAGTACAGGGACATGGACACGATCTTCATCAGCATGTCCGCCAGGCGCTGCTGGATGAGCTGGAAGCTGGCCAGCGGGCGCTGGAACTGGACACGGTTCTGCGCGTGCTCGAGGGCCGCCTCGTAGCAGGCGATGGCGTGGCCGAGGGCCATCCAGGCCACGCCCGAGCGGGTGCCGGTGAGGATCTCGGCGGCGGCCCGGAAGGAGGTCGCGCCGGGCAGGCGGCGGCTGTCGGGCACGCGGACGTCGGTGAGGGTGATCAGTGCCTGGGGGATGGCGCGCAGCACGGCCTTCCCCTCCATCGTCTCCGCGTGGTAGCCGGGGGAGAGCTGGTCGACGAGGAAGGCGCCGACCTCGCCGTCGTCCATGCGGGCCCAGATGACGGTGACGTCACCGCAGGCGCCCTGGCCGATCCAGCGCTTCGCGCCGTTGAGCACCCAGGAGTCCCCGTCCCGGACGGCGGTGGTCTCCAGGGCGATGGAGTCGGAGCCGTGGTCCGGCTCGGTCAGGCCGAACGCCCCCAGGACCTGTCCGGAGCTGAGCAGGGGCAGCCAGTGCTGGCGCTGCTCCTCGGACCCCAGCTTGTCGATGGTGTTGATCACCAGTCCGCCCTGGACGGCGAGAGTGGTGGCCATGGAGCCGTCGGCGCGGGCGATCTCCATGGCGACCAGGCCGGCGGCGAGGGGGCTGAGGCGCTCCTCGCCGGGGATGTCGGCACCGTCGGAGAGCAGGCCGTTCGCGGCCATGTCCTGCACGAGGTGGAGCGGGTACTCGCCGCGCTCCCAGTACCCGTTGATCTCCGCCCGGGCCCGGTCGCCGAAGGCGGCGGCGCGCTGCCAGGCGTCCAGGTCGGCGGCGGGGACGTCGGCGAAGATCTGGTAGAAGTCCGTCTCGTCGGTGAGGGGCAGGGTGGTGTGGGGCACGGCGGCGGGTCCTTTGCGGTGGGCGGGGTCGGTGGGGGAGAACATACGAATCACAATTCGTATGGAAAGTGTGAGGCAGGTTTCATTTCCTGTCAAGCGTCCGGCAGGGATTTCCCCGCGGCGGCAGCGTGCAGGGGGTGAGGGGGTGGTGCCGGGGTGGGATAGGCTTACCGGGAGAATCCGCCGGAGGGGCGGTCGCGGAGGAATGAGGACACACCATGGCGAACCAGCGCAGACGGGACCAGATCTCGGCCGCCGCGATCGAACTCTTCGCCCAGCGGGGTTACTTCGGCACGGGGATGGAGGACATCGCCACCGCCGTCGGCATGGGCACCTCGAGCCTGTACAACCACTTCCGCTCCAAGCAGGAGGTGCTTTCCGACGCCCTGCTGCGCACCATGGAGGACCAGCTGCGCACCCACGCCCGCGCCCTGGCGGGGGCGGTGGAACCGGTGGACAAGCTCCACCGGAGCATGATCGCGCACGTCCAGTTCCACACCGAGAACGTGGTGGCCACGCGCGTGATCAACACCCAGGTCACGGCCCTGGCGGAGCCGCACCGCAGCATGGTCCACCAGCTGCGGCGCGACTACGTGTCGCGGTGGCAGGCGATCATCGACGAGGGAGTGGAGTCCGGGCAGTTCACCGTGGCCGACCGGCGCATCACCTGCTTCGCGCTGCTGGACATGGGTATCGGCATCCCGCTCTGGTACGACCGGGAGGGGCGCCTCACCCAGCAGGAGCTCATCGACTGCTACGCGGACATGGCGCTGCGCCTGGTGGGGGTGGACCCCGCGGCGGTGCGCGACGCCACCCGCTGACGAACCGCTATTCGCCTGCCCGGTCCGCCACCAGCGCTCCCCGCAGGGACGCCAGGTGCACCAGCCCGCCGAGCAGTGGTCCGGCGATGAGTGCCACGCACACGCCCGCCTCCAGGGACAGCGGGGCCAGCCACAGCACGCCGAACGCCGCCACCGAGGCGGTCGCCCAGCCCAGGACATAGGCCCGGTGCCTCTCGCAGGCCAGGGTCGCGGCGCCGGTGACCATGAGCGCCCCCGTGCAGGCCGAGGCGAAGGTGAGCACCGCCAGCAGCCCGCCGGGCACGAAGTAGTCGGGGCGGAAGAAGACCGTGAGGATCCACGGGCCCAGCAGCCAGGCCAGCCCCGCCCCGACCAGTCCCGCACCGAGCACGGCCAGCAACGGCACGGCGGCCGCCCGGTAGAGCCCCTCCCGCCGCTCCACGAAACGCACGATGAGCGCCGACTGGAAGCGCTGCAGCGGCACGAGGATGGGGGCGCGGGTCAGGATGACCGCGTTGATGATGCCGGCGACCGTCACCACGGTCCCGGCGTCCGGCTCCGAGGTCGACTGCACGAAGACCGGGAACCCGGTGATCAGCGCCGCGGAGGAGCCGGTGGCCAGCATGGCGGACCCGACGCGGCGGGTGAGGGCGGCACGGGAGACGTCGACAAGCACACCCCGGGGCACGCCCCGCAGCACGACGAGCCAGCTCAGGGCGCCGATCACGGTGATGACCAGGAACGCCGTCATGCCCCAGCCCAGCTGCCAGGCCAGCAGCGCCAGCAGCAGGCGCACGCCGGAGTCGAGCGACACCAGTCCGGCGTAGCGGTTCCACAGGCCGAGGCCGGAGAGGATGCCCGACAGCACCGCCTGGAAGGCGTAGGTCAGCAGGCCGAACGCGAGGAACAGCGTGGCCAGGGGTACCGGGGCCTCACCCCGCAGCAGCGCAGGCAGCCACACCGCGCCGACGAGCAGGGCCGTCACCAGCACCGCACCACCGATCCACGCGCCGAGACGCCACGGACGCCCCGTCCCGTGCCGCCCGGTGGACCGTGCCGCGGACACCCCGCGGGTGGTCTCCTGCATGATGCCGTCGAGGGCACCGGTCGCGGCGAAGAACAGACCCCAGTAGGCCTGGAACGCCGCGAAACCCCCGGTGTCGAGGGTCCACGACGCCAGGTACATGACGACGAACCCGGCCAGCGCGGCGAAGACCGTCGCCAGGCTCAGCGCCCTCATGCGGGGCTCACCTCGGGAACTCCGGGAGCGTCTTCTCATGCAGCCAGGCGTGCCAGAGCTGCTTGACGTCCACCTCCGGCACCCCGACCTCCGCCGCGGCGGCCAGGACCTCACGCTTGAGGTCGACCGGCTCGACCACGGAGTGCGCACCGGCGGCGACGTAGCGGCGGAGCATGCGGAAGAAGGCGTCGTCTCCGAGCAGGACGCGCAGGGCGTGGACGGTCAGTGCGCCACGCTTGTACACGCGGTCGTCGAACATGTCCCGCGGGCCCGGGTTCGACAGGAGCAGGTCCTGCGGCTTGCGGCGCAGCTCCTCGTAGTGCTCGCGGGCCGACACCGTGGCGTGCCGGTTGGCGGAGTGCTCGAACCACAGCCACTCCGCGTAGCAGGCGAAACCCTCGTTGAGCCAGATGTCGTTCCACTGGGCCAGGCCGAGGGAGTTGCCGAACCACTGGTGGGACAGTTCGTGGGCGATGAGGCGTTCCCAGGCGTGGTCGCCGCTGGATGTGGTTGGACGCCGAAGATGGACAGGCCCTGCGCCTCGAGGGGGATCTCCAGGGCGTCCTCGCAGACGACGACGGTGTAGGAGTCGAAGGGGTACGGGCCGAACAACTGCGAGTAGAGCTCGACCATGCGGGACTGGTCGACGAACTCCTCGGCGGCACGGGCCCGCAGGGCTGGCGGCACCCAGGCGTGCACGGGCACGGCGGCGCCGTCGGCGGAGAGCTGGAGCTGGGAGTAGTCGCCGATCTGGATGGTGGCCAGGTAGGTGGCCATGGGGTTGGTCACCTGGTAGCGCCAGGTGGTGCGGGAGCCGGCGGTGCGGCGGTCGACGAGGGTGCCGTTGGCGATGACGGCGTAGGGGCTGTCGGTGGTGACGGTGATGTCGTACCGGGCCTTCTCGTCGGGGGTGTCGTCGCACGGGAACCAGCTGGGCGCACCGTTGGGTTGGGAGGCGACGAGGGCGCCGTTGGTCAGTTCCTCCCAGCCGATCGTGCCCCACGGCGACCGGACGGGCCGCGGGGTGCCGGAGTAGCGGATGGTCAGGGAGAACTCGGAGTCCACCGGGACCTCCTGCGCGAAGAAGATGCGCAGTTTGCCGCCGGACTGGCGGAAGCGGGAGACGCGGACTTCGACACCCGCGGAGCCCTGCGCGGTGATCCGCTGGACCCGCAGTGACGGCGCGAGGTCGAGGGTCATCGCGGTGAGGGGTTCCCAGTTGTCCAGGCGCAGCGTCGCGGTGCCGTCGAGGCGGTTCGGTCCGACCCGGTAGCTGAGGTCCAGGTGGTAGGCGCGGACGTGGAATCCGAGGTTGAAGTCGATTCCCGTGTACGCGTCGCGGACGCCGGGCACGGGGGTGGAACGCAGCCTGTTTCTGGTCATGATCCTGCAGATGTTACCTGTTGCCTCAACCACTCGTAGATGAGCGCCTCCACTCGCGCGACCTGAGCGTTGTCGGCCGCGCCGGCGTGCCCGCCCTCCATGTTCTCGAAGTAGTCGACCGGCTGCCCGGCCTCGCGCAGCGCGTGCGCGAACAGGCGGGCGTGCGCCGGGTGGACGCGGTCATCCCGCGTCGAGGTCGTCACGAGGGCCGGTGGGTACCGCTTATCGACGCCGGCCGCGACGTTGTGCAACGGAGACCACCGTTCCAGCGCCGCCCGTTCGGCGGGGTCGTCGGGATCGCCGTACTCCGCCATCCACGACGCCCCGGCGGACCAGGTGTGGTAGCGGAGCATGTCGGTGAGCGGGACCTGGACGACGGCGGCTCCGAAGCGCTCCGGGTACATCGTCAGCGCGCCGGAGGTGAGCAGCCCGCCGTTGGAGCCGCCGCGGATGGCGATCTGCGCCGGGGCGGCGTAGCCGCGTTCCACCAGGTCCGCGAGCACCGCCTCGTGGTCCTCCCACACCTTGTGCCGGTTGGTCTTGACCACCTGGTTGTGCCAGTCGGGGCCGAACTCGCCGCCGCCGCGCAGGTTGGGCTGCACGAAGTGGCGGCCCTGCTCGAGCCAGCCGATGCCGCGGACCGCGGAGTAGCCGGGTGTGAGGGAGACCTCGAAGCCGCCGTAGCCGCCGACCAGGGTGGGGCGGGGACCGCTGGAGAAGTCGCCGGTGATGAAGTAGGGGACCCGGGTGCCGTCGGCGGAGGTGACCCAGTGCTGGCGGGTCTCCAGTCCCGTGGCGTCGAAGAGCGCGGGGGAGCGGCGCACCACCGTGGGCACGGGCCCCTCCCCGAGGTCGAGGCGGTAGAGCGTCGTCGGCTCGGTGAACGAGGAGGTGGTCAGCCACACCTCGTTGCCGTCGAGCGGGCTCGTGGCCACGACAGACGCCGTGACCAGCGGCGGCAGCTCCAGGTCGTGGCCCGGCTGCGTGGGATCGGCCAGCGGGTGCACGGTGATGCGGGTGGCGACGTCGTCCAGCAGCGTCAGCACCAGATGGTCGGCGGTGAAGGCCGTGGACTGCAGGGACACGTGCGGCGTCGGCAGGAACACCGGGCGGATGTCGCGCGCCCCGGCGAGGAAACGGTCCAGCTCGATGACGCCCAGGCCGCCGGCGGGGATCCCGGCGAAGGCCTCCCGCGGGGCGAGGAACAGCCACTGTCTGTGGATCACCGTGTCGCAGTCCTCGGGGATCTCCAGGACCTGCAGCGGGGCGTCCGGGTCCAGCGGGGCGACGCACTGCCGGGTGCGGTAGAAGTCCAGCGCCCGGGAGACGACGATGCGTTCGTGCCCGGGGGTGGTGTCTGCCCAGGCGCCGACGGCGACGTCGTCGAAGCGGCCGGAGGTGTAGACGGGGGCGTCGGCAAGCGCGGTGCCGCGGCGCCACACGCGCACCTGCGCGGGGTAGCCGGAGGCGGTCAGGGAGCCCTCGCCGGTGTCCGTGCCCACGAGCAGGGTGTCCAGGTCGAGCCAGCTGACGTCGGTCTTGGCCTCGGGGATCTCGAAGCCGCCGTCGAGGAAGTCGCCGGTGAACAGGTCGAACTCGCGGACCACTGTGGCGTCGGCACCGCCCCGGGAGAGGCGGACCAGCGCGCGGTCGAAGTCCGGGGTGCGCACGTGCGCCCCCTTCCACACCCAGTTCTCCTGCTCGGTGGCGGCGAGCGCGTCGACGTCGACAAGCACCTCCCACTCGGGGTCGGCGCTGAGGTAGGAGTCGAGCGTGGTGCGGCGCCACACGCCGCGGATGTGCCGGGCGTCGCGCCAGAAGTTGTAGAGGTGTGCGCCGCGGCGGACGACGAACGGGATGCGGTCATCGATGTCGAGGGCCGCGCGGATCCGGTCCCGCAGAGCAGGATTCTGCAGGTCACGTTCGGTGGCGTCCGACCACTCCTGCGCCCAGGCCAGGGCCTCGGGGGAATCGATGGACTCGAGGAAAGCGGTGTCGGTCATGCTGTCCAGGCTACGCCGGGCGGAAAAGGCGGCAGCGCCACCCACCCGGAGGTGGACGGCGCTGCGGCGTTCAGACGGCCGCTCGGACCGGACTAGACGTCCAGTGCGCGGGCGAAGGTCGGCCAGGAGTTGTTCAGGTCGTCGATCCAGTAGTTCCAGGAGTGGGTACCGGTCGGACGCAGGTTCCAGTCGGCCGGAATGCCCAGCTTGTCCAGCTTGGCCTTCAGGTTGTGGGTGCAGATGTTGGTGGTGGCCTCGATGATGCCGCCCTCGACGATGAGGGTCGCGGCGCCGGAGGAGGCGACGGCCGGGTCGTAGCCCTGGGCGATGTAGTGGCCCGGCATGTCCCACGCGCCGGCGAGGCCGGTGGCGTTGGAGATGTAGAGCTCGGTGCCGCGCAGGCCCTCGGCGTGGATGAGGGCGTCGTTGGCGACGTTGTGCGGGGAGCCCATCGGGCCGAACATCTGGGCGGCGGTGGCGCCGGCGCGGTTGACGGTCAGCTCAGCGGAGTAGTAGCCCACCGGGGAGACGGTCTCGGCGCAGCCGGAGAAGGAGCCTGCGACGTCGAAGAACTTCGGGGCCTTCTCGGCCAGCAGCAGAGCGGAGGTGGCGGACATGGAGTAGCCGCCGATGCCGCGCTTGCCGTTGGCGTTCATGTACGGCTCGATGCCGGCCGGGAGCTCGCGGAGCAGGAAGGTCTCCCACTGCTGCTTGCCCTCGAGGTAGCCGTTGCCCGGGTTGTGGGAGTCGTCGGCCCAGTTGATGTAGTAGGAGAACGCGCCCTCCATCGGGATGACGACGTTGACGTTCTTGTCCTTGTAGAAGTCGACGATCGGGGCGGAGGCGATCCAGTCCATGTTCTGCTCCGCGCCGCCGGCGCCGTTGAGCATGTAGATGGTCGGGCGGGACTCGTCGAAGTTGCCGTTCGGGGTGATGATGGCGATCGGGATGTCACGGCCCATGGACTCGGACCAGGCCTTGACGTGCTTGACACGGTCGTCGTTCTTGGTCAGCTTGCGCCACTCGCGGGAGCCCTCGGTGATCGAGGCCTTCGGGAAGTCCTTGATCTCGGAGGCGCGGTGGTCACCCTGGACCTGGGCGACGGTGACTTCGGAGGCGCCAGCAACCGGGGTCGCGAGAGCGGAGGCACCGATGGCGAGGGCCGCGACCGGTGCGGCAATCTTGCGGAGGAACTTCATGGAGTGGCTTCCTAGGTTCGTTGTTGCGAAAGTGTTCTACTTCTCTACGACGCACAACAGCTGGGTGTTGCTGCGTTCACAGGGGTACATCGTAGCGACTGATCCGTATGTTAACGGCCCACCCCCGAAAGTGCTCATCCGGCGGGGGTGGAAAGTTCAGTCTCTACCTGCACTCAAGTTACTGAAGTTATGGATGGTGGGCAAGTGTTTTACGTGTCATAAGTCGATGACTACGTGTGGGGGAAGTCGCGTAACATTTCGCCGCAGAGCGCCGTTAGTACTTACTGACGCCTGACAGAACCAACTGACATCACAGAGAGAAGGCACACATGTCCATCTTCGAGCAGATCATCGTCGCCATCAACAACTTCGTCGGCCCGGGCATCCACGCCCTGTCCTCCGCTTCCTCCAACGCCGCACTGGCCATCGGCCTCTTCTAGGTCGACCCCGGAAGCATCTGCTTATCGACGCCCCGGCCCCGGCCGGGGCGTTCGTCGTTGCGGCACCACACTCCCGCCACCGTCCCACCGCCCCCACGGGGGCGGGATCCTTTTGTGGGGGGCGGTGACACGGGGGAAACGGTCACCTATCCTTGGTGGCGTGACTGAACATTATGACGTTGTTGTACTCGGTGCGGGCCCCGGTGGCTACGTCGCCGCCATCCGCGCAGCCCAGCTCGGCAAGAAGGTTGCTGTCGTCGAGAAGCAGTACTGGGGCGGAGTCTGCCTCAACGTGGGCTGCATCCCCTCGAAGGCGCTGATCAAGAACGCCGAGATCGCCCACATCTTCACGCACGAGAAGAAGACGTTCGGCATCAACGGCGACGTCTCCTTCAACTACGAGGACGCCCACAAGCGCTCCCGTCAGGTGTCGGAGAAGATCGTCGGCGGCGTCCACTACCTGATGAAGAAGAACAAGATCACCGAGATCGACGGCTTCGGAACCTTCAGGGACGCCAAGACCATCGAGGTCAGCGAGGGCAAGGACGCCGGCAAGGTCGTCACCTTCGACGACTGCATCATCGCCACCGGCTCCGTGGTCAACAGCCTCCGCGGCGTCGAGTTCTCCGAGAACGTCGTCTCCTACGAGGAGCAGATCCTCAATCCGGTCGCCCCGGAGAAGATGGTCATCGTCGGTGCCGGCGCCATCGGCATGGAGTTCGCCTACGTGCTCTCCAACTACGGCGTCGACGTCACCGTCATCGAGTACATGGACCGTGTCCTGCCGAACGAGGACGAGGACGTGTCCAAGGTCATCGCCAAGGCCTACAAGAAGATGGGCGTCACGCTCCTCCCGGGCCACGCCACCACCGCCGTGCGCGACAACGGCGACTCCGTCGAGGTCGACTACCAGAAGAAGGGCTCGGACAAGACCGAGACCATCGTCGCCGACCGCGTCCTCGTCTCCGTCGGCTTCCGCCCGCGCGTCGAGGGCTTCGGCCTGGAGAACACCGGCGTCGAGCTCACCGAGCGCGGTGCCATCGCCATCGACGACTTCATGCGCACCAACGTCGAGCACATCTACGCCATCGGTGACGTCACCGCCAAGCTGCAGCTGGCCCACGTCGCCGAGGCGCAGGGCATCGTCGCCGCCGAGACCATCGCCGGCGCAGAGACCCACGAGCTGGGCGACTACATGATGATGCCGCGCGCCACCTTCTGTAACCCGCAGGTCGCGTCCTTCGGCTACACCGAGGCGCAGGCCAAGGAGAAGTGGCCGGACCGCGAGATCAAGGTCGCGTCCTTCCCGTTCTCCGCGAACGGCAAGGCCGTCGGCCTGGCCGAGACCGAGGGCTTCGCCAAGATCGTCGCCGACGCCGAGTACGGCGAGCTGCTGGGCGGCCACCTGGTCGGCGCCAACGCGTCCGAGCTGCTCAACGAGCTGGTCCTCGCGCAGAACTACGACCTCACCACCGAGGAGATCAGCCGCGCGGTCCACATCCACCCGACCCTGTCGGAGGCCGTCAAGGAGGCCGCACACGGCATCAACGGCCACATGATCAACTTCTAGTTCCCCCGGAAAAAGGGGCCTCCCAGCTGGGAGGCCCCTTTTCTCATGCTTTACGACGCCCCCGGGGCGTCGACAAGCGCCTAGTTGTAGGGCGCGACCGACGACCGGTGGGCGTCGATGGTGATCTCCTCGTGGATCGGCGGGAACGCGCGCTGCGCGCAGTTCTCCCGCGGGCACACGCGGCAGCCGGCGCCGATCGGGGTGGCGCTGGACAGGTCGGCGAGGTTGAGTCCCTGCGCGTAGACCGTGCGGTCGGCGTGGCGGGCCTCGCAGCCCAGGCCGATGGCGAAGAGCTTGCCGGTGTCGCCGAAACGGCCGCGGTGGTGGCGCACGGTGCGGGCGATCCACAGGTAGTTGCGGCCGTCAGGCATCTGCGCCAGCTGGCGCAGGATGGTGCCGGGGTTGGTGAACGTCTCGTAGATGTTCCACAGGGGGCAGGTGCCGCCGGAGTTCGCCAGGTGGAAACCGGTCGCCGACTGGCGCTTGGACATGTTGCCCGCCCGGTCGACGCGCACGAAGGTGAAGGGGATGCCCCGCAGTTTGGGGCGCTGCAGGGTGGACAGGCGGCTGGCGACCGTCTCGTAGCCCACGCCGAAGACGTGGCAGAGGAAGTCGACGTCGTAGCCCGAGCGCTCCGCCTCCGAGTGGATGCCCTTGTAGGGGAGGAGCACGGCGGCGGCGAAGTAGCTGGCGATGCCGCGGCGCGCCAGGTTGGCGGACGCGTCCGAGGTGAAGTTCTCCTCGGCGACCAGCGACTCGATGTCGTCGTTGGCCTCCAGGTAGGCCAGCTCCATGCCCATGCGGAACGCCCGCTGGCCGGTGTTGAGGCGGTTCGCGAGCTGCAGGTGCCCGGTGTTGCGGTCCAGGCGGTGCAGGGTGCCGTCGAGCTCGGCGGACGTGGTGATCTCGATGCCGTGGCGCTCCCGCAGGCGGCTGGCCAGGGCCTCCTCGGTGTTGCGGATGGAGAAGCGCTCGACGCCCAGCTCCCCGGAGATGCCCTCCGCGGCGGTGTCGAGGTTGTCCAGGTAGTTCTGGCGGGCGTAGAAGAAGTCGCGCACCTCGTCGTGGGGCATCGACAGTGCCTGCGGGCCGCCCCCGTTGACCGGGTCGGCGTGACGACGCGTGTCCGTGGCGATGGACAGCTTGTCGCGGACGTTGCGGTAGCGGCGGTGCATGTCGACCATCGTCCGGGCGATCGCGGGGTGGTTGTACACGAGCTCGGAGAGCTCCTGCAGCTCCACCGGGTTCGGGCACAGCTCCTTGTCCAGCACGACGTCCTGGATCTCGGCGAGCAGACGGGAGTCGTCGTCGCGGGAGAAGAAGGTGGCGTCGACGCCGAAGGCCTCGGTGATGCGGAGCAGGACGGGCACGGTCAACGGCCGGACGTCATGCTCGATCTGGTTGACGTAACTGGCTGACAGGCCGAGTGTCGCCGCAAGTGAGGCCTGGCTGAGGTCTCGTTCGCGGCGCAGCTGGCGCAGACGCGAACCCACGTAGGTCTTTCCCATGCCCGACATCGTAGCGTGACGTCCCTCACTCACAGGCATCCTTTGCGAACTTTGTGTAAGACCCCTCGGGGAATCAGCGAATATTGTGGTGGGAAACTTGTTGACGCCTGGCACTAGCCGAAAGTTTGATACCTAACGGGGTGGGCGGGGTTGGTTTCAGGATCGCGGGTGAGCAACCTCACAGTATCCTGACAAATGCCCCGGATCGGGAACAAAAAGGCCCCGTCGAACGTCATGTGTCGTGGCTGGGGCCGTTTTATGTCCATTTTATGCCGAAATGCTAAGGCAAGCCTCACCTCAGGCAATGGTTGTTGCGGGTGTGACAACGGGGGGAAGTGGGCGGCCAGGTTGTCTGAAAGTGGTCGCCACCGGGGCACTGATCGTAAAGTATGAGCGACACTGGAGGTGCCATGACTGTTAAAAACGCAGACCGTGACGCAATCGTCCACGGCAAAATTACCGAGAAGCCGCTGCGCGAGCGGCCGTCCTACCCGACCTGGGCCATCAAGCTGGTGATGGCCGTCACCGGCCTCATCTTCGGACTCTATGTCCTGGTTCACATGGTCGGAAACCTGAAGATCTACATGCCGGACCACAACGGCATCGCCGCCATCAATGAGTACGGAGAGTTCCTCCGCACCATGGGTGCTCCGGTCCTCCCGCGCGAGTCCTTCCTGTGGCTGTTCCGCATCGTGCTCCTGGCGGCCATCGTGCTGCACATCCACGGTGCCTTCGCCCTGCACGGCCGCTCCCGCGTCTCCCGCGGCAAGTTCGCCCGCACCAACCTGGTCGGTGGCCTGAACACCTTCTCCAGCCGCACGATGCTGATCACCGGCATCATCCTGCTGCTGTTCATCGTCTTCCACATCCTGGACCTGACCATGGGTGTCACCCCGGCCGCCCCGGAGGCCTTCGTCCACGGCGAGATCTACGCGAACCTCATCGCCAGCTTCTCCCGCTGGCCGGTCGCCATCTTCTACATCCTCGCCATGGTCGTGCTGTTCCTGCACCTGTCCCACGGCATCTGGCTCGCCGTGTCCGACCTGGGCATCACCGGCAAGCGCTGGCGCAAGGCCCTGCTCGTCGTCGCCTACCTCGTGCCGGCGATCGTCATGATCGGCAACATCTCGATGCCGCTGTCCATCGCACTGGGCTGGCTCAGCTAGGTCCTGAAGGGAAGTTCTGAATAAACATGAGCAACACCGAGACTGCTTCTCGTCCTGAGTTCCGTCACCCGGCCTCCGTCGTCGAAGGTGTCGTCCCCGGCACCGTCCTGGACAACGCCGAGCCGAAGGGTGTCCCGACCAAGGACATGTGGGAGTACCAGAAGGAGCACATGAACCTTGTGTCTCCGCTGAACCGCCGCAAGTTCAAGGTCCTCGTCGTCGGCACCGGCCTGTCCGGTGGCGCCGCCGCAGCCGCCCTCGGCGAGCTGGGCTACGACGTGAAGGTGTACACCTACCACGACGCCCCGCGCCGTGCGCACTCCATCGCCGCCCAGGGTGGCGTCAACTCCGCCCGCGGCAAGAAGGTCGACAACGACGGCGCCTACCGCCACGTCAAGGACACCGTCAAGGGCGGCGACTACCGCTGCCGTGAGTCCGACTGCTGGCGTCTCGCCATCGAGTCCGGCCGTGTCATCGACCACATGAACGCCATCGGCGCCCCGTTCGCCCGCGAGTACGGCGGCACCCTGGCCACCCGTTCCTTCGGTGGTGTGCAGGTGTCCCGCACCTACTACACCCGTGGCCAGACGGGTCAGCAGCTCCAGCTGTCCACCGCTTCTGCGCTCACCCGCCAGATCGGCCTGGGCAACGTGGAGATCTTCACCCACGCTGACGTCGTCGACCTCATCGTCACCAACAAGGACGACAACAAGCGTTGTGAGGGCATCGTCACCCGTAACCTCATCACCGGTGTGCTGACAGCTCACACCGGCCACGCCGTCATCCTGGCGACCGGCGGTTACGGCAACGTGTACCACATGTCCACCCTGGCCAAGAACTCCAACGCAGGCGCCCTCATGCGTGCGTACGAGCACGGTGCCTACTTCGCCTCCCCGGCCTTCATCCAGTTCCACCCGACCGGCCTGCCGGTCAACGCGACCTGGCAGTCGAAGACCATCCTGATGTCCGAGTCGCTGCGTAACGACGGCCGCATCTGGTCCCCGAAGGAGCCGAAGGACGACCGCGATCCGAACACCATCCCGGAGGAGGAGCGCGACTACTTCCTGGAGCGCCGCTACCCGGCGTTCGGCAACCTGGTCCCGCGTGACGTCGCCTCCCGTGCGATCTCCCAGCAGATCAACGCCGGTCTCGGCGTCGGCCCGCTGCACAACTCCGCCTACCTGGACTTCCGCGACGCCATCGAGCGCCTCGGCAAGGACACCATCCGCGAGCGTTACTCCAACCTCTTCGAGATGTACCAGGACGCCATCGGTGAGGATCCCGTACACCACCCCGATGCGCATTGCCCCGACCTGCCACTTCACCATGGGTGGCCTGTGGACCGACTTCAACGAGATGACCTCCATCAACGGTCTGTTCGCCGCCGGCGAGGCCTCCTGGACCTACCACGGTGCCAACCGCCTGGGCGCCAACTCGCTGCTGTCCGCCTCCGTCGACGGCTGGTTCACCCTGCCGTTCACCATCCCGAACTACCTGGCCAACCACCTCGGCGAGGACGTTCTGCCGGCTGACTCCCCGGAGGCCGCCGAGGCCGTCGAGCGCGCCCAGGCACGCATCGACCGCCTGCTCAACATCAAGGGCCCGAACCCGCACAGTGCCGAGTACTACCACCGCCAGCTCGGCGAGCTGCTGTACTTCGCCTGCGGCGTCTCCCGTAACGTCACGGACCTGCAGGACGCGATCGTCAAGATCCGCGCCATCCGCGAGGACTTCTGGACCAACGTCCAGATCCCGGGCGAGCAGAACTACATGAACCAGGCTCTCGAGTACGCCGCCCGCGTCGCCGACTACATCGACCTGGGCGAGCTCATGTGTGTCGACGCACTCGACCGCGACGAGTCCTGTGGTGCACACTTCCGTGACGACCACCTGTCCGAGGACGGCGAGGCCGAGCGCGACGATGAGAACTGGTGCTTCGTCTCCGCGTGGGAGCCGGCAGGCGAGGGCAAGTTCATCCGCCACGCTGACCCGCTCTACTTCGAATCGATCCCGCTGCAGACAAGGAACTACAAGTAATGAAGCTGACACTTGAGATCTGGCGGCAGGCCGGACCGACCCACGAGGGCGCCTTCGAGACCGTCGAGGTCCCGGACGCGGTTCCGCAGATGTCGATCCTGGAGCTGCTGGACCACGTGAACAACCGTCTGGTCGAGCAGAACCTCGAGCCGTACATGTTCGCCTCCGACTGCCGCGAGGGCATCTGTGGCACCTGTGGCCTCATGGTCAACGGCCGTCCGCACGGCCCGGGTCAGAACACCCCGGCCTGCCAGCAGCGTCTGGTCGGCTACAACGACGGTGACGTCATCAAGCTGGAGCCGCTGCGTTCCGCTGCATTCCCGGTCATCAAGGACATGGTCGTCGACCGTTCCTCCCTGGACCGCGTCATGCAGAAGGGTGGCTACGTCTCCATCAACGCCGGCACCGCCCCGGACGCCGACACCCTGCACCTCAACCACGAGACCGCAGAGTTCGCTCTCGACCACGCGGCCTGCATCGGCTGTGGCGCCTGTGTCGCCGCCTGCCCGAACGGTGCCGCCCACCTGTTCACCGGTGCCAAGCTGGTCCACCTCTCCCTCATGCCGCTCGGCAAGGAGGAGCGAGGCAAGCGCGCCCGCCAGATGGTGGACGAGCTCGAGACCAACTTCGGTCACTGCACCCTCTTCGGTGAGTGCGCCGACGTCTGCCCGGCGGGTATCCCGCTGACCGCCGTCGCCGCCGTCACCAAGGAGCGCGCACGTGCCGCCTTCCGCGGCAAGGACGACTAAACTCGGCGTATAACCGAGTTCACGAGAGACGAAAGCGAGTAATGGTTATGGCTTCCAAGAACTTTGCGGTCGCCGATCAGGCATCCGAGAGCTTCCCGGACTACGCTCCGAAGCTCCACGATTCCTACATCGAGGGATACGAGCCGAACTCCCTGAGCGCCCCGCACTCCTCCCTGGAGCGCGCCTCCACCTGGATCGGCATGGGCCTCGTGCTCACCTCCCTGGCCGGCTTCGGCATCATGATCTGGATGGCGGCAACGCTCATCTGGGGTCAGGGTGTCGCCACCGCCGAGTGGAACACCACGCTGTTCATGATCATCGGTGCTGTCACCGCGGTCGTGCTGCTGGGCCTCGGCTTCGGCCTCATTCACCGCGGTCGTCGTTTCTACCGCGAGTATGTCGCCACCACCGGTCGCAAGAACTAGCCTGATCAGCTGACCTCTTTCGTCCGAGGAACCCGCCCCCGCTGCCCTGTGCAGCCGGGGGCGGGTTCTTTTTCGTAGGCTGGGGTGGTGCGTCGCAACCTCATCATGATCCTCGTCTCGTTGATCACCGTCATCACGGCGGTCAACATCCTCCTCTACGCCTTCGAACTGCTGTGACGATAATGGGTGGCATGGGTAGACACAGTCAGATCGAGCTTCTCGACGCCCACACCGTCCCCGGCCCCAGCCCGGAGGTCGAGGCGGAGCGCCGCCGTGTGCTGCGGAATCACAAGATCTTCGTCACCGGGCTGCTGGTGGTCGCCGCGGTCATCTTCCTGGCCTGCAGCTGGTGGCAGTCGCAGCCGGGCGGGGCCCCGGTGTGGGTGGGGTATGTCCGGGCGGCGGCGGAGGCCGGCATGGTCGGCGGGCTGGCGGACTGGTTCGCGGTGACGGCGTTGTTCCGGCATCCGATGCGGCTCCCGATCCCGCACACGGCGCTGATCCCGCGGAAGAAGGACCAGCTGGGCCAGGCCCTGTCGGAGTTCGTGGGGGAGAACTTCCTCAACGCGGAGCTCATCACCGAGAAGGTCCGGTCGGCGAACATCCCGGAGAAGCTGGGGGCCTGGCTGTCGCAGCAGGAGAACGCGGAGAAGGTCTCCCGGGAGGCCGGCCGTCTCACCGCCAACGCCCTGCGGGCCTTCGACCCGGCGGACGCGGAGGCGCTCATTCAGTCGCAGCTCATCGACCGGTTCACGGATCCGCAGTGGGGACCCCCGGCGGGCCGCATGCTGGCCGACCTCATCGAGGACGGCCGCACGGAGCCGGTGGTGCAGGAGGTCGTGACCTGGGCGCACCGGAAGGTCCTCGGGATGGAGGAGACCGTCGTCAGCCTCATCGACGACCGCATGCCGCAGTGGGCGCCGCGCTTCGCCAAGGATCTCGTCGGGGCGAAGGTGTACAAGGAGCTGGTCGGGTTCACGGCGGCCGTCGCCGACGACCCCGACCATGAGGCCCGCCACGCCATCCGGCGTTTCCTCCGGGACCTGGCGGAGGACCTGCAGCACGACCCGGCGATGATCGAGCGTGTCGAGGGGATCAAGCAGGACCTCCTCGGTTCCACCCCGGTGCGTGGTGCGGCGGCGGCGATCTGGGCGACGGCCTCGGCCTCGCTCATCGACGCCGCCACCGACGGCACCTCCCTCCTGCGGACGAAGATCACGGAGCTCTGCCTCACCTGGGGCACGAACATCCAGACCGATCCGCAGCTGCGGGAGAGCCTCGACCGGCGCATCACCGCGGCCGCCGCCTTCCTCGCCGACAACTACGCGGGCGAGGTCACGGCGATCATCTCGGAGACCGTCGAACGGTGGGACGCGGCCGAGGCGAGTGACAAGATCGAGCTCATGGTGGGCAAGGACCTGCAGTTCATCCGCCTCAACGGAACAATTGTTGGTGCGCTCGCGGGATTAGCTATTTACACTGTGAATCACCTGCTCTTCGGAGCGTGACCGAACACAGAAGGGATCTGTCCCATGACCACCCCGAACGACAACACCACCCCCGAGAACTCGCTGCTGGACAACCTGCGTGAGCCCTTCCAGGCCTGGGTGTCCGCGGGTGCCCGACTCGGCGACGTGGTCTCCGACTTCGCGGAGCGCTTCCGCGCCGACCGTGAGAGCACGGACACCCCGACCGACGTGCACAGCGTCTACTCCGGTGAGTCGGCCACCGCGGGCGAGGCGTCCGCGGCGGACCGCTTCCGCAGCGCCGCGCAGGAGGCCCGCGCGGGCCTCTCCGGGGCGAAGTCCCCCGAGGACTACAAGAACGTCTCCCTCGCCTTCGCGGGCCGCGCGGAGGAGATCATCCGTGATCTCGCCGGTTCCGCCCGCCGCGCCGCCGGTCAGACCCGGGAGTCCTCCTCCGCCTCGGAGGCGAAGGCGGCCTTCACCTCCGCGGTGTCCTCCGTGCGTGCCACCTTCGACGAGACCGTCGAGCAGGCGCGTGCCCGCCGGGCCGCGGCCGGCACCGCCGACGCGGAGGGCGAGCAGTCCTTCATCGATGATCTGCGTCGTCGTCTGGATGACCTGATCACCCGGGCCGGTTCGGTCGTCGACAGGGACGGCGGGGAGCAGCGTGCCACCCCGACGGCCCCCTCGACCACCGGCGAGGGTGAGGTGCCGCATATGATTGACGGCGAGGTCGTCAGCTCCGAGGACCTCCCGCCCACCACGACCAGGGAGAATTAGAACCACACCATGACTCTGCTTGCCGGTTACTTCCTCTTCGAACGGATCCTCTTCATCCTCATCGCGCTCAGCGGTGTGGCCGGGGCCGCCTTCGCGGCGACGACCCGCGATGACGCCTACCAGGCGGGTGACCGTCAGACGAAGTGGATCTGGGTGGCCATCCTCGTCGGTTCGGCCTTCGTCGTGGTCACCCGCGTGCCCTTCCTCTCGTGGGCGGGCATGGTGGCGATCGGCGTGTACTGGTTCGACGTGCGTCCGCACCTCAAGTCGATCGTCAGCGGCAACTACGGCTGGTAGCGACTGTGGTGACGGACATGGCGTGGCTCTCGGGCCACGCCTTTCTCATGCTTCTCGACGCCACCGTGTCCCCCTCCGACGTCCCCACCGGCGTGGCGGCGGCCCGTGAGGCAGGCCTGGCGGGCGTCGTGCTCTACCCCTCCCACCTCGGGGTGGCGGGGGACACCGGGGAGTTGACCGTGGCGGCGGTGGTGGGCTACCCGTCCGGTCGTCACCACACCCTGGTCAAGGCAGCGGAGGCGCGCCTGGCGGTGGCGCAGGGGGCCACGGAGGTGTGGTTGACCCCGGACCCGACGATCGACGACCCGAACACGCTGCTCGCCGAGTTCGTGGCCGTGCGGGAGGCGGTGCCGCCGCCGGTGACGCTCGCGGTGTACCTGGAGTCCGGGCGACAGGCGGTGGCCGAGGCGGCCGCGTTGGCGGGGGTGGACAGGCTGATCACGGGGGCGTCGTTAAGCGGGCTACCGCGGACGGCGCCGGCGGACACCCTGGAGGCCGTGATCACCGCCCTGGAGCAGGGCGCGGACCGCGTGGCGGTCAGCTCCGTGGCAGCTGTGTGTCCGCCACCCGGCTGAGCTCGACGTCCGTGCCGGTGAGGGTGAGGTTGGCGCCTCCCTCGACGACCTCGAAGTCCTCGATGCGGAAGTCGCCGGCCTGCTCCTGCACGCCCTGCTGCAGTCCCTGGGTGATCACGTCGGAGACCTGGCGGGGCAGGTTGAAGCCGAAGAGGGAGGCGCCGACGGCCTCGAAGGTGAGGGCGCCGTCGACGGGGGAGGGCACGAGGTTGAGCACGGCGATGCCGTTGTTGAAGGTGACGTCGAGCGTGCCCTCAGCCGGGTTGGAGCGCAGGTCGGTGACCTGGATGAATCCGTCCGCGTCGTTGTCGCGCATCGAGTGCTGGATCGTGGCCAGCATGTAGGAGTCGGGTACCTCGGCGGTGGTGACGAGGTGGGCGGCGACCGGGTTGCCGGGATCGGAGATGTCGAGGTCGGTGAGCGTGGCGACGGCCGCCGGCTGCCCGAGGACCGCCTGGTCGGTGACCTGCAGGGTCGAGGGGACCGAGATCTCGACGTGCGGGATCGTGCCCCGCACCACGGAGAGCACCAGGGGGTTCGCGCCGAAGGCGATGGTCGGGTCCTCCTCGAGGGTGACGCCGTCGCGGGCGGCCTGCTCCTGGAAGCCGGAGCGCAGCTCGTTGCCGATGTACCAGCGGAGGCCGAACTCCGCCACCAGCAGGATGACGAGGACGGCGACGAGGATGCCGACGATGAATTTCCAGATGGCCGAGGAGGCCGAACGCGCGGATGCCATGGCTCTCAGTGTTACGCGGTCCAGTCCTCCGGGGCAACCGCTGCCCAGGGGACCGTCAGGAGATTGTCACGGAGATTCCGGCGGACGGGGGTGACGGGCCAGCCCTCGTCGATGAGCATCTGCCGGGCGTGACGCCAGCGGACCCGCGGCCCGTACGGCTCCCAGCCCGCCGCGCGGTCCCACGCCTGGTCCGCCGCGCTGAGCAGCGCGTGGACCCGCTCCCCGGGGACGTTGCGGTGGATCAGGATCTTCGGCAGACGTTCCGCCAGGTCCGAGGGCTTCTCGACGTCCCCCGGGTCCCACGCGAACGTCAACGACACCGGGCCCTCCCTGTCGAGGAGCAGCCACACGGCGCGGCGGCCGATCTCGTCGCACGTCCCCTCGATGAACAGGCCCCCGGGGGCCAGGCGGCTGAGGACGGACTCCCAGGCCCGCTCCACCTGGTCGACGTCGTACTGACGCAGGACGTTGAAGGCCCGCACCAGGTGCGGGCGGTAGTCGGCGAGCTCGAAGCCGCCGAGTTCGAAGCGGACGCCGTCGCGGGGCGGGAGGACCCGCTCGGGGTCGATCTCCAGGCCGACGACCTCGATGTCGGGGCGGATGGTGCGCAGGCGGGAGGCCCACTCCACGGTGGTGGTGTGGGAGGCGCCGTAGCCGACGTCGACGGCGAGGGGGTGGGGGGCGTCGAGAAGCAGGCGTCGCACACGGGGGTGGGCGACGGTCCAGCGGTCGGAGCGGCGCAGCCGGTTGTGGCCGGTGGTGCCGCGGGTGACGACGCCGAAAGGCCGACCACGTCCCTCCTCCGCGCGCACGTTGTGGGCGCGCAGATTACGGGTGTGGTCGGCCATCGGTGGAGCAGTGGGAAACGGGAGGAACGCCTAGGCGTTCTCACCGATCCAGCGGTTGGTCAGCTCGCCCTCGTTGGTGAACAGGTCGCCCAGGGCCTCCGCGACCTTCGGCTCGATGGCCGGGCCCATGAACGGGATGTTCACGGAGACCTCGTTGTTGTAGGCCAGGGTGGTGGTCGCGTCGTCGCCGGAGACGTTGATGTCGCCCTTGAAGTCGACCGGGGTGCCCTTGACGTCGGCGGTGTAGGTGACGGCGGCGGCGTTGTCGGCCAGCGGGCCGACGGTGACGACGCGCTTGACCTTCAGCGCCTGGGAGATCATCGCACGGACGGCCTCCGGGAGGATGTCCAGCGGCAGCACCTCGAAGAGGGTGGCGACTGCGCCACCCTCGGTCTGCTCGAACTCTGCGACCTCGCCCGGCTCGGGGGAGAGGTTCTCGGCGATGAATGCCCAGTAGTCGCGGTTGGTCAGCGCGGCATGGACCTTCTCGACCGGCTGGTTGATGGTTACGGTGTTCTCACTGCGGGTTGCCATAGATAACAGACTACCGTTAAGCACGTGACCGACTCATCTCTGACCCCGGACATTCACGCGCGTCTCGCACAGACCGCGGACGTGACCCTCGACGAGGCCACGACCTTCGCCGACCTCACCACGCTCCACCTCGGCGGACGCCCCCGACTCGTCGTGCGGTGCGCCACCGCCACGGCCGTCTCCGAGGTGGTACGGCTTCTCGACGCCGCCTCCGTCCCCCTCCTCGTCGTCGCCGGCGGCTCCAACCTGGTCGTCGCCGACGGTGACCTCGACCTCGTCGTGGTGCTGCTGGAGAACGACCAGGTGACGATGGACGACACCGGCCGCGTCGTCGCCGGAGCCGGTGCGGAATGGGACGCCGTCGTCGCCGCCGCCGTGGACGCGGGTCTCGGCGGCATCGAGTGCCTGTCCGGCATCCCCGGTTCCGCCGGCGCGACCCCGGTGCAGAACGTCGGCGCCTACGGCGCGGAGATCGCCGACGTCCTCGTGCAGGTGCTGCTCCTCGACCGGACCACCGGTGAGGTCTCCTGGGTCCCCGCCGTCGACCTCGACCTCGCCTACCGCTACTCCAACCTCAAGTTCACCTCACGGGGCGTGGTGCTGGCCATCGAGCTGCAGCTCACGACGGACGGCCTCTCCGCCCCCCTGCGTTTCGGCGAGCTGGCCCGTCGACTGGGGGCGACCTCGGGTGAGGAACGCTGGCCGGTCGCCGACGTCCGCGCCGCCGTGCTCGAGCTGCGCCACGGCAAGGGCATGGTCGTCGTGGAGTCGGACCACGACACCTGGTCCGCCGGGTCCTTCTTCACCAACCCGGTGGTCGACCCCTCGGTGGCGGACGCGGTGCAGTTGCTTGTGCGCGAGTCCCGTGGCGACGAGGACGCCGACCGCATGCCCCGCTTCCCGGCCCCCGGCGGCGAGAAGCTCTCCGCCGCGTGGCTCATCGAGAGGGCCGGCTTCACCAGGGGACACCCCGGGGAGGGGGCTCCCGCCCGACTGTCCACCAAGCACACCCTGGCGCTGACGAACCGGGGCTCCGCCACCACCGCCGACCTGGTCGCCTTGGCCCGCGAGGTCCGCGACGGGGTCCGCGAGGTCTTCGGCGTGACACTGGTGCCCGAGCCGGTGTGGATCGGCGTGTCCATCGACTGACGCTGTCAAGCGGGGTTCGTTGTCGGTCGCGGTTTCTGTGGATAAGGAGGGTTTATCCACAGGCCTTGCGGTCGGCGTGTCGACGTCTGCGTGGCGGGCGTTTAGCGTGCGGGGCATGAACCTGATGACGGCGTTTGAGGCCCTACGTGCCATGCCGGTACTCGAGGCACTGA
>LSQX01316820.1_pt2 | contig 84653 bp, 87 predicted proteins | sample 654561 | NCBI WGS metagenome assembly LSQX01 (sample SAMN04489861, study PRJNA283612) | anaerobic digester metagenome | isolation source: 4 biogas reactors fed with cattle manure at either 37C or 55C with and... | place: Denmark: Kongens Lyngby | collected 2014 | reverse complement strand
GAAGGATCCACTTCTACTAGAATATGGGCAGGGGTGAACAGAAATACTCCCTCGGCAATCCGCCGCACCGTTCCATCCAGGGCAAAGGTAGTGCCGCTCATGAAATCGACAATTCGCTTAGCCAGCTCTCGATCGATCTCATCTAGACATGCAATGACAGCCCGTCCGCCTTTCAGGTAATTAGCTATATCCTCAACTTCCTCATAGCTGGTAGGCGCAGTCACCATCACCCGGGTCTGGGTCTGCCTGCCGATACTGACCAACTGCCCTCGTTTCCGTGGGGCAGGAGCCTCTTCTGCCTGAGGTTGTTCCACTGTCTCCTGGGATTCGACGTCTACATCGGCCTCCTCTTCAAACCCCATAAAGGACAGCATCTTGTCCATGAATTTAGCCGCCATATTCTCTCCCTCCTCTCACCGGTCAGATGATAAACCTCTACCTATTTCCAAAAATAGCGCTCCCGATCCGCAGGAGATTAGCACCTTCCTCTACCGCGATTTCGAAATCGTTAGTCATTCCCATTGACAGGTACTTCATCTCAAAATTGGGAAATCCTTTCTCCTGAAGCTTTTCCCCCAGCAAACGCAAGTTGCGAAAGACTGGGCGGGTATTTTCCGGATCATCCTCAAAGGGCGCCATGGTCATCAACCCTTGAAACGCCACCCGCTGACATGGTATTGCCTCTTCCAGCACCTTAGGCACCTCGGCTGGCGCAAACCCGAACTTCGTATCCTCTCCACTGATATTCACCTGCAGCAGCACCGGCACCTTCTCTAAGCCCATGGCTTCCGCCCGGCGGTTGATCTCATCAATTAGGCGAACCCTGTCCACAGAGTGAATTAAATCTGCTATCTGAAGGCACTGTCTTACTTTGTTGGTCTGCAAGTGTCCTATGAAATGCCACTCCACTTGGTCACGCCACTGGTCAGCAGCTTCGTACTTGGGCAGGGCTTCCTGAATCCTGTTCTCGCCGACGGCGGCGATACCGCTGCCCACAAGGGGAGCGATGCGCTCCACCGGGACGCCTTTAGTCACCGCCACTACTTGAATCGACTCCAACGAGCGGCCGCTGCGCAGGGCTGCTTGTCCAATCCGATCCTGGACCGCTCTCCAGTTGGCTGATGCATCGGCCATTATTGCGACAACTCCTTTATAACCTGCTCTCAGATGGATTCTAGCTCAAATTCCCAGGTTCCTGCCCTAAAGCTGATTTCTCTTGGAAAACACTGCCGTCATTAAGAGCCGGGGCCTCGTTACTATCTCCTCTCCACTTTCCAGCCCCTCAACCACAACATTGCCCCCCACCCGATGGAGGACAACCACCGGCCGAAATTCAGGCCCGGCCCGGCCAACCACAAGTACCCCCGCCTCCCCCCGGCGGGTGACTACCGCCGCTGCTGGCACCCGGGCACCCTCGGGCCCTTCCATCCTAACCGTCACCGATAGGGCATCCTGCTGCAGCCATTCCCGGGGAAACTCAACTAAGCGCAACTGATGGTCTCCCATTCCCCCTGCCCTGAGTTCAGCCGGGTACCATGGCGCTCTGCCTGAGCCGCTGCCTTCCCTGGCAGTCTCCCTTACCCAGAACTTGATAAAGCTGTCCCACCTCAGGCCTTGAGCAGTCAGTCGCTCTATACCAAGATGAAGACAGTTGGGGCGGATGATCCGGAGAATCCCATCTCCTGCCGCCAGCTGCTCTCCATCGCTGGCCTGCCGGCGCCGCCCTCCTAGATTCCATCCAACTTCTGCCGGGTTAGCTTCTATACCGAACGCCGCGATACCGCCATATGGCGAGTAGATCACCTGAGCTTCGCCAGCTGCTGAGCTTATCTCCGCAAGGATTGATCCCGGAGCCACCCACTGCCCTTCCTGGACTAATAAGGTCACCTTGCCCGCTGCCGGCGCAGTGATCAGTTCCTCTTCAGCAATAACCCGTACCTTACCCTGCCACTCCTGCTCCAGCCGGGTCTTGGGCGCAACTTCCATGGAGAACCAGCGGCAGACTACCAGCGGCACCATCCACCGCCATAGGCCGCAGATTAAGGAAAAGCTCAAGAGCCACAGACAGATTCTCCCCACCACTCCCTTTGCCATGGCTTCAGCCTCCGTCCTCTGCCTTTTCCTATAATCTAGCCTGAGCTGCCGCCAAAATCCTCTCAAGTGCCCAATAGGGCAGTGCCGATGATGACTACCAGCACTGCCCTGCTCTATACTGCCTGCAGCTATCGCTCCCGCTGCTCCCGGCTCACTTCGGATAGGTAAACCACTGCACTCTCCAGCCTGCGTCTTCTAATCTTTGTCACCTTGATTGTCAACCCATATGCCTCCAGCTCCGGCGTGCTGTCGTCGCTGGGAACAGCCCCTAGCAGGCCAAAGACAAGGCCGCCGAAGGTGTCATACTCCCCGTGGGGAAGCTCCACACCCAAATGCTCTGCTACTTCGTCCAGCTGGGCAATCCCCCGGATCCGCCAGGTTTGTGAATCGATCCGCTCTATCGGAGGCAGCTCCCTGGGAGCTGAATGGTCATCATCAAGATCTCCCACCAGCTGCTCCAAGAGGTCATTCATGGTGATAATGCCGCTCATGCCCCCATAGTCATCGACTACTACTGCAAAGTGATTCCTCGATTTCTGCATGTTGCGGAACAAAACATCAGCTCGGACAGACTCTGGAACGAAAAACGCCGGCCGCACTGCACTTTTCATGACATTTTCCCGGCTTCTGTCCTTCAGTCTCAGGTAGTCCTTGGCCTTCAGGACACCGATGATATGGTCTGGGCTCTCATCGCAAATGGGGTACGTAGAATGCCCGCTTTCCGTGATGGTCTGCTCCCACTGTTCATCGGTTTCATCAAGCCACAGGATGGAGACTTCAACTCGATGAGTCATAATCTCCTCAGCAGAGATATCGTTGAACTCAAACACATTGTGGATCATGCTCTGCTCAGTTGGCGGCAGGGTCCCTTTTTCCTTGGCCGCATCCAAGATCATGCGGATCTCTTCTTCGGCACTTTCGTCTCGATGGCCCTTGGGATCAACACCCAACAGCCGCAGGAAGCCGTTGGTAGAAACAGTGAACAGCCAGACTGCCGGTGTGAATATCCTTGCCACCCAGTATATGAGCCGGGCCATCCGCAGGGCGATCTGTTCATCTTTCGCCATGGCCAGCCGCTTGGGAATCAGTTCACCCAAAAGCACGGTAAAGTATGTCAAAATGATAGTAATACCGCCAACCGACAGGATATTGACGAGGAGCGGGGGTGCATTAAAACCCATCCTGACAAACCAATCCACCAAGCGATCGGAGAAATTTGCGGTAGCCACTGCACTGCTCAGCAGGTTGATCAAAGTGATCCCGATCTGAATCGTCGCCAAAAAAGCCGCTGGCTGTTCGATCAGCTCAGTAAGGAGCACAGCCCGCTTGTCTCCTGTTGAGGACAGCTGCACCAGCCGGTTCTTGTTCATGGTTAGGACAGCAATTTCAGCGCTGGCGAACAGGGCATTTACGAAGATGAACAGGAACTGAAGCAAGAACAACCACAACAAAGGACTGCCGGTCAAAATAACAACCTCCTGAAACATAGTTGATATCTCTGACTCTAGTGATAACCGCGACAATCCATCGACATCAGCGCAATAAAAAAACACACATTAGGAAGGGCAATACGCAATTGCCCTCGATAATGTGTGCATCATATCCGCATGTCATGGGCTTATTCCAGGCTATTCTCGGTTTAAGACGGTGCCGCGCAGACGGCTCGGGATCAGGATTATCACTCATCCTATTACTCCAACCTTTCAAGCCCATGATATACCATGTTTTGGCTGATTGTCAATGAGTCAGGGCCCTCTAACACTGTCCCCTTGCTGCCTGGACTTAAGAAACCCCTGCCTTGCGCCATCTCAGCTGCATTATGCCCCCAGGTAAGCCTCCCGTACCTGCTTGTTGGCAGCCACTTCCCGGGCCGGGCCTGAAAACACGATCCTGCCGGTCTCCAATACATAGGCCGTATCGGCTACCGACAACGCCATATGGGCATTCTGCTCCACCAAGAGTATGGTCATGCCGGCGGCATTGATCTGCCGCACAATCTCGAAAATCTCCCTCACCAAGAGCGGAGCCAGGCCCATGGAGGGTTCATCTAACAGCAGCAGCCTGGGATGGGACATGAGCCCCCTGCCGATGGCCAGCATCTGCTGTTCCCCGCCGCTGAGGGTGCCGGCCAGCTGCTGCCGCCGCTCTGCCAAGCGGGGAAACAGCTCATACACCCATTCCAGGTCCCTTCTGATGCCCTCTTGATCCCGGCGGTGATAGGCACCTAGTGCCAAATTCTCTACCACCGACATATCAGCAAAGACCCGGCGCCCCTCGGGAACATGGCACAGGCCCTCCCGTGCGATAATATGGGCCGGCGTAGACGAGACATCCTGCTCCAGATAGCTGATACTGCCGGTTCTGGCCCGCACCAGGCCTGAAATGGTTTTCAACGTAGTAGTCTTGCCGGCGCCGTTGGCTCCAATTAGGGTCACAATCTCCCGCTGTTGTACCTGGAAGGAGATCCCCTTTAGAGCGTGAATGCCGCCATAATATACGTTTAAGTTATCTACTGTCAGCATCCTAAAGTGCCTCCTCCCCCAGATACGCCTCAATCACTTGAGGATCGTTCTGCACCTCTGCCGGTGTGCCTTCGGCAATGGTGATTCCATAGTCAAGAACCAAAAGCCGCTCACAAAGCTTCATCACTAACCGCATGTCATGTTCGATCAGGAAGACTGTTAGGTTAAACTGGTCTTTTACCCACCTGATGAGTTTGGTCAACTCCTCTGTCTCATGGGGGTTCATACCAGCTGCCGGCTCATCCAAGAGGAGGATCTGGGGATTGGTGGCAAGGGCCCTGGCGATCTCCAGCTGTCTCTGCTCACCATAGGGCAGACTGCTAGCAATCTCATTGCGATGCTCATACAGCCCGAAAATCTCCAGCAGCTCCACTGTCCTTTCTAGAATCTTCTTTTCCTCTTCGGCGAACCGCGGGAGGCGAAACACAGCCGCTGCCACGTTGTACCTGCTCTGGTGATGGAAGGCGATCCGGATATTATCATATACAGTCAGCTGCTTGAACAACCGGATGTTCTGAAAGGTACGGGCCATACCCAGTCTGGTGATCTGATAGGGATGAAGGCCATCGACCCGCTTGCCGGATAAGAGGATCTCGCCGCTGGTGGGGGCATACATTCCGGTGATGCAGTTGAAGACAGTTGTCTTGCCTGCCCCGTTAGGGCCAATCAAGCCCACGATATCTCCCTGGTTGAGGGTCAGGTTGAACTTGTTGACCGCGGTCAACCCTCCAAACTGCATAGTCAGATCCCGAACTTCTAAAAGACTCACTTGCCCTCACCCCCATGGCTTCTCAACACTCCAGCGGCACGCTGCTCTGCCTTTCCCCAGCGAACTCGCTGGATACCGAGGAAGTCCCCAAGTTCCCTGGTGCCAAATAGCCCCTGGGGCCGGACCAGCATTAGGCCAATGAGCAGCAGCGCGTAGACAATCATCCTATACTCCGCCATTCCCCGCAGCGCCTCCGGCAAAATGGTTAGCACAACTGCGGCAATAATCGAGCCAGTGATGCTTCCCAGCCCACCCAATACCACCATAACCAGGATCTCAATGGACCGCTGGAAGGTAAAAGAGCGGGGATCAATAAACATCTGGTGATGGGCAAAGAGCCCGCCGGCAACACCGGCAAATGCTGCACCGATGCTAAAAGCCAATACTTTGTACATGGTCGTGTCAACACCCATAGCCTCGGCGGCGATCTCATCCTCCCGTACTGCCACAAAGGCTCTGCCATGGGAAGAGCGGACAATATTCGCGAGCACAAGAATTGTGAGGACGGCCACTATCTCCGCTGAAAAAAACGTCGTCTTGGGGAAGATCCCCCCCAATCCCCGGGGGCCGCCGGTAATATCCAAGTTCAAGAGGACTACCCGCACGATCTCTCCAAAACCTAGTGTAGCAATGGCCAGATAGTCTCCCCGCAGCCGTAGTGTCGGCAGGCCGATGACAAACCCCAGCACAGCAGAGACAAGGGCAGCAATCAGCAGCACTATAGGAAAAGGCCAATTCAAATGGATGGTAAGAAGGCCGCTGACATAGGCCCCCACTGCCATAAAGCCGGCATGGCCAAGGGAAAACTGGCCTGTGAAGCCGTTGATCAGGTTCAGGCTCACAGCAAGAATGATGTTGATCCAGGCAAGCACCAGTACACCGGTAAAGTAGAAATCTATGGTGCCCCTATACACTCCTACGTTAACTGCCAGCAATATCAATCCCATCAAGCCTGCTGCGAGCCACGCGATTCTCTTCCGCAGCGAAGGCGGAAGGGATGGCAAGATCCTCTCCTTGTTCATCGTCATTACACCTTCTCTCGCACGTGTCGACCCAAGAGGCCGGCAGGCCTCACCAGCAGAATTACAATGAGGATGGCAAAGGCCACAGCATCCTTCCAAGTGGACTCAGTCAAAGCGACCACCGCCACCTCGGCAACCCCCATTACCAGGCCGCCGAGCATCGCTCCGGGAATCACCCCGATGCCTCCCAGCACCGCTGCTACAAATGCCTTTAGCCCCGGCATAGTGCCCATGGTTGGGTCGATGCGGTTATAGTAAATGCCTACTAACACTCCAGCCGCTGCCGCCAATGCCGAACCGATGGCAAAAGTAATAGAAATCACCCGATCGACGTCAATGCCCATCAGCCGGGCAGTGTCTGCATCCAGGGACACGGCCCGCATGGCTCTGCCGGTCTGGGTGTAATTGACAATATAGTGCAGAACAATCATCAGCACCACGGCGACACCTAAGATAGCCATCTGCCGGTTATCTACATATACGCCGGCAATTTCATAGGTTTGCAGAGGAAAGACATCGGGATACGACCGGGGGTCCGGCGTCCACGCCAACAGTGCCGTATTTTGAATCAAGAAGGAAACCCCGATGGCAGTAATTAGAGCGGCGATCCTGGTGGAATTCCGCAGGGGCCTATAGGCCAGCCGCTCAATCACCATGCCCAGCACCGCCGATACTGCCATAGCCGCCAGCAGAGCCGGCAGGAACGACAGGCGAAAGGCTCTAATGGCAAAATAACCGACAAAGGCGCCGATCATGTAGATATCTCCATGGGCAAAGTTAATCAGCCTGATGATGCCGTAGACCATTGTATAACCCAGTGCAATCAGCCCATAAATACTGCCCAAGGAAATGCCGTTGACCAGCTGCTGAACGACTTCCTGCATTACCTCCATAGCTACTCACCTTCCCCAAAAAGGCAAATGCTCCCAAAAACACGATAATGCAACAGGCCCACGGCCTGCTGCCCCGCCAAAATGCCGATATCTGGGAGCCCATGTCAAAGGTCATGGGCGACTTGGCCAGCCGCCCATGACCAACCCTAACTCCACAGCAACTACACGACTCCCATGATCATGGGTTACGGGATGAGGTTACGGCTCGACCCGCTCCACAAACTCGTACCCGCCCTCAACAACCTTGAGAATCACTGCACTCTTGACGGGATTGCGGTTCTCATCCAAGGTGAGTACGCCGGTGACCACATGCAGATCCTTGGTCTTGGCCATTTCATCCCGGATAGCCGCCCGAGCTGCGGCAATATTGCCAGATAGAGCAGCATCCCCTGCCCGTTCGATGGCACTAAACAGTATCATGGCTGCATCATTGCCCAAGGCTGCGAACCCGTCCGGATCCTTATCGTACTTGGCCCTATAGCTTTCCAAGAACCGCTGGGAAACCTCATCACCAGCATCAGGATGGTAGTGGTTAGTAAAGTAGCTGCCATACACTGCATCGCCGCCGATTTCAAACAGTTTGGGGGAATCAAACCCGTCGGGGCCGAGGATGGGCTGATCCATTCCTAGCTGCCTCATCTGCTTGGCAATCAGGCCTGCTTCTGTATAGTAGCCCGGCATGTAAATTGCTTCCGGCTTCTGGGCCCTGATCTTGGTCAGCTGTGCCCTGAAGTCCTGATCGCCCTCACTATAGGACTCCTTAGCTACAATTTTGCCGCCTAGGCCTTCGAAGGTCTCAATGAAGACTTCCTCCAAGCCAACACTGTAGTCATTGGTCCGGGCAGTGAGCACTGCAACTTCCTTCACACCCAGGGAGTTGTAGGCGAAATTAGCCATGATCCGGCCCTGTACCGGGTCAATGAGGCATGCCCGGAAAACGTAATCGCCAGCCTGGGTGACCTTTTCCGCAGTGGAAGTAGCGGTGATCATAGGTACTTTCATCATCTGGGCAAGCTGGCCGCCGACGATGCTGTTGGCTGTCACTACCGCCCCAATGATGGCATGGACTTGGTCTCTTGAGATCAGCTTCCGAAAAGCGTTGTTGGTCTCAGTGGCATCGGCCTTGTTGTCTTCTATGATCAGCTGAACTTCCCGGCCGAGGATACCGCCCTTGGCGTTAACCTCCTCGGCAGCCAAGACCACAGCGTCAATTACCGATAGACCGTAGGTTGCCACTGGACCGGTAGTGGGGCCCACTACTCCGATCTTAATTGGTGCCGCCGCGCCTGCACTTAGTGCTGAAGCCATCACCAGCGCCGCTGCTACGATGATTGACAATACCCGTGCTTTCGACATACAAACCCCTCACTTTCTTCCCCAGGGGCCCGCCCGATTGTACAGTTGAACCCTGGGCCGCAGATATTTACTGCCGATTATAGCCCAGCAACCGTCGGGTGTCAAGCACAAAATGGCGATTTCCTCACTTTTGATGTAAAATATGTGTCAAAATCAACACAAGGAGGCCAACCGCCCACGTATAGTAAGAAAAAACCCGCAGCGAATATCGCTTGACCAGGCTGAGGAGTCCCTGAATCGCGGCAAACCCAGACAGGGCGGCAGCGGCAGTACCGATGAGTATGGGGCCCCAAGCCCCCTGGCTCCAAGCATCGAGAAGGTCCCCGGCCTGGAGGACAACAGCTCCAGCAATTACCGGCACCGAAAGGAGAAAAGAGAATCTGGCCGCGTCTTCCCTGGTAAGCTCCCGGGACAGGCCGGCACTGATGGTGGTACCGGAGCGGGAAATGCCGGGAACTAGGGCCAAGACTTGCCAAACACCGATGTAGAATGCGTCTCGAGGCCGCATCCTGTCAACTGTCCTGCCGCCTTCTATGCGGCCTTCCGCCCACCATAGGAGCCCGCCGGTAACTAGAAGGGCAGCACCTACAACAGTGACGGAAGAGAACAGCTGCTCAATAAAGTCCTGTGCCAGAAGCCCCGCCAGGCCAGCGGGCAGGGTACCGATCATCAGCAAGAAGATCAACCGCCGGCCGGCCTTCGTCCGCTCTGCATTAGGCCCTTCTCCCACCGGCTGCAGCCCTGCAAAGAGCAGACCAATCTCCTGCCTCAGAGCTGCAGCTACAGCGATCAGAGTACCAAGATGGACCATGACATCGAAGGTCAGATTAGGTTCCCTTAAGCCGAACAGCTGGCCGAACAGCACCAGGTGCCCCGAGGAGCTTACTGGGAGAAACTCCGTTAGTCCTTGGACGATCCCTAATACGACGGCTTCCCAGACACTCATTATCTGCGGCGGCGCGAATGGCCGCCTTCCCCCCTCTTTCTATGCATTTCTTTCTATGCATCTCCTTCTCCAGCTCACTTTGGGACCAGCCGCCTCACCAGTTGGGCTAGATGCTTGACCAGCGGCAGGGCGATTAGGGCAGTAGTAATGTTAAACAGTGCATGCCCATTGGCAACTTGGCGGGCCACATCCTGAGAGGTGCACTGGAGCAGCTGCAAGAAATAGTTCATCAGCGGCAGTACCGCCATCACGCCCAGGCAATTGAAAAGCAGGTCGCCGACGGCTGTCCGGCGGGCCTCGGGGAGAGTTCCAATACTGGCGACCAGTGAAGTCAGCACTGTCCCTATGTTGCTGCCTAAGACTATCGCCATCCCGCCGGAGACTCCCAGCAGCCCCTCCCCCGCCAGAGCCATGGTCAGGCCAATGGTGGCACTGCTGCTTTGAAAGATAGTTGTAAGTATTATCCCTGCCAGTATACCAGAATAGATGCTGTTTTCCCACTCCAAGATGAGGTTTGCCAGATAGGGGAGATCTGCCAAAGGCCTCAGGGCCAAGGAAACCAGTTCTATCCCCCAAAGAAGCCCACCTGCCCCTGCAGCAATGCAGCCGGCAGCACTCCACCGTGTATTCCGGCCTAGAAAAAAAACTAGAGCACCTAAGAGAATCGCCCAAGGTGCTCCATTGACCCACCGCAGGGAAATAAGCTGGGCTGTCAGAGTGGTACCGATATTGGCACCGAGGATAATCCCCAAGGCTTGTTCCAGGCTGATCAGGTTGGCATCGGCCAGCCCCACGGCAGCTGCCACCGTGGCACTGCTGCTTTGGGTAAGTGCCGTGGCTGCTGCCCCTGTTATTAGGCCCATCGCCGGCTTGGCTGTAAATCGCTGGAGTATCCACCGCAGCCGCTGTCCAGCCGCATTCCGCAAGCCTTGGGTCATTGTCCGCAGGCCTGCGAGGAAGATCAGAATCCCCAATAATGTCCCTGCAGCTAAGGCAATCATGTCACCGCCCCCCGGCGGATCCTATGCAGGGACCTTGCCATGCAGAACGCAGCCGCCGGGGTACAATGGAAAAAGACGGCGTTGTCACCCGCCGTCCTCAAAGCCCGCTATGCGGTTAACTTACTATTGCGGCATCAGATCAACGACACTGCCTGGCTGCAGCTCCGGCCGGAGAAAGTCTTTGGGGTCTGTGCTGAGGAGCTTGACGATTTTCCCCCGGCCAAACTCCAGGGGTTCGACCAGTACCGGGGTTCCGCGCCAACTCAGCTGCAGAAGGCCTTTGGGCTTTTCCTCAATACCTTCCCAGATCACTTCCGGCGGCATGATTGTCCACATCACTGCCCCACACCTCCTCCCGGACTGGGGCCTCCCGGCTGTGGAGAGGGAGCCTGTACTTGCGGCGGGATCAAGGGCCAGACTGTAGGAGCTGGCCGCTCATTTGTGCGGCCCTCACCGGTTCTGGCATCCATCATTTCTTCCAGTTTAGCCAGTGCCCGAGCCAGCCCGCCTACCTCATTGATGAGGCCAACCCTCACTGCTTCACGGCCGATAAGAACTGTACCGATATCCCGCATCAGATCCCCTGTCCGGAACATTAGCTCCCTAAGCCGGCCCTCGGTGATGGAACTGTTCTCTACAATGAACCGGACTACCCGATCCTGCATCTTGTCTAAATACTCATAGGTTTGGGGGACTCCTACAACCAGCCCCGTCAGCCTGATGGGGTGAATGGTGATGGTGGCAGACTCGGCGATGAAGCTATAATCAGCCGCGACGGCAATGGGAGCTCCAATGGAATGCCCGCCTCCCAGTACCAAAGATACACTGGGCTTAGACAAGCCCTTGATCATCTCAGCTATAGCTAAACCGGCCTCGATGTCGCCGCCCACGGTATTGAGTATGATCAACACTCCGTCAATCTCCGGGCTCTGCTCCACTGCCACCAGCTGAGGTATAATATGTTCGTACTTGGTAGTCTTATTGCGGGGCGGCAGCAAAATGTGGCCTTCTACCTGCCCAACGATGGAGACACAGTGAATCCGGGACACCTCCGGCGGCGGCACCGCCAGCTGCCCCACCTCCCTAATGTTCTCCAGAGCAGCCTTCTGCCCCTCAACAGCTGCTTTGTCCGGCAGCTCGTCACCAGGCTCTGCTCCCGGCAGCCACGGTTCTTCGTTTCCCACCTGGGGCCCCAGATCACCATATCCAACAGCACCCGTCCCGGGCCGGTCCATATCCCTATCTGTTCCCAGCGGCTTGTCCACCCAGTTCATCCTTCCCGTGATCTTAACTCCACTTCCTCTGTGGAGGTCCCGCCACAGAACTCCTCACTAGTATAACTACCGCTGGATCTTTTTATGAACGGCCGTCACACTTCCATAATGATGGGCATGATCATAGGCCGGCGTTTTGTCCTCCTATACAGCATCTGGGTCAACCCATCTTTGACGTTGCCCTTGATCAAGTTCCACTCGGTGATCCCTTCAGCTTCACATTCCCGCAGAATGCGCTTGACTTCTTCCCTTGCTTCATCGATCAGCTTTTCCGATTCCCGCATGTAGACAAAGCCCCGGGAGATAATATCCGGCCCTGCCACTACAGTTCCCGACTGCTTGTCTATCGTTGTAACAACGATGAGTATGCCATCCTGGGCCAGCTGTTTTCTATCCCGCAACACTATATTGCCGACATCGCCTACACCCAATCCATCCACCAGTACCTGACCAGCAGTCACCTTGCCTGCCTTCGCGATTCCCTGTGAGCGGATCTCGACGACATCACCGGGATCACACAGCAGGATGTTCTCTGATGGGATGCCCAACGTCTCGGCGAGCTCGGCATGCCGGACCAGCATCCTGTACTCTCCGTGGATAGGCATGAAGTACCGGGGCCGGCACAAGTTGAGCAGGAGCTTCAGCTCTTCCTGGCTGGCATGGCCAGAGACATGGATTCCCGAGACAGCTTGGTAAATTACCTTGGCTCCCTGCCGAAATAAGTGGTTGATGGTCTTGCCCACCAGCTTCTCATTGCCGGGGATGGGCATGGCGGAAATGATCACTGTATCGCCGGGCATGATATCCACCCGGCGGTGTTCTGCCATAGCCATGCGCGTCAGGGCAGCCATGGGCTCTCCTTGACTCCCGGTGGTGATAATGACTACCCTGTTGGCCGGATACTTGTCCAATTCATCAAGATCAACCATGGTCTTGGGCGGAAGCTTCAAGTAGCCCAATTCGCTGGCGATCCCTACATTATTGATCATGCTGCGGCCAACGATGCCCACCTTCCGTCCGTGGTTTGCCGCAGCGTCAATGATCTGCTGAATCCGGTGGATATTGCTGGAAAAGGTGGCTACCAAGATCCTGCCCGGTGCCTCAGCAAAAACATCATCAAAGGCCTGGCCCACAACCCGTTCCGATAACGTATACCCAGGCCGCTCAGCATTGGTACTATCGGACATCAGCAGCAGGACACCGGATCGGCCTAGCTCCGCAAACCGGTGGAGATCCATTACCCTGCCGCCAATAGGCGTCTGGTCCAGCTTAAAATCGCTGCAGTAAACCACTACACCTTGGGGGGTGTGGACTGCCATAGCAACCACATCGGCGATGCTGTGGTTGACATGGATAAACTCAACCTCCAAGGCACCGACTTTGACTCTTCCGCCGGCCTTGACTTCCCGCAGATCCGCGGTGGAAGCCAGGCCGTGTTCCTCCAATTTCCCCTTTAAAAGCCCCAATGTAAGCCTCGTACCGTAGATGGGGGCATCCAGCACCCGCAGTACATATGGTACAGCACCTATATGGTCCTCATGGCCGTGGCTGAGAAAAATCCCCTTCACCCGGTCCTTATTCTCCGCCAGATAGGTGATATCCGGGATCACCAGGTCGATGCCCAGCATCTCCTCCTCTGGAAACATCACCCCGGCATCAATTACAATAATGTCATCCTCATACTCCAAAACCCACATATTCTTCCCTATCTCCCCGACACCGCCCAAGGGAATCAGGGAGACTGGTTCATTCTTATTTCCCAAACAATAACCACTCCTTCGCCATTATGACTTATCTCTAGATTATGTGCATCTCTTCCAGCACCTTGCGAATCACTTCAGTCTCTGCTTCACCGGCAGCCACCAGGGGCAGCCGCACACCTCCTACCGGGCAGCCCACCATATTCAAGGCAAGCTTTACCGGAACAGGATTAGTTGTAACAAATAGTGCCTTAAACAGGGGCATAAGCTGCCCATTGAGCTTAGCTGCTGTAGCAACATCACCCTGCAGATAAGCTTCAATCATCTCCTGCATCTGGCGGCCTACCAGATGAGAAGCAACACTGACTACACCGCAGCCCCCTACAGATAGGATGGGCAGTGTCAAGCTGTCATCCCCGCTGTAAATGGCAAACTCCTTGGGCAAAACCCGCCGCAGCATCGCGGCCTGCTCTAGATTGCCGCTGGCTTCCTTGATGGCCACTATGTTGGAGATCTCCGCCAGGCGGGCCATGGTGTCCGGCAGGATATTGACCCCTGTTCGGCCCGGAATATTGTAGATCATGATGGGCAGCGAAGTTGACTCAGCGACAGTGCGAAAATGCTGATACAGCCCTTCCTGGCTGGGTTTGTTGTAATAAGGAGCCACCAGCATGATTCCATCCACGCCCAGCCGCTGCACTGCCTGAGTCAACTCCACTGTTGCAGCTGTGCAATAGGAGCCGGTACCCGCCAGTACGATTGCTTCACCGCCGACGGCATCCACAACTACCTGAATCAACTTGAGTTTTTCCTCTGTCGTAAGGGTAGGTGCTTCACCGGTAGTCCCGCAGACAACTAATCCGTCTGAGCCTCCTTCGCACAGCTTCTTGGCCAGTTCTGCCGCCTTCTCATAGTCAACTTCCAGCTCGCTGTCAAAAGGAGTCACCATTGCTGTAAGCAATCGTCCAAACTGCGCCATTGCTATCTCACACTCCCTCAAGTTTCTGACCTGCCCAATTGAAACTCACTGTGCAGTGCGTGTACTGCGGCCTCCACATCCTTTTCCCGCACTAAGCAAGAGATGTTGGCATGGGAGTCGGTGGTCTGATAGATATTCACCCCAGCCCTCTGAAGGGCAGATACAACCCTGGCCATCACGCCCGGCACTCCCCGCATACCCGCCCCCACAGCTGAAACTTTGGCCATCCCAGACTCGATCTGGACCTTGACGGGAAACTCCCGCAGCACTTCCTCTGCCTGCTTGGACCAGCGGTGTTCTATGATAAAGGAAATCCGGCGGGGGGATACATAAATCATATCTAGACTAATGCCCGCTTCAGCCAAACATCTAAAAATGGCCAGCCCCAGCTCCGACCGGTTAAAGTCGGCTGTCGTTTCCAGCTGGACCTGGACTACACCGCCCACATGGGCTATACCTGTCACCACCCGGTCGCCTCTGATCTCCACCTGACCGGCCGCACCTTTGACCAATGTACCCGGACTGGCAGATCCTGTTGCCCGTATCCGCAAAGGAATATGGCCTTCCATCGCAATCTCCACTGCCCGGGGATGGATCACCTTAGCCCCTAAATGCGCCATTTCCGCAATTTCTCGGTAAGTGACAGTCTCTAACCTCCTGGCATTTGGCTCCACCCTGGGGTCAGCTGTCATCACACCATCTACATCTGTGTAAATCTCCACCATCTCCGCCTGGAGAGCTACCCCAAGGGCCACCGCACTGGTATCGCCGCTGCCCCTGCCAAGGGTAGTGATCTCACCATCTCTGGTTCTTCCTTGAAATCCCGCCACAACCGGGACTACTCCCTGGCTCAAGAGCTGGAGGATCCTATCAGGCTTTACCTCGATGATCCTCGCAGAGCCGTGGACAGCATCGGTCAGAATCCCAGCCTGGCCCCCGGTAAGGACTGCTGCTTCCTGCCCTGCACCGGCGAGTTCATAGACCAGCACCGCTGCCGCAATGACCTCGCCGCAGGACATCAAAAGGTCCAGGTCCCGAGGATGCATACCCTTGCCGTAACCAACAAGCTGCAGCAGGGTATCGGTGGCATAGGGCTCTCCCCTGCGCCCCATGGCAGAAACGACAACCACGTTCTGATACCCGGCTGCCTTTGCTTCCTGAATGTGGCCAATGACTTGTTCTCGGCGGGCAGGTGTGGCCATAGATGAACCGCCAAACTTCTGCACCAGGATACCCATATCCCGGCCCCCTTTTCCGATACTGAACTCGCCACGCTCTTTGGTTTTCCAAGAGTATAGTACTACTCAGTCTCGGAAATTGTCACACCAGGTCCCGCTTAACCAGCTCTTCAGCTATCTGCACAGTGTTCAGTGCAGCCCCTTTGCGAATCTGGTCGCCAACAACCCAAAGGTTGAGGCCAGATGATACTGTAGAATCTTCCCGGATCCTGCCCACCCAAACCAAGTCATCACCGGTGGTCAGGACCGGCATGGGATACTCCTGCTCCGCGGGATCATCGTAGACTTTGACGCCTGGGGCTTTCTCTAGGATCGACCGGGCCTCGTCGGCTGTAAGAGGCTTGTGGAACTCTATATTAATGGACTCTGAATGACTCCTGAACACCGGCACCCTGACTGTTGTAGCTGTGACCTTGATGCCGTCATCATGCAGGATCCTTTGGGTCTCCCACACCATCTTCCATTCTTCCTTAGTGTATCCCCCTTCATCGAAAACATCGACCTGGGGTATCAAGTTGAACAGCATGGGATACTGCTTAGCCGCGGACGGGGAAGGGAATGTCTCAGCTGTAATGGGTTCCCCTGCCTGGTACTGCTTCACCTGCCGGTTCAGGTCATCGATGGCAGCAGCTCCAATGCCGGAAACCGCTTGGTAGGTGGAAACCACTGCCCGTTTGATACCTGCGGCAGCATGGAGGGGAGCCAATGCCATCACGGCGATAATGGTGGAGCAGTTGGGATTGGCGATCACCCCTTGGTGATTCACCAGATCATCAACATTGACCTCCGGCACCACCAGCGGGACATCCGGGTCCAGACGAAACGCACTGGAGTTGTCAATGATCACTGTCCCCCGCTCCCGGGCAGCCTGGGCAAACCTCTTGCTGACGGCACCTCCAGCCATGAAAAAAGCTAGGTCAACACCGGCGAAGCTTTCTGGAGCAGCTTCCTCCACTACTAAGCGTTCGCCTCCAACTTCCATGACCTTTCCCGCGCTCCGGGCTGACGCCAAGAGCTTCAGGGACTTAATTGGGAACTTCCGTTCCAGCAGAATATCCATAAGTTCCTGGCCGACAGCACCGGTCGCACCCAAGACTGCAACATTATAGGCTCTCAAGGCTCATCCCCACTCTCTGTCTTTATCTGACTCTCATCTCTTCTAACTTAGCTGTCAGGCTTACCTGAACCAGCAAAGGCTGGATCTGCCTGCCTTCCAGCGCCATACCGGCCGCCGGCAGGATTAGTGTCATATCTGCTACCAGTGAACGGCCCTTGCCAAAAGGGTCATCCTGGCCAAAGGGAACCATATAGACATGCTTCCTGCTCAGCAACAGGCCGATGTTCCTCGCGTTGCTGCTGAGGCCGTCATTGGTTGAAACAGCCACTAGCACCGGGCGTTCGTTGCGGAGCTGAGCTTTGGCTGCCATCAACACCGGTGAGTCTGTGATCCCATTGGCAAACTTAGCCAAAGTATTCCCAGTACACGGAGCAATAATCATTAGGTCTAAGAGCTCCCGGGGCCCGATGGGTTCTGCATCTACAATGGTCTGAATGACCTTGCGGCCAGTGATCTGCTCTATCTGATGGACAAAATCTGCTGCCCTGCCAAACCGCGTATCCAGCGCTGCAGCTGCCTCAGACATGATGGGAACTACAACTGCACCGGCCTCCATCAGCCGCTGCATTTCCGGAAGTACAGCGGCAAAAGTGCAAAAGGAGCCGGTGATGCCGAAACCTATCCTCTTCCCTTTCAATTCCACCACTTAGCACCTCTCACCATTGGGATTGGTACTAAGATTCCGCTGGCAAGCCGCTTTCAATGCTGGGAAAGGGCGCTGAGAATCATTCTCGGCAGGCATCTGCCCAAGATTCTCCCCGCCGTGATGGGTGCAGCTTTCCCCGGCAGCCCTGGAGCCAAGATGGCCTTGATGCCTAAGTCAGCAGCCGCTGTGAAGTCCACTCCGCCTGGTGAAGACGCGATATCGATGATTAACGTATCCTTTGGCATCTTTTCCAGCAGCTTCCTGGTCAAAATCAAAGCTGGTACTGTGTTAAACACGACATCAAAGGCAGCCTTCGCCTCTCCCAAGGCTTCTAGGGCGATAGTATCCGCTCCCATCTCCTTTGCCCGGGCCAGCTGCGCTCGGCTTCTGGCAGCAGCAGCAACCTTAGCCCCTAGGCCTAGCAGCATTCGGACAAGGGTGAGCCCGCATCTGCCCAGGCCCACGACGAGGCTCCGGGAACCGTGGAGCGTCACCGGCAGCTCCTCCATGGCGATCTGAATCGCGCCCTCGGCTGTAGGTATTGAATTCAATATGGCGATCTCATCATCTTCTGCGGTTTCGAAGACCCGGATGCCCCGCTTCGCGGCTGCCTCTTTAACTACTGGCAGCGCCTTGCCGATGAACAGAGGCGTACCCGGCGGAAACCGCTGCAAAAGCAGGCCGTCGAGGCGGATTGTCACACCTTCCACCGGCACCGATCGCACCTTCCCCGTGGAGTCGGTATGGCTCATGGGAGCAACAACTGCATCGGCCCTGGGCACCGCCTCTGGGAAGGGGCCTAAGCTCTCCACCGGAACGACATTGGCATACCCCGGGTACGGCCGATGGCCAACGGTGTAGATCTCTCCACCCTGCTCAGCCAGGCATCGGACCATCTCGACCTCCCGCTGGTCTCCGCCCAGCACGAGGATACGGATTCCCTCTAAAGTCGCCTGCAACTCTCGGCTTCCCCTTTCCTAAGCGTTATTCGCCCACCAGCCTTCCTAGTACAGTAACAGTATATGACCTCCTGGGAGCGATGGTGCGAACACGCCGGGCGGGTCTGCCCAAGCATACCGGTCCTTTATCTTTTTCTCTAGAACAACAGCTTGTCCAAGCCGTACACGAGTCCTTTGATCTCCCTAACCCGCCTAATACCCATCAACACCCCGGGCATGAAGGATTCCCGGTTAGTGGAATCGTGGCGCAATGTCAGGGTCTGACCGGGCAGTCCGAAGATCACCTCTTGGTGGGCAACAAATCCGGGCAGCCGGACACTATGTATATGGATTCCTTCCAGTTTGCCTCCCCTGGCACCCGGGAGGCTCTCCAATTCATCTACAGTTTGGGCGCCGTGCTGATTATCCAGCCCCAATCCTTGTTTTTCCCATGTCTTGACAATCATCTCGCCGGTCTTAAGGGCCGTGCCGGAGGGAGCATCCTTCTTCCGTTCATGGTGCAGTTCAATGATCTCCACATGGGGAAACCACCGGGCAGCTTCTTCGGCAAAGCGCATCATGAGGCACGCACCGATGGCGAAATTAGGGGCCGCCAACACCCCTACTCCCTTAGCTGATGCTGCTCGGTCTATATCCTCCAAATCAGCTTGGCTAAGCCCCGTGGTCCCTACGACTCCATGGACTCCAGCCCCGATGGCCGCATGCACATTGTGGACTACACTGCCTGGTTCGGTAAAATCCACCATTACCTGGGCCCCGGAGCGGGAAAGCAGTCCTTCAAGGTCAGCTTCGATCCTGACATCCAGGGGGCCGACCCCCGCTAGGACTCCGGCATCTTCACCGAGAGCTGCCTTGTCACAGGCCCCCACCAAGGCCAGATCAGCAGCCAGGCTCACAGCCTTGACCACTTCCCGGCCCATCTTGCCAGCCGCTCCGTTGACTACTACCTTGATGGTCGTCACTGCCCAGCCCCCCGTACGCTTCCTTCATTAGTTCCTATTGTCGTTTACAAACCTTAATTTGTCAAGCAAGAACGCAGCGCGCCGCACCCAGGCCCAAAGCAGCGTACGGTTCTGCAGCTGAAAATCACAAAGGGGCTGCCGGAAGCAGCCCCAAAGCCCTCATTCAAGCTGCAGTTTTGTCAGTGGGATTCCACATCTGCTGCGCCGCTGTCCCGCATGATTCTAGCCGCATCCTCCACCATATCAGCTTCGGTGTCGATGACTGCCAAGAAGCGGCCCTTCTTGACCTCCTCTTCGTAGTACCTGCCCCGCTCCTCAGGAATGCCCAGGTCCAACAGCCCTCCTGCCACACCCCCGGTGACTGCTCCGGAGAGGGTAGCAGCCAGGGGGCCTGCAGCAACGATGGGGCCGATGCCCGGAATGGCCAATGCCCCGACTCCAGCCAACAGGCCGGCCGCTCCGCCCAGGACGCCGCCCCAAGCAGTACCTTGGCCTGCATCGCCCATGGCGCCCATGTCCCCGCCGGCTTCAGCATCGCCCTGTGCACCGCCGCCTTTGGCGATGACAGAGATTTCATCCTCCGTAAACCCTCTGTCCCGCAGAGCCCGGACTGCCTTCTCCGCCTGCTCCCGGGATGCAAAAGTGCCAATTACTGTACTCACATACAATCCCCCCTTGGGTCAAAGCTGGGCGGCAAAGCTCCAGCATGCTCGGCCAGCCTTGAGTGTTGTTATGTTTCCCAAGATAGGGTACCCTCCCGATGCAGACAGCATACATGGACGGCTAACCGTCCGAGTCCAATTCCCGCAGGTATCTGGCCTCATCCTCCATGGTTCTCAAATCTACGATGATTAAGTCATGTCCGATCTTCTTGATCCCGTGAAAGGGAATCACCAGGGTGCGCCTGCGCAGGAACGTCCCTCTATTGGGCACTATGAGAGAGCGAATTATGCCGGATTCGGTGTCAATGACCAGATCGGTCTCACTGATGATCCCCAGGCGGGCTCCTTCATCAATGGAGATGACTTCTTTGCCTGCCAGTTCGCTAAATCGCATACCCCGCCTCCTGACTAGAAGTACCGCCCCAGTCTGATGCTTATCTGAGGCTCTTCCTGCCAATACCAATCCAGCCGGCCTTGGTCTGATCTGCCCCAGGCAACCTCCCAATAGCCCTGCTCCATCTTATGCCGCACACCCAGGTATGTATAAGTCTCACCAGGCCTTTTCTTGTATACGAATTCTCCCGTCCACTGAGCCAGCCGCTCCCAAGGGGATTTTGCGCCATCAATCTCAATCCCTAACCGCCAGCAGGCCTCTGCCGGCTGCCAGCGGACATCTGCTGCCGCCATGGGGTGCACCTGCAGCCGGCTCTTGACTTGTGCCGGGCTGCTGCCTCCCAGCCTGCCCCCCACCTGCAGCCGGCGGGGCGGCCAGCTGGTTTCCCAGGAAACCCACAGCCCGTCCTGGCTGGAGCCCTGCTCCCAACCCAGCCCCAACCGGTAATTGAGGGCATCCAGCCGGCGGCGGTAGGTGACTTGGGCCTGTGAGTAGGGCTCTGTTCGCCTTAAGCCAGCGCCGGCTGTAGAGATCAGCTCCTCAAGCTCAGCTACCGGCTGCTCATGTCCCAGAGAAAGCTGCAGGGACTGGTCGCTGCGCCGCCTTCCCAGCCGGATGCCCATCCCCGAGAGCCCGGGGCCTAAGGAGTCGCTGTCTCCTGTGGCCAAGAGGAAACCGGGGTTAGTACGATAGACATCCATTCCCCAGTTCCAGCTGCCAAAGAGCCCCTCCAACCTTAACATGGCCGCCAGCCCCTCCAGGTCCCTGCGGTATGTTCTCGTCACATCTAAGCCCCGCAAAACAGCAGCCTGCCCAAGGATCCTGGTATTTGAACCAACAGCCCCCGCCGCCGTCAGCGAATGGATATCCCGGGCAGTCCGTACGGCATAGGGGCCTGCCTTGGGAAACCGCCACTGCCAGCCGCTGTCGTGGGAGAGATATATATAGCGATACCTTCTAGCGCTTTCACCGGCAGCCAGGGAGACATCCAACAGCAGCAGGGGGCCGTTTTCACCGGTGTTTTCAATCTCACTGATCCACAAGGTCCGGCCTGCCCACCGGCCAAGCCTCCCGTGCAGCTCGATACCTCCAGCCCCCTCTTTTCGCCGGGATGAAGCCAGCAGCCTGATGGGATCCAGCGTACTGCGAAAGCCGGCATTGTGAAACAACCGCAGCTCCATGTCGCCGCGGTGCAGGCTCAGCTGGCCCTTCTCGAAGGTGAAGCTGCCTTGAACTGCCTTCCCCAGCTTGAGCTCCACGGCCGCCGGCAGCCTGAGACGCCCTATTTGTCCCTGCCAGCTCAAGCTCTTGACAATGTTTAGGCTCTCGCCGCCGGAGCCCGGCAGCCACGAAACTTCCAGCTCTGCCTCACCCCTGGCCGCTGCCCTTTCCAGGCCTTGGGGGAATAAGATAAATCCTGCGGCAAGAATCACCGAGATTGCCAGCAGCACCGGAAACGTCGGCTTCACCGACCAGTCACTCCTTTCCGGCCGGTGAAAGACAAAAGCCCGGTGCGGCGGGCAAGAGCTCAGCTTGCCCAGCCCCATCGGGCATCCTGGGTAGGCCTATTCTAAGTTCATTATCCCATGAAGGACTGCTGATGACAAGTGCCTCTACTCAGCAGCCAGCTCCTTGACTGCGTAGCCCTTCTTGTCGGAAAGCCCCGCCTGTCGGCGGAAATTCTCCCGGTTCTTAGCTAGATATGCCTGATAAATCTCCTCAGCACTGAACCCTGCCTTGATGCACATGCTGACGAAAAAGTGCAGGATATCAACCAGCTCTTCCTTGACGGCATCGCTGTTCACCGGCTGGGGATTCTTCCACCACTTGAAGTTGACTTCTGCCAGCAGCTCTCCCAACTCAGCGATGATGGCCAGCACCTCCCGCTGGATCCAGATCTCTGGTTCGACATCTTCCAGATGCCGCTGCCTGGTGAGTTCCTCATCAAAGGCCGCCTGCAGCGCAAAGATGTGCTCCAGCTTGTCCACTTTGTCTGTCATCCCTCTCCCCCCATCATACGGTTTCAAAGGCTGCCTCCTCAATGAGCTTTGCCTTGGGTATCGGTCCAACTACTGCCAAGGAAAACGGCCTTTCGACAAACAGGCGGTGGGCAACCCGTTGAATGTCTCTAGGGCCTACAGCATCGATCTTGGCAATCACCTCTTGCGGTGTCAGCAGTTTTTCGTCATATAGCTCTGCCTTAGCTAGACGGCCCATCCTAACCCCCATACTCTCCAACTCCAGGAGCATGCCGCCTTTCAACTGCTCCTTGGCCCTCACCAGCTCCTCCGGCCGTAGTCCCTCCCTAGCCACCCGTTGACACTCCTCCCGGATCAATTTGATGACTTGGGAGGTGTTCTTAGGGCTTGTACCGGCGTAGACTGCCACGGTCCCCACGTCTTCATAGCAGGTGTGGTAAGAAAATGTGGAGTAGACTAAACCCCGGTCTTCCCGAAGGCTTTGAAACAGCCGGGAACTCATCCCGCCTCCTAAGGCTGCATCCAGAATGTGCAGGACATACTTATCTTCGTCTCTGCGGGAAAGCCCCGGAACTCCCAAGCAGATATGGGCCTGCTCAGTATCCCTGACCCGAAAGGCTTGGCCGCAGCCCTGGGGCTGAGCAATGCTTTGCCTAAGGGGCCTTCGCCCCCGCCAGCGGGCGAGATGGCGGGCAGCATGCTCCACTACCTCCCCATGCTCTACATTGCCCACAACTGAGATAACCAGATTGGACGGTACATAGTTTTCTACGACATAGGCCAAGAGGTCGTCCCTCTGTAAAGACTGGACTGTCTCCTCTGTACCTAAAATCCCCCTGCTAACCGGGTGGGGTTTGAGCACACTCTCCAGTAAAGCCTCATGGACCAGATCTTCCGGCGAGTCATTGTACATGCGGATCTCTTCGAGAATCACTCCTTTTTCCTTTTCCACCTCATGCCCCAAGAATAGGGAGTTGAGGAGCATGTCGGCCAAGATCTCCACCAAGAGGCCGAAATGCTCGTCAGGGACCCGGCCGTAATAGCAGGTATATTCCTTTTCAGTGTAGGCATTGATCTGCCCCCCGGTGGCATCGATGGCCTCCGCAATCTCCCTGGCTGAACGGGCGGCAGTGCCTTTGAACATCATGTGTTCAATCATATGGGAAATCCCCAGCTGCCGTTCAGCTTCATTCTGGGAGCCTACCTTGAGCCAGAACCCAACGGTAGCTGAACGGACATAGGGGATGAATTCTGTCACAATCCTGATCCCGTTTTCCAGTGTAGTTTTCTGCAATCACCATTCCCCCTCGCAGCCAATATACCGCTGCGGCCAATTCCTGTCAAATGTGGGTATAACCTCTCCTGGAGAATACCGGGAAAGTCCGATATAATGGCGGTTGTAGCGGCAGGTGACCTTGTAGGCTTGCAGGTCTTTTCCGCTGAAAGGAGGCCACCATGTCACAAAGCGTAATCGTCGCATTACTAAGCCTCATGCTGTTTATCTCCAACCTGTTTGGCGGCTCCTCAGATATCGCCGCACCAAAGGGACAGCTGCCCGGCCAGCGGGAGACATACACCATCACTGGCCAGATCCGCAGATCTCCAGTTACTCTATATGAAAGCCCCAGCACCGACAGCCAGCGCATCGCCACTGGGCAGCCCAACACATCTGTATCCATCCTGGCCGAAAGCGGCGATTGGTACAAGGTCCAGCTGCCCAACGGGACCACCGGCTGGGTCCTGAAGATCATGGTCAGTACATCAGAAGGTACCGGAGGTACCGGGTTGTTGACCAAGGAAGTCTATGGTTACTTCGTCCAAAATACCAATCTTCCTTCCCAGCCATCGCTGGCGGCCAACTACAGCAAGATGACCGGTATCGCACCGTGGGCCTTCAGTGTCGATGCCCAGGGTAATGTGCATAGCCAGATGAACCCCCAGGCACTGGCTGACACTTTGGAATTTGCCGGCCAGCGGAAACTCAAGACTTTGGCTTTGATCAGCAACTACGACAAAGCCACTGAGAGCTTCAGCGGCAAAGTCGCCCATGAGCTGCTGCGCAGTGCAGCCAACCGCAAACGGGCTGTGGAGAACATCTACAAGACCGCGGTTGACTGGGGCCTTAGCGGCATCAATTTGGACTTTGAACACGTCTATCCTTCTGACCGGGAGTACTACTCTCAGTTTCTCCGGGAGCTGAGCAGCCGGCTCAGGCCAGCGGGTATTATGGTGACTGCAGCCATACCGGCCAAGACCTATGACAACCCGTCATCGAGCTGGTCGGGAGCCTTTGATTACAAGGCCATCGGCCAAGCCGCCGATAGGGTGATGCTTATGGCCTATGATCAGCACTACGCCGGCGGGGAACCGGGCCCCATTGCCTCCGCTGATTGGGTCGACAGGGTGCTGAAGTTTGCCGTATCCCAGATCCCCAAAGAGAAGGTGGTCCTGGGTGTGGCCGGCTACGGTTACAGTTGGCGATCTCCAGGCAATGCCCATTCAGTATCCTACCAAAGAGCCGTTGAGCTGGCAGCCAAGGGCAGCGGCGTTCGCTGGGATGCCAGCCACAAGGCCCCTTATGCTGTCTATGACGGCCGGGAAATGTGGTTCGAAAACGCCGCCAGCATCAGCTATAAGCTGGACTTGGTGAAAAAATACGACATCAAAGGGATCGCACTGTGGCGGCTGGGGCAGGAAGACCCTGATATGTGGCAGCTGGTAGCCAGCAAACTCTAAGCAGGCCTGGGCTGCTCCAGGTCGATCTCCTGCAGCAGCTCACCCACCGGCAGCAGCTTAAACCCCTTCTGACGGAGCCCTTCTATGATAGCTGGAAGGGCTCTCACTGTATTAACCTTAGGATGCATCAGGACAATACCTCCGTTTTGCGCCTTGTTCATCACCCTGGCGATGGTTGTCTCGACACTAGGTTCCTGCCAGTCGATGGTATCAATGGTCCACATGATGGTTCGATACCCCAAGGCGGCGGCAGCGGCGGTCACCCGGGAGTCAACTTCGCCGTAGGGAGGTGCAAAGAGAGGTGAGGGCGCATCGACAATTTCCTTCAGCAAGTTGTGGTTTTCTAAGATCAGCATGGTCAAATCCCAATCGGAAAGCTGAGTGGGACGGGCATGGCGCATCCCGTGATTGGCAACCTCGTGGCCTTCCTCCGCCATTCTCTTGACAAGTTCCGGATACTGCACGGCCCAGCGGCCGGTGACAAAGAAGGTCACCTTAACCCCATACTTGCCCAGGATATCCAGCATGTCCGGGAGCACCTCCTCCCCCCAGTCTACATTGACAGACAGGCTCATCAAAGGCTTACTGGGATCCCCCCGGTACACCGGATTAAGGCCAGGACTGCTGAGGCCTAACACATCGAGGCTGCGCCAGTCAGGCAAAGCGGCAGCGAGAATCAGACAGGCCAGCCAAATCGAAAAGAGGGCAGCAATCCATATCCTTTGGCGCAGTGCCTTGGCACTGATGCATACCAGCACGAACCGTCTGCCGGCCTTGCTCACTTGACCTCCCCTCCCCTGGCTGAGGCCCCAGGCTGGGGCCTTGGCTTCGGCTGTTTCAAGGGCCGCTGGGCCCCTGAGTGTTCCTCAATATAGTAGTTGTCCCGGTAGATCAGTTCCGAGATGGGCACTATCTGGAGCCCCCGCCGCTTCAGCTCCGGCAGGAAGCGGCTGAGGGCCTCTGCCGTGTGCTTGCCGTTATTGTGCATCAGCACGATTTCACCGGGGCCCGCCTGGCTCAGCACCCGCTCTACAATGAACTCAGGGGAGACATCTTTCCAATCCAGAGAATCGATGCTCCACTGAATTGTGTAATACCCCAGTTCTTCGGCGGCCTGGATCACTTTGTTGCTGTATTCTCCAAAGGGCGGGCGGAACAAGCAGGAATCGGTGCCGGTGATGGCTTTGATATTATCATGATTTCGTTCCAGCTCCTGCCGGATGGCAGCCGGACTGAGGCTGTTGAGATGGGGATGGGAGTAGGTGTGGTTACCTATTTCGTGGCCGGCATCTGCGATCTTCTTCACATACTCTGGGTACTTCTCTACCCAATAGCCGCCTAAGAAGAAGGTGGTGCGCACATCGTTATCAGCTAGGATCTTAAGCAGCTCATCTGTGTAGTCCACTCCCCACATGGCATCAAAGGAGATGGACATCTTGTTGTCTGGAACATCAACCCTATAAATTGGCACCAGTCGAGATGCCAGCATGGTGGACACGGTGGTAATGGCCTTTTCCGACAGCCAATGCACAGCGGTGAATGCCAGAAAGGCCAAGGCCGCGAGCATCAGCTTTCCCCAAATGCCCCTAATATAGAGTACCCGCATGGCTATCCTCCTTTGACCCTGCCGGGCGCAGTCGCTCTACTGTGGCATTCTATTCACCTGAAGCTGGGGATAGAAGCGGGCACCTTCTATAAGAAGCCAGAAGACAGCTCCCCGCGAGGGAACTGCCTTCCAGGGCCCCTTTCAATGTATGCAGTTATTGGATATCGATCCGCCGGCTGTTGGACATACCCGGCTCTTTCTTGGGAATTCTGACAGACAGGATCCCATCTTTGTACTCAGCCCGGGCCTGATCAGGCTTGACCTCCACCGGCAGGGGAACCGTCCGGGCAAAAGTGCCGAAGTGACGCTCGGTGCGGTAGATATTCTCGTCTCTAAACTCTTCACTTTGACTGATCTGACCGCTCAATCGCACGGCATCTTCATCTACATAGAGCTGCAGATGGTCTTTACTCACTCCGGGGACTTCGGCAGTGACAATCACTTCCGTCTCTGTTTGGTAAATATCTACTCTGGGAGCCCTGCCTTCACCCCAATAGGGAAAGGAGCTGCGCTCCAAGAACTCCCACATGTCCCTGCCTAGCTCCCGTAAAGGACGCCACGGCATGAGGCTCACCTAGATCACCTCCTCCAACCACCGCAGTTGCTGTACAGCCTTAGTTTTCCCAAAACTGAGAGTAGTTATGAGCCGACAAGCCAGCTGGCAATGGAAGGCAGTGTGTCCCGCCGGGGTCCTATGACGGTACTGCATTCTGGAATAGACCTGAGGAAAGCGGCACCGTAGGATCTGCCCAGCAATCTAGAGTCACAGACAACTATTACACCGTGGTCCGATGTCCGTCTGATGAGCCGTCCAAATCCCTGCTTGAACCTGATCACTGCCTGGGGAAGCAGGTATTCAACAAAGGGATTCTGGCCTGCCTCCTCCAGGCGGCGAATCCGCGATGCCACCACTGGATGGTCTGGCACTTGAAAAGGCAGCTTGGTCAAGATCACGCAAGATAGAGCCTCTCCCGGCACATCTACACCTTCCCAGAAGCTGCTGGTGCCGAAAAGGACCGAGCTTGTGTCACTGCGAAATTGTTCTAGAAGCAGGCTCCTGGGAGCCGTACCCTGACAGAGGGCCCGGATCCCCACCTCTGCCAAAGACGCTTGGCAGTACTGGTAAACCTCCCTGAGCAGCCGGTAAGCAGTAAATAAGACAAAAGCCCGCCCGGAGGCAGCCAGGAGCACATCCTTAATGTAATCCGCCAAGTCATCGCCGTAGCGGCCGTGTCTTGGTTCGCCAACGTCTGTGGGAACACAAAGCAGCACCTGTTCTCGATAGTCAAAGGGGGATGCAATGAGCTCTTCAATAGGCGGCTGTCCCAAGCAGTGATCCTGGGCGATGTCGATTTCATCCAGACCCAGGCGGCGGCGGATGTAGCCAAAGCTCTTATCAATGGCCAGGGTAGCTGAAGTTAGGACTACAGCCTTTAGATGCCGGTAGACCCCCTGTCTGAGTACATCAGCCACATCAATTGGGGCGGCATGGAGACTGGGCTCGCTTCTCTTTCCAGTCAACTCGGCCCAGTAGACGTAGTCTAGGTGCGGCTTCTCCGACATAAACTCCAGGGCCAGCTGAATTTGGCTGAGGCGGCTCTCCACTGCTCCCAACTCGGCCTTGAATAGATCCCAGCTCTCACCTTCTGCCGTGCTCAAACGGTCTTTGAGACTAGCCAGCCCCCTCCCCAGGCCCTCAAGGCTGCCAATGAAAGCCTGCCGCTCCTCAGCCAGGGCATCCTGCAGATGAATACCGCCGGGCGCCGGCCACAGGGGCACAGCCCTGTCGCTCTCTCTTTCCCGGATGAGAGCTGCGGCCCCGTCAAAAAACCTGCTGCTGGTAGTTAGGGAACGCTGCAGTGCTGGAATCACCTCATCCCCCAGTTCCCAAAGAGCTGCCCGGGCCCTGGCTGGCGGCATGCCGGGGCCGGTTTCCAACAGAGCTTGGACCTGCGGCAGGAGCCCTGCGGCCTTTCCCCGCCTGGTGCGCTGCAGGCGGCCCAGGAGGCGGCTCACGCCCACTTTGCTGACGCCGAATCCGAAGTGTTCTGTGGCAACATCCTCAACGTGGTGGGCTTCATCCAAAATGACGTACCGGTAGGGAGGCAGCACCGAACGCTTGCTATCAAACCCCAGCACCTGCCGCACTGCCAGATCGGCAAATAGCAGATGATGATTGACGATAATAATGTCTGCTGCGAAGGCCTGCCTGCGTTCCTCAAAATAGAAGCACTCTTTGATGTACGGACAGCGGCTCCTCAGGCAAACATCGCTTTCAGCACAGACCTCCCACCAGGTCTCTTGGGAGAGGGGAAAATCCACCTCGCTGCTGGATCCTGTCTTGCACCGGGTGAGCCATTCCGCCAGGGCCGTGAGCTCATCTTCTTCCATCCCGCTCCAGAGACTGGTTTGACCGTGCTGTCCCAGGGCCTGAAAGCGGTAGAGGCATAGGTAATTGCTCCAACCTTTGATCACCGCGACCTTAAGATCCACATCCAGGATGCTTTGGAGGAAGGGGACATCTTTATTGATCAGCTGTTCCTGGAGATTGATGGTGTTAGTGGAGACAATCAGCCTTTCCCCGGTATAAGCAGTCCATAAACTGGCCGGAACCAGATATGCCAGGGATTTGCCGGTGCCAGTCCCAGCTTCGATCAGGGCAGCCTTTCCCCGCTGCAGCGCCTTGGCTATTGTCTTGGCCATTAGCATCTGGCCAGGACGTTCCTCGTACCCGTCCAGTTTTTGTGAGATGGCTCCTCCCGGCCTAAAGATTGCCTCTACAGAGCTTTCCAGCTCCCGGAGCGTTATGCCCTCAGCGCCCGGTTTTTTCCTATCTCCATTGTGCATCCAGCCTGGCTCCTGTCTATAGTCTTAGTCCTTGTTACACTTCTCTTTCCAGGAGCCTCTACCTGCTGCTATGGTTCCCTCCGCCCCCAGCTGTCGAGTCTATGCAGGATCCAGTGATTGTCAATTACTTGGGAGAAGGAGATACGTTCAGCCAGGAGGTGAAGCAGGATGAGAAAGGCAAGGAGCACAAGCCGGAAAGGCAAAGCCAGGGCATAGCAGGCGGCTAGCCCCAGCAGGGCGCCTAAGGAGTTGGAGCCGGCATCACCCATCATCACCTCCCCTCTCAAATCGAAGGAGAAGTAGCCGAGAAAACTGCCGACCCAAGGCAGTAACGCTGTGGACACTGGGCTGCCCCCCAGCAGCATTAAGGCCCATCCCGCAAGGAAGGCTTTGCCGGCCCGGCCGGGACGCAGGTCAAAGAGATTGAGGGTATTGGCAGATGCGGCGATCAGAAGGCCGTCCACCGCCGATCTGAATAGGCCGGCTTCCGTGGGTGCTGCCCCTAGGCCCTTGACAGGAAGCCGGTAGACTGCCAGAACAAACCCGAAGATCCCGCCTGCCAAAGCCTTCACAGCTCCACTAGTCAGATGACCCTGCAGCAGCGCTCTGCCGTGGCCGAGAAGCCCGGTTTGCTTGCGTGTTCCCACCAGATCATCAAATAGGCCCAAGAGGCTGTATCCCAAAGCAGCCGCTGTAAAGAGTATGACAGGCATGCCGGCCGCTCCCGGCCCTGTCGCCAACTGCCTGCCGGGCCCAAGCTGGCCGGCAAGAGCCGCCGCCAGTGAACCCATCCAGACAAACAGGAAGCCGCCTCCCACCGGCACCTGCTGCTGTTGGTGATTTGCTCTAACAGCGCCGCCCCTCTGCAAGAGCTCAAGGAAAGCCGGCACTGCAAGATAGGTTGCTAAGAGTGCAAGTGCAGAGGTCAAAAGGATCGGCAGCCACCTCTTCCTCTTATGTACCCCAGCGCAGGAGCCGCCGCCAATGGCGAAGGATAGTGAGAAGTACGTGGATCAGCTGGCGGCCCCGATGAAGCATACCCCGCAAGTCTCTGCCGGTGCGCCGGTGCGTCATGGCTGCCTGCACCTCTACCACCCGATAGCCCAAGGAATGGATCCCCATTCCCAAGGCCGTCTCAACTCCAAATCCAGACCCAGTTCCCAGTTCTCTCCAAACCGCCCGCCTCATGGCCCGCTGGCCGGAGAGGGGCTGGGTGAGGGCAGGGCCGCCGCTCTTTTTGACAGCCCACCGGGATAGGCCCTGCACCAATCCGAAGCCTCCTTCTCCCGGAGTCAGGGGCAGCACGGCGATGGACATGTCTGCTTCCCCTGCTGTCACAGGTTCCAGGAGGACTGCCGCTTCCCGGGCACTGTCTCCCAAGTCGGCATCTAAAAGCAGGAGAATATCGCCCTTAGCCATGGCACAGCCCACTGCCAATGCTTGCCCTTTGCCGCAGTTGACCGCCAGTGAGAAGGTCAATGCCCCGGCATCTCTAGCAGCCTGGGCAGTACCGTCCCGGGAGCCATCATCGACGACAATGATCTCGTCCACAGCGTCAACTTCCTGCAGGGCCCGTACGGTTTTGCCGATGGTTCCTGCTTCGTTGTAGGCGGGGATAACCGCTGATACTACCATGGTTTAACCTTTCTACCGGCGGTTTCCCCGGCGATCAAGCGCCGGCCACGGCCCTTTAGCCTGCTTGCCCCCGCCGTAGTAGCCTGTCTCTTGGGCGGCAAGTCCCAAGATCAGGGCAATCCTGCCCGCTGCATCACTCAAGTTGTCTAGAGCATAGGCACCCATCTCAGCCAGCTCACAAAGATGATCTTCCATCCCAACGGTCCCAATGACAGCTACATCGATGCCGGCTGCCTTGGCCTCCGCGGCCAGCTGTCTCTCCCAAGCGGCGGTGCTCTCCCCGCCGCTGCCCACCATCAGGACAATATCAACTGGGCGGCCCGGTGCTTTGTCCGTCGCTTCTCCCAGCAATCCCTGGGTGCCATCGGCTAGAGCCTGGAGATTAAACATGGAGCCTTGGCTTTGGGCAAGCCCCTCTTGGGAGCCTGGCTGCAGCTGACCAGGTTCCACCGCCATCAGCCCGCTGAGAAGCCGGCTGCCCACCACCACGGCTCCCGCCTTCTCCAGAAGCTGCCCCAGAGGTGCCTGCCAGTTTTCCCGCCACTGGTCGTCAGCGTAGACTACGCTGACCCGCTGGCCGGCCAGCCCGCCTTCTATCAAAGGCAGCTCCAAAGCCGCCAAGAGAGTCTTGTGCTCATTGATCTCGCTGATCAGGGCGGCGTTTTCCTTCTCCAGGAGAGCCTGTTCTGACTGCAGCTGGTCAAAGCGCTTTTCTAAACCGGCAATGAGCCTTTCCTGGCTCTCGATGAGCTTGCCCTCATCGAGCAGGCTGGCTCCTATTAAAATACCCAAGCCCAGGGCTAGAAAAACAGCAACCAAAGATGCTATATGATAGCGGATATCCAGGATGATGGATAACCCCCCCTTTGCCCCCTTGCTGACCCTTCCGGGAGGCCCTCTTCACCAGCGCCAAGCCAGGCGCACCTGCAGCAAGATCAAGCGCAGCACCTGCCGCATTGGTGATGACATCAGCAAAAGCAATACCAATGGCAGTGCAGCAGCAATCAGCAACTGGAGCAGATGGCGGCGGCCAGGCCTGGTTTTATACAGTTCACTGACACCCCGGGCATCCACCAGTACTGAGCCCACCTTCAGCCTGACCAGAAAAGTACTGGCCATCCCCGGCCTGCCCTTTTCGAGAAAATCCATCATGCTGGAGTGGGTCCCCACCGCGACAATCAGGGCAGCACCCAGTTCATAAGCTAACAGGAGGGCGATATCCTCACTGGTGCCCGGTGCCGCCACAATCTTGGCCTCTAGGCCCAGTTCCTGGACCCGCCGCAGGCCCGGTGCTCTGCCATCGGGATAAGCGTGGACCAAGATCTCTGCTCCGCTCTGCAGGGCATTATCAGAGATGCTGTCCATATCTCCCACGATGAGATCAGGTTTGCGGCCCATCTCCAACAGTGCATCGGCACCACCGTCTACGCCGATGAGCACCGGTTTGACCTCGGCAATGTAGGATCTTAGAGTGAAAAGATCGGCTCGGTAATTGCGTCCCCTGACAACCACCACCACGTGGCGGCCCTGCACTTGGGCTTCAAGAGGTGGAAACTCCACATCGCCCAAGACAAATCCCTTCTCCCGCTGGGCAAACTCCAAGGTATTGTCAATGAACTCCTCAGCCAGGGAAATCAGATTGGACTGGGCATCGGCCAGCTGCCGCCTGATCATGCTTTCTGTCAGTACAGTCCCCTCCGCCAGCAGCTCTCCTCCCTGGCTTTCTATGCGGCTATCCACTATCCGGATCTGTTCACCTTCCTTGATCCTCTCCATGACCTCTGGGCCCGCACTGTCCAACAGCATCACGCCGCACTTGGCCAGCAGCTGGGGCCCCAGGTTAGGATAGCGGCCGGTACTGAAGGGCTGAGCATTGATCACCGCCTTGATCCGGGCTTCCAAGAGAGACCGGGCGGCAACTTCATCCAGATCAGAGTGGTCGATCACCGCTATATCTCCTGGCCGCAGCCGCTTGATCAGGTCCTTGGTCTTCCGGTCTACTCTGGCAGTTCCCTGCAGCCTCATGGCCGGCCAACCCCCTCCAACGAAAAACGGGAGAAGCTGCATCTCCTCCCGTCAGTAGTATGTACATCACCGGCAAAAACCTATACCATCACCGGCTTCCTAGCCAGGCTAAGAAAAGCTTTCCTTGGTTCTCAGTTCCAGCCTGATCTGATCAGCCAGCTTGGCAATGAAAGAAGAATTGGTGGGCCGGCCCCGATTGGCATCAACTGAATAGCCGAAGGTGCGGTTAAGAACCTCCACATCTCCCCGGGACCAGGCTGTCTCGATGGCATGGCGCATAGCCCGCTCAACCTTCTCCGGTGAGGTGCGGTGGCGTTTGGCGATGACAGGGTACAAGACCTTTGTCACTCTCGCCAAGAGCTCCACATCGTCGATCACTAGAGAAATCCCATCCTTTAGATATCGGTAGCCTTTGTAGTGTGCCGGCACGCCCAACTCTGTCAGCCGGCGGGCGATGAGTTCTTCCACAGCTGCCTGCCGCTGCCAAGCTGGGCCTTTCCTCTCCCGCCGGCCTTGACCCATGCCCTCGCCCTGGACAGCCTCCCGGATGCGCTGCAGCAAACGGGAAGGGTCGAAGGGCTTGATCACAAAGGAGTCAGCACCCAGTTCTAAAGCCTTAGCCATAAAGTCCTCGGCACCAAAGGCGGTTAGGATGACGCACCTGCTCTTCAACCTCTGTTTCCTCATCTCTTCTAATACAGCCAAGCCGTCGATCTGCGGCAGGATCACATCCAGGATAACCACATCCGGTTCCAACTCGACAATCTGCTGTAGAGCCGTGCGCCCGTCATAGACTGTGCCGACACATACCATATCCGGCGCGTCGTTGATCCAAGCCTGGAGGAAAGCACAGATTTCTCTGTTGTCATCTACTACCAACACCCGTGTTGCACCGTCAACCACAGCCTACCACCCCGTGAGTTGTGCCTGTTCCACAATTCGGCACTGGCCGGGGTGTTCCTTCCAAGACGGTAGATCAGGAAGCCAATGCGGCAGCGGGCCAAGGCACCTCGGCGGCTGTCTTGGAGCCGCCTGCCCATAGCCCAGCTTCGTGAAGCATCCATTCAGCAAAGATACCGTACCCCCGCTGGGGGTCGTTGACGAAGACATGGGTAACGGCACCTACTAAAGCCCCGTTCTGCAGTATGGGACTGCCGCTCATGCCCTGGATGATCCCCCCAGTCCGATTAAGAAGCCGCTGATCTATTACCTTCAAGACGATCCCCTTATCGTCTGGGCGGCTTTGGGCATTGACCTTGATAATCTCCACCGCAAAAGACTCCACCTGTTCGCCCTCTACTACTGTTAGGATCTCGGCTGGCCCCAGCTTCACATCGGCAGCCAAGGCTACAGGCACATCCCGGTCCCACTGGGATGGCAGCACGTCAGCAGTGAGCCGCCCGAAGATCCCGAACTTGGTGTTTTTCTCAATGGTGCCGATGGCATCCCGCTCGCCGCGGAATGTCCCCCTCTTCTCACCGGGGCTGCCCCTAAGGCCCCGGCGGATTTCGGCAATCTGGGCACGGACAATCCGGCCGTCATCAACAAAAGCCGGGCTGCTGGCAGGAGTGGTGATCAAATGCCCCAGGGCCCCATACCTGCCGGAGGCTGGATGATAGAAAGTCAAAGTGCCGACTCCCGCGGTGGGCTCCTCCAAGACTATACCCAACATGTACCTGGGAGGAGAGCTCCTGGCGCCGCTGGAGTCCACCGCTGCCGGGCGGATCTGCACGGGAAGCCTCTTCCCCTCTCTCCTGACAGTCAAGATGATATCACTCTTAGACTGGCCCAGCTTATCAACTAAGGCGGCAGCATGCTGGATACTCCGCACCGGTTCTCCTGCTATCTCCTCAATGATGTCCCCCGGCAAGACACCGGCATCCCTGGCTGGATGGTACTCCTTCCCATCAACCCCCAGCACGGGGAAAGTCCGGCTGACAATCAGGCCCCTGGTGGTAAGCAGGATTCCCACTGCCTGCCCGCCGGGGCGGACATAGATCTGTGGTACCACATCCACCACCATCTGCCTGAGGGGTATTAGATCCATGAACCGGAGTTCCAGATCAACCCGGCCCAGCTGCTGGGAGCTGAGGGAAATGCCTTCGCTGGTTCTCATAAGGATGGCATCAGACCCGGTTAGATCTTTGACTGTAAAGAGGGGAAGAACCTGGAGAAACTGCTCCTGTCCCGGCAGCAGCCGCATGTGGACCGGCAGCTTTAGGAAAGACAAGCAGAGAAATGACCCGGAAGCGAGAAGGATGATGACAAACACAACTGCCGAAAAACGTCGTCTACTGCTGCCCACTGGCTTCACGCTCCTCATCGGATGAATCAGGGTACAAAAAAAAGGGCCTAAGGCTGTGCCTGACCCTTATGATTCCCGGGCTCCGATTGAGCTATGTTAGGAAGTAGCCCGCTGGGCAAGCAATTGGCGGGCGTGCTGCCGGCTAACCTCTGAGTCGCCATCTCCCGCCAGCATGCGGGCAATCTCTTCAATTCTGTCTTCGGCATCCAGGGGCTTGACAACTACTCGGGTAGAGCCGCCGCTGACTTCCTTGTAAATAGCCAGGTGGTGATCAGCGGCACCGGCCACCTGAGCCAAGTGGGTTACACATAGGACCTGGCGGTGCCGGGCAAGTCCCGCCAGCTTGGCGCCCACCGCCAAGGCTGTACTCCCACCGATCCCCGTATCTACCTCATCAAAGACCAATGTTGGCACATCGTCACTGGCCGCCAGCACCGACTTCAATGCCAGCATCAGCCGGCTGGCCTCGCCGCCGGAGGCGACTTTGGCCAGGGGCCTGAGATCTTGCCCCGGGTTGGCGGAAAAGAGAAACTCCACCTGGTCTGCACCCCGGCTGGTTACCTGCACCCTGACTTCACCATCCCGATGGGGATAGGGAATTCCTTCCGGGCTTGGGGTTTGGCTGACTTGGATCTGGAAACGGGCATTGGCTAAGTTTAGATCCGGCAGCTCCCTGAGCACCTGATCCTGCAGCTTGTCTGCCGCGGCTTTTCTCACCGCGGACAGGCGGCCTGCCAGATCACTGAGCTCCAAGATGGCCTTCTCCATCTCTTTTTCAATCTCCGCTGCCCTGATTTCACTGTTTAGAAGCTCATCCAGCTCCGCCGATACCTTCTCACCATAGGCTAGAATCGCCTCTGTCCCCTCACCGTACTTTCTCTCCAGCCGCTGAATCAGTGCCAAGCGTTCTTCCACTTGATTGAGCCTTTGGGGATCGGCCTCCAGTCCATCAGCATAATCCCGCAGTTCCCAGGCAGCCTGCTGGATATTGGCATTGGCTGCCTCCAGCATCTGGAGAATGGCTCCCAGCCGTTCATCATAGCGCTGTCCGTGTTGGATGAGACTTAAGGACGTTCCCAGCCCCTCCAATACACTTCCAGCCTCAGTCCCTCCACCATAGAGCAGGTTGTAAGCTGAAACAACTGCCTCTCTCAATTTCTCCCCGTGGCGCAGGATTTCCCGCTCCCTGGCCAGTTCCACTTCTTCTCCGGCAGTCAGATTGGCTGCCGCGATTTCATCCCGCTGGAACTGCAGCAGATCCACCTGCCGCAGGCGGGCCTGCTCATCCAAGACTAGGCGCTCCCTCTCTTGGGCAAGGGTACGGGCCTTGGCGTAGGCCGCCTCCATCTGCCGTCGCAGTGAGTTGAGTTCTTCCCCACCCGCTGCATCCAGCATCTCCAGATGCTGCTGTGGATCCAAGACTGCTTGGTGTTCATCCTGTCCCTGGATCTCCACCAAGAAACTCCCGATCTCTTTAAGGGAAGCCACGGTGGCCAGCCTGCCGTTAATCCAGCATTTATTGCGGCCGGAGCGGTGAATCTCCCGGGCGACAACCAGCTCCCTACCATCATGGTCGAAGCCCATCTCCGAGAGCAGGGCCTGCAGGGCATCCCCGCCGGTGATGTCAAAAACCCCAGCTAGCCAGGCGGAGTCTGCTCCGGTTCTGATGGCCTCAGTGTAGGCCCTGCTGCCTGTCAGCATGGCAATGGCATCTAAGATAATCGACTTTCCCGCACCTGTCTCCCCTGTCAACACCGTCAGTCCCCGGCAGAACTCCAGCTCCAGGGACTCGATGAGAGCATAATTCTTGATCTGCAGCAAGCGCAGCAAATCCGATCCCTCCAACTGCTTCCCCTTCAGGGCCTAACCCGGCGAAAGGCTGTCTATCCCTCTTGCCTCAGCTTGCGAAACTCCTCCAGGATACTCCTGACAGCCCCTGCCGGCTGTTCATCTGCATCGGCTTTGGTGATAACTAAGATGGTATCGTCGCCGGCCACGGTTGCCAGGATCTCCGGCCACCTAAGGGCATCAACTGCAGCAGCCACAGCATTGGCAGTCCCGGACAAAGTCTTAAGGATAATCATGTTCTGGGTGTAGTTGACCTCAATGACATAGTCTTGAAAACTGCGGCGGGCCCGGCGGACTACATCACCAGAGGCAGATTCGTAAGGCGCACTATAGCGGTACCGTCCATTGCCGGTAGGTACCTTTACCAGCCGCAGCTCCTTGACATCCCGGGAGACTGTAGCCTGGGTAACTTCAATACCCTGCTGGCGAAGCAGGTCAGCCAGCTCCTCCTGGGTCTCAATCTCTCTCTCCCTGATCAATCGCAGAATCAGTGCCTGACGTCTTGTTTTCATTGGTATCCCCTATCCCAACCCTTTTCCCAAACGTAGACATGCAAAGCTAATCAGCTGAAGGGGCGAGGCGGGTGCAGTGCAGGATAGTTGAGGCGTTGTGCCAGTACCTGGTAAAAGTTCCGGCGGCCAAGTTTGATGAGTTTGGCACACACTTCAGCCTTTCGCACCATGATGGCATCCTGTGGTGTGATGGCAGCCCCTGCCTGGCCATCGGCAGTCAAGACCACCTGGCTGCTCCTGTCGGCAACCACCCTCACCCTGACCACTTCATCGGGTAGTGCCAGGATGGAACGGGTGGCTAAGCTGTGGGGGCAAATGGGCGTCACCAAGATGGTTTCTAGGCGGGGATGTACGATAGGCCCTCCGGCCGACAGCGAGTAAGCTGTTGAACCGGTGGGAGTTGAGACAATCAGCCCATCGGCTACGAAGTCCCCGATAGAAAACCCATCAACATCAATCTGCAAATGGATCATGCGGGCAAAGGCAGCCCGGGTAATCACTACATCATTGACTGCCAGGAACCGCTGCTGCTTGTCTTCACCCTCCACTACAGCTTCCAGCAGCATGCGCTCCTCGATATCGAACTGCTTAGAGACCAGGGCCTCGATAGCCGGCTCTAGTTCCGAAGCCTCCACTTCACTCAAAAAGCCAAGGTACCCCACATTGACACTTAACATGGGAATACCAAAGGGTGCCAGAAACCCAGCGGCATGGAGCAGGGTGCCGTCTCCTCCCAGTACCACTGCGGCATCGATCCCCTCAGGCTCGCCGCCGACAATCAGCTGTTGGCTGCCAGCTGCCCATCCCAGCACATCGGCAGCCTCCTCAGGCACCCAAACCTCAAGGCCGGAGGCCGTCAAAATTCCTCTGATCTTAGCGGCCAGTTCCAATGCCCGTGACTTGCCCAGATGAACCATAATGCCGATTCGCTTCATTGTCTGCCTCCATGCCTCAGGGATTTGGGTTCCCTTCATCTAGTTCCTGCCTCTTTGCCGTTCAGCCGAGGTCAGCCCTGGCAGCTTCCACCACCTGCCGGCTCCAGTTATCGAAATCCCTGTCGGCCCCGTCCTGCCCCTTCTGCCAGTAGGCCAAGAATTCGATGTTGCCTTCGGGCCCGGTGATAGGCGAGTAGGTCATTCCCAAGATCCCCAGCCCAATGCTTTGGGCAAAGTCCAGGACCTTGGCAATCACATCTGCCTGGACCCGGGCGTCCCGCACGACACCTTTCTTGCCCACCAGCTCCCGCCCTGCCTCAAACTGGGGCTTGATCAAGGCAATAATCTCCCCCTGGGGGATCAGAAGATCAGAGGCCGCCTGCAGGACCTTTGTCAAGGAAATAAAAGACACATCGATGACAGCCAGGTCAGCCGGCTCCGCCAATTGATCCCGGGTCACGTAGCGGATATTAGTCCGCTCCATCACCACTACCCGGCTGTCCTGCCGCAGGCTCCAGGCCAGCTGGCCGTACCCGACATCTACGGCATATACCTTAGCCGCGCCGTTCTGCAGCAGGCAGTCGGTGAAGCCGCCGGTTGATGCGCCAATATCTACTGCTATCTTTCCCTCTACCTTGACAGGAAAGACTGCCAAGGCCTTGGCCAGCTTCAAGCCTCCCCGGCTCACAAAGGGCAGCGATTCGCCCTTGATCTCAATTTCCGCATCTGTACCCACGCCGGTGCCTGGTTTGTCGATCCGCCGCCCGTCCACAAAGACTGTGCCGGCCATTATGGCACCTTTTGCCTTCTCTCTGCTTTCTGCCAATCCTCTTTTTACCAGTAAAACATCCAAACGTTCTTTCATTGGCCCTCCTGACCCATCAACGATGCTCAGTTAGAGCTGAACGGCAGCTTTGCTATACTGAATAAGCGGCAGGGCCCGCTGGATAATGCCGCGGGCATCCAGACCCAGGTCCTTGAGCAGCACTGCACTATCGCCGTGTTCCACAAAGCGATCTGGAACCCCGATGCAGTTAACTTGCACTTGGGAAAGAAGCCCTGCCTTCTCCAGGATTTCCATCACCGCCGACCCGAATCCTCCAGCCAAAACGTTCTCCTCCAAAGTAATGATCCGCCGGGTCTGCGCGGCTGTTTCCAGAATGGTCTCTTGGTCGATAGGTTTAACCCACCGGGCATTGATCACTCCCACATCGAAGCCCCGGTTTTCCAGCTCTGCCGCGGCCTCAAGGGCGGCAGCTGTCATGCTTCCCACTGCCACAAAGGTGAGATCGGAACCCTGCTTGATAATTTGGGCTCTCCCAAACTCCACTGGGCTGCAATCATCCACGCCCAACTCCCTGAAGGCTTTGTCATGGACTGGGCCCCGGGGATAGCGAATCGCAGTGCATGCTTCTCTCTCGAGCGCAAGCTCCAGCATTTCCGCCAGCTCCTGGGAGTCCTTAGGAGCCATGATCTGCAAGTTGGGAATCATCCGCAGATAACTCAAGTCAAAGACACCATGGTGTGTAGGCCCATCTTCACCCACCAGTCCCGCCCGGTCAACAGCAAACACCACCGGGAGCTGGGGCAGGCAGACATCGTGGATAATCTGATCGAAGGCACGCTGCAGGAACGTAGAATAGACCGCCACTACGGGCCGCAAACCCCCGGCAGCTAATCCTGCTGCCAAGGTAACAGCATGCTGTTCTGCTATTCCCACATCGAAAAACCGCTGGGGATAGAGTTCCTTAAACTGACTCAAGCCGGTGCCGTCGGGCATGGCCGCGGTGATAGCCACCAGCCTGTCATTTTTCTTGGCCAGAGAAACCATTTCCCGGCCAAAGACTTGGCTGTAGGAGGGAACCGGCTCGCCTGCCTCCGAATCCCGCAAAGGCCCCGTCCCATGATAAAACTCAGGATTGGCCTCCGAAGGGCCGTATCCTTTACCCTTCTGGGTGATCACATGGATCAATACCGGCCCTTTCCGGCGCAGGCCGTCTCGAAATACCGTCTGCATCAACGCTACATCGTGGCCATCCACCGGGCCAACATAGGTGAAACCCAGTTCTTCAAATAGCATCCCGGGGACAACCAGCTGCTTAACCAGCTTCTTCATCCGGTCAGTTACCCGCAGCATTGAGTCGCCGATGGCTGGCACCCGCCCCAGGAGCTGTTCCATCTCTTCCCTGGTCCGGCTCAATGTGGGGTCTGTTCGCAGCCGGGTCAAATACTGGGACATCGCCCCTACATTGCGAGCGATGGACATTTCGTTGTCATTAAGTACCACCATGAGCTGGGTGTTCAAATGCCCCGCATGGTTAAGTGCTTCAAAGGCCAAGCCTCCTGTAAGGGCGCCGTCTCCCACAACTGCCACCACGTTGTAATCCAGGTTCAGCCCGTCTCTGGCCAGTGCATAACCTAAAGCCGCAGAGATGGAAGTGCTGCTGTGGCCGACAGTAAAGGGATCGTAGACACTCTCGTGCCGGGCAGGAAAGCCACTGATTCCTTTGTACTGGCGCAGGGTATGAAAACGCTCCCGCCGTCCTGTCAACAGTTTGTGGGCGTAAGCTTGATGGCCGACATCCCAAATCAGCTTGTCCACAGGCGTATTAAGCACCGAATGGAGAGCTACCGTCAACTCTACAACTCCAAGGCTAGAGGCCAAATGCCCTCCAGTTTGACTGACCGTCTCAATAATCCGAGCCCTGAGTTCCCCACACAGCTGAGTCAGCTGCTTGCGGGTGAGATGATGCAGCTTCCCGGGCCCATCAATAGTATCCAATAGTTTCACCGACACTAGACTCCTTGCTTTGTCCTGGTGCCCCGCTTCTTCTTTCGATTGACAGCCCGCTTCCTGTTGCTGCCGACAGTGTTCCCCAAACTGGTAATCCTGAGGCCTGACACTCTTTCCAGGACGTATATAAACTTACCCACCAAATAGACTATGTCATTGGCCTTTTCAATAGCCACATCTTTGCCCAATGCCTTGCCGCCCACCATCATCGCCGCGGACCCAGATACTAAAATAGTAACCCAGACTGCCTGCTGGGCCCCGCCGCCGGCCCTGCTGCCCATAGATATGGCGATGCCGGTAGCCACAGCTCCGCTCAAGGTACCGACTATATCTCCGATCATGTCATTGCACAGGGTGGCGATGGTTGCCGCATTCCTCACTACCCACATGGCCTGCATTGAGCCCGGCACTTTATCTGCTGCCATGGCGTGATACGGCACCTCTGAGGCAGCAGTTGTCGCAACCCCAATGATGTCAAATGCGACCCCTACGGCAATAATACCCGCCAGCAGTCCGAACGCCGGCAACACAGGCACTAAACCTAGAAGTGTATTGCTGGCATAGCTGGAAAACAACGAAATCAAAAAGGTCCCCAAAAACACCGCGAAAAAGCGCCTTAAGTTCGAGTCCAATCAAACACCCACCCCAATAAAGGATGAAAAGGCTTGGATTGCCCAAGCCCTGCACTGCGTGAAATATGAGGAATAGGTGGCCACGGATTGAGTAAAAATTGTGGCTTAAGGTCCAGCAGGTTTTCCCAACGGTCTTCCAAACCGTCGCCGGTCTGGCGATTTCTCCTTTCCAACCGCTTTACCCTGTCGCCAGAGGTAAGGCTGGATTACCACTTAGTCCACACTGCAATCCCCAATCCGCTTCCTTTAGGAACAGCCTAGGAGATTTCCTCAACGATCGACCCCGTTTTCTAGCCTCTTTAGCAGAATAGTTTTCAGGCAGCATCGGGCTCTTTCTCTTGGCCTTCGAGTCAGAGCTTGAACCCGCCATCCCATCTACCCCACGCAAGGCAGGCTACACTGCACCCAACACACTTCTAAAGCGCATCGCGTGCAGGTTCACCCCAAGCCGTAGTTCGCCTAAGTAAGGATCTATCCCCACGCACTTGGGTCTCCGCGACTGCGGGGTCAACGCCTACATGCCTTTGTAGATCGCCCCGCAATCTTAACCCCCAGCAGCAGCCCCCAACTGGGCGTCAGCGGCCACCACCAGAGACTTCATCGATATGCCAGTGACGGATTTTTAGGCCCGTCTTCGAAAACGGGTGTATCGACTAGGATACTGCGCCACCTATCTCATTTGCATTAATTATAGCACAATCTCCAGACTGTCTCAAGACTGCCCCAAGGGTATCCTTCCAGTGCCTCATCCCAGGCAGTGGGCACCTAATGGTCCCGCTGGACTATATACATTGCCAGGCTGGCCAGGACTTCACTGCCTTGGAAATCGGCAACTGCCTCCCTAGCTTCCTCCATAGCTTTAAGGGCTAGCGCCCGGGCCTCTTCCAATCCGTATAAGGTAACATACGTGACCTTCCCCTGCTCTGCATCACTGCCAACCTTCTTGCCCAGTTTGGCCTCGTCTCCCACCACATCCAGGATATCATCGATGATCTGGAAACACAGGCCGAAGTGCTCGGCATAAAGGGTCACCGCTGCCAGCTCTGCTTCATCGGCTCCCCCCAAGAGCGCACCGCACCGGACCACCGCCCGGAACAGAGCGCCGGTCTTATGGGTATGGATATACTCCAATGTCTCCTGTGATATCTGCCGGCCTTCTGAGGCTAGATCCACTGCTTGTCCGCCGATCAGCCCCCGGCTGCCTCCGGCTTGAGCCATCTCCCTGATGACGGCAACTACCACCTTTACAGGGATGCCCAAATCTTCAAGCTGACCCAGCAAGGCAAAACTCTCGGTCAAGAGGGCATCACCTGCCAGCACGGCTACAGCTTCACCAAACACTTTGTGGTTAGAAGGCCTGCCCCGGCGAAAATCGTCATCATCCATACAGGGCAAGTCATCATGGATAAGCGAATATGCGTGAAGCATCTCCACCGCCGCGGCCAGCCGGTAAGCTGCAGGCTGCACCTGGGTAAAGCGGTCTTTAGCTGCCATCTCCGCCGCTGCTACCGCCAGCAGTGCCCGCAGCCGCTTCCCGCCGCCCAGGGTGCTGTACCGCATAGCTTGATGGAGCTTTTCGGGATAGGCGGCCTCGGGCGGCAGGCACTCCTCCAACTCCTTTTCAATAGCTGGCAAATGCTCTGCCATAAACTGTTCCAGCATCATAAGCTTAGGCTCCTTCATCATCAGCTTCCAGATCCAGCGGGACGATGGCTGCCTCGCCCTCTTCACTCACCACGAGCTTCTTCATCCTGGCCTCGGCCGCATCCAACTGTTTGGAACACACCCTAACCAGCTGCACTCCTTCTTCAAAAAGGGAAAGGGATTCCTCTAGCGAAGCGTCTCCTTTCTCTAACTCCTTGATAATCTCCTCCAAACGGAGGAAGTTTTCCTCAAAAGTCCTTTTGTCATCCACCCTCGTCGACACCTACTTCCCTATCTCCAGGTCCTTGCCCCAAAGAGCCGGCACTCTCTGCATGGATTTCTTCAACTCTGGTTCTCAGGCTGCCGTCCTGCAGCAAGACCTCCAGCTCCTGCCCAAGTTCAGCTTGCGCCGCCGAGACTACGGGCCTGCCCGTCCTCCCATCCCGGGCGATGGCATAGCCCCTGCCCAGGACAGAGAGGGGGCTAAGGCTGTCGAGCCGCTGGGCTGCCAGATAGAGCTCCCTTTTTTCCTTGGCTATCTGGCGCCCCACTTCCTGCAGCAGCCTCTGCACAAGCTCATCTAGGCGCTGGCGCCTTTGCCTGACGGCATCCCCAGGGGTATGACTTCGCAGTACCCGTTCCAGGTGGGCAAGCTGTTCCCGCTTCCGGGCTTGGTGCTGCAGCCATATCTGCCGCAGCCGCATGGCTAGATCAAAGAGGCCGTCCTTTAGATCGGCAGCCACTGGCACTGCCAGTTCCGCAGCCCCAGAAGGAGTAGGAGCCCGCAGGTCTGCCGCGAAATCGCAGATGGTAAAGTCTGTCTCATGGCCCACCGCGGAGATCACTGGAACCGGGCAGGCTGCCACGGCTCTGGCTACCATCTCCTCATTGAAGGGCCACAGATCTTCTAAGGAGCCGCCGCCCCGTCCAACAATGATCACATCAACATCTCCCCAGCGGGCCAGGGCTTCTAAGGCTGCAGTGATACTGGCTGCCGCCTCTCTGCCCTGCACCAGTGCAGGTGCCAGCAGGATTTCCACACTGGGCATACGCCTTTGCAAAACACTGATGATATCTCTGATCGCAGCGCCAGTGGGGGATGTAACCACACCTATCCGTCGAGGCAGAAAGGGAATCGGTTTTTTCCTTGCTTCATCAAATAACCCTTCTGCTTGGAGTTTATCCTTAAGCTGTTGAAACGCGAAGTGCAGATCCCCTACACCCCTGGGTTCCAGATACTGGACATACAGTTGATACAAGCCGCCCATTTCGTAAACCCCGATGGAGCCCGAGGCGTACACCTCCAGCCCATCCTGGGGGCGAAATCGCAGGCGGCTGGCATAGCTCCTAAACATGACGCACCGGAGAGTGCTCTCGGCATCCTTGAGCACAAAATACATATGGCCCGAGCTGTGGTGCTTGAAATTAGATATCTCACCACAGATGGTGACATATTGAAACAGCGGCTCTGCCTCTATATACCGTTTCAATAGACGGGTGATTTCGGTAACAGAATATACTGGAGGACCGGCTGCCGCGGACTCCATTTTTCCTAAAGGCATTTGTGACATTGGCTTCACCAGCTAATCCCTTCTCCGTCAACAGCCTATTCCCTGCCGGCATCCCTCAATGGAAAAGGGCCGGCGCTGATGCCGGCCCCACCGTCCACGGCCCCGTTCCTAGCGTTTCCAGCAGATCTGCTTCGGGGTGTACCCGCCTCAGCCGGTTGTCTGGCCGGTATTTTCCCCCCGCTGAGCCCAAAGCTCAGCAAGGTAGCCGGCGACTAATCCGACGATAACCCAAAGCCAGTAGCCTGGAGTGACAAAATGTCCTACCAAAAGGCCGACGATGGCACCGATAAGCAGTTTCCACCACATTGTGCATAGACCTCCCCTGCCGTTTGGCCCCATATCTCTCCATCCAGTAGGAGTCTATGCACCGCTGTCTCACTTAATAACCGGATCTTCAGCCCTCACTCAGCGGATGTCCCTGCCTAAGGGCCCTCCAGCTGCCGTATGCCGCAACTCCCACGGCATTGTCACTGCTGAGGCGGCGGGGGGCAAAGACTGCACCGATGCCCGCTGCGGCCAGCTGCCTGGCGGCTTCCCGCCGCACATAGCCATTGGCCGCAACACCTCCCACCATGAGCACTCTATCCAATCCCGAGGCTTCTGCCCCGGCCATGATCATTTTCACGACACTCTCTGCTATGCACATCTCGACTCCCTGGGCTATACCGACAGGGTCAGCTCCAGCGTCTAGGTACCGCATTGCGGCAGCCTCCGGACCGGAGAAATTGATATCCATCCCTTTGACGGAGACAGGCAAAAGGACAGGGGCTGTCCCCTGCTTCCTGCCGGTCTCAGCCAGTCCCTCCAACTGGGAGCCCGCGGGAAAGGATAGCCCCAGCCGGACACCGATGCGGTCAATCAGCTGGCCTGCATGGATGTCAAGGCTGCCGCCTAGGATGTCAATCGCTATACCTTCATCGTCTTCTCCGGAGGGCTTGCCCAGCCGCACTGCGACAATCTCGGTGGTGCCGCCGGAAAGGTGGACAGCCAGGAAGTCCTGCTCAGCCGGCAGATCACTGCTCCACAGCCCCGCCCAAATGTGGCCGGCTTGGTGGCTGGCAGCATACAGGGGTACGTCCCAAGCCAGGGCCAGAGCCCGAGCCGTGCCTTCCCCCGTCTTGAACACCGGCATGTAAGAACCTGCTGCTGACCTAGGCTTAGTTGCGACTGCTACCCCGGCAATGCCTCTGTGGGGAAGCACCTCTGCAAGGAGCTGGGGCAAGTTCCTCACATGCTGAAAAACCGCCTCAGCCTGGCGCAGGCCCCTTTTCCCTTGGGGCACCTCCAACGGCAAACGGCGGTCAGCCAGCAAATCCCTACCAGCAATGAGTGCCACCGATGTGGTGTAACAGCTGGTATCAATACCCAGTATTACAGGATGTCTGTCTTCGCTCTGCAAGAATCTTTCTACCCTTCACTATCATCTTCAAGATGCCTCTCCCGGACAAAACGCCCCAGGATCCCGTTGACAAACCGGCCGGAATCATCATTGGCAAAGGTCTTGGCTATCTCTACAGCCTCGTTGATGCTGACTCCCACTGGAATATCCTTTAGGTACAGCAGCTCAAAGAGTGCCATCCGCAGCAGATTGCGCTCCACATTGCCCAAACGCTTGATATTCCAATCAACGGCATGTTCCGCGATGAGCTCATCAATGAGCTCCAGATTAGCCAGCACCCCATGGACCAAGCCCCGGCAAAAACTCTCGGCAGCATCGTTCAGATCATTGAGGGCAACTACATAGGTGAGGGCATCTTCCACTTCAGCCTTCCCAACATCGATCTGGAAAAGTGCCTGTAAAGCTGCCTCCCTTGCTTTTCTCCTTTGCATAATCTCACTCTCTATACATCTACATAGTCTGTTAAACTTTACCGTCTTCTGGGAGTGAAAAGGCCGGCAGCCAGGTTGCGCAAGCCGCCCTGTTGATCAGCACTGGCTCCGACAGCATATCCTGCCAAGAGGCACAAGAGGATGAAAACGGCTTTCAAGAACCCGTATTGGAGGGTCAGCCAGCCCAGCAGTATGCCGGCGAGTGTACCCAAGATCTTGCCTTTGTTGACCATGAGCCATGCCCACAGGTCATCCTGGCGTCCATCCACAATACCACACCCCATCCGCTTCATTCCACAGGAGCCCTAGTCTATCTTTGCCTTCGGTTCGGGGCGTACGTCTCTCACTTCCACCATGACCCTATGCACAGGGCAGCCGATGGTCTCAGTAAGGTAGTCCCTGATCTGGCTCTGCACCTGTGCGGCAAGGGCGGGAATGCTTCGCTCGGGCACCACCTGTACCACCACACGTATGTCCAGCCCCTCAGGCTCAACTTTGATCACCGGAGTAAGGTCCCGTATGCCGGGGATTTCCCGGGCTGCCCTCTGCACCAAGTTGGCTACAGCCTTCAAGGAAACCTCAACCTGACCCAGCTCCGTCTCTTGGACAATAGCCTGCACTTCCCGGCCGTTCTTGAAGAACATCGCTAGGAGATATAGGCCGCCAAGCAGCAAGGCTGCGCCCAGTACCGCTCCCTCAATCTGGGCATCCTGCAGGGACAAGAGCCAGGCAAATAACGGCCTTCCCTGCCAGCCCAGCACAAAGGCAAACAGACCGACGCCGCCGGCCAAAAGCAACAGAGAGACCAGGAGGATCACCAATTTCTCCAGCCAATTCACAGCATCTGCCCCCCAACTAAAGGCTCCATTCCATCACCGAACTCGGGGCTGTTCCTCCACCCGTTCTTCCGGCTGAGGGAAATTCACACCTTGTACGTGGACATTGACCTCTACGACATCCAGGCCAGTCATCCCCTCAATGGCCCGCTTGACATTTTCCTGGATCTTCCAGGCAACATCAGGAATTCGGACTCCATACTCCACGATCACAAACAAATCGATGGCAGCCTGCTCTTCTCCTACTTCCACTTTTACACCTTTAGACAGGTTGCGCCGTCCGAGCATTTCTGCGATGCCGCCGGCAAGGCCGCCGCTCATCCCGGCAACACCCTCAACTTCCGTGGCGGCTAATCCAGCAATCACTCCCACCACTTCATTGGCAATCCGAAGTTCACCCAATTCAGTTCTCTCTTTGGTCTCCGGCATAGCTTGTGGTCACCTCACTACCCTATATTCCATTCCCTGGAGCACTGTCGAGCCGCGCCCGGCTGTAGGTTCATCTCCCCGTCATGAACTCTTCTTCGATATATTTGGTGTGAAATTTGCCGCTTCTAAACCCTTCATCCCGCAAAAGCTCTAGATGAAACGGTATGGAAGTAGCAATGCCTTCGATCACCATCTCTGACAAAGCAGCCTCCATCCGTGCGATGGCTTCCTCCCGATTCCGCCCCCAGGCGATGATTTTGGCAATCATCGGATCGTAGAAGGGAGAGACCTCCCAGCCCGGGTAGATGCTGCTGTCCACCCGGACCCCCATACCTCCAGGGGCGTGGTAAGCACTGATCACTCCCGGCGAAGGGATGAAGCCGGCTTCGGGATTCTCCGCGTTGATTCGGCATTCTATGGCATGGCCCCGGAGGGTGACATCATCCTGACTAAAGGACAGTCTCTCACCTGCAGCAATCCTCAGCTGCTCCTTGACCAGATCGATACCGGTAATCATCTCTGTCACCGGATGCTCGACCTGGATGCGGGTGTTCATCTCCATAAAATAGAACTGGCCGTCCTGATCCACCAAGAACTCCACAGTACCGGTATTAACATATTCAACCGCCTTAGCCCCGGCTACCGCAGCCTCCCCCATAGCCTGCCGCAGCTTGGGTGTAAGGGCAATACACGGCGCTTCCTCCAAAATCTTCTGCTGCCTTCGCTGCAGTGAACATTCCCGTTCACCTAGATGGACCACATTACCGTGCCTATCGGCGGCAATCTGAATCTCCACATGGCGGGGCTTGTCGATGAATTTCTCGATATACACTTCGCCATTGCCGAAGGCAGCATCGGCCTCAGCTCTGGCTAGATTCAAAGCCCGCAGAAAGTCCTCCTGACAATGGACCACCCGCATCCCTTTGCCGCCGCCCCCGGTAGCTGCTTTGACAATCACCGGATAGCCGATTTCCCGGGCCACCCGCAAGGCTTCATTGTCGGATTCCACCGGCCCGTCACTGCCGGTGATCACCGGCACTCCCGCTGCCTCCATGGCCTTCTTGGCCGCTGCTTTATCACCCATTATCTCAATGGTCCAAGGCTTGGGACCGATAAATTCTATCCCATGATCCTCACAAATCTCAGCAAAACGGGCCCGTTCTGCAAGATACCCATAGCCTGGGTGAATGGCCTCTGCGCCTGTGAGCAGCGCGGCACTCATGATATTAGGTATGTTAAGATAGCTTCTAGCGGAACTGGCCGGCCCTACACACACAGCTTCATCGGCAAGTCTTACGTGCAGTGCTGCTTCATCTGCTTCTGAATAGATGGCAACTGTACGGATGCCCAGCTCCTTACAGGCCCGGATTACTCGGACAGCGATCTCACCACGATTGGCAACCAATATCTTCGAAAACAAAGTATAGTCCTCCCCCAGCGGCTCACGCCAGTGTCTCTCAGATTTGCTCGATCACGAACAGCGGCTGGCCGTATTCCACTGGTTGGGCATTCTCCGCCAAGATCTCAACTATCCTGCCCCTCACTTCAGATTCGATCTCATTCATGAGTTTCATTGCCTCAATAATGCAAAGGGGTTGACCGATCTCCACCACACTGCCTACATCGACATAAGGTTCGGCATCAGGTGCAGGGGCCCGATAAAACGTACCTACCATCGGGGCCTCGATGGTGACACGGCCCTCGGCCGCCCCATGGGCTGCTTCCGTTGCATGATCACTATCTGTACCTGTCAATCGGGCGATCTCTACTCCAGATCCCGGGGCAGCCGCACCCGGGACGGGGGCCGCTTTCTTTAGCACAAGCCGGGAACCGTTATCCTCCCAGATCAGCTCCACCAAGTCACTGTCCTGTACTGCCTGGATCAACATCTGTATATCTTCTATCTTCACACGCAACAACCATCCTTTTCCAGCCGGAAATAGCCCATCTTTGTCCGATAGCTTTCCCATCAACTGCCAACTGATACCTGCCGGCAAGCCGGCTGGGGAAAGCTCCTGAAACCAAATGCCGTCCCCATCTGATTTCTAGGTTTTTGTTTCCATTCCTGCTTCTGCCTTCAAAATGGGCATTACGGCCTTCAGCTGCGGTGGTCGATGATCCGGATCTTCTCCAGAGACATGCCGGTCATGCTGCTGACAGTGTCTCCGACGCGGGCAGCTTCCTCCTCTGTCAAGACGGTATCAACCATCACTGCAGCGCCGCCCTCACTCAACACCACCACGGCATCCGGCAGGCCCTGGGCCATCAGCAGCCCTTCCAGCTCCATTTCCACTTCAGAACCAGCCATGATCTCCAGCAGCCGCTCCTGGGCAGCTGTCCTTTGCTCTTCGGAGCTGGATAAGTCGGTGATGATCCCTTGCAGTGCCTCCAGCTGCCTAGACCTGCTTCGATCACGCTCCCATCTGAATTCTGAGAAGCTGTCTCGCCGGCTCAAGGGCTGGACCGAAACGGTTAGGTGCCCCGCAGTGGGCACAGCCAAGGTGTAGTCTTCCCCGTATACTGGATTGGCAGGGAGATATTCATCGACAAGCTCGTCGCCAATGATGGTAAACAGTCCATCATTGCCGGCAGCCAATCCGGGATCATCGGGGGCATCGGGCTGAAGCCTCTCCGCAGGTGCCGCCGGCTCTTCCGTACGGCCCTCAGGCTGTACCATCTCACCCTGGTAATCTTTGTCAATGCCCGGCAATCCCTTGTCATCCTCCGCCGGCTGGCTGGTTCCCTTTCCAGGCAGCCATTTGGGCCACAGGACAATGCCGCCGCTGGGCACACCGATGCCGGAATCGAAGCTGTTCCATGCCAGCCACAGGATCAAAGCCGCAGCTAGAATAAAAAGCAATCCCCTCCACAATGTCTTGCCGGAGATTACATAGAACATGGCATAACCCCCAATCACTCTCTCCTCGGTACCACCGTGACCCGGTGGGCCGGAATATCTATGGCGGTCTCCACCGCCCGGCTGATCAACAGCCTGATGCCGGGATCCTTGGCTCCATCGGCTGCTACTAAAACCCCGGCAATGACTGGCCGGTGCTCAGTCAGTACAATGGGTGCATCTGAGTTCCTCTGCCCTTCTCTCACAACCACCACCTTTTCGTTCCATCGTTGGGATACAACCCGGCGCTTCCCTCCCTGGGTATCTGCCTCCTCTGTCACGGTCTCATCGCCATTGATGTCCTGGGCAAGCTCCAGGCGGCTGCCGGTACTTAAGGTGACCATCACCTCCACCCTGCCGACTCCGTCAACTTGGGAAAGGATGGCTGCCAGTTTTCGTTCTACTGCTTCCCCGTAGCTGAGATTAGAGGCAGACAGGCTGCCCGCTGCCGGCTCATTGTCTCCATGGAAATCATCGATGGTGCCCCGGGGCTGCATCACAGGGGAGTTGGGCCTTTGACCAGTAATTTGGAGCAGCAAGGCTGCACCCACGACTAAGACCAGGAGCCAGCCGGTGAGCTTGCGCTGCCGGTCGGTTAAGGGGACTCCGCTCCTTTCTACACTCCCTTTGGGCCACCAGTTATCCCATAGGTCCCGCAACTGCACAGGCCATCTCTCCCTTATCCCGCAATGGTTACAATAACCGCTTCCGGCTCTATGCCGAAAAAATCTGCTACAAAGCTCTGTACCCGCCCAGTCAGGGACTCTAGCGGAAAGCCTGGGGATTCATCCTGCTGGAGCGCTTCTTTCATGATCAAGACCGGTGCCACCGGTTCGACCTGACAAGCAGCGGGCCCGCTATATGGAGAAGGGACATCACCCTCTACGTAAAGCTGGACAACCACCCGCTCCAGGCCGCCTCCTGCCCCTAGTTGGACAGCCGCCTGGGCATCCTTAACTCCGGCGAACAGGCTGAGCAGTGAGCTTAACTGCCTGTTGGCTTGATTTACCATCTGTTCTCTCATGATGCCGGTCCCCTTCTCTACCAGTCGTTCAGCCTGCATCCGCAGGCCATCTGTTTCTAGCATTCCACCTTGTCCTGTTCTCAAAGCATGGAACCGGTTCTGAAAACCGGCGGCAATGGAACCGGGATCCATCAAGGTGCCGGACCCGGTCAAGGGCTGGAGCATAAGCGCAATCAAGAGCAGGCCGGTTATCAGCCGGACAAACCTTCTGATATCAGCATCGGGCACCAGCATGAGAAACAGGCCGCTGATCATAAGAAAGCCGACCAGTTCCTTGAACCATTGGAGCACCGTCATTCACCTACCGAAGGACTGCCGTCAGGTTGCCCATTCCCACCATCAGGGTGATGGTTAAGAAAAACGCCAAGGTAACCGTCATCACTGCCACGAAGACGGCGGTCAGGATATTGCCGCAGCTGGTCATGGCAGACACCAAACGGGGGTCGCTGATGGGCTCGATCACCGCGGTAGCCATGCGGTAGATGAATACCAAGGCGAGGATTTTAGCCAAGGGGAAGGCTGCCATCAGCAAGATGCCGCAGAGGCCCAGGACTCCCAAGCCGTTCTTGATCAAGAGGGAGCCCCCCACAGCCACATCCAAGGCCTGGGAAAAGGTGTTGCCCAGAATCGGCATGATCTTCCCGCCGAGATACTTGGCCGCCCGCATAGTCACACCGTCTGCTACCGGTGCCAGCATCCCCCTGGAGGTGACTACGGCGGCAAAGGTGACAAAGGCTGTACCCAACAGCAAACTGCCCGCCCGCTCCAATATGCCAGCCAGCCGCTTGACCGGAAACTCGTGGAATAGATTGCCAGCGATCCCCAAGACAACTGCAGCTTGCAGCAGGGGAAAGATCATCTGCTGTACCAATAGCCCCATCATACCCACTGCAGCCGCCAAAATCGGATGCATGATTGCCGCTGAGGTCACACCTCCCACTGCCGCCAATGTAGTAGAAAGGAGCGGCAGCAGGGCATACATCAGAGATGTCATGGCATTGATGGCTCCAGCTCCTGCTGCCACCGCCACTTGGAAGCTGTTGATACTCAGGTAAAGCAAGAGCAGCAGGCAGCAGGCTGTAGACACATCGATGCTGTCAGAACTGGCAAAGGAAGCCTGCAGGTTCTGCAGCAACGCCCCCATGACGGCTAGGACCAAGAGCCCAGTCAGCAGGCGGAGGTTAGCAACCACCTCTCGAAAGAGATACTGGGATAGCTCTTGTACCAGTCTGCCCCACTCAAGCCCCCTTCTGCCAAAGATAATCTCCTGCAGGTCCAAAGAAGGCAGCTGAGCTTGGATATCGGCATCGATATCAGCCAAGGCCCGCTCAACTGCTCCTGTATCCAGTTCAACTAACTGGGCCTCCACCACTTTTTCCAGGGCAGAGTTGAGGCTGGAAGCCGCGGCCGAGCCAGCACAGGAAACAGCCACAAGTATCAGTAGAACTACAACCGTCAGCCTCTCCACCCAGTTTCCCTCCTAAGGCAAGAGATTTACCAAGGCATCTACCACCCCTACGATAATCGGCAGAGCGATCACTATCATTACCAGCTTGCCGGCTGCCTCTATTACCATGGCCAGGCTCTCCTCTCCGGCATCTTTGCAGATTTGGGAGCCGAAGGCTGTGATGTAAGCAGCAGCTACAGTCCGCAACAGGACATCAAAATACCCCCCTGAGACCCCTGCCCCCTGTCCCAACTGGTAGAATAAACGGATCATGTCCCTCATGGGACTCAGCAGCCGCAATAGGATAATGACCACAAACAAGATGGCCAACAGCGCGGCATACTCCGGGTAGGCGGAACGGAGGTTGATCTGAATGAAAGAAAGAACCAGAGCAGCCACCACCACAGGGACGATTTCCGACACAGTGCTCCCTCCGTTAGTACCAGCGAAATACGCTTTCCACCTGTGCGAACAGCTGGGCAATCAACTGAACGAGCCAGAGAAGAACAATGACTACACCGGCCAGGCTCAGCATATGGGCCTGTTCCTTCCGATCTGCCTGCTGCAGGAATATGTTGAGGATGGCGATCAGGATGCCAACACCGGCTATGCGGTAGATCAAGCTCAAATCCACTGCCCTTTCTCCTTCCACAAGTTCAGTCAGTCTATCGGGAGACTGTGGTCCTGGGGCAGGTACCCTGCCTGCCGGCTCAAACCAGCATGAGAACCAACGCCCCTCCTGCTGCCCAGCCCAACATGCTGTAAAGGCGAACCAGCTGTTCTTCCGCCCTCTGGGCCTCTGCCTCCTGGCGGCTCAGGGCCTTTTGGGCAAGGCGCAGGTGCCGGGATTGGTCCTCCCGGTGGGAGATGCCGAGGCTGTCCCCTAGATCCAGCAGGATCTCCTCATCATCCTGGGTCAAGACCAGGTATTCTCGCGACCTGACAATTGACTGCCTCCACGCCTCTTGAATGGACACATCGCCGAGGAGCAGGAGCTCTGCCGTATCAGCAAACAAACGATTGACCGGCGGTTGTGTAAAGCGGGCAAGCTGCTCAAAGGCCTCCGGCAGAAAGGCCATGCTGCAGCTGATCTCGGTCTCCAGCCGGCTGAGGGCAGCCTGCAGGCTCCGCAGCTGACGGGGCCTTTCCTTGATGGATTCACTGAAAACCCAGCCGGCAGCACCGCTGGCGCAGATAATTACTAGACACAGGCCGAAACGCAGGAAGTACAACCCGGTCACCCCATCTTTTAGTGAATTCTATTGGGATAGGTTTCCATTTATGCCAAGTACCGCTAAAGGAGCTGCACCGCCTCCACAGTACCGGGCCCCCGGCGGCGGCTGAGGATCACCAGCCGGCGAAAAACGCTGTGTTCCGCCAGCAGACCGCCCCCCGGCAGCTTCTGCACCGCTTCCCAGGAGTCTCCGTGAATACTGGCCAAGACGGCTGTGCCGGCAGCCGCCGCCTGGATAACTGCCGCGGCATCGGCTCTGGTGCCCAGTTCATCTGTGACTACCACGTCCGGCGCCAAAGCCCGGATGGCAGCAGCAATGCCCTCTGCCTTGGGATAGCCATCCAGCACATCGGTGCAGGGGCCGCAGTCGGTCTGGGGCTCCCCCTGCCAGACTGCCGCGATTTCACTGCGTTCATCGACAATGGCTACAGTATGACGATGCCAGCTTCCGGGCTTTCCCCAGGACAGCTGCCGGGCGATGTCCCGGATAAGAGTGGTCTTGCCGCAGCCAGGGGGCGAGACCACCAGAGTAGATTGAAACCTGCCTTCACCATCAACCAGGGCAGGCAGTATGGGTGCTGCTGCTCCCAACACCTCCCGGGCCAGCCGGATATTAAGCTGGGTGAGATCCCGAACCGCCTGGAGGCGGCCCTGTTCCACATAGCCGCTGCCGGCAACACCCACCCGGTGGCCGCCGGGTAGGGTCAAGAACCCCTGCACCAGCTGGTCTGCCACCATGTAGACTGAGGAACGGGTCATCAGCTGAATGGTCAGGCGGCAGTCTTGTCCCCTCACCTGATAGCCCTTAAGCGGGTCCGCCTCAGGCTGGCCCGTTGGTGAAATCAGCACAATTCCTAAACTGGTCACCAAAGCCAAGGGGCGGCCCTGGCGGATCCGGATTTCCAAGGCATCAGCCTTCAGCTGTTCCGGCACCTGTGCCAAAATCTCCCGGAGCGGACTGGCTACATATCTCAGCACGCTGTGGAAACCCGCTTTCTTCTCCACACAAGATCCCCCTTGTCCATGTATATGGCTCGCGGCAGCAAAATAGAAGCAGGCAAAAAGAAAAGGACTGCTTATCCGCCCAATGGGCAGAAACAGTCCTGTGGATATGGGTACAGCTAGACTACAGCTATATTTGGCAGTCAGTCCCCGCTAATCAGCGGCCGGCTCAGCTGCACTCTCTACTCATCGTCTTCTTCGTCATCCTCATCATCGTCTGGGAAGAAGTCATCAAAGTCCTGGAAACTATCTCCCCGATGCACAACACCGCCACATTCCGGACAGGTAACCTGTACGTCGTCATCATAGAGGAAGCCTTCTTCGAAGGTCACCGGCTCCCCGCATTCCGGACAGTCTACCTCCACCCAGTCTTCATCATCGTCATCGCCGTAGACTTCATCCTCTAGGTCCATCAAGTCGCTGTCAATAGCTTCTACATACTCGGTCAGCTCATCCTGATTGGCACCCAAGGCGTTGATACTAACGGCCAGATCATCGAGGATGTCCATGAGCTGATCCCAAATGACCCGGTCACTGGGATCCTTGCCGTACAGATTACCTCCCTCCAGCAATCCCCTAAGATACGCAATCTTTTCCTTTGCAGTGTTCACCAGCAGCACTCCCTTTGCTTGAGATTCCAGCGTGAGCAAGGCACTACACCGCCGATTGCCAGCCAGTATAGTCTACCACTAAGCCCGGGACAAGTATTCGCCAGTGCGGGTGTCGATCTTGAGCACATCGCCTTCTTCGATAAAGAGCGGTACTTGGACAACCAAACCGGTCTCCAAGGTGGCTGGCTTGGTGCCGCCGGTAGCTGTATCACCTTTAAACCCAGGCTCAGTTTGGGTTACCACCAATTCTACAGCTGTGGGAAGATCGATACCGATGGCTTCGCCTTCATAGAATTGAATGCCGATAATCATGTTTTCCTTCAGATAGTCAACGGCGCCTTCCAAGGCACTCACTGGCAAGCCGATTTGCTCATAGGTCTCGGTGTCCATGAAATGATACTCATCACCGGAGCTGTAGAGATACTGCATCTCCTTTGTCTCAATCCTTGCCCGGGCCACCCTTTCTCCAGCCCGGAAAGTCCTTTCCGATACGGCTCCGGTGCGGACATTCTTCAGCTTCGTCCGGACAAAGGCCGCTCCTTTACCGGGTTTCACGTGAAGGAATTCAACTACACTCCAAATCTCCCCATCTATCTCCAAAGTTAATCCTGTTCTAAGGTCATTTACGGAAATCATTGCCTTCCTCCTTCTAGCGCAAACAATAATGGCCGGTGGGATTAATCGGCGCCAAGCTCCAGCAGTTCCTTGGTGCTTTGGGTCAGAATCCGGCAGCCGGTCTCAGTCACCACCACCAAATCCTCGATCCTCACACCGCCAAAGCCGGGAATATAAACCCCAGGTTCCACGGTGACCACCATTCCCGGCTGCAGGACAGTCTCTCCCTTTGGAGCCAGGCGGGGGTCTTCGTGAACTGCAAGCCCCAAGCTGTGGCCCAAGCCGTGACCGAAGTTCTCGCCGTATCCGGCGTCGGTAATTATCCCCCGGGCAACGGCATCGACTTCTTTGCCGGTCTTGCCAGCCTGTACGGCAGCGACCGCTGCCAGCTGAGCATCCAGTACAATATTATACAAAGTGCGGGTGCGCTGACAAGCTTTACCGACCACCACAGTCCGGGTCATGTCGCTGCAGTACCCGTTGAAGCGGGCACCAAAGTCCATCACCACAAGGTCTCCCTCTTGCAGGGGACGATCAGTGGGAACAGCATGGGGAAGAGCTCCATTGGGGCCGCCGGCCAAGATAATATCGAATGCCAGCCCTTGGGCCCCCTTCTGCCGCATGAGGAACTCCAGCTGCAAGGCCAGCTCTCTTTCTGTCACCCCCGGCTGCATCCGGGGCAGCAGCTCCGCCCAAGCTTCATCTGCGATGGCAGCGGCTCTCTCTATAGAGGCAAGTTCATCATCGGACTTGATCATCCGCAGCTCCTCAACCAACCCCGGGGCAGGCACCCACTCCACTTCCCCGAGCTTGTCCTGCCATTTAGTATATTGATCATATGTAACTATGTCGCTTTCAAACCCAACCCGCCGGCAGCCATGTTCCTGCAGGACTTCCTTGAGTGTCGCAAGATAGTCTTCATAGCGGCGCACCTGGAAATCCGGCGCTTGGGCAGTGGCCTGCTCTATATAGCGGAAGTCGGTAATCAGGACCGCTGCTTCCTGAGCAATTACCAAAGTGGCTGCCGAGCCGGTAAAGCCGCTCAAGTACCGGCGGTTCTCCGGTCCCTGCACCAACATGGCATCAAGCTCCTTTTCCTTAAGCTTCTGCCGCAAATTCGTCAGTCTCTGCATGCTCCTGCCTATCCAGCCCGGATAGGCTCTCACTCCCTTCCTTTGACCGGCTCTTCCTCCAGCCAGCTGTTTAGCTTCCGTCAATCTAAGGTTGTTTGGAGTCTCTCCTGCGGATGATGCTGACCAGCCCCCGCAGCCCCAAGAGGTAGCTGTCGGCCCCAAATCCCACCACCTGGCCGCTGCAGACAGGTGCTGTCACCGACCGGTGGCGAAAATCCTCCCTCTGATGGACATTGGATATGTGAACCTCCACTGCTGGCAGATCAACTGCGGCAATAGCATCCCGGATGGCATAACTATAATGGGTATAAGCCGCGGGATTGATCAAGATGCCGTCTACCCCGTCCCGACAAGCCTGAATGCAGTCCACCAGTTCCCCTTCATGGTTGCTCTGGAAGAATTCCAACTGGCAGCCCAGCTCCCTGCCTAGGCTTATCAAAGCGGCTTCCACCTCAGCCAAGGTAGAACTCCCATAGACACCTGGCTCTCGGCTGCCCAAGAGATTTAGGTTGGGGCCATTGATCACCTTGATTCTCACCACAGGCCACCTCCCGCTTGGATCTTAAGGGCATCGGCCAGTTCCTCTTCATCCACGATCTCCCCTACTCTGGCCTTGCCAACGCTCTCCAGCAGGACGAAACGCAGCCGGCCGGAGCGCACCTTCTTATCAAACCTGCAGGCCTGCACTACCTCTGAGATGGAGAGACTATCCATCCCTGTGGGCAGCCCCCATCGATCAATCAGGCTGATGATCCGCCGACAGTCTGCATCGGACAAGTACCCTCGCCTGTAGGACAGGATGGCCGCTGTGACCATGCCGATGGCCACCGCCTCACCATGGGTGTACCGCCCATAGCCGGCTGTCTTCTCCACCCCGTGGCCCACAGTGTGGCCGAAGTTCAGGATCTCCCTATACCCCATCTCCTTTGCATCTGCCGCCACCACCCGGGCCTTCAGGTCACAGGCAGCCTTTACCCAGCGGATGAGCATATCTGAGGAAACCAGTGACGATACATCTGAAAAGGCTGCGGCTTCCAGTTCTGATACCAGCTGTTTATCGGCTATGAATCCGCACTTAATGATCTCCGCCATGCCGGTCAAGACCTCTCGGCTGGGGAGGGTTTCCAGTGCCGCAAGGTCTGCTGCTACCAGAACTGGCTGGTAAAATGCGCCAATCAGGTTCTTGCCCCTGGGGTGGTTTACTCCCACTTTGCCGCCGACCGAACTGTCCACTTGGGCCAAAAGGGTCGTCGGCACCTGCACCAGCTTCACACCCCGCATATAGGTAGCCGCCGCAAAACCAGCAATATCCCCTACCACCCCGCCTCCCAAGGCAACGATACCAGAACGGCGGTCAAGCCCGGCATGAAAGGCTGCCTCATAGATGGACTCTACGGTCTCCAGAGTCTTGTACTCCTCCCCATCGGGAATCACCGCTATCTCCCATCTGAGGCCCGCGGAATTAAGGGACTCTGCAACCTGATCCCGGTAGAATCCCAGCACCGTCGGGTTGGAGACTACCAAGACCTGCTCTAGGCCTGCTTCTCTGCGCAAACGCTGTCCTAAGTTGCTGAGTAGTGCCCGCCCAATGTGAATCAGGTAGGGGCCTTCGGCTACATCAACCGGCAGGTGCTGCAGCTTCCAAGTTCCGGTGTCAGCTGCTTCCGGCCGAGAACAGACCCTCTCCCACCAGCTGAACACATCGGCAGCAACCTCATCAGGCGGCTGAGAGGCATCAACAACTAGGTCGCACATGCTGTACGCTGCCCGCCGTTCATCTGCCAGCCGGCTCCACTTGGCCATGCCCTCCCGGGCCGCGACAGCCGGGTCACCGGCAGCAGGCGATGCCTTAACCAGCGGCCTGGTCCCATCAAATGTCAGCCGCTGGGCCGCAGTATCGGCATCGACAGCCAGCCAAACCACGGGATGGCCCTGCAGCAAGAGGAGATTTTCTTTGCTGACTACCACTCCCCCGCCGGTGGCGATTACCTGGTTCTGACGGTGAAGCACCTTCTGAAGGATAGCTGCCTCTAGGGTGCGGAAGCGGGCCTCGTCACATTCCTCAAAAATCTGCCTGATGGTCACACCGGCCTCTTTCTCGATCTCGTGGTCAAGATCGACAAACTCCTTGCCCAGCCGTCGTGCCAAGATCCGGCCCACCGTGGTCTTCCCAGCACCCATCATTCCCGTTAGCACTAGATTTGCCTGTATCATTGGTTCCTCCAATTCTCCATCAGCCCCTCAAAGGCCCCGGAGAGGTTCCGGCGAGAGCGAGATCAGGTGAGAGCGGTACCTCTCCTCAATCTCTTCCAGATGATCTCCACCAAACTTCTCCAGGAAGGCCGAGGCCAGCACCCAGGCAGCCATGGCTTCACCTACAACAGCAGCGGCCGGTACCGCGCAGACATCGGATCTCTCCACTCCCGCGACCACTGGTTCCAGGTCCTCAAAATCCACCGAATACAGTGGTTCATACAATGTGGGGATTGGCTTCATCGCCGCCTGAACCACAATCGGCGAGCCGTTGCTGATGCCCCCTTCAATCCCGCCGGCCCGGTTAGTCCTCCGATAGAACCCTCCGGCAGTCAGCCAGCCCTTGCCCTGCCAGCAGAAAGCATCTATCCGGCTGGAGGGGCCTTCTCCACCTCCGCCGTCGTAGAAAATCTCGTCATGAACCTGGGAGCCCGGCCGTGCTGCCGCCTCCACGCCTATACCCACCTCCACGGCTTTGATGGCGGGAATGGACATTAAGGCTTGGGCCAGCTTTGCATCTAAGCGGCGGTCCCAGTGAACATGGCTGCCCAGTCCGGCAGGCACCGGGTGGGCGATCACTTGAAACGCCCCGCCCACGGAATCCCCGGCCGCCTTGGCAGCTTCGATTTCCGCCGCCATTGCTTGAGCCGCCTTGGGGTCTCCGCAGCGAACTGGAGAGCCCTCGGCCAGCTGCTTCAGCCGGCGCCAGTCTTCGGGAAACTGCTCGGCCTTGATCGAGCCGATCTGAATCACATGGGAAAAAACCTCGATGGCAAAGTGCTCTAGAAGCCTGCGGGCCACAGCACCTACTGCCACCCGCATGGCTGTCTCCCGGGCGCTGGCTCTCTCCAAAATGTTCCGGGCATCGCCGGTCCCATACTTCAGCATGCCGGAAAGGTCGGCATGCCCTGGCCGGGGCCGGGTAACTGCTGCCGACTCAGCAGGAGAGGCTGGCACGGCAGCAGACATAATCTCCTGCCAGTTCTGCCAGTCCCGGTTGGCCACTTCTAGGCCGATGGGAGTGCCCAGGGTTTTTCCCCAGCGAACCCCTGACACAATCCGGACCCTATCCTGCTCGATCTGCATCCTGCCGCCCCGGCCGTACCCCTGCTGTCTGCGGGCAAGATCCCGATTGATATCATCTTCAGACAAGGATAAACCGGCCGGCATCCCCTCGATGATCCCCAATAGGCTCTGTCCATGGGACTCTCCGGCAGTCAAGAACCGCAGCATCATCATCTACCTACTCTCCACTGACAGTAATCCCCTCCACCACCAAGCTGGGCGATCCCACTGACCCGTAGAAGCGCAGGTCGCTGCCGACGGCAGTCAAGCGCTTCAGAAAGTCAATAAGATTTCCGGCGATGGCAATTCCCCGCACTGGCCGGACCGGTTTGCCGTTCTCGATCCAGAGGCCGCCAGCCCCCACTGAAAACTCACCGGAGATGGGGTTGGCTGTATGCATGCCCATCACGCTGGTTACGTATAGGCCCCGGCCCACCTGCTCCATCAGTTCCTGCTGGGACAGCTCGCCCGCCGGGATATAGAAATTGCGATTACCGGAGGTCAGAGCACCCCTAAAGGAAGGCCTGACCCCGTTGCCGGTGGACTGGACTCCATCTTTAGCGGCACTGTAGGTATTGTATAGATACGTCTTAAGGACGCCCTGCTCCAAGACGGTGGTCTCTTGGGATGGCACTCCCTCATCATCCACCGGCGCTGTAGCTATCCCCTGGGGCAAAAGGCCGCTATCAATCAAGGTCAGCTCCTTTGAGCCAACCGCCTGGCCCAGCTTGCCTGCGAACACCGATTTGCCCTTCTGTACTGCTTCGGCAGTCAAGGCTGGCCCCAAAACCTCCAGGAACTCAGCCGCCACATCCGGCGCCAAAACTAGAGGTACCCGACAGGTAGCGAGGGAGCCCGCCCCCAGCATTTCAACTGCCATCGCCGCTGCCTCCCGGCCTACCTTGACCGGATCCAGCCCCTCAAAGGTGCGGGAAAAATCAAAAGTCCAGCCAGTCTCTGCCTGGCCATCGGCCTCAGCAACCACCATCAAGCTGGTGGAGCAGTAGCCGCCCTGGTAGCCCACATCTACTCCCCGGGAGTTGGCAATGCCCACTTCATAGATTCCGTCTCCAAAGCTAGCCTGCCGCACCTTGGTTACCCGGGGATCGTACGCCCGGGCTGCTTGCTCTACTGCCAAGGCAAAATCGATCTTAGCGTCTACCGGCAGCTCCGCCAGCTGAGGATCCAAGAGGTCCATGGACTCCGCCGGCTGCGGATCAGGCAATCTATTGAATTCATCGGCTGCGGCACTCTGGGCATTGGCCACCGCCAGTTGAACAGCGTCTTTTAAGCTCTCCCGGTCTAGACGGGTGGTAAAAGCCAAGCCTAACCTGCCCCGATCGATCACCCTAATCCCGACACCGGTCTGATTGGCTTCCTGCAGAGTCTCCACCTGGCCATCGGTGGCTTCTACCCGCAGAGAGCGCTGCTTGACGGTATAGACCTCCACTTCCTGCCGGGAGGTATCGGCAAGCCTCAGTACTGATCGGGCAAGATCTTGCATTTCTAGTGTCATTACTGGTCCTCCTCCATGATGCCTCCAACCACTAGTTCCGGAATCCGAATGGTGGGCTGAGCATCACTGACCGGAGCTCCCTGGCCGTCCTTGCCGCAAAGGCCGATGGCGAAGCCCAGATCCCCGCCGACGCGGTCGATGAGGGCAAGGGCCTTGGGGCCGTTGCCGGTAAGTGTTGCTCCCCGCACAGGCTCTCCGATCTCCCCGCCGCTGATCAGATAACCATCGGAAACCTCAAACACAAAATCTCCATTGGCAGTATTCACCTGGCCGCCTCCCATCCGGGCAACAAACAATCCCCGCTCTGTATCCCGGATGATGTCTTGTGGATCGTCTTGGCCAGCTAGAATAAGGGTATTGGTCATCCGGGGAATGGGTTTGTGGCGGTAAGACTCCCGCCGGCCGTTGCCGGTGGAAGCCACATCATCCTTCCGGGCAGTCAGATAATCATACATATACCCAACCAATATGCCGTTCTCGATGAGAACCGTACGCTGACCCTCGGTGCCTTCATCGTCAAACCTATAGCTGCCGAACTTCCCCGGCAAAGTGGCATCATCCACCACAGTAACCAAGGGCGATGCCACCTGCTGGCCCAGCTTGCCGGCATAAACAGAAATCCCCTTCTGCACAAGGTCAGCCTCCAAACCATGGCCGCACGCTTCATGGACCATGGTCCCGCCGGCCTCACCGGCAATCACCACCGGCATCCTTCCAGCCGGAGCTGGCCTGGCTCCCAGCATCCGCACTGCCCGACGGGCTGCCTTGAGGGCCAGCTCCTCTGGCTCGTACTGCTGGAAGAGCTCAAAACCGATTACGCCGCCGGTGGATTCATAGCCTGTTTGAATCTTGTCATCCTCCATAGCGATGACATTGACTGATAGATTAGTGCGGATCCGTTCATCTTCTACCCAATCCCCGAGGCTGTTGGCAATGATGACTCTCTGAGAGATATCCCGATAGGATACCGTTACTTGCCTCACCTTAGGGTTGGCCCCCCGTGCTGCCCTGTTGGCCCTCTCCACCACCGCCACCTTGTTGGCGACGGCCACCGTCTCCGGCGGAACCCCAATTGGCAACTGGAAGGAGGGGTGGCGTCGGCAAAGGTCTATAGCCTTGTCGCCTTCCTGCTGCTTGGCAGCTGCCGCGGCAATCCGAGCAGCCTCCTTCAGGCCGTCCAGGGACAGGTCATTAGTATAGGCATAGGCAGTCGTCTCGCCTGAAATCACCCGGATCCCTGCACCGGCATCGATCCCAGCGGTCACCCGCTCAATCCGGTCCTGTTCACAGAAAATCTGTGCCGTAGATGCCTCTTCAATGAATATGTCTACATAATCGCTGCCGGCCTTAGCGGCAGCCGCCAAGACCGCTGCCAACTTGTCTCTATCTATCTGCAAATGGCTCCCTCCTCGATAGAAACCTTCCATCCATGTTCATTTTTGGTTCGCTAGCGCTGTGGGTTTCTCCTCCATTTTCTTCATCTCTCTCTCCATGACATTGGGCAAGGAAATAGTAAATTGACATCAACACAACAAAAACCCGGCAGCGCCCGGCCGGGGCCGGACCTGCCGGGAAAACCTTCTCCCACCTATCCTTTGGACTTACCTAACCGCCTCCTGGCCGCGCTCTCACTAATATAGCCTTTCCGGCTGAGGCGGCGGATAATCCGCCGCTCAATCCGGCGCATCACCTTGGTGGCCTTCAGTTCCTCCGCAGCCACTGGATCAATGAGGATGGTGTACAAACCCATGCGGTTGCCGCCGAGGATGTCTGTAAACATCTGATCTCCGATGACCACTGTCTCCCGGGGCCGGGTCTTAAGCATATCTAAAGCTAGGCGGAAAGCCCTCTTCCGAGGCTTGATAGCACTGGCGACGGCTGGAACATCTAACGCGGCCGCGATCTTATGTACCCTTTCCTTAAAAGCATTGGATGTCAGGCATAGCCGAAAACCCATTTCCTTAGCCTGTCTAACCCACATAACGGTTTCCTGGTCCAGGGTGTCACCGGCCCAAGGCAGGAGAGTGTTGTCAATATCCAGGATCATGCCTCGGTAACCATTTTGCCAGAGCTCGTCCAGATTTACATCCAACAAAGATCCCAGACATTCGTCGGGACAGAAAATTTTGATCATCCAGCTTGTAATCCTCCCACGCATCCTAGACTAGTACCCGCGGCGGCATCTCCCATCAGCTTGCGGAGGCCGCCGCCCCGCTTTCTTTCCAAAAAAACCCCGGCTGTGGGCTCCAGTGCGCCCTAACCAGGTGCCCGCTCCGACAGCATCTCCTGCTGAAGTTTGGTAATAGCCCGTTTTTCGATCCGGGAAACATAGGAACGGGAAATTCCCAGTTTCCGGGAGATCTCCCGCTGGGTCTTGCGAATCCCATCGCCCAGGCCGTAACGGAGTTCCAGAACCTTTTTTTCTCGGGGCCCTAGGCCTGTGAGCATCTCCTTCAACCGCTCCTGCTCCACTGAAAGCTCCACCCGCTCCAGAACCTCATCGGGGTCAGTCCCTAAAATGTCAATCAAGGTAATCTCATTACCTTCTCTATCGGCTCCGATGGCATCATAGAGCAGTACATCACTGCGGCTCTTCTTGGTGGAACGCAGGTGCATGAGAATCTCATTCTCGATGCAGCGGGCAGCATATGTCGCCAGCCTGGTCTTCTGGGTTACATCGAAGGTGTTAATGGCCTTAATCAGCCCGATGGTGCCGATGGAAATCAGGTCATCGGTCTCCTCACCGGTGTTCTCGAACTTCTTCACAATGTGTGCCACTAAACGCAGGTTTCGTTCAACCAGGATATTGCGGGCCTCGCCATCCCCATTCTGAAACCTTGCCAAAAGCTCTGCCTCTTCCTGCTCCGATAAAGGCATAGGAAAGGCATTGCTGTTGGTTACATAGCTGATGAGGAAAACCAGCCCCTGCAGGAACAACCCAACCATCGCCGTCAGCAGCGAGATCAACGTGAGGCCACCCCCAGCCGCAATTTGGAGTCTTTCTTATTGTATGCGGCCTTTGGGGATTCGTGCCTGTCCCCCTGCGGGAGCTGCTCTCAATTCGCCTTCGAACGGCGGCGCAAGAGCGAGTACCGGGGGGCTGCTTCCGGCAGCTGGATGAAGACCCTTTGATTGGCATGGCTTTCATTCACCGGACAGCCGTCTTCATCCCGCATCTCATCTAGAGTGAATTGAACGGCAGAGGCTTTGGGCCTAATCAGCTCCAGCTCATCTCCCAGCCTCATGCGATTGCGGACGGCAATCCGGCTTGCTTGGCCGGTGTTCTCCTCTACCAACCCGACAAAATCATAGGCCCGGATATAGCCTCCGCTGCTGTATGACTGAGCGTCAGGCCCTGGAGGGCCAAAATAGAAACCGGTAGTATAGGGGCGGTGGCTGATTTTATCTAATTCCTCCACCCACTCTGCCTCTACTTGAAAGCCTTCCGGATCCTCGTGATACGCATCCAAAGCCTGCCGGTAAGCCCAGACTACCGTGGCGACATAATAAACACTCTTCATCCGGCCTTCGATTTTCAAGCTGTCTATGCCTGCGGCAGCCAGCTTTGGCAAATGGGCCAGCATATTCAGATCCTTGGAATTGAGGATGTAGCTCCCCCGCTCATCTTCGAAGATGGGAAAGTACTGCCCCGGCCTTTTTTCCTCAACTAGCGCATAGCGCCAGCGGCAGCTTTGCGCACAATCTCCCTGATTGGCATCCCGCCCCGCCAGATAATTGGACAAAAGGCATCTGCCTGAGTAGGAGATGCACATGGCTCCATGGACAAAGGCCTCCAGCTCTAAATTGACATATCGGCGGATCTCGGCAATCTCTGCTAATGAGAGCTCTCTGGCCAAGATCACCCGCTCCACACCCATCTCCTCCCAGAACCGAACAGCTTGCCAGTTGGTCAAGCTCCCCTGGGTTGAGAAATGCAGCTCTAATCCCGGGGCTGACTCCTTGGCCGCAGCATAGACCGCGGGGTCAGAGAAGATTACAGCATCAGCACCGATTTCCGCTAAGGCAGCCAAGTACGGCCCAAGGCCGGTCAAGTCCTTATTGTGCAGCAGGCTGTTTACAGCCACATACACCCGGACCCCGGCCTTGTGGGCATAGTCAACTAGACTGTCCAGCTCCGGAAGGGAGAAATTGCCGGCTCCAGCCCGCAGGCTGTACTCTTTCCCCCCGACATAGACGGCGTCTGCACCGTAGGCTATGGCTACCTCCGCTTTTTCCCGATTTCCCGCCGGAGCCAACAGCTCCATTTTCCTTGTCAATCTATCACCTCAATTGTTCGGGCCATCAGCACCTAGAATCCGTAGCGGGCCCGGGCCTGCCGATGCTGCTGAAAGGTCCTGCTGAAGGCATGGGTGCCGTCACCCTTGGCTACGAAATACAGATAATCCACCTCCGCCGGTTCCAAGGCAGCCTTAATTGAGGTCAACCCTGGAGAAGCGATGGGGCCAGGCGGCAGGCCTTTGTACTTATACGTGTTGTAAGGTGAGTCTGTTGCTAGATCTGAATAGTACAGCTTCCTCGGTGCCTCCAAGAGAAACTGCACCGTGGGATCAGACTGGAGCGGCATATCAATCCGCAGCCGATTCCAGAACACAGCAGAGACCAAGGGCGCCTCTTGGGAAACCATTACTTCCTTCTCAATGATTGATGCTAAGGTAATAATATCATGCCATGAAAAACCTGCCGGCAGCGGTACCGTCTCCTTCAGCGGCTCCACCACCTGGATAAACCGGTGCACCATCCGCTTGATCATCTCTTCCTCCGGCTGATTGCGGACAAAGAAATAGGTGTCAGGGAATAGATATCCTTCGAGGCTGCGGGTAGGCTTCTCTATCGGGGGGCTATCCCCATAGATCAGGCTGTCATCCCTGGCCAGGGTGAGAAAGCGCTCCCTATCCACCAATCCCTGCGCCGCCAACCGGTCTGCAATAGCCTCTAGAGTCAGTCCCTCGGGGATGGTGACCCTTACTGTGGATACCTGCCCTGCTTCCAGATGCTCCATCACCTGTAGAAGATCCATCCCGGGACTCAACCGATAATAACCGGCTTTGAGATGCTGCTCCAACCCCAAAAGCCGAACCGCCACATTGAAGGCAGCGGGGCTCCGGATGATCCCCTCTTGACTCAAAAGCTCTCCAATATCCCTTCCCGGGGTGCCCGGTGAGATATGAATGATGGAAGCAGCGGCCAATTTAGCATTTTCCGGCGGCAGAATCATCCGGGATGCGGCCACGGCCGCTACAAGGCCCAAGACCAAACCTAAGGAGAACAGCCGGCCGAGTATCTGCAAGCTCGACTGCCAAAAGCTGGTCAGTGTCTGTGCCGTCATCCAGGCCGGCCGAAAGCGTCCCTCCAGTCTGCTCATCATCTACCTCCATATTGGTTAAGAGTTCAGCTATCTTCCCTTATTATAAGGCCCAAACGATGATTTGGCAAAGATACTGCCCTCCGTTCCTTCCTGCATTAGTCATCGAGGGCTTCGAGAATCTCCCTTACATTCTCAAACTCGTCATCGTCGATGGATAGGAGTACATCCTGGCCTTCACTGTCCTTTGCAATCTTCAGCACCACAACTCCCTCTTCTGGGTCTTCATAAGGAAGCAGGACTGCGTATCGCCCCTCTTCAATCTCTACGACTTCCAACAGAAAGAACTCATGCTCCTGGCCTGCTTCATCTATTAACGTAATGATATTATCCTCCACTGCAGCGGCGGTACTGGACCGCCTTGCCCCCTCTCTGTCCAGCCTTGGGCTGGTTTAGAATTTGAGTGTTTCACACCGGACTGCCGCCTTTCTCAGCCTGCTTAATCCTCCTCTCCCCAATCTGCCCAGCAGCGCCTTTGGCTGGCCAGGCTGTCGAGATAGTTCTGCAAGATGATCACCGCGGCAATCTGATCGATGATTTGACGCCGGCGCTTCCTGCTCACATCGGCTTCCAGCAGCACCTGCTCCGCGGAGACTGTTGTAAACCACTCATTCCAATAAACAACCGGCAGGCCGAGGGTCTTTTCTATCTTGTCCCCTTCGGCCTGCATTCTTGCTGCCTCAGGCCCCAGCTCCCCAGTACTCCGGCGGGGAAGCCCGATTACCACCTTGTCTACATCATACTTCTCAGCCAGCTCCCCGAGGGCCTGGATATCTCGCTCCCAGACACTGCGGCGGATGACTGAAACTCCCTGGGCAGTAAGCCCCAAAGGATCACTGACCGCCACGCCGATGGTTTTTGTGCCGATATCAAGTCCCATGATCCGCATATCATATCACCTTAATGGCAAACTCCGGGCAGTGAGCCCCGCAGTACCCGCAGAGGACGCAGCGGTAGGGATCTGCCTCAGCTTTGCCGTTCTTTAGTACCATGGCCTTCGATGAGCACCTCTCTACGCACCTGCCGCAGCCTATACACCAATCATCAACATGCAGGCGCCGAGGCACTGACTTAGCTGCCTCCCGCAGGCAGCTAGGTACACTCCTATCCTCAAAGAGGCACGCATTCATCTCCACCTCTGCCTGGTTCCTCATGCCCACAGCAATTGCCGCCAGCTCCTCCATTTGGAGAAGATACTTAAATGCCTCATCTACCTGTCGAAGAAGATGCCCCCCTCCCAGGGGCTTCATGGCATATATTCCCTTACCGCACTGGGCGGCAAACCGGATGGCTGCCTCCATTTCATCCCTGGTTCCGTCGACGATGCCGATACCGGTGCAGTTGATCAGGGGGCTGATCACCTCCAGCTCAGGGACTAAAGCAGCAGCCCTCACCCCTTGGACATAATGGGTAGAGATCCCCACTGCCCGCACCAAGCCCTTTTCTTTTGCCCTCAAGAGGTACTCGACAGCCTCCCAGTGACCCCGGATGGTGAGCATGCTCTCCTGCTCATGGAGCAGGAAAATATCGATGTAGTCCCGCCCCAGCTCCCGCAAAGCTTCGTCCAAGGCTGACTGCATACCGTGAGCATCATAGGCATAGCTCTTGGTAGCTATGATAACCTCATCACGGCCTGAATACAACTGCAGCGCCCGGGCAATGGGCGGGTATGCCCTGTAAAACTGGCTCGTATCGATGAAATTAACTCCCAGCTCCAAGGCCCGGAGGATCACCTCTGCCCCCGCCTCTACAGGCAAGTTACGCTGCAGTGGACTAATAGTAAGGGCGCCTAGGCATAACCTGGAAACCCGGATACCCGTGGCGCCCAATAACCTGTACTCCAATTGACTGCTCCTTTCACCGGCCGATCACGGCTGGCCGCCGGCCGGGGCCGCGGTTGGCGGCATTACCTCGACTCTTATCCAACGGGCAAACCTAGGCAGATGGACAATATCGGCGGGCTCAATGATGATGGAGGCCACATCCAAGGCTTTGGCAACTTCATCGACGTCCCGGCGCTCCAATCCCGCCAACAGTGCCGCTAGCTCCGCCTCAGGCAGCCGTCTGTGAACCGGTACCACAGCTGCCCCTGTCAGCACAATCCTACCATCACCCACAGCCGCTGACAACTGCTCAACCTCAAACTTGGGTTGAGACAGCACCAAGCCCTCCGGCAGCTGCGCTTCAGCTTCTTGCCGCAAGAGCTCCCCCAGTTCCTCCCTGCGGAAGGATTGTCCCTGGGCTCGGAACCGGGCCGTCACTCTCACAGCCTCAGCTTCCTGGCCAGCTTCTGCCTCTGCTTGGGAACTCTCCTTCTCCAGCCTCACCGATTCTAAAATGAGGACAGTGCCGCCTTCATTGGCTTTGGCTTGGAGAATCTCCGCTGCCCTGAGGTCAGCCTGCCTCCTACAGGCGGCCTCAGCCCGGTCAATGTCTGCTGAGGTTACCTGGATCTGCTGGACACTGGCGCCGCCCCGGAGGGGTTCCGGGTTGCGGACCGAAAGCCGCTCTTCCAGGGCGCTGTCAGCAAAAAACCGTACCCGCCCCGCAGCGACATTCCCCTGTTCACCGGGCTCCAGGGCCGTAATGGTGACTTCCTTTTGCCCCGCCCGCACTCCGGCAGGCACATCGAGGAAGTACTCGGTGGTCCGGCCCGGCACCAGCACAGGGGCATCGGTCTGGAAAACAACACCATCACCAGCGGCTAACCGGGTCCCTTGGGGGACTTCCACCGGCTCATCGCCTTCGTTGATGAACACAACTGTTCCCCGGGCATGAGCTGTCCCCAGGGTTTGACTTCCGGTGGCCGACACCACTGCCTCTGTTTCAATCACTGCACTGACAGGATAGAGGGACAGGACAGGCCGGCCATCGGCAGCGGCAGTCCCATCTTCTCCCACCCCGAGGAGTTCAAAGTCCTGACGATAGCCCATGACTTGAGGGGTGACTACCACCCTGGCTTTAGGAACGTACAAATAATACAAAAGCCCAACGGCCAAAGCAGCTATCACCAGAACCACCAGCTGCTGGGCACTGGGCCATCTGCTCCGGGTGCCGGTTGAAGCTGGGAAGGAACTGCCGGCATCATCTTCCCCTTCATCGCGGCTGGCTGCTGCCCCCGGGTCCGTAAGTATCCCTATAGCTCGATACAGCTCATACTCATTGGGATAGTACTCAATTTCTGCTTCCCTTGCTACAGCCTGAACAACGGGATCACCGGTAATGATCACCACTCGACGGTCTAGATCCTCAGCATACTGCCGCAAAAGCCTTAGGTTCACGGGGTTCTTCAGCACAGAGCACTGGGCATGATCAACGAAAACCGCCAGGGGATCCTCTGAGGTGTGCAGCACTGCCATCAAATCCTGAAGTTCATCGGCAGGTTCCAGTCGATAGACTGGCCTTTCTTGGAAGCCCAGTTCACCCACCCCCTTCCTAATAGTGTGGGGTCACTTTTTCCGGAAGACTTCATCTCATCCGGGCCTTAGCTCCCGTGCACTGCATGTAGCTTTCCACCAGCTCAGACAACAGCTCGTCCCTCTCCACAGTGCGGATCAGTGTCCGGGCTTCCCGGTGAGAAGTGATATATGTGGGGTCTCCCGACATTAAGTAGCCTACCAGTTGGGCAACAGGATCATACCCTCTCTCTTCCAGTGCGGCAAACACCTGTGTGAGCACCACAGCCGCCCGGCTGCGAGAAGGCCCGTATTTATACAAGGTTGTTTCGTCCCGGAGTCTATCCACATCCACACCCCCCCTGGTCTATCCGCCTCACCTTGCATATTCTGGAATTACAGTGACTTTCCTGCCCATCACACAAAAACGGACGGGACGTCACGCGCCCCGCCCGCCAACAAAGGCCTTGCTTCTAGACTGCTGCCAGCTGGTTTCTGATGCTCTCTACTGCCAGTTCCAAAGCAGCCTCGATCTTGGCCGGCTCCTTGCCGCCTGCTTGGGCCATATCCGGCCTGCCCCCGCCGCCGCCTCCAGCGGCCTGGGCTGCGATCTTGACTATATCTCCCGCCTTAATACCCTGCTTGACAACGTCTGGGGTCACCATGGCTAAAAACAGGGCCCTATCTCCAAAGGCGGAGCCCAAGAGGATCACACCGCTGCCGAGCTTCTCCCGCAAACGATCGCCCAGGGTCCGCAGAGCCGCAGCATCTAAGCCCTCTACCTTAGCAGGCAGTACCTTGAGGCCTGCTATTTCCATCGCCTGCTGCAGCAGTTCTTCGCTCTGGGCTGCAGCCAGCCTCGCCTTCAGCCGCTCTACCTCCCGGGCCAATTCCCGGTTTTCCTGCAGCAGCTTGTCAACCCGTTCCGGCAGCTCGGCAGGGACAGCCTGAAGCTGCTCAGACAGCCGATGGAGCACAGCTTCCTCAGAGGCTACATACTTCACAGCAGCCTTGCCGGTCAGTGCCTCAATCCGGCGCACACCTGCCGCTACAGCCCCCTCGCTGACGATCTTGAAAAGCCCCAGCTCTCCGGTACGGCCCACATGGGTACCTCCACACAGCTCCCGGCTGTAGTCCCCTACACTGACGACCCGCACCCGGTCTTCGTACTTCTCATCGAAAAGGGCAATGGCACCGTCACTCCGGGCCTCATCCAGGCTCATCTCCTCCACGGTCACTTCCAGGTTCTCCCGGATCCGGTCATTTACCAGCTTCTCCACCCGATCCAGTTCTTCTCTGGTCAGGGCACTGAGGTGTGTAAAGTCAAAACGGAGTCGATCTGGTTCCACCAGCGAGCCCGCCTGATTGACATGGCCGCCAAGGACCTCTTTCAAGGCCTTGTGGAGCAAATGGGTTGCTGTATGATGGCAGGCAGCGCCCTCCCGATTCCGCTGGTAAACAGTGGCCATCACAGTATCTCGGTGCGCCATAAGTCCGGAAATCACCCGGCCCCTGTGGATGATGAGATCTTTCACCGGGCGCTCGACCCCAGTGATCTCAACGGCTCCCTGGCTGCCGGTAACTGTACCGGTATCGGCAATCTGGCCGCCGCCGGCAGCGTAGAAGGGCGTCGCGGCCAGCACCAGCTCAACTTCTTGACCCATTTCCGCCTTGTCAGCCAATTGGCCGTCAACCAGTAGAGCTTCGATACTGGTTTCTACCTCCAGCCGGCCGTATCCTACAAATTGGGTGGCATGCTGTTTGGCCAGCAACACATAGATGCTGTCATCTTCACTGCCCAAATAGCCGGTGTGTCCCCGGGCAGCCCTGGCCCGCTGCCTCTGTTCCTCCATCCGCTGGGCAAATGCCGCCTCATCTACCTCCATACCCTGTTCCGCTAAGATCTCTTTGGTCAGTTCCAAGGGGAAACCGTAGGTATCATAGAGACGAAAGGCATCATCACCCGACAGCCGGTTCTGCTTTGCCGCCTGGAGATCCTCCATGAGATCTTTTAGGATCCGCAAGCCTTGATCCAAGGTCGTCTGGAATCTCTCTTCTTCGGTACGGATGACTTCCAGGGTGTAATCCCGGCGCTGGATCAGCTCCGGATATGCTCCTCCCATACTCTCCATGACCACTTCAGCAATCTGAGGCAAGAAGATATCCTTGATGCCCAAAAGGCGCCCATAGCGAACAGCGCGCCTGAGCAGCCGCCTCAGGACATATCCGCGGCCCTCATTGCTGGGCAGGACACCGTCTGACACCAGAAAAGTGACGCTGCGGGCATGGTCAGCGATTACCCGCAGGGCCGTTTCCCGTGTCTCTGACCTATCCATATCCGCTTCAACAAGGCGTGACACGGCATCCATAACTGAACGGAGAGCATCAGTGTCGAAAATACTGTCAACACCTTGCAGGATTGCTGCTGCCCGATCCAGTCCCATCCCCGTGTCAATCCCGGTCTGTTCTAAGGGAGTCAAATTGCCCGCTTCATCCTGGTGGTATTGGATAAACACCAGATTCCAAAACTCCAAGTACCGGTCACAGTCACAACCGGGCTTGCAGTCCGGTGAGCCGCATCCATATGCCGGCCCCCGATCGACATGCAGCTCTGAGCACGGGCCGCAGGGCCCCACCCCGATTTCCCAGAAGTTATCATCCCGGCCTAAGCGCACGATGCGGTCCTTGGGGATTCCGATCTCTTCATTCCAAATCTGAAAAGCTTCATCGTCATCTAGATAGATAGTGATCCACAAGCGGTCAACGGGCATCTCCAGATGCTCCGTGGTAAACTCCCAAGCCCAGTGGATAGCTTCTCGCTTAAAATAGTCGCCAAAGGAGAAGTTACCCAGCATTTCAAAGAATGTCCCGTGGCGATCGGTCTTGCCGACATTGTCAATATCTGCCGTGCGCAAGCACCGCTGACAGGTGGTAATTCGCTTGGCTGGCGGCTCCTCCTTGCCGAGAAAGTACGGCTTAAAAGGAACCATGCCGGCACCGGTGAGCAGCAGTGTCGGATCCCCGTGGGGGATCAGCGAGGCGCTGGGCAGCCGCTTGTGGCCCTTGCCTTCGAAGAATTGCAGAAATCTCTCCCGCAGCTGATTTACACTCATGTATTTCATCAATTATGGGCGGTTCCTTGACTGGATTATCTCAAAAAAAAGCCGCCCGCTCCCTCCCTTATGCACCGTGCCCTGCACAGTGAGCAGACTCGTCTTGGAATCAGGACACATCGCTTAGATCAGCGAAATGCCTGTTATTTACAGGATTATCATAACTAAGGGGCATCCTTTTGTCAACCGCAAACCCTTAACACACGGCCTATGAAGGAGAGCAGCACCCTAAGGGCAGCAGCCGCCGGCACCGCCAGCAGAACGCCGCCGACACCGAATAAACTGCCCCCCGCCATCAGGGCAAAAATGGTGACAACGGGATGCAGCCCCACCCGGGCTCCGAGAATCCGGGGTGAGAGAATCACCGCCTCCAGCTGATTGACCAGGACAAAAAGCAGGACTACCCACAGGGCCTTCCAAGGAGACTTCAGGAAAGCAAACATCACCGCGGGAATTCCCCCCAGCACCGGCCCCAGGTAAGGGATCAGATCAAAGATGCCGGCAATCAACCCCAGTAAGGTAGCAAATTGGATATCCAGCAGGACCAGGCCCAATGTGACCAATGCTCCTACGATGGCGGAGATGATCAGCCTGCCCAGTACAAAACCGGTCAGCACGCCGTCAATTTCCTGAATGAGCAGCATGAAGGCCGGCCTAAAAGAAGGGGGAACCGCCTCTACCCAGCGCCGGGCGATGGCGTCCCAATCCAGCAGGATATAATAGGCCAATACCGGTGCCAGTGTAAACCAGAGGAGTTTAGAAAAGATGCCTACTAGAAAATCTACCAGCTGCCGGGCAAATCCCTGGATCAGCTGTTCCGAGCGCTGGATCATGTTGTCGATTGCTTCCTGGAGGTTAACCGGCAGGGGCAGCCGCTTCAGATCCCCAACAGCACCACGGGTCAGGTCCTCGATCTTGTTGGTTTGCCTCGGCAGGCGGACAAGCACTTGATTGAGCTCAGCAATCAGACTGGGGATGAAGGTATATGACAAAACACCAACGACTACAGCAAAACCCATATAGACCAGGAGAATTGCGGCTGACCGGGGTACCTGGCGCTCCTCCAGCTTTTTCACCAGGGGACGGGCCAGATAGGCAATTGCCGCCCCTAGGATAAACGGGCCCAAGATGCCCCTCACAGAGTAGAGGAAGAGCAAGCCTATGCTCAGGCCCGCCCCGTACAGAATAAACCTGAACTGCAGCATCCGCTGTGTTAATCCTTCAAAACGTGCCAGCCGGCTTTGGCCATCCCCCTGCCGGCCTGCCAAGCGGAACCCATTCGGTGGGCCCTGTCCCGCAGGGCAGTGACGGTGCGCTGGGCTGACTGCCGGACCCGGCGGTCTTTTTCCAACAGCATCCTTTCCGTAGCGCTGTCTGTCCTCAGCATCCAGTAGGCACCTATGGCAGCACCGATCAGCCCACCGTAAATCAAACCTCTAGTAAAGCGAGAGTTCATCACATTCTCCTCCTTGTGTGCAGGCTGCCCTGAAGCTGACGCTGCTGTGAAGCTGCCGCAGAGTATTGGGATTCTCCCATCGTACAAGAGTAGTATGTCCCATTTCAGGGCGCCCGATAGAAGGAACACCTGCACACTTAGGGAGAAATAGGCACTCTCCTCTGGATGACTCCTCCGCCAATCACCACATCTCCCTGATACCAGACAACTGCTTGACCTGGTGTGACTGCACGCTGGGGCTGCTCAAAGACGGTGATGACTCTGCCTGGGGCTCCTGGTCGAATCACCGCTGGAGCAGGACGGACGTTGTATCGAATCTTCGCCTCTACCTCCAGCTCGCCCTGGAGCTCCGGTATGGCAACCCAGTTGACCATCCCAGCCTCCAGCCCCTGGGCAAAGACATCTTGGTCGCTGCCCACCACTACGCGATTGCTTTCCACATCAAGTTCCACTACATACAGCGGCTCTGGACTGGCGATGCCCAGTCCCTTCCGCTGCCCGATGGTATAAAACGCCAGCCCTTCATGGCGCCCCAAGACATTGCCTTCTCGATCAACAATCTCTCCCGGACGCCGGCTCTCAGGGGCATTCTCCCGCAGGAACTGACGATAATCATTGTTGGGAACGAAGCAGATCTCTTGGCTGTCCGGCTTATCAGCAACTTTGAGCCCCAGCCGGGCAGCCATCCCTCTTACCTCAGTCTTGTGGTACTCTCCCAGGGGAAAGAGCGTACTAGCCAGTTGTGGCTGGGTCATGCCGTAGAGAGCATAGGTCTGGTCCTTGGTGTCATCTATCCCACGCCGCAAGAGGTATCTGCCCGACTCTTTATCCAGTTCTATCCGGGCGTAATGGCCAGTGGCGACAAAATCTGCATCCAGCTGCCGGGCTTTGTGCCACAGGGAGCCAAACTTAATCTCTTGGTTGCACAAGATGCAGGGATTGGGAGTCCTGCCCTCCAAGTATGCCCGGGTAAAGGGTTCAATCACTGCCTCGGCAAAGGCCTCTTGGAGATTGATCACGTAATAGGGAATATCCAGTTGGGCAGCCACCCTGCGGGCATCTTCCACTGCGGCCAAAGAGCAGCAGCTCCCTTCACTGCTCTCCTGACCGGGCTGCCAGATCTGCATAGTGACCCCAACTACATCATAACCCTGTTCCTTAAGCACAGCGGCCGCCACTGAGCTGTCAACACCGCCGCTCATAGCTATGACAACCCGCGATTTCCTGGAGTTAGCCATTATTGTTATCGGCATCCTTTTGCTTGGCCAGATAGTCATCGATTGCCTTACGGAGAGCATCTGCCGCGAGATTTGAGCAGTGCATCTTCACCGGCGGCAGGCCGTCCAAAGCCTCAGCCACCGCGGCGTTGCTGATCTCCATGGCCTCTTCGATGGTCTTGCCTTTCACCATCTCTGTAATCATGCTGCTGGTGGCAATGGCAGCTCCGCAGCCAAAGGTCTTGAAACTGGCATCGACGATGCGGCCATCCTCAACTTTGATCCACAGCTTCATTATGTCCCCGCAGACCGCATTTCCTTCAGTACCAACACCATCGGCATCGGGTATCTCCCCTACATTCCGCGGATTGGTGAAATGATCCATTACCTTCTCACTATACATGGCAGTGAGCTCCCCCTCCCAAAATCTCTAGTCTCAATGTGTCTTGCTGTAGGCGTCGGCATCGTACAACGGTGACATCTGCCGCAGCTTGTCTACAATCCCTGGCAGAACTTCCAGCACGGTATCGATGTCGGCTGCAGTAGTACCTCTACCCAGGGTCATCCGCAGGGACCCATGGGCAATCTCATGGGGCAAGCCCAAAGCCAGCAGCACATGGGATGGTTCCAAGGAGCCTGAAGTACAGGCTGAGCCACTGGAGGCAGCGATCCCGTGCATATCCAAATTGAGCAAGAGCGCTTCTCCTTCAATAAACTCGAAACATACGCTGACGTTGCCTGGCAGGCGCTCCTTGGGATGTCCATTGAGCCGAGTGTGGGGTATTCTATCCATGATGCCGTCGATCAATCTATCCCTCAGCTCCCGCTGCCTTTGAGCCTCCTTGTCCATCTCCTCTGCAGCCAATGCCAAAGCCTCAGCCATCCCCACAATTCCAGCTACGTTTTCCGTGCCTGCTCGGCGGTTGTGCTCCTGGGCACCTCCATGGACCAATGGATCCAGCCTGACTCCCCGGCGGACGTATAAGGCACCGACACCCTTGGGGCCGTAAAACTTGTGGGCAGACAGGCTCAACAGATCAACTCCCAGCTCTTGGACATTGACTGGAATATGCCCCACAGTCTGCACGGCATCGGTGTGAAAGAGGATCTTCCGCTCCCGCAGGATCTTACCGATCTCGGCGATTGGCTGGATAGTACCGATCTCGTTGTTGGCGTGCATGATGCTCACCAAGATGGTCTCCGGTGTCAAAGCCGCTTCCACGGCAGCTGGATCAACTAGACCGTCAGCATCCACCGGCAGCACGGTGATTCTAAAACCTTGTTTTTCCAGATAATGACACGGATTGTACACCGCGTGATGCTCAATGGCCGATGTAATTATGTGGCTGCCCCGCCCCCGCAGCGCAAAGGCCGCGCCTTTGATGGCCAAATTATCTGCCTCCGAGCCGCCTGATGTAAACACGATCTCCCTAGGTGATGCCCCTATGATTAAGGCTATCCTGTCCCGGGCCCGGTCCAGCGCCTGCCGTGCTGTCCTGCCAGTATCATAGATGCTGGACGGATTGCCGTACTGTTCCTCTAGAAACGGCAGCATCGCTTGGAGAACCTCTGGGCGCATTGGTGTTGTCGATGCATGGTCCAAGTATATCCGATTCACTTCTATACCCCCTGGTATCAACAATGGCCCCTGGCGGAATCCTCTGGGGCGGCATCCGGCGGCGTTTCTCGGCACAAATCTGCTAAAGTCGTGGAATCCAGGACTTCGATCATGCTGTCCCGAAGCCTCTCCCAAAGGCCCCGGGTAGGACAAGAGGCATGGCGGTCGCAGCCGGCATCTGCATCTAGTTCAACACAGCTCACCGGTGCTATTGGCCCTTCCAGAGCCCGGATCACGTCTCCCACACTGATGGCCTCCGGCGGGAGAGCCAGTACATAGCCGCCTTTGGCTCCTCGGACTCCCCTGACTAATCCTGCCTTTCGTAATGTGCCCATCAGCTGTTCCAGGTAATTCTCTGAGAGGGACTGCTTTTCTGCCACTACTTTCAGCGGAATCGGACCTTGTCCGTGGGCAGCGGCCAGCTCGTACATAGCCCTAATCCCATAACCGCCCTTGGTGGAAATTCGCAATGCACTGATACCCCCTAAGCTAATTCCGACCAACCTGCTAGGAATTACAAACAAATAATAGCACTCGATTTAGGGGGTGTCAATATGCTTTCGGCGAATTATTTGTTCCGCTGCTCTTTTGGTCCAGGCCCATGGGACGCCCTCTTTCCCCGACAGGCAGGCCACCTCTCCTCTAGTTTTTCCTCAAATCCTTCTCCAGAAGGCTCGTAAAAGACCGCATCTTTGATCTCGTCGGGCAAGTACTGCTGCTCCACCCAATGATGGGGAAAATCATGAGGGTATAGGTAGCCGATGCCGTGACCCAACACCTCTGCCCCGGAGTAATGGGCATCCCGCAAGTGTTTTGGCGGCGGCAGGTTGCCGGTCTTCTCCACCATCTCGGCAGCCCGGCCAATCCCCAGGCAAGCAGAATTGCTCTTAGGTGCCGTTGCCAAGTACACCGCAGCTTGAGATAGGATCAGCTTGGCCTCCGGCATCCCCACCCGTTCCGCGGCCTGGGCCGCTGCATTTGCTACCACCAATCCCTGGGGATCAGCTAAACCAATGTCTTCGGCGGCTGAAATCACCAGCCGCCTGGAGATAAACCGAAAATCCTCTCCCCCCGCCAGCATTCTGGCGATCCAGTACAAGGCGGCCTGGGGATCGGAACCCCTGATGCTCTTAATCAAGCAGGAAGCCAGGTCATAGTGGGCATCACCTGCCCGGTCATAACCGATGATCCGGGTCTGCAAGACCTCTTCCAGCAGGCTGCGGCTGATAACCCGCACGCCGTCAGGCCTCGGTTCAGCAATTTGCACCGCCAGCTCCAGGCTGTTGAGAGCTATCCTGGCATCACCATCCGCAGCCTCTGCCAGGTAGGCCAGCTCATCTTCACCCATCTCTATGACAAAGCTTCCCAACCCCCTGGCTTCATCTGCCAATGCCCGCTGCAGAATCCGGATGATGCTTGCCGCCGGCAGCGGCTCCAGCTGCACCACCCGGGAACGGGACAACAGGGCCCTATTGATGGTGAAAAAGGGGTTCTCAGTTGTCGCTCCAATAAGCACCAAAAGCCCTTCTTCCACGAAGGGCAGAAGGGCATCCTGCTGTGCTTTATTAAAGCGGTGGATCTCGTCGAGAAAGAGCTTGGTTCCCTGGCCGTAGAGCCTGCGCCGCTCATCTGCTTCTTCCACCACTGTCCGAATGTCTTTGACAGTGGCCATTACGGCATTAAGGCGGACAAAGTAGGACTCTGTCATGTTGGCAATGATCGATGCCAGGGCCGTTTTCCCGGTACCGGGGGGCCCATACAGGATCAAAGACTGGAGCTGGTCTTGGATAATTGCCCGGCGCAAGAAACTCCCTGGGCCCAGGATCTTCTCCTGCCCCTCAAATTCATCTAGAGAACGGGGCCGCATCCGCACCGCTAGGGGAGCCCGCTGCCTGATAGATTCCCGACTGGCATGTTCAAAAAGGTCCATGCTCATTCCTCCCCTCCACCATCATCGCCTGTCTCCATGATCCAAACCACCCGCCAAAAGGCCCCTCACCACTGCACCGGCGGCGATCAGTCCAGCAGCCGGCGGTACAAAGGCTATACTGCCCGGCGGCTGCCTGCCCTGGGAGGAGGCTTTTCCATCAGCATCACCCATCTCTTCTCGCGGGCCTTGGGGAAGCTCAGGGGAAAAGACCACCTTTACTCCCTTGGTTATGCCTAGATCCCGCAATCCCTTCCTCACCACCCGGGCGAGAGGATCATTGTAGGTTTCAGAGATATCCACCACCTGGAAGGCTGCAGGGTCCAGCTTCCTGCCGGCACCCATGACAGAGATAATGGGAATGCCTCGGGCAAGGCAGCCGCTGATCAAGCCAATCTTGGGCTTAATGGAGTCGATGGCATCGATGACATAGTCAAACCCGGGATTCAAGAAATCTTCATCCCGTTCCGGCTGGAAAAACTCCCGCCTCACATCCACCCGGCAATCGGGATTGATATCTTGAATCCTCGCCTGCATAACATCTACTTTGTACATCCCCACGGTACTGTGGAGCGCATGCAGCTGCCTGTTGATATTGGTCAATTCGATGCGATCAAAATCCACCAAGGTCAGGGAACCAATCCCCGACCGGGCCAAGGCCTCTGCTGCAAAGGACCCCACTCCTCCGATGCCAAAAACCGCCACCTTGGCACCAGCCAAGACTGCCAGGCCCTGTTTTCCGATCAAAAGCTCTGTCCGACTAAATCTATGTAACATAACCATCCGGCACCCTTTAACCCTTAATCGACATAGATAAGGCTAGGCTTTCCACCCGCCAGTCTACCTGACCGATGCAAACCCTAGCCTTGAGATCCCCACCATGCCGCTATTTTCCTGACCGTTAATGAACCTGCCCTTGGCAGGTGGGTGCCCGCCTGATTGCTTTATGTGTCCTCCCTCAGAGGCTTACATGCCACAATCAGAGTCCAGGCTCCCTATGTTATGGTGTTGGCTCATAACATAGTCAGATTGACCACGCACACGGTAGGGCAAAAGCCAATGGATAAAAGGTTTCTGACCTGTTCCTTACTGCAAAATCATAATACCATAGAACTCCACTGGGTGCAAGTCAGGATTCCGTATAGAAAGCCTAATTCCAGCCCCTTTTTCTTGAAAGTATGGCTGTCTTTACCATCGTTTCCCGCAAGACGCTAGTCATCGCTGTGATGTGCAGACTTCACCCGCTTCTCCGCCTCGGGCGTCAGGCGGATATGCAGCTCCCGCAGCTGATTATCCATGGCCGGTGCCGGCGCATCGGTCATCAGATCCTGGGCACTGGCAGTCTTGGGAAATGCAATTACATCCCGCAGCGAACTCTTCCCAGCCAACAGCATCACCAGCCGGTCAAACCCATACGCGATACCGCCATGGGGAGGTGTACCGTAATCAAAGGCCTCCAGGAAGAAACCGAACCGGCGCTGGGCCTCCTCCTGGGAAAAGCCCAGGGCAGCAAACATCTTCTCCTGCACCTCTCTGCGGTGGATGCGGATGCTGCCACCGCCCAGCTCAGTCCCGTTGAGCACCAGATCATAGGCCTGGGCCCGGGCCTGGACTGGATCTGTGTCCAGAAGATGCTCATCCTCCGGCAGCGGTGCTGTAAAGGGATGGTGGGCTGCCTCCCATCTGCCTTCAGTCTCGTTGTACTCAAACAGCGGCCAGTCGATCACCCACAGCAGATCCCAAGCGTCACGGTCGATGAGCCCCAGCTTTTCCCCAAGATAGAGCCGCAACCGCCCCAAAACCTCGGCACAAACCTTGTACTCATCTGCAACGAAAATCAGCAAATCCCCGGGTTTGGCCTCCATGGCCTTCACCAGGCCAGCCAGCTCCTCGGCACTAAAGAACTTGGTGATGCCCCCTCGGCCGCCTTCCTCAGTGACAATCAGCCACAGCAGTCCCTTGGAGCCATAGGATGACGCCAAGTCCACCAGTTCATCGATCTCTCTTCGGGTAAAGGCAGTGCCGGCGCCTTCCACGTTGATGCCCTTGACCACACCGCCGGCCTTGACGGTTTCGCTGAACACTCGAAAGCCGGTGTCTTTGACAACTTGGGAGACATCTTGCAGCTCCAGGCCGAACCTGGTATCAGGCTTATCCGATCCGTACCGTTCCATGGCCTCTTGATAGGAAAGCCGCCGCAAGGGCAGTTCCACCTGCTCACCCAAAAGCTCCTGGAACAGAAAGGCCACCAATGCTTCATTGAGAGCCATGACATCATCCCTGTCCACAAAGGCCATCTCTATATCCAGCTGAGTGAACTCAGGCTGCCTGTCTGCCCGCAGGTCTTCATCACGGAAACAGCGGACAATTTGGAAATAGCGGTCAAACCCAGCCATCATCAAGAGCTGTTTGAAAAGCTGAGGGGATTGTGGCAGGGCATAGAATTCCCCTGGCTGTACCCGGCTGGGCACCAAAAAATCCCGGGCTCCCTCAGGAGTACTCTTGGTCAGCATTGGTGTTTCAATCTCCCAAAAACCCCGAGCATCGAGGAAATCCCGCACCAGCTTGGCCGCCCGGTGGCGAAGGGCCAGTGTTTCCTGCATATCAACTCGGCGCAGGTCCAAGTATCTATACCTTAGGCGCAGTGCCTCATCTACCCCGGTGTGGCTGTCTATGGCAAATGGGGGGGTTTTCGCACTGTTAAGTACTTCCAGGGCCTCAGCGTAAATCTCTACTGCACCTGTGGCCAGGTTGGGGTTTTCCATGCCTGGCAGACGCCCCCGGACTTTGCCTTGGACCCTGATGACGAACTCGCTGCGCAGCTTCTCTGCTTCGGCAAAAGACTGGGGGGCAATCACTTCCGGATTGAAGACAACCTGCACAAGCCCGGTTCGATCCCGGAGGTCAATGAAAATCACCCCGCCGTGATCCCGCCTCCTATGCACCCAGCCGCAAACAACTACAACTTGGTCTATGTGTTCCTTCCGCAATTCTCCACAACGATGGGTCCTCTCAAAACTCATGCTGTCACTCCTCCGCTCCCTGGCAGC
>LSQX01390392.1_pt1 | contig 84664 bp, 69 predicted proteins | sample 654561 | NCBI WGS metagenome assembly LSQX01 (sample SAMN04489861, study PRJNA283612) | anaerobic digester metagenome | isolation source: 4 biogas reactors fed with cattle manure at either 37C or 55C with and... | place: Denmark: Kongens Lyngby | collected 2014 | reverse complement strand
GCGCATGCAAGCCTGCCGTGCCGCCTTTGTGTTGATAGCGCCCGCGCGGTGCCAGGCCGTCCGGTCGAGGTATTGGAAGCGCGCGGCTTTCCCCAGGGCCACGAACGGATACGACGAGAACCCCTTCCAGCTTTTGACGCTGTGGCAGAGGCCGTCTTTCACCGGATTGGTGACGGCGTAGTAGAATCGGTCGTGGACGCTTTCGTCGTCGATGCAGGGGACGTCGCTGGCGCGGGATGCGAAGAGGGCGCCTTCGCGCTGCAGGTGGCGGTTGATGTTTTCGGCGAGGAGCCGGTGAAAGAGCTGGCGAAAGCGCACGAAGTTTTCGGCGGCCTCGGCGGAGTTGTCGGTGGGCGCCAGCCCGTAGTGTATGTGGTTGATGTTGCACTCGAGCCAGTAGAGTTTGACGGGAAAACGCTGTTGGGCTCTCGCGGCGCAAGCCCCGATGATGTCGGCGATTTGGGCGCTGGGCTTAAAGAAAAAACGCCGCTCGCTGGTGCGAATTGTTGCCGAAATGACGTGCTCTTTTCGAATCCATTTTGGGTGCATGATGTCCTCCTGTTGTTGGTTTTGTTTTTTCAGGAGATATATCGGCCGCTTTTCGCGTTTGTTTCCTCTCAACGCGCATTTTCTGCAAAATAAATGAAAATAATCACTCAGAACGAGCTGAAACCGGCGGGAAATCACTCTGAACAGGGGGGGAGTGGTGGTGGATTGCTTATTGGAAATTTGGGTCAGGTGTTCACAGCGAGGAGGCGAGGTTAGGTGCGGTGGCGGTCGGTGAAACGACGGGAGTCGCCCCATTCGTGGAGGCCCACTTCGCGCCCCAGTTTGGCCAGGCGGCGTTTGAGGATGTCGCCAAAGGGCTCGGTGTCCTCGTTGTACAGCGGTTTTTCGTCGTACAACAGATAGTGCTGTCGGGCTGCTTCTGGCGTGAGGTTGGGCATGGTGATGTTGGCGCCATAAGAGAAGCCCAGTTCTCGTCCCTCGGGGCTCAGCGCTTGCAACGCCGTGGTGGAGGCGATGTTGGCCGTGGGCAGCACCAAGCGCGTCACCGCGATCATGTTGAGGGCGCGTTGCAGTCGCTCTGCAGCGGACAGCGTGGGCTCGTCGGCCATGGGCGTATCGGCGTGGGGTTGGTAAGGTCCCATGCCGATCATGTCGATTTCGAACGTCTTGAAAAACAAAACATCGCGGGCCAGTTGGACGAGGGTTTGCCCGGGCAGGCCGATCATGACGCCGGTGCCCACCTGGTACCCCACATCGCGCAGCGCCTGCAGAGCTTCGATGCGCTCGTCGAGCGTTTGTTCGGGCGGGTGAATGCGGGCAAAGAGCTGCGGGTCGGTGGTTTCGACGCGCAGCAGATAACGGTGTGCACCCGCGGCAAACCAACGGCGATAGACATCGCTTGTTTGCACCCCCAGGCTCAAGGTGATGCCCAGCCCTTCGGGTTGCCGTGGATTGCGCGTCAACGCCTTGATGCGCGTTACGGTGTCGGCGATGAACTCGACGGCAGCAGCGCTGGTGTTTTCGCCCCCTTGTAGCACGACAGAGCCGTATCCCTGGGCCGCACACCACTGCGCCGCATCGAGGATTTCGGGCTGCGTTAAGGTGTAGCGCGCCACGTGAGCGTTGCTGCGTCGGATGCCGCAGTAGCAACAGTCTTGGGAGCAAATGTTGGAGATTTCGATGAGTCCGCGGTAGTGCACCCGGTTGCCGATGGTGCGCAGGGTGAGGGCTTCGGCGCGTGCGCGCAGGGCTTCGATGTCATCGGTGTCGGTGAAGCCCAACAGGGTGGCCAGTGCGTCGGTGTCGTCTAGTTGTTGGCAGAGCCTGTCGAGATCGCGTTCCATAGCGGACATCATGCGCATCCCCTGCACGGCTTTCAAGCTTCGATGCGTTTGTTGTGCGTCTTTTAAAGGTCGTAGGGCTGGGCGCGTTTCATGATGAAAGTGTAGAAAATGGGCACGTTCACCAAGGCAAAAACGGTAACCAGCGAGAGCCCGACGACCATGGCCCAGGCCATGGGTTCAAACAGGACTCCGCCGAACAAGGCCAGGGGCAAAAGCCCACCCACCGTGGTGCCAGCGGTGAGCAGTATCGGTCGTAGACGATAGATGCCCGCGTTGATCACCGCGTCGTTCAATGCCATGCCGCTGGCGCGCGACTCCTCGACAAATTCTATCCAGATGACGGCGTTTTTGATGGCCATGCCCGCCAGCGATACAACGCCCAAAAAGGCCATGAGGCTGAAGGAGTAGCCGCCGAGATAGAGCCCCAGGGCCGCGCCGATGGTGGACAGGGGAATGGCGAGCAACACCACTAGCGTGCGACGCAACGTGCGCAATTGAAAGAGCAAGAGCAAAAGCAAGCAAACCAGAATGATGCCGAAGACGACGGTCAAATCCCAAAAAGCTTGGTCCATTTCTTCTTTTTCGCCGGCGATGGCGATTTGGTAGCCCTCGGGCAGGGGTAGCTGTTGGATCAGGGGCCAGGCGTCGCGGACGATGTCGTCGGCGAGGCGGCCTTCGTTCCAGGCTTGTACGGTGATGATGCGTTGGCTGTTCACGTGGCGGATAATGCCCGGGGCAAATTGCGGGGACACATCGGCGATGCTGCCCAAGGGCACTTTGGCCGAAGTAAAATTGGAGGCCACCGGAAGATTGTTGATGTCGTCGTCGATCTGGCGCTCGCTCTCGTCGAGGCGCAGCACCACGGGAATATCGCGGTCGCCGTCGGTGAAGTGGGTCAAGGGGTAGCCCTCGTACGCGGACAAAAAGGCTAGGGCAATGTCGGTGTGGGTGACGGCCACGCGACCGGCGCGCTGGGCATCGATATTGACCTTTAAGCTGGGCACGTCGGGGCCGACGTTGTCGCGCACCGGTTCTGCCCCGGGGATGGTGCGCAGTATTTCTTGTATTTGTTGGGAGATTTTTTTGAGCTGCGAGAGGTCGTCGCCGGAGATGCGAAACTCCACCGGCGCACCGATGGGTTTGCCCATGACGATTTTTTTGGCGAAGACACGGGCACCGGGCCAGGCGTTGCGGGCCTTGGCATTGAAGCGTTCAATGACGTCGACGGTGTGATCGGCGTCGCGTGTGTTGACGACGATTTGCGCGTAATTCGCCGTTTGAAATTCGGGCATGACGGTGATGTAAAAGCGCGGTCCGCCTTGTCCGACAAAGACGAGCGTGGTGTCGACGTCGGGGTCTTTGAGGAGCTCGGCCTCGGCCAGCTTGGCGATGCGATCGGTCTCGGCCACGGCGCTCCCCTCTTTGAGCCAAATGTCGACGGTGAACTGGTCGCGGTGCGCGTCGGGAAAGAAGGAAAAACCTGCGGCGCGAAACATCCACACCCCCGCCCCGAGCGCTGCCAGTGTGAGCAGCAGCACGACAAAACGCCAGCGCAGGCACAGGCGCATGAAGCGGGTGTAGAGGCGGGCCATGCGCTTTTCGGTGATGGCGGTTTCGTTGCGTGTGGCGGGCTTGAGCAGCTTGGACGTGAGCATGGGGGTGATGGTTTGAGAGACGAAGAGACTGGTGGTGAGGGAGATGGTGACCACCAGGGGAAGACTGCGGACGTAGGCGCCGATCTCGTCGGGGAGGAGCACCATGGGAAAGAAGGCCGCCACCGTGGCCAGCGTGCCCACCACCACTGGGCGAATGATTTCGTGAGCGCCGCGCCAAGAAGCCTCATAAGGCGGCACCCCAGCGCGAATTTTTACGTCGACGTTGTCGGTGACGATGATGCTGTTGTCGACGAGCATGCCCAGGGCGACGATGAACGCGGCGATGGAGACCATCTCTAGGTCGACGCCAAACACCGGCATGAGGGCCATGGTGACCACCACGGAGACCGGAATGGCCACAGCGCTGATAATGGCGGTGCGCAGCCCCATGAGCAGGGTCATGGCGACGATGACGATGATCATGCCTTCGACGAGGTTGGACATGAAGTTGCTGATTTGCGCGTCGACTTGCCGCGGCGAATCGTGGACCACCTCGAGCGCCACCTCCTTGGGGAGGCGCTTCTCGAAGCGGGTGAGCATGTCACCGACTTCTTTGCCCAGGGCCACGACGTTGAAGCCCTTCTTCATGGCGATGCCCACGACGACTGCTGGCGCCGCATTTTGATAGAGGGCGGTGAGGGCGGGGTTGCGCTCGGTGCGGGTCACGGTGAAAACATCGCGCACGTGGACGGGTTGTCCCGTGGTGGGCGACAGGTCGATAATGGTGTTCTCGATGTCTTCGAGGCTTTGAAAAGCACCGGTGGGTTCCAGGCGGTATTGGTAGCGCTCGGTTTGGATGGCCCCCGCTGGAATGCGGAGGTTGCGCAGTTGGAGCATCTGTCCCACTTGGTATGGGGTGAAGCCGTAGCGGGCCATGTCGGCGCGGCGCGCTTCCAGGTACACCACTTCGTCGGGCTCGCCGTATAGGGTGACCTCGCCCACGGCGCGGATGCTGCGCAGCTCGCTTTTGAGGTCCTTGGCGATTTCGTACAGGGCGGTGGGCTCAGCGCCGGTGAGGGAGAGCAGCATGGCCGTGGTGTCGCCGAAGTTGTCCCAGATGTCGGGGCCGATGATGGAAGAGGGCATGTGCGGCCGGGCCGCCTCTACGCGGGCGCGTAATTTTTGCCATTCCATGTCGGTGTCGGCGTCGTACTCCACCGAGACAAACAAAACGGAAATGTTGGCGCGAGAGATGGAGTCGAGTTTCTTGAGGTTGGTCATGGACTCGATTTCGTCTTCGAGTCGCTTGGTGACTTCCAGTTCGACTTTGTCGGCGCCGGCACCGGGATAGATGGTGATGACCAAGGCGGTGGCGACGCGGAGCTCTGGGTCCTCTCGCCGGGACATCGTGAGGTATGAAACGATGCCCGCCGCGGTGAGGGCCAGGGTGATGATCCAGACCAGGGTGGGCGTTTGCAGGGCCCACTTGGCCATGGCGGTGCGTCCGGAGGGGCGGTTCATTGGATTTGCACCGGGTCGTTTTCGACAGTCTGCCCGCGGATGATCACGCGGTCGCCCTCATTGAGGCCTGTGAGGATTTCAATTTTTTCGCCCAACACGCTGCCTAGAGAGATGAGCTTGGATTGGGCCACGGCTTGTTGCTGAGCGTCGGTGTTGACCACCATGACGGTGGGCATGCCCGAAGCGCTGCGCGAAATGGCGTCCAGGGGGATGAAGATGCCTTCGCGTTCGCCGATTTTGACAGCGGCTTCAACGATCATGCCCGCGCGCAGTTGGAGGTTGGGATTGGGCACCTCCAGGGTGATGGGAAACGTGCGGGTGCGCTCTTCGGCGGCGAACCCCACGGCGTGCACCGTGCCTTCGAAGGGCTCGGAGATTTCGGCGGTGGTCAGCGCGATGCGGTCGCCGACTTGCAGGTAGGGGACGTCGCGTTGGGTGACCGAGAGAATGACCTTCACCCGCTCCATTTGCGCGACGATGGCCACGGGGTGTTGCGGGTCTGTCATGTCGCCAACGGTGGCTTTCTTTTGCAAGATGATGCCGCTGACCGGTGAGTGGAGGCGCGTGTAGGAGAGCTGTGCGTCGGCCTGGGTTTTTTGGACGCGGGCCACCTTCATGCGGCCGGAGAGCTCGTCGACGGTGGCCTGGGGAACCACTTCGGCGTCCTTGAGGCGCAAGGCCCGGTCGAGGTGCGGGTTGAGGGCATCGACTTGGGCGCTGGCGAGGTCGCGGATCAGGCGGTAGTCGCGCGTGTCGAGGGCGCCGATGAATTGATTGGTGCTGACGGGTTGGCCCTCTTCAATTTCAAGTTGCGTGATGCGGCCGCCCACCTTGAAGAGCAACGGCACCACCGACCAGGGCATGACATCGCCGTTGAGCTTGCGGAATTCCTCGCGCGTTTTCCGGGCGACAATTTCGACGCTAACCGGGATGGGTTGTGTGCGCGCGGTCGGTTCGGAGACCTGCTCATCGCCGCCGCGGCGACAGCCAAAGGGTGTCAGCAGGAGGAGCGTTGCAGCGGTAAAGAACAAGGCATGGATGGTGGGCTTGCGCATGACTCTCTCTTTGCGTCCTTTTGTTTTGTGGGCCTGTCTCACTGGCAATGCGGCAGCATGTCGGCCAGCATACCTTTGATGAACTTTTGGGTGAGGGCGATTTGCATCTCCTGGGAGGCACCAAAGGCGTTTTGCACGGTAAACCCCAGCATCAACCCCATGCCGAATTCGAGGGCTTCGGTTAGCTTGGCGTGGAACGCGTCGTCGATGGGAGCGCCTTCGCGCTTGGCCAGTCCGGTGATGAGGGCGGCGAACTTGTCTTGAATCTTTTGGACTTGCCGCTCGTGCACTTCGCGGAATTGCGCGTCGCTTAGCACTTCGGGAATGAGCCGCAACCACAGGCGATCGGCGCGTTGGCTCTCCGGGTTGTTGGGGGCGGTGTGAAAGCGGTGGAGTACGTGAAAGGCGGCTTCTTTGGCAGAGACATTGGATTGGATCGCGGCCTCGGCGTCGAAGTTGAGCCAGGGATCGTACAGGCTTTCGAAGAGCTGCAGGGCGAGATCGCGGCGGTTGCGAAAAAAGCGGTACACGCCACCCTTGCTGAGAACGGTGCGCCGGATCACGGCCTCCATGGAGAAGCTGGAGTAGCCATTTTCTTCGATTTCGTCGGAAGCGGCCTGCATGATGTGTTCGATCCATTCGGCTTTGCTGCGGTGTTTCGTCACAAAAACCTCTCTTTCTCGTTCTGCATATGATGCGTTGCGATTTGCCGTCAACCAGCAAGTGACTGCAGCGTTTAGTTTGCAACTGCGACGCATGACGCGATGGCTGTCGGCGACGTGTCGACGGCGTTCGAATGGCGCATGCGTAAGGTTTTATGGTGAGAGAAGAAAGGCAGGTGTCAGGCGGTACGGCACCGGAGGCGTCACACGGCCACTGCGTATGCTTGCTTCTCGTATGCTTACTTTTTAACGCGCTCGGAGTAGGAGCCGTCGCGGGTGTCGACGCGGATCCACTCGCCTTCGTCGACAAAGAGGGGCACTTGCAGCACGTAGCCCGTAGAGAGTGTGGCGGGTTTCGTGGTGTTGGAAGCGGTGTCGCCCTTGATGCCCGGATCGGATTGGGTGATTTGCAGTTCGACGAAGTTGGGCAGGGTAAGGCCGATGGGCTCGTTGTTGAAAAAGAGCATGTCTACATCGAGGTTTTCGTAGAGGAAGTTGCTGGCGTCGCCGACTTGGTCGTTGGTGAGGGCGATTTGGTCGTAGGTCTCGTTGTTCATGAAGTGAAACGCCTCGCCATCGGAGTAGAGATATTGCATGCGGCGCTCTTCGAGGTCGGCTTTTTCAAACTTCTCGCCGCTGCGCCAGGTTTTGTCCCACAGGGCGCCGGTGATCATGTTGCGGACCTTGCACTTGTAAAGCGCAGTGCCCTTGCCGGGTTTGACGAAATTGTACTCCTGGATCACGCAAGGGTGGCCGTCCTGTACAATTTTGGATCCTTTTCTCAGTTCGGAAATGTCGATTAGCATCTGTCTGTTGACTCCTTGAGCGGGCCGAGGCTGCCCCCCGGTTGGTGTGGGCCGTAGGTGTACAGCCCAATGATATATGCCCGGGCTTTTACACGGTAGGGGCTGTGGCGTCAATGTAGGGCTGTGGTCCTTTTGACAACTGCGACGGTCTTTTCTGCGGTTGGTGACATTATGTCAAACGCAGCCGTATGGGGGCAAAACAACCCCTGCCGCGCGAGTGCCAAGTCGTTAAAATTACAGGGACATTGATGCGCACAGGGGATTGTCTGTCATTGGCATGGTTTTCGCTTCACACGCGTTACGTTAATTGGGTTGAGCGCCCACATGAAACGATGTATCAGCCGTATGCCGATACGAAACAAACTATCAGTGGTGGCAAGGTATAAAAACAAAAAAGCGGTTTTGCCGTGGAGCGCGCGGGACAGCGTTGTTGAAAGTGGACAGATGTTGAAAGTGGACAGACGCATGAAAAAAAAATGGGTTCAGGGTGTTGCGATAGGCATTTCTTTGGGGCTGCTGGGCGTTGTCACGCCGTCTTTGGCGAGGGCACAGCAGACACCTCCGGAGTCGGGGGCGCGTTCGCGCGCGAACTTGCAGCGCACCGGGTCGCCACCGCAACTCAGCACGCGGGGTACGGGGACGCCCTCGGGGACGCCCCCTGCCACAGCGACGCCGGCACGCACCGCACCAGCCCTGGAGCAGGGCCGGGATGGCTTTGCCAGCGTACCGCAGTCCCAGCCCATCGACACCTCACTGGATTACAAGCCCCCCAAGAAGGGCGAGCGGTTCACGTTCAACCTCGTAGATGCCGACCTCATCGAACTGGTGAAAATCATTGGCAACATTACGGGCAAGAGCTTCATCTTGGGCGGCAAAGCCCCGACCATCAAAGCCACGATTTACGCCCCCACAAAAATTACCGCTGAGGAGGCCTACCGCGCCTTTTTGAGCGTGTTGCAGGTCAACGGCCTCACGGTTATTCCCTCGGGCAAGTACCTGAAAATATTGCCCACCGCTGGCGCCACCGGCGAAAACACGCCCATCGTGACGGCCGTGCCAGGGCGCGATCAAATCGTCACGCGGCTGCACCAATTCGACAACGTCGCGGCCGCCGACATCGTCCCCACACTGGAGCGCTTCAAGTCCAAGGAGGGCGACATCGCGGTGTATGCCCCCACCAACACGGTGATTATCACCGATTACGGCACCTCCATTCAGCGCCTCACCAAGCTCATTTCGCTGCTGGACGTGCCCGGCACCACGCCGCAAATCTGGGTGGAGCCCATTCACTATGCCGACGCCACAGATGTCGCGACGCGCATCACCGAAATTTACGAGGCGCTCACCAATGGCGGTGGCAGCACGCAGACACCGGCGCGCAGGGGAGGGGGGGGCACGGCGCGTGGTTCAGGGGCTACTGGCACGGGGGCGCGTCCCCCCGGGGGGCGAGGGGCGCAACAACAACCGGCGGGTTCGGCACCACCCGGCGACATTGTCGACGTGGGCAGTTTGGCGCGCATCCTGGCCGATGCCCGCACCAACGCGCTCATCATCATCGGTTCGGAGAGCGCTTATCTGCGCATCATGGAACTCGTCAAAGTGCTCGATGTACCCATGGAAGGCGAAGGCACGATGTACGTGCACAAGCTGCAGCACACCGACGCCGAAGAGCTCGCCAAAACCCTGAACACCCTCTCAAAAGGCGCGACCACCGCGGCCCGCAGCACGCAAAACAAAGGCACGGAGATGTTTGAGGGGCAACTCTCGATTTCGGCGGACAAGGCGACCAACTCGTTGGTGATCGTGGCCACCATGCGCGATTACGCCGCCTTGAAGAGCGTCATCGACAAACTCGACACCGTGCAGCGCCAGGTGTTTGTGGAAGCGGTCATCATGGAGGTGAGCCTCGAAAAGACGCGCCAGTTAGGCTTTAGCTTGCACGGTGGCACCATGGTGGGCACCGGAGATAGGCAGAGCTTGGTCTATGGCCTGAGCGCACCGCCGGGCGGCCCCAACTCTCTGGTGCTCGATCCCACTTCCTTGACCGGTCTGGCAGCCGGGGTACGTGGCCCCGAAATTGAGGGCAGCGAGGGCATGGTGGGGTTTTCGGTGCCCGCCTTTGGCGTGGCCCTGCAGGCCTTGCAACAAAACACCGACGTCAATGTGCTCTCGTCGCCGCACATTTTGGCCACCGATAATGTCGAGGCGATTATCACCGTTGGCGAAAACGTGCCGGTGCTCCAGGGGGTGAACTCCGGCGCGCAACTGCTCAGTGCGTTGGCCGGTGGCTCTACATCTTCTCTGGCCAACAACTTGCTCGGCGGTAGTGGACTAACCGGCATGATGAGCTCTTACACGCGCCAAGACGTCGGCATCTCGCTCAAGATCAAGCCCCACATCAACGACGACAACCAGGTGCGCATCGAAGTCGACATGGAGATCAGCAACGTCAAATCAGTCGATCCCACCCAGGGCCCCACCATCTCCAAAGAGAGCGCCAAAACCACTTCCGTGGTGGCGGATCAGCAAACCTTTGTGCTGGGCGGTCTCATCACCGACAACCAAGTCGAGACCACCAACAAGGTGCCGTTCTTGGGCGACATCCCGCTGATCGGCGCCCTGTTTCGCCACAAGGCCAGCATCACCAAAAAGCGAAATCTCATCATTTTTCTGACGCCTTACATCATCCGCAATGCCGACGATTTTCGTGAAATTTACGAGCGAAAGATGGCCGAGCGCCGCGAATTCATCGAGCGCTACACCGCCTTTATGCACCACCGCTACGACCCGCACATCGAGTGGTCGCGCACCCAGGGGGCCATTACGGTTATCGACAAAGTGATCGGCACCGCCGAAGAAGACGCGCGTTTGCGCCGGATGGCCAGCGATCCCAGGGAGCGGGCACATTACCCCAAGGCGCCGCTCAACTTCTCGCGCCAAGGCGGCGTGACCCTGGAAGGCGATGAAGTGGCGGACATCGCTCCGGGAGACATTGTGATAGAGGCCACCCCCGCCGATGCAGGGGCATCCACCGCGCTTGAGACTGCGGAGGAAGATCTGTGAACACCCCCAAGGACGCCTATATCGGTCAGATGCTCGTCGCTGGCGGTGTGCTGAGTGCTGAACAGCTCTCCGAAGCGCGCAACGCCGTCGCCACGCGCGGGGGCACGCTGTCCGAAGCCATCGTCGCGCAGGGGGAGCTCTCCGACAAGCAAATCACCGCCACCATCGCTGCCCAAATGGGCCTGCCTTGGCTCGAGGGGATCAAAAAAGAGGACGTAGATGCCGAGCTCGTTACGGCGGTGCCCATCGTCTTTGCCAAGAACAACCGCGTCCTGCCCCTGTCGTTAACCCCCACGGGTGGCGTGCGCGTGGCCTGCGCCGATCCCCTCGACTTGAACACCTTGGACGCCGTGCAGGCGTTGCTAGACAAGCCCGTAGAGCCCGTGGTGATGAGCGCCGATGTCATCATCGAGACCATCAACGAGGTCTACGAGCGCGCAGGTGCTGACGACGACCTGGATGGTGCCGGTGTCGCCGAAGAAGAAGAGCTCACCGACCTCATCGACGCCGAAGACGAAGCGCCGATTATCCGTTGGGTGAACAACTTGTTTTTTGAGGCGGTGAAGCTGCGGGCCAGTGACATTCACATCGAGCCCCTCGACAAAGAGGTGGGGGTGCGCTACCGGGTCGACGGCGTGCTGCAAGAAGCGCGCAGCGTGAAGAAGAACTTTCTCGCCTCGATCATTTCCCGCGTGAAGATTCTCGCCAAACTCAACATCGCCGAAAAACGCCTGCCCCAAGACGGCCGCATCGCGTTGAAGATCGCCGGCAAGAGCATCGACGTGCGCGTTTCCACAGTGCCCACCAGCCAAGGAGAGCGCGTCGTCATGCGGCTGCTCGACAAGCAAACGGTGCTGCACGATATTTCGGACCTCGGATTTTGGCCCGATCACTACACGCTGTTTCACGGTTTGATCCGCCGGCCCCACGGCATCATTCTCGTCACCGGCCCTACGGGGTCGGGGAAAACGACAACCCTGTACGCCGGTCTCTCGCAGATCAACACGCCGGACAAAAACATCCTCACCGTTGAGGACCCTGTTGAATACGACATTGAGGGCATCGGGCAGGTGCACGTGAACCCCAAAATTCACCTCACCTTCGCCAACGGTCTGCGCGCGTTTTTGCGCCAAGACCCCGATGTCATCATGGTGGGTGAAATCCGCGACCGCGAAACGGCAGAGATCGCCGTGCAGTCCTCTCTCACTGGACACTTGGTGCTTTCGACCATTCACACCAACGACGCCGCCGGCGCCCTGACGCGCCTGGTGGAGATGGACATCGAACCTTTTTTGGTGGCCTCGTCCATGATCGGCATCCAGGCCCAGCGGCTCATTCGCGTGTTGTGCCCACATTGCCGCGAGACTTACGAGCCCACGCGCGACCAACTGGAGGAGCTCGGCGTCGCCCCCGACAACCCCTACGTCGTCTCGCACATCCCCGCGCATCCGGTGTACCGCGCAGCGGCGGCCAAGCTGCCACCCATCCAGCCCATCGAACCGGGCAAGGTGGCGCTGTACCGCGCGGTGGGGTGTCCGGAGTGTTTGGGCTTGGGCTACCGCGGTCGAAGTGGCCTGTACGAAATGCTGATGATCACCGACGAAATTCGCGCCCTGGTGCTCAAAAACGCCGACTCCAACACCATCAAAAAATTGGCCCGCGAAGAGGGGATGGTCAACCTGCGCGAGGACGGCGCACGCAAGGTGTTGCAGGGCGTTACGACGATTGAAGAGGTGCTGCGCGTCACCCACGAAGACGTGAACTGAGGCGCCAGCACAGCGCTGTCCGTTGAGGGCGGTGCGAAAGGAAGACGGCTTTGCCACTGTATAAGTACGAGGGAATGCGACGCGCCGATGGCCGAACGGTCAAGGGCGTGCTGGATGCGGAGAGCGAAAAAGCGCTGCGCACCCAGCTCAAGCGCGAAGGCATTTTGCTCACTTCGTTGCGCATCACCAGCAGCGCGGACAAGGGGCGAGAGGTCGATGTCAAGCGCATGTTCCAGGGTGTCAGTCGCGCCGACATTGCGCTGACCACGCGCCAACTCGCCACGCTGCTGCGCTCGGGGGTCTCGTTGGTCGAGTCCCTGACTGCGGTGATCGATCAAAGCGAAAAACCCGATCTGCGCACCGCCATGAGCGACATCCGCGACCAGGTCAATCAGGGCATCAGCCTCTCCGACGCCTTTGCGCGCCACGGCAAGTATTTCGACAAGCTCTACTGCAATATGGTGAACGCCGGCGAGCACTCGGGCACCTTGGAGCAAGTGTTGGTGCGCTTGGCCGACTTCATCGAGGCGCAAAATCGCCTGAAGGGCAAGGTGATGGGAGCCATGGCTTATCCCGCGGTGATGCTCGCCATGGGCGTTGTTGTCATCAGCATTTTGATGATCGTTGTGGTGCCCAAAGTAACGTCTATCTTCGACACTTTTGATCGCGAGCTGCCCATCTACACCCGCATCCTCGTGGGCCTCAGCGAGTTCATGGCCGCCTATTGGTGGATCCTGTTTCTGGCGGTGGCCCTCGTCGTCATCGTCTTCCAAAAATGGAAAAAAACGCCCAAGGGCGAGTTCCGCTGGCACCGCTTTGTGTTGCGCGCCCCGCTCTTTGGCAAGCTCACCATGATGGTGGCCATCTCTCGGTTTTCAAAGACCCTGGCGACGCTGCTGTCTTCGGGGGTGCCGCTGCTTACGGCCATGGACATCACCCGCGGCGTGCTGGGAAATGCCGTGCTCGAAAAGGTGGTGGTGGATGCGAGCTCAAGCATCCGCGAAGGGGAGAGCATCGCTGAGCCCCTCAAGGCGTCGGGGTATTTCCCACCGCTGGTCACCCACATGATCGCCGTGGGAGAGCGTTCGGGACAACTCGAGGAGATGTTGGAAAATGTCTCACAGTCTTATGACGCACAGGTGGAAAGCCGCGTCATGGCCATGACCTCCCTGATTGAACCCTTGCTGATCGTGCTCATGGGGGGCATGGCGGGTGGCATCGCGGCGGCGATCTTGGTGCCGCTCATGCAGATGACGGACTTTGTGTAGCGATGAGAATGGAAAAGCGCATCACGGTGGGGGGAGGCGAAAGCCGTCGCAAACGCTTTGGTGCGTTGCGGCGCAAGGTGTTGCGCTGGGGTGCCTTGGTGGGGCTGGTGGTGCTTGTCGGTTGGTCGATGGCCACCATGAAGCACCAAATGCGCGTGCGACAAGTGCACCTGGACATATCGCGCATCAGCCACGCCGCCCGGTTGTTTCGCGCCGATTTTCAACGCTGTCCCGAGACCATCGACGAGCTGGTACATCCCTCCGAGGGACTTTCATATCTGCAGGAGGTGATCGACCCCTGGGGCAATCCGTACCGCATGGTTTGTCCGTCCCTGCACGATGAAACCGATGTGCAAGTAATCTCCAACGGCCCCGATGGCGATCCACTGGGCCGCGACAATATTTCAACGCTGTATTTTTCCGAACCCCCCTAGTCGGAGCGGTTCGCGAACCGAAGGAGCAATGCAATGATGTTACCCCAAGTAAAAATGTCCCAGCGGATGGCGCGCCACGCACGTGCCCAACGCGGCATGACCCTCATCGAAATCATGATCGTCATCATCATTATGGCCATGGTAGCCACCGGTGTTTCACTGGGTGTCATGCGCCAACTCGACAAAGCCAAAATCAAGGACGCCCGCATGGGTGCCTGCACCATCGCCAATGCGGCGAGGCTGTACATCGCTGAGTACAACCAGTGCCCCACCATCGAACAGGTCAAAGAAGAGCTCGAGAGAAGCGCCCGCACCACCGACCCGTGGGACAACGACTACGTTATCGAGTGCCAGGGCCGCGAACCCATCGTCTTTTCGCAGGGCCCCGAAGGCAATGAGCGCCTGACCTGCGTGGGAGACGACAAGGATTAATTTCGCATGAAGGTTTCGTCCGCACGGACTGGCTTCACGATCATCGAGTTGATGATTGTGATCGTCATTATTGCGTTGGCCCTGGGCGGCGTCGCGTTGGGGTTGGGTACATCGACGCGCTCGCAACTGCGCTCCTCGGCTTGGACGTTGGCGTCGGCGTCGCGCTATGCCTTTGCCCGTGCGGTGTCCCGCGGTACCACGGTGCGGTTGGTGATCGATCTCGACAACGGCACCTTGCAATTGCAGGAGACCACGGCGCGACTCGTGCTCAATCGCCAAGACGAAACCGGCGAAGGCACGCAGCGACAAGATCTCGACGTCGAGCTAGATGCGGATGGCAACCTGGTGGACGCCTCTCTTTCGGGGCGACTGGGGCGCATCGGCAGCAGCATAACGACGGGGTTTTCAAGCAGTACCAGCACGGCGTCCAGCAGCGATGATCTGCTGACGCAAATTTTGGGCGCTGCAGCGGTCCAGGGGTTTACCGATCCGTACTTTCAAATGCTGGACGGCGCCACTACCGCTCCGGGGGCCACGGTGTTTTACATGGGCCCCACCTTCGAACTCATTGAGGAGAGCCAGGGGAAAGAGCGGCGGCTCAAGGGCAACACCAGGGTGCAGCGGGTGTTTTCACCGCATGCCCCGCAGCCCATCGAAGACGGCATGGCTTTTGTGTACTTCTTTCCCGGTGGCACGACGGAGCATACGTTCATTCAGGTGAACGACGGCAACGAAGACGAACCGATGGTGTACACATTGGAAGTGCATCCCCTCACGGGCAAGGTGCGCATTCATCGCGAAGAGATCGAGCCGCCGCACGACTACGAAGAAGAAGAAGCCGAGGCCTTTTGATGCACCGCGGTGATACCCAGTCGCACGGCTTTACGATCATCGAGGTGATGGTGGCCATTCTCCTGCTCGCCACGGCCCTGGTGGCGGTGTTCGGCGCGCAATTCGGCGCCATCTCTTCTACGTCCTACGCGCGGGATTTGACGCAGGCGGTGGAGCTGGCCCGGTGTCGCATGAGCGAGATCGAGCTGCTGCTGGCCGAAGAGGGCTTTCAAGAAGGCGATGTCGTAGAGAGCGGCGAGTGCTGTCAATTCCTGGACGACGTGCCCGATATCAACGACACCTTTGTCTGCCACACGGTTGTCAAAACCATCCTCTTTCCCACCGGTGTCGACCTCATGGGCGACGACGACGACGACGACGACGATGACTTTTCGCTGTTGGGCGGTTTGGGGCTCGGCGAGGATGCGACCTCCACGCTGGGCATCGACAGCGCCCTGGAGGCGTTTTTGCCCATGGTGACCGACTTGCTGGAGCAGGCCATCCGGCGGGTCACGGTCTCGGTGCAGTGGCAGCAAGGCACGCGCGAGCGCGAATTCGAATTGGTGCAATACGTGACCAATCCCACCCAGGGCGTGCTGGAGTTGTTGCAGCAGGCAGGGGCGACCCAGGGGTTGGTCGAAGATGCGGTCGAAGCGACATCGGGAACGGCGCGCGGCGCGGATGCGGGCACGAGGCGCGGCAGCAGTACGGAATCTCAGCGCGGTAGCACGGGCACCCAGCGCGGCAGCACCGGCACCCAGCGCGGCAGCACGAGCACCCAGCGCGGCAGCACGGGGAGACAGCGATGAGACACCGCATGCATGCCGAACAAGGGTTTACATTGCTCGAGGTCATGGTGGCCATGGTGGTCATGGGCCTGATCGCCATCAGCCTTTGGTCGGCCACGAGCCAAACCGCCAAGGCGCGCGACATTGTCGAAAACACGCAGGAGCAACAACACCACGTGCGCACCGCTTTTGCGATGATCGCCCGAGACCTGAGCAGCGCCTTTTTGTCGATGCACCGCGCCCATGTGGACCCCACGCACGACACGGTCTTTGTGGGCACAGACGGCGGTAGCAGCGATCGCCTCGACTTCGCGGCTTTTTCGCATACGCGCCGCTTCTTCAATGTCAAGGAGTCCGACCAAACAGAGATATCCTATTACCTCGAGGACAGCGTGGCGGTTCCCGGTGCGAAAGATCTGGTGCGCCGCGCCTCCCCGAATCTCGACGAGAAGGCCACCGAGGGCGGGCGTGTCCTGGTGTTGCTGCACGATGTCGAGGAGCTGGATTTTGAATACTACGATGCGACGGCCCAAGAGTGGAAAACCGAGTGGGACACGACGCAGTTCACCGGCGAGGGCAGCATTCTCCCCTACCAGATCCGCGTGCGCCTGGTGGCGAGCGAACGCCTGGGACAGCAGATGTTTCAGCGCTCGGACGAACGCCGGCGTTCGGTGACGTACGGCACGCAATTTGGCATTCCTATGCGCCAGGCCATTTGGTTCAAACCCTACATCCCGGGGCCGACCATTCCGGTGAATTGAGATGAAAAGAAACGCCGACAAAAAGCGATTGCAACGCGGCATGGCCCTCTTGGTGGTGCTCATTACGCTGACGATTCTCTCGGCGATGACGGTGGAATTCATCGAAACCAACGAGGTGTACTTGGCGGCGGCCTTCCAGCACCGCGACGGGGTTCAGGCCGAGTACCTGGCGCGCTCTGGGGTGAACCTGAGCCGCCTCTTGCTCTCGTTGCAGGGCACTCCGGTGTTGCAGTCCATCGGCTCTTATCCCTTTTGGAAGTTCGCCGACATGCTCTTGGATCCCTTCTTGGTGCCCATCGGCGATGACGGCCAGCCCCTAGACGACGACGAACAGCGCGGGGGCCTAGAGCGCGAGATGGCCAACATCAACTTCAGCACGGCCGAAGGCTTGGGGCTAAAAGAGGGGCAGTCGTTCTCGGTGACCATCGTCGACGAGGAGAGCAAATTTAACCTGAACGTCGGCACTTTGACGCAACCCGCGCGCCGCGATGCGACCCTGGCGAGCCTGATGACCCTGGTGGAGTCGCCGATTTATGACGAACTGTTTCGCCACACCCCTGAGGGAGATTCAATTGAGCGCGAAGACGTCATCGGAGAAATCTTTGATTGGTCCGATCCCGACCAAGACAAACTGGGCGGGGCGGCGGGAGAAGAAAACTACTACGCGCACTTGACGCCATCCTATCGCCGCAAAAACGCGCCCTTCGACAGCCTGCAGGAGCTCTTCTTGCTCCACGGCATCGGCGATGATTTCTGGTCGGCCTTTGTGGAGCCGAACCCGGAGAACCCAGACAGCCGTGTCATGACGGTTTGGGGAACGGGCAAGGTCAACATCAACACCGCCAACTCGCAGGTGCTGCTCGCCACGCTGTGCCAACTGGCCAAGGACGAAGCCACGGGACAAAACCCTTGCCTCGACTTGACCACGCAGTGGAACGTGATGTTTTTGTTGCAGCAATTTTTAACGATACGTACGTTTATCCCCGCCGAGGACGTGGGCAGTTTTCTCAATATGATTTCGGACCCCAGCTCTGATCCCATGCTGGCGATGATGATGGCCATGAGCGGCGAGGTGGCGCTGGTGGGATTGCCGATGTCGAGGCAGGCCAAAAATGAAGCCCGGACATTTCTCGCCACGCAAAGCGAAGTGTTTTCGATCTATGCCGAAGGCGAGGTCGGCAACGCGGTGAAACGCATTCATGCGGTGGTACACGCCAACCCGCGAGATCCGGATATGCTGGACCCGCAAAAGAAAATCATGCTGGCCGGCGGCAAGGTTCTTTACTGGAGAATGGAATAGCAAATGGCACAAAAAGTTATCGGTCTCGATTTGGGTAGCAGCAGCATCAAGGCGGTGGTGGTCCGCATGGGGTTGCGCGGTGCAGAGATACTCAAGTGCGACAAAGAACCTGTGACCGGAGACGAGGCGGGAACCCCGCTGGAGGAGTGTATGGCGCAGGCCGCGGGTCGGCTGCTCTCGCGCCTGGGAACCGCCGATGCGTCGGTGTTCACGGCGCTGCCCGGAGATGCGGTCTCGGTGCACCGCTTGTCACTGCCGTCCAATATCGGCCGCCGCGCCGACCAAGTGATCCATTACGAGCTGGATGAACAGCTCCCCTTCGATATTGAGGACGCGGTGTTTCACGCCATCCCGCAGGTGAAGAAGGGCGACGAGATGCAGTGGCTGGCCATGGTGGCGCGGGTGGATCGCATTCGCCCCCAGCTCGACGCTTTGGCACAAGAGGAAATTGAACCCCGGAGCATCTCCGTGGCCCATTGGATGTTGGGGGAGTTTTTCGATAAAGAAGTCACGGCACCCACGCTCATCATCGATATTGGGCATGTCCGAACCACCATGGCGGTCGTCGGCGATTCCCAGCGAACCGGTCGCACCTTTTTGCGGGGCGGAAAGTCGTTCACCGCCTACCTGGCCCAGGAGGGAAATATCGCGTTGGCGGATGCCGAGGTGCTCAAACACCGCGACGGCATGACCGGTCGCGTCGGCGAGATTTTGCAGGGCGCCATGCAGCCCTTGGTGCGAGAGATACAGCAAACCCTGGCCGGATACGCGGCGGTGGGCGGTCAGCCGGTGACGTCGGCCATTCTGTGCGGCGGCAGCAGCCAGATGCCCGGGTTGGCGCTGTTTTTGTCCCAAGCGTTATCGATGTCTGTCGAGGTGTACAACGCGCCGACGGCCTTCGAAAAGCTGGGCGTGAACCATGGGGAGATGCGGGCGCAAGAGTTTGTGCTGGCGCTGTCGTTGGCCCGCTCCGAAGAGATTCACCGGTCCCGGCGCTTCAACCTGCGGCGTGGAGAGTTTGCGTTTAAAGGCGACAGCGAGGCGCTGCAGCGAAAGCTGATCTGGGCCTTGGTGGCGGTGCTGCTGCTGCTGGGTGCGTGGGTGTTTTCGGCGGTGACGCGCTACATGACGGTGGAGCACGACGTGGCTGCCATCGAAGCCCAGGTGCGTGCAGAGACGAAGCGCGTTCTCGGCGAAGAGCTGGTCAATGCCGAGACCATCGCCGCCCGCCTCAACCCGTCGGTGGATACGCGCATGCCGGTGCCCACCAAGGACGCCTACGATATTTTGGTGGAGCTCTCCCACCGCATCCCCGAGTCGGTGGCGCACGATCTCGACCTGCTCGACATCAAGCCGCGCAAAATCAAAATGCGCGGAGAGGTGAACAACACCGTTGTCTCGGATGCGGGCGACACGGATGGCGACGACGACCTGTCTCCCACCGACTTCATCAAACAGCGGCTCGCCGAATACAGCGAGTGCTTTGTCACCTTTCGCATTCCGCGCGTGCAAAACGTGGGGAACCGCCAAAAATACGATATGGAGATCGACAGCCGATGTCCTTGAAGAATGCCGAGAACTGTAACGCGGGAGTACGACGATGTCTTCGATGATTCACAATTTGCTCGCGGGCATGACCCCCAGGGAGAAGCGCCTGGCGCTGTTGATGATCTCCATCACGCTCTTGTTCATCGTCTTTGTGATCGATTACCTGGTGGACAGCTCCATCGTCCGCAGCCAAGAGCGCGTCACGCAGAGCCAGGGCGCCTTGAAGCTGCTGCGCGAAAAGGAAGGCGAATACTACGCCAAGCGCGATGCCGAGAAACAGCTCAACCAACTCGACGCCCCCAAGCCCTTGCGAACCCTCATCGACAACGTGGTGCAAAAGGTGAAAATCTCCGAGCCAGACACCAAGGAGATGCCCGATCAAAATTATCCGGGGGGGTGGTTGGAGCGCTCGATGGAATTGAACTTCGCCGAAGTCGAGCTCGTGCCGCTGGTGCGCTTTATGGAAGAACTGAGCTCCAATCGCACGCGCTTTCCCATTGCCATCACCAAACTCGAGGTGCGGCGCGCGCGGCGCGGAAAGCCGTACCACACCACCAAAATGACCATCTCTACTTACGAGCGCACGGGGCGTGACGATGCGGCCCAGGGCTCCCGAGGAGGTCGTTGATGCTGTCTCCTACTGTAAAGAAAATTTTGTACATCACCGCCTTGGTGGTGTTGTTCATCGCGTTCTTTTTCATGTTCTTGGCGCTGACCTTTCCGGCGGAACGCTTCATTCCTTCGGTGGAACAAACGCTCTCCGAAACCCTGGGCCGCGAGGTGCGCATCGGCGATATGTCATTGACACCCCTGGGCAAGTTGCGCCTGGAGATGGTGCGCATCAGCGGGCCCACCAAAAATGCCAAAACCCAAGGCAGCGCAACCGCCGCACCTACGAGCGCGGCCAAGGACGACGCATCGAAAAATGGCGATGCGGCGCCGAACGATGACGAAGCGGCTTCGGCTGGTCCTGCGCCGGGCTACCACATCGACGAGGCCCTGGTCTCAGTGGGCTTTGGGGCCTTGTTGCGCAATCGCATCGACGTCTCGGCCAAGATGCGGTTGGCGGGCGGCGATGTGCGCTTTCGCTATGTAGATGACGTCTCTACGCGGCGTCGCAACAAATCTGCGGACACTGGCAAACAGTCCGCTGACAGCCCCGCCGAAGCCAAGAAGGGGCCGCTGCATTTTTCGCTGCAGATGACAGAGGTGTCGCTGGGGAGCTTGGTGGATTTCCGCTCCCTCCTGCCCATGCCCATCTATGGCCAGTTGGACTTCGACTTCCAACTCGACTCGGCCACCGGTTTGTTCCAGGACGCCAACGGGCGCATGGATGTGCGCATCACCGAGGGCTCTCTGGGGCGCGGCAAGGTGAAGGTTGCCGTGATGGAGGGGATGGATCCGATGACGGTCGACGCCGTTGTGTTCGACGCCTTGGATCTGCATGTCGAGATCGACGCGGGCACCGCCATGTTCGAAACGCGCAGATTCAAGTCGCCGGACCTCGACTTCTCGCTAGAGGGCAACTTCGACTTTATGGATCCATTCCGCCTCTCTATGGCGAACCTGTACTTCAAATTCAGGATGCTCGACGCCTACAAGAGCAAGAGCGCGAGCGCGCAAACCCTGGTGTCGCTGATGGATACCGTGCCCTCCATCTCTCGGGGGAAACGCAACGATGGCTTTTTTGGCTTCGCCTATCGCGGCCGTGTCGGACAGGCGCGCTTTCGCCCGTCAAAGATGTTTATCGCGCCGCGGCGGGTGTCCCCTGAGCGCACCGACGATGCGTCACCCCGTCCCGAGAGGCGGGTGTTTCCCTCCCGCGATAACGCTGGCGCACAAGACGACAAACCCGCATCGGCCTCGCGCGGTCCGGCACCCATGGGGCCCAATGTGCGGCAACGCGCCAATGTCAGCGCCGATGACGATGCCCCCACGGGTCCGTTTCGCCGCATGAACCAGCCGCGGCCAGCGCCCGCACCCGTCGATGAACCTCCGGGGGCTCAAGGGCACAACCGCAATATGGCAGAGGTGGCCCAAGAGGCCGAAACCCCGCCCCCTGACGCCGCAGCCGAGGTCCCGACCGAGGTCCCGGCCGAGACCGCAGAAGAGGGAAGCGCCGAGGCGATGTAGGGAAGCGGCTGTTGGCGACAGCGCGTTCATTGTCGGCATCGCACCGGCTGCCTGGATGCGGCAACACATTCACCGCCCGCATGACGGATTCCATTGGAAGCCCCCGGGATTGTTGTTACAGTTTGCGATAATGGATTTGTGCATTGGCACACCGGTGCTGGGCCATTTTGTGGCCACGCAGCCAGGAGGACGAGCATGTCTAACTTTGTGGTGACCCCCCAGGTGTTGCGCCTCATCGCCCGTGCCTTTACCCGCGACATGATCGCCAGCGAGTTGCGCCAAGCCGGTGTCGACGTGCCTTCAAACGACGCCGAAATGATCAACGCCTGGGTGAAGCACCTGGCCACCATCTTCGATCCCGACGACAACCCCCTCAATCGCGACGCGCTGTTCATGGGGCTAACTGCGGGCGGCATCGGCTTCTTACAACAAAACGATCTGCTCTCCGACGCGCTAAAACGATCCTTGCTGCTCAACGTGCTGACCATCGACAGCGACGCCTTAATCCGCGCATTGCTCAATCGCGTGCTGCGCGAAACCCCAAGTGTCGCCAATGTGATCGAGCAGCGAAACCTGCACGAAGTCGAGGGGCTCATCGCCCGCGAAAACATCAAAATTGTGTTCGTCGATCCCTACCTCTTCGATGTCGATGAGCTCGCTGGTTTGGTCGAGTCTCTCTCTGCCGAGCGCGACTACTTGCAATTCGTGCTCTTCACCGATGTGAAGCGCTTTGTGGCGGCCCATCCCAAGTTGCCCAAGGCGCTGTCGGCGTGCATCACCCTCGACAAAAACATCGCCATCAAAGACTTTAAAAACGCCGTTACCCGCACCGTCGACATGGTGCGCAACCGCTTTCCCGCCTGGTTGCGCCGGGCCAGCCAGGGCACCCAACACTTGGTGGGGCGCATCGTGGGAGAGCGCCTGCGCATCATCGAAGAGTTGGGGCAGGGCGGACAGGCCACCATTTACCGCGCCGACCACTTGCTGATGAACCGCCAGTGCGCCGTCAAAGTCCCCCACGATGAAGTGATGGCCAACCAGGAGCAAGCGGCGCGTTTTTTGCGCGAGGCCAAGCTGGCGAGCGCGGTGCAGCACCTCAACGTCGTCTCGGTGTTCGACTTCGGCGTCGATACCCGCGACATCACCTTCATGGCCATGGAGCTGGTAGATGGCCAGCCGCTAGACGAAGTGCTGGAAGCGCGTGGCGGTACGCTGCCCCTCGAAGAGGTCATGTCGTACGCGCGTGGCATTGCGGCGGGTTTGGCGGCGGCCCACGCCATGGGGGTTATCCACCGCGATTTGAAGCCGGGCAACGTCCTGCTGCACCGCACCAGCGACGGGCTCGTCATTCCCAAGTTGTCCGACTTCGGTTTTGCCGTGGGGCCCGCAGCCATCGGTGGCCCCCGCATCACCATGGAGGGCATCGTCGTGGGCACCATCAAGTACATTTCCCCGGAGCAGGGGCAGGGGTTGCCGGTGGATCACCGCACCGACATTTTTAGCTTTGCCATGATGCTCTACCGCCTGCTCACCGGACAGGTGCCCTTCGACGACAGCAATGTGGCCCAGGCCCTGATCAAACGCATTCGCGACGCGGCGCCGCCCATCCGCCACTTTAAACCCGACCTGCCTTTCAACGAAGACGCCGAGCGGATTTTGTTGACCATGTTGGCCAAGAAGCCCGAAGACCGCCCGGACTCCGCTGTCAATGCCGTCCTCGCCATGGATCGCGCCTTGGGGCTCAGCAAAAAGTATTGATGCAACGGCGGTGTGCGGTTGCGCGGTCGTTGTCGGCGCCAAAAATGGCAAGTCTTTGTCATCGTTTGCCTGTATAAAAGGCGCCATGAAAGACGAAGCATCACCCACAATGAGCAATGATTCTCAAGACCCCGCGGGGTTGCGCCAGTTTGACGTGCCCGCGTTTGACGACTGGCAACGCGCGGCATTGGAGAGCCTCAAACGCCCTTCCTTGGCACACCTCTCCTCCGCAGCTTGCGGAAACATCCCCGTGGAACCCATTTATCCCTTCGATGCTGCGGCCCTGGCAGAGGCGGTTCACGATGCGCCGCCGGGGCATTTCCCCTTTCGCCGGGGCAGCGATGCGCAGCCTGGCTGGCGCGTGTCCGTGAGCCCCACCGCGACAACCCCGGAGGCCGCCAATCGCATGCTGCGCGATGATCTCGAAGGTGGCGCCGATGCGCTGGTGTTGCGGCTGGGTGTGGGGCCGGGACGCTTGCCGGTGCGCGGAGCCGCCGATGTGGCGCAGTTGCTGACCGACATTCCCTTAGATGAAGTCTTTTTGTGGATCGACATGGGAAGTGACGCGGCGCAAATTGTGCCCTGGCTGCGCGCGCACCTAGATGCCACGGGCACGTCGCCTGCGGCATTGCGCGGTTGTGCGGGGCCCTCTCTTTTCGATGTGGCGGCGCGCACCGGTGCCCTGCCCAACGACATGACGACGCATTACGACGATGCCGCCCGCTGGTTGCGCGATGGGTTTGTGGCGCCAGGGGCGCTGCGCACATTGATGGCCACGGCTTCGCCCTGGCACGACGCCGGTGCCCACGTCGTCGATGAACTAGCGGCGCTGTTGTCCCAAAGTGCCGAACTCATCCGCGCCATGCGGCTGCGCGACGTGACGGCGGATGCGGCGGTGTCGGCGGTGGGCTTGCAGTTTTCGGTGGGCACATCTTTCTTTATATCGATCGCGGCGTTGCGCGCGTTGCGCCAACTGTACGCTGCCGTGGGCCGGGCCTTTGGCGCGGCTGATGCGGCCTGTCGCCCGATGGTTCACGCCGTCGTATCTACGCGCCATTTCGCTCTGCTGGACGCCCACACGAATATTTTGCGCACCACCACTGCGGCCTTCAGCGCTGTCCTCGGCGGCGCACAAAGTATTGAAACCGTTCCCCACGACGCCCTGTCGCCTCAGTCCTCGGGCCACGCGCGCCGCATTGCGCGCAACATCCAGTTGGTGCTCAGCGCCGAAGCCAAGGTCACAGACACCGGCGATCCCACGGGTGGGGCACGGCTCATCGAATCATTGACCGACGAGATCGCCGATCGCGCCTGGCAGCGCTTTCAAGAACTGGAGGCGGCAGGGGGCTTTGCCCGCGCCCTGCAAAGCGGCGATCTAGCCCGTGATGTGGCCCGAACCGCTGCCGAGCGCCGCGATCGGGTGGCGACGCGCCAAGACGGCATCGTCGGGGTGAGCGTGTACGCCGCTGCGGAGACACTGCCTCCGTTAGATGATCCGGATGGTGACACCGCGGTCCCTGCGCCCTGCGCCGATTGCGATGCCATCGTCCCGGTGTACCCCATACGACTCTCCCATGACTTCGAAAACCTGCGCCGCGAAGTGCAGCAACGCCCGGTGCCGCCCGTGGTCTTCTTGGCCCTTTATGCCGCGCCCAAGGACGCTCACCGGTTGCGCGCCGAATTCGCCCAGGGCTTTTTTGCCACCGCGGGCATCAAGGCCATCAAGAGCCCAGTCTTCGATGACATCGCCTCTTTGCGCGATGCCTGCCAGCAGCGCCCCGCCGACCTGGTGGTGCTGTGCTCCGCCGACGACGCCTATCCCCAATTGGCGGCGAAAGTGGTGCCCGACATAAAACGCGAGCTGCCCCAGACCCGCGTTGTCATCGCCGGTCGCCCCGGTGCGCACGAATCCGCGTACCGCGATGCCGGCGTCGATGCCTTTGTTCACCTGGGCTGCGATGTGCCGCAAACCCTGCGCGCCCTGCTGAACCTCGATGCGGCCAAGGAGATGCCATGAGCGCGCTGCCCGATTTCACCCAACTCTCACACCGCGACCTGGCGTCCCCTGTCGATGCCACCGGCGCCACTGATGCCCCGCAAAACACCGCGCAACGTCCCTGGCGCGACGCTGCCGACATCCAGGACCTGCCCCACGTGCCCTTCACCGCTGGGCTGCCTCCTTATCTCGGCGGGCCCTATCCCAGCATGTACGTCACGCGCCCCTGGACCATCCGCCAGTACGCGGGGTTTTCCACCGCCGAAGAGAGCAACGCCTTTTACCGGCGCAACCTGGCCATGGGGCAGAAGGGCCTCTCCATCGCCTTCGACCTGGCCACCCACCGCGGCTACGACTCCGACCACGAGCGCGTGCTGAGCGACGTGGGCAAGGCCGGCGTGGCGGTGGACTCCATCCTCGACATGCGGGTGCTCTTTGGCGGCATCCCCTTGGGCGAGATGTCGGTCTCCATGACGATGAACGGCGCGGTGCTGCCCATCATGGCGTTCTACATCGTGGCGGCCGAGGAGCAGGGCGTGCCCCTGTCACAGCTCACTGGGACCATCCAAAACGACATCCTCAAAGAGTACATGGTGCGCAACACTTACATCTATCCGCCGTCGCCCTCCATGCGCATCATCGCCGACATTCTGCGGTTCACCCGGGAGCACATGCCGCGGTTCAACAGCATCTCGGTGTCGGGCTACCACATGCAAGAGGCCGGTGCCTCGGCCGACATCGAGCTGGCCTACACCCTGGCGGACGGTCTCGAATACCTGCGCTGCGGCATGGCGGCGGGCCTCGACGTCGACGCGTTCGCCCCGCGCATTTCGTTTTTCTTCGGCATGGGCATGGACTTCTGGACCGAGGTGGCCAAGCTGCGTGCGGCCCGCGTCATCTGGGCGTCGTTGGTCCGACAGCTCGGCGCGCAAAACCCGCGCTCGTTGATGCTGCGCACCCACACCCAAACCTCGGGTTGGAGCCTCACGGCCCAAGACCCGTACAACAACGTCGCGCGCACCTGCATCGAAGCCCTGGCCGCGGTCTTGGGACACACGCAGTCGCTGCACACCAACTCCCTCGACGAAGCCATCGCGCTGCCCACAGACTTTTCAGCGCGCATCGCCCGCAACACGCAGCTCTACCTGCAAAGCGAAACCGGCATCTGCGCCACGGTCGATCCGCTGGCGGGGTCCTATCATTTGGAGGCCCGCACCGACGCCCTCATCGCCGAAACGATGGTGCACCTGCGCGAAATCGAGTCCCTGGGCGGCATGGCCAAGGCCATTGAGTCGGGCATTCCCAAGCTGCGCATCGAAGCGGCGGCGGCGCGGAAGCAAGCGGCCATCGACTCCGGTGCCGAGGTCATCGTGGGCCTCAACCGCCATCGCTTGGCCCAAGAGGCGCCCATCGAGAGCCTGCTGGTGGACAATCACCAGGTGCGCGAAGCCCAATTGGCGCGGCTGGCCGAACTCAAGCAACACCGCGACGCCCAGGTCGTCGCCCAAGCCTTGGATGCGTTGACCTCCGCGGCCTCTTCGGGTACGGGCAACTTGCTCGCCCTAGCGGTGGATGCTGCCCGGGCTCACGCCACGCTGGGCGAAATATCTACGGCCTTAGAGCGGGTCTTCGGGCGTCACGAGGCCTCGGTGCAAACGGTGTCCGGGGTGTATCGCGAGGCCTTTCAACGCAAAGGAGAGTGGATGGACATTGCAGCACAAGTGGCGGCTTTCATCGAGCGGGAAGGGCGGCGACCGCGCATTCTCATCGCCAAGATGGGGCAGGATGGACACGACCGCGGCGCCCGTGTGGTGGCCACGGCCTACGCCGATCTGGGCTTCGATGTCGACGTGGGTCCGCTGTTTCAAACCCCGGCGGAGACCGCGCGACAGGCGGTCGAAAACGACGTGCACCTGGTGGGCATGAGCTCGCTGGCTGGCGGGCACCTCACCTTGCTGCGGGCCCTGCGCGCCGAACTCGATGCCCTGGGTCGCAGCGATATCGCCATCGTCGCCGGTGGCGTGATTCCCCCCGAAGACGTCGACGTCATGCTGCGAGACGGGGCGCGCTTTGTGTTCGGCCCCGGCACCGTCATCCCCGATGCGGCCCGGCAAATTATGGCGGCATTGCTCGGACAGACCGAGGCTTCCATTGACTGACAACGCCTTGCTGGCGGCCCTGAAGCGCGGCGAGCGCACGGCCATCGCCCGGGCCATCACCCTGGTGGAGAGCGCGTCCCCGGAACACCAGCGAACAGCCGATGCCCTTTTGTCGCAGCTCATGCCGGGACATCAACGCAGCCTGCGCGTGGCCATTACCGGCGTGCCCGGCGCGGGCAAGAGCACCTTCATCGAGGCCCTGGGGTTGGCGCTCATCGCCCAGGGAAAAAAAGTGGGCGTGCTGGCCATCGATCCCTCCAGTCCATTAACCGGCGGCGCCATCCTGGGCGACAAGACGCGCATGGTGGCCCTGTCGCGCAGCGAAAACGCTTTCATCCGACCCTCGCCATCGCGGGGTGCGTTGGGCGGCGTCACCGCTGGCACGCTGGAGGCCATCTGGATTCTCGAGGCCGCGGGCTATGACGTTATTTTGGTGGAGACCGTGGGGGTGGGGCAGAGCGAGATCGCGGCGCGCGCCTTGGTGGATTGTTTCGCGCTGCTGATGCTGCCCAATGCCGGCGATGATCTGCAGGGCATCAAGCGCGGCATCATGGAGCAAACCGACCTTGTCTTTGTCAACAAGGCCGAGGGTGAAAACCGCACCGCCGCCGAACGCGCTCGCTTAGAACTCCTCCAGGCCCTCGCTTGTCTGCGCCCGGCCACGGCCGAGTGGACCGCTCCGGTGCTATGCGGGGCCGCGAAGACCGGTGATGGCATCGACGACTTTGCAGCGGCCCTGTGGCGCTTCGATGCCCATATTCGCGCGCAAAATCTGCTGGCGCCGCGCCGCAGCGAACAAATGCGCCAGTGGTTGCGCGAACGCGTATCGCATGTCCTCTTGGAAAAGTTTTGGGCTCATCCCGGCGTGGCCACGCAATTCGCCGACTTGGCGACGCGCCTATCCGGTGCACCGGGAGGCATCGCGCAAGAGATCGCGGCGCTCCTGCGTCTGGCCGGCCTGTCGTGATGTCGACCCCGCCGCTGCGTTTCAACCGCGTCTACATCGAGATCACCGATCGCTGTCCTTTGGCCTGCTCGTTTTGTCCGGGTACGGGACCGCGCAACGCCCTGATGTCACCCGCGCTCTTTGCGCGCATCGCTGCCCAGTGCGCCGCCTTCACCGACCAGGTGTGCCTGCACGTCTTGGGTGAGCCCCTGGTACACCCGCAGTTCGCCGAGCTGCTCGACATCTGCGCCCATAACGGACTGCGCGTGGTGCTGACGACCAATGGCGCCCTGTTGGACGCGGCGGGCGATGCGTTGGGGCATCCGGCGTTGCGGCAGATCAACATCTCGATGCAGGCGGCGCTGGAGTTGCCCCAGGATCGCCAAGCGGCTTACTGGCCTGCGCTCTCGCGTTACCTGCTGCGCGCCGAGGCCGAGCGCCCCGACCTTTACATCAACCTGCGCCTCTGGACCCAGCGCACGCGTGGCGATGCCGCAAATGACGTCGAACAACGCGCTTTGACGGCCCTGCACACCCACGCGGACCTGGAGATTCCGCCCACCGCAGCGGCCCAGGGCTTTCGCAGTCGCCGCCTGCGCGGTCGCCTCTACTTTCACCGAGACACGCAGTTTACTTGGCCCGCCGATGCCTGCGGTCCGGCGCGCACCCGCGGGTTTTGCCACGCATTAAGTACGCACTTCGCCGTGTTGAGCGACGGCACTGTTGTTCCCTGCTGCCTCGATCACCTGGGCCTCTTGCCCTTGGGCAATGCCGCGCAAATGCCCTTGGCCGAGATACTGCAAGGCCCGCGCGCTGTGCAGATGCGCCAGGGGTTTTCCCGGGGAGCGCTGGTGGAATCCCTGTGTCAACGCTGCACCTACGCGCATCGATTTCGGCAAAGGGCGGTGGGAACATGAGGCGCATCGGGTATGTGGGGCTGTTGCTGGCGATGGCCCTGGGGCTGGGTTGCAACGGCCGTTGCGGTGCGGCGCGCCCGCTGGGGGGAGCGGCGCAAACTTCGGGCGCCCTGGGTGAGATGCCTCCCGCGGCGGCCCCCGCGACATCTGCGACATCCGAAGACACGTGGGCCCAGGTGCGCATCGCACAGGTGCATGCGGGTTATGTGCACACGCGCCGAACGGTGACGCGCGGACAGGTGCACACCCAAGCGCAGAGCCTCTTGCGGGTGAAGCGCGCCGAGGTCCGCATCGAGATGACATCGCTCTCGGTTGCCGTGGAAACCGAAGCTGGGCAGCCCTTGTCCTTTTCGGTGAACACCAGCGGTGCCGGGGCCGAAAAGCGCGTGACCGGACAGGTGGGTGACGGGGTGGCTCGCATCGAAGTCACCACCGCCGGGGCGGCGCACGTCCATCAAATTTCGTGGCCCGCCGGGTGTCTGCTGCCCGAGGGGTTGCGCCTGCGCGCCCTGCGCGAGGGACTGCAGGCAGGCACCCGGTACGCGGTGCACGTCTTCGATTTCGAAACCCTGTCTTGCCAAGAGACCGCATTTGTCGTCGTGGGCACCGAGAACGCGCCCATGCCCGAAGGTCCCTTGCGGGCCTACTTGATCCGCAGCGAACGGCAAACCCAGGGCGGCATCGTGCAAGTCGACAACTGGGTGGATGGCGACCAGCGCCCGCTCATGTTCCAGATGCAGCTCATGGGGGTGCGCTTCGAAACCATCGTCACCGACGCGGCCGCGGCCTTGCAAAACCACGAAGGCCCCGAGCTCTTCACGCGCTCGTTCATCCCGGCGCCTCGGGCCTTGCGCCCCGCCGAACGCCAAGAGACGCGCACCTATGGGTTGCAATCCATCCAGGCGGCGGCAGCGCCCCAATTGCCAACGACGCTGGAGCAGCAGGTGGACACCGACGCCGAAAACATGCGCGTTACCGTTTCGCTGCGCCCCGTGCCGCCGGGCGATCCGCTGGGGACACCGGTGACGGATCCCGATGTGCAGCCCTACCTGCAGGCCAACGCCTGGATACAAAGCGACGCCGCGGAGATGCGAGCGCTGTCGGTTCGAGCGGTGCAAGGGGCCCGCACCCAAGGGGTGGCGGCGCAGCGCATCGAGCGTTTTGTGGCGCAGTATATGTCGTCCGAAGACAGCCTGGCGGTGGGTTACGCCTCGGCCTTGGAGACCCTGCATTCGCGCCAGGGAGACTGCACGGAATACGCGCTCTTAACAGCGGCCCTGTGTCGCGCAGCGGGCATCCCGGCGCGCATCGCCTTGGGCATCGTGTACGCCGAAAATCCCGGCGCTCCCCTGCCGCACTTCTTTGGCGGCCACGCCTGGACCCAGGTGTTTGTGGCGGGACACTGGTACAGCCTGGACGCGGCGCAGCGCGGGTTTGGCAGCGGTCATATCGCCTTTGCCCACAGCGACGGCGATCCGGAGAGCCTCATGGCCCTGATTCATCGCATCGGCAATTTGCGTGTGCTGTCGGTGGAGTAAGCGGCGTCAATCGCACAGGGCGGCGATGGCCTCGGCGAGTTGTTCTGGAGAGCGGTCGTCGGTGGCCAGTACGTGGTCGGCGGCGGCGCGGTACAGGGGTTCGCGCGTGGTCAACACCTCGGCAATTTCGTCGACGAAACTTTGGGCTCCGGTGAGGGAGGGGCGCTGCGTGTCGCCCTGGATGCGCCGGGCGATGGTGTCCACGCGGGCGGTCAGCCAGAAGAGGCGTCCGTTTTGTTTGAGGGCTGCGACGTTTTGTGACCGCAAGATGGCGCCGCCTCCCGTGTCGAGGATCGTTGCAGTGTGGGTGGCGAATTGCGCGACGATGCGGCTCTCCAGGTCGCGGAAGTGTTCCCAGCCGTGTTGGGCCACGATGTCGGGGATGCTGGCGCCTGCCGCCGCGACGATTTCGTCGTCGAGTGAATAGCGGGGGCGCCCCGTGCGCCGGGAGAGGGCTTCGGCCACACGGGTTTTGCCGCAGCCGCGATAGCCGATGAGCACGATGTTCATGTGGCGCTGCCGAGTTGGTGCCGCGCCACGTCGCGCATGAGGTCGCGCGGTGCGGGCTGTTGGGTCCAGGCTTCGAATTGCAGGGCCGCCTGGTTGATGAACATCTCGAGGCCGCTGATGGCTTGCAGGCCCTTGGCGCGGGCCGCTTGCAGCAGCGCGGTGTCGAGGGGGTTGTACACGATGTCCATGACGCTCAGGCCGCCGTGGAGCCACGCGTCGGGAATGGGGCTGTCGGCTACGTGAGGGTGCATGCCCACCGGTGAGGCGTTGATGAGGAGCTGGGCCTCTGCGACTTGGGGTTGCAGCGCGTCGGCGTCCATGGCGGTGGCGTGTACCGCGGCACCGGTCTTGCTTTGGAGGTCGTGGGCCAGCGCGTTGCGTTCGGCGGCGTCGATGCCCGCAATGGTGAGGCGCCCAGGATGGGCGTGACGGGCCAGGTCGAAGGCGATGGCGCGCGCGGCTCCGCCCGAACCGATGAGCAAAATGTTGGCATTTTCGAGCGGGACGTCGGCATCGCGCAGGGCCAGTCGGGCGCCGGGGCCGTCGGTACCCAGGCCGCGGAGCACGCCGTTGTCGTTGACTACGGTGTTGATGGCGCCGATGTCGCGGTCGACGGGGGCGATGTCGTCGAGGTGGGGAAACACCGCCACCTTGTGGGGAATGGTGACGCTGAGGCCGCGAAAGTTACCCAGGGCCCGCATGCCCGCGATGGCGCCCGCCACGTCTTGGGTGGGAAAGGCCACGTAGACGAAGTTGAGGTGTAGGGCGGCAAAGGCGGCGTTGTGGATGGCCGGTGACATCGAGTGGGCCACCGGATGGCCGATGATGGCGCAGAGCTGTGTTTGGGGATTGAGGGTGGAGATGCACTTCATGGCGCTTCTTTTACTCTCTTTCGCAGAGCGGGGCAAACCACACAACACGCACAATCCTTCGATTCGCTATTGAGTGCGCGGGATGGGCACTTTATATTCGACGCATCGCGCACCTACGTCAGGAGTACTCATGCGGCTTCGCGGCTTCGGAAAAACGGACATCGGCAAAAAGCGCAAGGTCAACCAAGACGCCTTTCTCATCGACGCCACCATCGGTTTTTTTATCGTCGCCGACGGCATGGGGGGACACGCCGCTGGTGAGGTGGCCTCCGAGCTGGCGGTGGAAACCGTGCACGACATGGTGCTGCGCGGCCGCGATGTCATCGCCGATTTTGTCTCGCATCCCATCACCAACGATTCCTCCCGCGCCATCCGCCGTCTGCTCGAGAGCGCGGTGCAATCCGCCACGTACATGGTGTTTGGCATGGCGGAGCAAAACCCCGACAAGCAGGGCATGGGCACCACCATCTCGGCGCTCCTCATCGTCGGCGCTTATGCTGTCACGGCCCAAGTGGGCGATTCGCGCATCTACTGCATCCGCGACAACGAAACCCTGCAGCTCACCGAAGACCACACGTTGATCAATTGGCAAATCAAGGAAGGCTTGCTCACCCCGGAGCAGGCCACCTACGCCCCGCATAAAAATGTGATCACCCGCGCGGTGGGCAACAAAGACTACGTGCAGGTCGACACCCAGGTGCTGGCCATCCGCCTGGGCGATCGCTTCATGCTGTGCTCCGACGGCCTGCACGGCTATCTCGAACGCCACGAAATTGCCGAGATTTGTGGCGGCAATCCCCCGCAGTCCCTCGAGGACGCGTGCGATGCCCTCATCGACTTGGCCAACCTGCGCGGCGGCAAAGACAATATCACGGCGGTGATGGCCGAGCTGTTGCCCGAACAGTTGCCCGATATGGAATAGGATATGGCCCGGGCGGCTGCCCGAGCGGCGGTCGCATGTTTAGGTGGGGATGTTGCCGTGGCGCTTGAGGGGGCGCTCTTCTTCTTTGCTCAGATGGCTCTTGAGGTGGCGGTAGAGTTTGATGCGGGTCTCGGAAGGCGAGATCACGGCATCGACGTAGCCGCGTTCCATGGCCCGCGCCGGGTTGAGGAATTTGTTTTCGTACTCCTCGACTTTTTCAACCGTGGCCTGTTCCTGATCTTCGGCGGACATAATTTCTTTGCGAAAGAGAACTTCAACAGCGCCAGCCGCGCCCATGACCGCGACTTCGGCGGTGGGCCAGGCGAGGTTGACGTCGGCCCCCACGTGCTTGGAGCTCATGACGATGTAGGCGCCGCCGTAGGCCTTGCGCATGATGACCGCCAGTTTGGGCACCGTGGCCTCGCAGTAGGCGTACATCAGTTTGGCGCCGTGGGAGATGACGCCGTTGTGCTCTTGTCCGGTGCCGGGCAAGAAGCCGGGGACGTCGACCAGCGAGATGATGGGGATGTTGAAGGCATTGCAGGTGCGGATAAAGCGCGCGGCCTTGCGCGAGGCGTTCACGTCGAGGACGCCGGCCATCATGATGGGCTGGTTGGCTATGACACCCACCGGTATGCCGCCGAGGCGCGCGAAGCCCACGACGATGTTTTTGGCCCAGTTTTTTTGGATCTCGAAAAACGAGGTTTTGTCGAAGACCGCCATAATGATTTTTTTGACGTCGTAAATTTGGCGCGTGGACTCGGGTAAGAAAGTATCGAGTTCACTGATGTCGCGTTCGACGGGGTCATCGGTTTCGATGATCTGCGGTTTTTCGAGATAGCTTTGGGGCAGGTAGCCCAGGAGGTCGCGGACGCCTTCGATGGCGGCGGCGTCATCTTTGTAAACCATGTGTGCGATGCCCGTGGTGCGTCCGTGTACGTCGGCACCGCCCAGGGACTCGCCGCTGACTTCTTCGAAGGTGACGGTTTTGACGACCTTGGGACCGGTGAGAAACATGTAGCTCTGCTTGCGCACCATAATGATGAAGTCGGTGAGGGCGGGGGAGTAGACTGCGCCACCAGCGCAAGGGCCGAGCACCATGGAGATCTGCGGACAGACGCCGGACGTGGCCACGTTGCGCCGAAAAATTTCGCCGTAGCCGCCCAGGGAGTCGATGCCCTCTTGGATGCGGGCGCCGCCGGAGTCGTTGATGCCCACTAGGGGTGCCTTGGCGCGGAAAGCGAGGTCTTGGATGCGGGTGATTTTTTTGGCGTGGGCCTCGCCCAAGGAGCCGCCCATGACGTTGCGGTCTTGGGAGTAGGCGAAGACAACGCGGCCGTTGACCTCGCCGCTGCCAGTGATGACGCCGTCGCCGGGGACGCGCTTTTTGTCGAGGCCGAAGTCGGCGGCACGGGTGACGACGCCGGCGCCGATTTCCTCAAAGGTGCCGGGGTCAAAGAGTATCTCCAGGCGCTTGCGGGCGAGCTCGAGGTCGATGACCTTGGGTGCGCTTTGCGCCTCGGTGGCTTGGGGATTGGGGGTAGAAGTTGGTGCTGACATGCGATGGAACCTCCAGGTAATGAGCAATCGCGCCATTCTCTAGCAATATTCACACCACGGGGCAAGCCACTTTGCTTGGGGGCCCGGAAGTGCTTTTTTGGCTGCAAAAACAGCGGGTTGTGTTTTGAGCGCGCGCGGTGTCGGGAAGGGGTGAGCGCGTGCTCGCCTGCATCAATGGGCGCGCATGAGAAAGATTTTTCGCACCCACGGGGATGCATTCGCGGCGTTGTCAAGCGACGCGCTTTGGCGTAAAGCAGGCCCTATGTGGACCTCGATATCTCGTCTATGCACGTCGTTTTTTTCTCGGTGCCGCCCCTGGAGAATCGCTTTGGCGTGCGCCTTGCTGGTGGCAGGGTGTGCCCGGAGCCCGCACTCTGCCAACACCCCGTTGTCGATGACTGCGCTCGATTCGGACGCCGAGGGGGGCATTGATCGCGACGCAGATGGCGCGGCCGTTGCACCGGTGACACCGCCCCTTTGGCAACTGGCACCCGAGCCCTGGCATATGCGTTTTCATTTGCGCCTCGATGCCCTGCGCACATCGCCTGACTGGCCCGCCTTGCGCCGCGTGTTGCCCCTGCTGCAAAGCGGCATTTCCCCCGAGACCTTGTCCGCGCTGCTGGACCGCACTGATGAGATGGTTGTCGCCCAGATGGCGCTGGCTTCCCCAACGCCGGATTCGGTATTGCTGGTGCGGGGGAAGCCTCCCGTCGACTGTCAGGTGCTCTTGCCACAAGGCGTTGCCGTTGCGAGCGAGACGGGGCGGCCCACCGTGGCGGCAGGCGGTTTGCAGTGCGCACAGTTGCTGCCTGATACGGCGGTCATCGCGCCACCATCTGCGGTGGAGGCCACGGCGCAGTTGGTCCGCGAACATGGGACCGCAACCCCGGCTTCACCGAATGACTCTGATGGCCTTTCGAATGACGCGGAACGCCTCTGCGTGGCTGAAGGCGATGTGGCGGGTACATGGTGCTGGCGTTCGATGGACAACGGCGATGCGGCTGTGGCCCCGCTGCGCATCCCCTTTGTGCCGCGCTTGGATCTCTCCCGCATGACCGAGGCCCGCTTTGCGCTCAATGTTACCGCGGGCGTTCGCCTCAGCGGCGCCGCGACTTTCGCCGAACCACAGGCGGCTTCCCGTGCTCTACAAGTGTTGCACGATGAACTCGCGCGCTGGATGCGCCAGCCCGTAGTGGGGGTGTTCGGCCTCAAGTGGATGTTTGAACGCTGGCACCAGGCCCTCTCCGTTGCGGATGCGCAATTGCGCGTCGACTGGTACATCGCGCCCGAAGAAGTCCCCGATTGGATTCACGTGATCGAACCCCTGCTGCAAATTCAGCAGTTAATGATGATGGCAAAGTAAATGACACAACCGAAAAACCCCATGCGAAACAAACCCGTGGTGGCCATCGACGGTCCGGCGGGTGCCGGAAAGAGCACCGTGGCGCGCGGTTTGGCGAAGGCCTTGCAATACGCCTTCGTCGACACCGGAGCCCTGTACCGCGCCGTGGCCTTCATCGCCGATGCGTCCGGCATCTCTTGGGACGACGGTCCCGCCTTGGCCCAAGCGGTGCTGCGGCACGCCTTTCACTTTACCGCGGATGGCACCTTGCACATGGACGGCGTCCCCCTGGGCGGTGAGATTCGCACGAGTCGCATCAGCAGCGGGGCATCCGCCGTGGCCCGACATCCCGAAGTGCGCACCTGTTTGTTAGACGTGCAGCGCGGATTGGGTCGCGAGGGCGGGGTGGTGCTCGAGGGACGCGACATCGGCACCGTGGTATTTCCGGATGCGGAGGTGAAGTTTTTTTTGGTGGCGACCGTGGCCGAGCGCGCGCGCCGCCGTTGGTTGGAGCTGCGCGAAAAGGGCGAGTCCATCAGCTTGGCCGAAGTGGAGGCCGCCCAGGAAGCCCGTGACCGGGCAGACATGACGCGCGAAGTGGCACCGCTGCGCCAAGCCGAAGACGCCGTCGAAGTGCCGTGCGATCACCTGAGCGCCGCGGAGGTGGTGGCGCATATGCGCGATTACATTGCAGCGAAATTCCCCGCCGGGCCCGATTCTTTTTGACAGACAATCTTTTTCTCTATAAAGCGAATCCCTGCGTGTCGCAGTCCCACGCTTGCCGAACCGCATCCCGAAAGGCGGGAACGCCGTATCGCAGCAACCGACAGACACCTTGGAAGGAGTATGGCCCAGCGCCGAAAAAGTAAGGAATGACCGAGAACAAAAACACCACCCCCCAAGAGACCATCAACAACGACGATTTTGCCGCAATGCTCGATGAACACGAGAGTGCGACGCCCAAAAAAGAAGAAGGGCAAATCGTCAAAGGCACCATCGTCAGCATTAATAAAGACGTCGTAATCGTCGACATCGGATCCAAGTCCGAAGGCGAAATCGCCGCTTCAGAGTTCATCGCTTCCACCGGGGAGTTGGAGATCGAAGTGGGCCAGGAAGTTGATGTCTTTCTGGTGAGCGTCGAAAACGAATCCGGCCTCATCGAGCTCTCCAAAGAAAAAGCCGACAAAATGCGCGTCTGGGACGAGATCTCTGTCGCCTGTGAAAACGACGAGATCATCGAAGGCACCATTTGCCAACGCGTTAAGGGCGGGTTGTCCGTTTCGATTCGCGGCGGCGTCAAAGCCTTTTTGCCGGGTTCGCAGGTCGATCTGCGCCCCATCCGCAACCTCGAACGCCTCATCGGCGAAACCTATCGTTTCAAAGTCATTAAGTTCAACAAAAAGCGCGGCAACATCGTGTTGTCTCGTCGTGTCCTGCTCGAGCAAGAGCGCGACAGCATGAAAGAGAAAACCCTCGAAAATCTCGCCGAAGGCATGATGGTCGAGGGCGTGGTTAAAAACATCACCGAGTACGGCGCCTTTGTCGATCTCGGTGGCATCGACGGCCTGCTGCACATCACCGACATGAGCTGGGGACGCATCAACCACCCCAGTGAATTGCTCAAAATTGGCGACACCCTGGAAGTGCTCGTGCTCAAGTACAACGAAGAAACCGAGCGCGTATCCCTGGGCCTCAAGCAAACCCAGCCCGATCCCTGGGCCGACGTGGTGGCACGCTATCCCATCGGCCTCAAGGTCAGCGGCAAGGTGGTCTCCATCACCGATTACGGCGCCTTTGTCGAATTGGAGCAGGGCATTGAAGGCCTCATCCACGTTTCGGAGATGAGCTGGACCAAGCGCGTCAAGCATCCCTCTAAAATGATCGAAGTCGGCATGGAAGTAGAGTGCGCCGTACTAGATGTCGACACCAACGAGAAGCGCATCTCCCTGGGCATGAAGCAACTCGAACCCCGCCCTTGGGATCGCTTTATCGACACCTACAAACCCGGCAACACCATCAAGGGCAAAATCCGCTCCATCACCGACTACGGCGTCTTCATCGGCATCGACGACGGCATCGACGGCATGGCCCACAAGAGCGACCTCTCCTGGACCCAGCGCATCAACCATCCCTCCGAACTCTTCCGCAAAGGCGAAGAGGTGGAGGCGGTTATCCTCAGCATCAACCACGAGGAAGAAAAGGTCAGCCTGGGCATCAAGCAACTCTACGAAGATCCGTGGGAGCGCATTCCCATGGACTTTCCCCTGGGCCAAGTGCGCGACGTCAAGGTGATCAAACTCACCGACTTCGGCGCCTTTGTGGAATTGGAGCCCGGCATTGAGGGCCTCATTCACGTCTCCGAACTGAGCAACGAGCGCATCGACGATCCGCGCAAAGTGGTCAAGGAAGGCGACATGGCCAAGGCCGAGATCATCACGGTCGACACGACAGAGCGCAAGATCGGCCTCTCGATTAAGTCGCTCATCGGCCGCGAAGATGAGGTTGACGTCGAGGAATACAAGAAGTCCGAAGCCCGTGTGAAGACGAGCAACAAGGCCACCCTGGGCGACATCTTGATGCAGCAGATGGGTGACATCGCTGCCAAGGCCGTCGACGCAGCACCCGCCGAAGAAGAAGCACCCGCTGCTGAAGAGGCATCCGCTGAAGAGGCATCCGCTAAAGAGGCATCCGCTGAAGAAGCACCTGCTGCTGAAGAAGCGACTGCTGAAGAAGCGCCTGCCGCTGAAGAAGCGCCTGCCGAGTAATTCCCGCAGACGACGCATCCGTTCCCGCGTAGACGGGCTTGACCGCATCTGCATCCTCTCTCATTATCGTTCCCCACTATGGTACTTGATTGCGAAAGCGCCCTGCAGCGCCTCGAAGACTATGCCACGCGACGCGGGCTGGCCGAGCTGCGCATCGCACGCGACGAGTTTCACGCGCTCACCGGTGAGTTCTCCGAGGGCGAGTCTTGGTTTGAAACCCGCATGACCATGTTCCTGGACTGGTTCTTGCTCGATCGGGTTGATTCGTCGGGTGCCACCATTAATGAACGGTACTTGGCCGCACACAGCGCGCAGTTGCGTCGCGAAGAGCTGGCACAACACCGTTGGCTCAATGTGACGCTGCGCTCGGCTTTTCGCATTGCCAAGTTGGGCGGCAATCGCCTGTTGTTGCGCGACATCATCGGCGGCGGGTTGTGGTCAGCGCGTTGGACCTTGCCGACCTTGGGATTGTTGAAAAACGACATCATCGATCTGCGCCTGGTGCGCGATACCCAGGGGATTGTGGCGGGGCGCGGTGCCGTCCTGCATCCACGGGAGGCGCACGAAGCCATTGAAAAAATTGTCTCCCGCGCTGCGATGGCTCGGATGCCGCGGCAAAAAATCACCGATCACCTCGACAAAATGAAACTCAAACTCGACAGGTATGCCAATGTCAAAATACGCCATGTCTATCAATATCCCGATGATGCGTTCATGTAGGCCCCCGGTGCGGTGGTTGTCCGGGGCATGCGCCCTGTTGATGCTCTTCGGCCTTGGGGTTGCGCGCGCCCAAACCAACGACGACGCGGCGGCAGTGAACAGTCCTCCGGAGCAACGCGGTGCGGCCCTGGGGTTGTTCAGCGAGGACCCGGCGTGGTCCTATGTCGATATGATAGATGAGATGCGGGAGGCCGGTGTCTCCCACGTGGCGGTGGTGGTGCCTTACTACATGAAGAATATCCGCGCGGTCGAAATCTACGCGCACCCGCGCCATTCGATGCCCATGTCCACGGTGGAGCGCACCATCGCCGACATCCGCGACCGGGGCATGGAGGTGTTTTTGTTTCCCATTTTGCGCATGGAGGACGACGGTTTTCGCGGCGCCCTAAAACCCGCCAATCTCGACACTTTTTTTAAAAGCTATACCGATTTCATCCTCATGTGGGCGCGCCTCGCCGAAAAACTCGACATTCCACTGATGTCCGTGGGCTCCGAACTCTCCACCATGGAGGTGCACGCCGACAGGTGGCGCGCGCTCATCGCTCAGGTGCGCCAGGTGTACCGCGGCAAATTGACCTACTCGACCAACTGGGATCATTATTTCAACGTGACGTTTTTCGACGCCCTCGACTACGCCGGTCTCACGGGCTATTTCGAACTCCAGGACAAGCAGGGCGACATCTCGCAGCGACCAGAGGTGGCCGAATTGGTGCATAGCTGGCGCCAGGTCTACGTGCGCCTCATGCGTTGGCAACACCGGGTGCAAAAGCCCCTGCTCTTTACCGAGGTGGGCTACTTGAGCCAGGAGGGCGCCGCGGCCCGGCCCTGGGAAGAGGGGGCGCAGCGGCCCATTGACTTGGAACTGCAGCGCCGCTTGTACGAGGCTTTCGCCCGGGTGTGGGACGGCGAGCCTCGGCTGGTGGGCAACTATTTTTGGAACTGGTTTGGCTGGGGTGGCGCCGACAGCAACGAGTACACGCCGCGCAACAAGCCCGCGGCCCGAGAGGTGCAGCGCTGGTATGGCACCGCCGGTTCTCCTGCCCCACACTCCGCACCTGCCGCACCAACACCCTGAACACTCCGGTCTAACGATTTGATGCTCCATTCGGCCTGCCACCGCCTCTCGGCGCATGCCCGAAGCCCCTGAGTTGCACGAGATGCGTGCTTTTGCTTGTCATAACCCCGCCTGATTCGTAAAAGCCCTATCCATGAAGATGCAGTTTTTACACACCATCATTACGGAGAATCGCCACGAGGGACCGGGCTATGCCCAGCTCCGGTTTCGGGGCGACACACCCCTGGCGGGACTGCCGGGACAGTTTGTCATGATCCGGGGCGACTGGGGCTTTCACCCCACCTTGCCGCGGGCGTTCTCGTTGGTGCGTGCGGGCGCCGAAGGGGCGGTGCTGGTGCGCGATGTGGGCGAGGGCACCCATCGGCTCACCCAACTGCAGCCGGGCGATGCCCTCGATGTGCTCGGCCCCTTGGGCAATGCGTTTGCGCTGCCGCCAAAGGGTGTGCGCCCCGTGCTGGTGGCGGGCGGCGTGGGGGTGGCGCCCCTGGCGTTTTTGGCGCAGCAGTTGCACGCAGCGGGTCGCAGCTTCGCCTTTGTGTACGGCGCGCGCGCTGCCGCCGACTTGTCGCTAAAAGATGAACTGGCCGCCCTGGGCCCGCTCCACTGCGTCACCGAAGACGGCTCCTATGGCGAGACCGGCCTGGTGACGGCGCCCCTGCAACGCCTGCTCGACGACGGCACGCCCTCGGCGGTGATGGCCTGCGGGCCGCATTCCATGCTGCGGGCGGTGACCCATTTGGCGCTGGCGGCGAACGCCCCGGTGCAAGTCGCGCTGGAAGCCCCCATGGCCTGTGGCCTGGGCACTTGCAAGGGCTGTGTCGTCACGGCCCACGACGGCGTCTTTCACTATGTCTGTTCCGATGGCCCGGTCTTTGACGGTGAGGTCATCTTCGGGAGGGCGCCATGACCGCGAGCGCATTGACCACGAAACTGGGCCCGCTGACCCTCGCCAACCCCGTCATCATGGCCTCGGGTACCTTTGGCTACGGCATCGAGTACGCCGACATCGTCGACATCGCCAAAATCGGCGCCATCAGCGTTAAGGGCATCTCCTTGGCTCCCCGCATGGGCAATCCGCCGCCGCGCATCTGCGAAACCCCGGCGGGCATGCTCAACGCCATCGGCTTAGCCAATGTGGGCTACGACGTCTTCGTCAACGAGTACATGCCCCAAATTCGCGCCCGCGGCGTGACGGCGATCGTCAACACCTACGGCACGTCCACCGATGACTTCTCCGAGCTCGCCCGACGCTTCAGCGATGTGCCCGGGGTGGCGGCCTTGGAGGTAAATATCTCGTGCCCCAACGTCAAGGCGGGCGGCATGCACTTCGGCGTGGCACCGGGTCCCGCCGCCGAGGTAACCCAAGCCGTGCGCCGCGCCACCAATTTGCCGGTCATCATTAAGCTCTCTCCGGAAGCCACCGATTTGCCGGGCGTGGCACGGGCCGTCGAAGATGCCGGCGCGGACATGGTGTCGCTCATCAATACGATTCGCGGCATGTCCATCGACGTGGTGACACGCCGCCCGCGGCTCGGCGTGAACATGGGCGGACTCTCGGGCCCCGCCATCCGCCCGTTGGCCGTGCGCCTGGTCTACCAAGTGGCCCAGGCCGTGAAAATCCCCGTCATCGGCATGGGGGGCATTACTTGTCTGCGCGATGTATTGGAATTTTTGCTCGCCGGCGCCCATGCGGTGCAAATCGGGACCGCGTCCTATGCCAACCCCGGCATTGCGGTGGAAATAATCGACGAGCTGGCGCGTTATTGTGCTGAGACGGGCGTTGTCCCCGGCGACCTGGTGGGAAAAGTTGAGTTAAACCAGTAGGTTGCGCGACTTTTTGCCCAATTGCAGAAAAAACAGAAAATTGCACTAAAATCGGGTACAATAAGTTGCTTTTCGGTCTTCCGGACCTACAATCGCAACGCGTCTCCGTAGCGCAACGACACAACCAACACAGTTAGTGAGGTGAATATATGAAAAGGCTTGATGAAACATTGGACATTCGCGAAATCTCTTTGCACCGTCGCGACGATTGCAAGCACTACGAACGCTGCTTGAACGAAGCTTCCACCAAGCGCTGGCGTTCCTTCTCCTGCTTGGATTGCCGCGACTTTGAACGAGAAATGCAAATTATGCCCCGCCTGCGAAAGGCCAGCAACCTCGCCTGGTAGCGGCATGCCCGCCCGCAAGTTTTTCTTTCTCGGTTTTCCGGTGGACACTGCCATGGCCCGTGCCATGGAGCAGTGCGATCCCAGCGATCGGGCGTTCTTCGAAGACCCGATGTACTTGGACGCCCACACCCTCTCCGGGGTGCGTTACTTGGGGCGCCGCCTGCCCGAAGTGGCCTCCTTGAACCAACTGATGGACACCGCGCGCAATGTGGTCAGCTTGATCCGGCGCGTGGTGCCCGATTGGCCGGGACGCGCCGACGATGCCGCCATTTGGTCTTTAGAGGGCGACATCCCCCAGGCATAACATTGCCCAGCGCCACCCCAGCGCGAGACGCGCCCGGACGCGAACACGCAACCGCATTTCCACACGACGCTTCGGTGGCGGTGTATGTGCACCTGCCGTTTTGCGCGACCCGCTGCGGTTACTGCGACTTTGCCACCACGGCCACGGCGCGCATCCCCTACGACGCTTACACCCAAGCCTTGGGCGCGGAATGGCAACACGTCCAGGCGCACATGGTGGGGCGAGTGGGTGGGTCACTGTATCTCGGCGGCGGCACCCCTTCGCTTTGGCCATCTGCGCATCTCGCTGCTCTCCTGTCGCTGTTGCCGCTGCACCGCGACGCTTTCTCCGAGGTGACCCTGGAGGCGAATCCCCGGGACGGCGACGCAGCTTGGTACCGGGACATCGCCCGCTTGGGCATCAACCGCATCTCCATTGGCGTGCAGGCCATGTCGGATGCGCGTCTGCGTTGGCTCGGGCGGACACACACCGCGGCCCAGGCGCGACAATCGGTGCACTGGGCGCGCCAGGCGGGCATCGAAAACATCAGCGTCGATTTCATTTACGCCACACCACAGCAGACGCTGGCGGAAATCGAAACAGAACTGCGTGCGCTCTTGGCGCTGCAACCGGCGCACATCTCGGCGTATGAGCTGAGCCTGTCCCCCCAGAGCCCTTTGGGACAACGGGCCCTGGCGTCGCTGCCCGACGATGCGGCGCGGGCCGATATGTGGTGGCGCGTTCGCCATTGCCTCGAAAGCGCGGGATATGCGGGATACGAGGTCTCCAATTACGCGCTGCCCGGTCGGCAGAGCCGTCACAACCAGCATTATTGGCGGGGCGGTCGTTACGTCGGTCTCGGTGCTGGTGCCCACGGACACCTGGTGACTGCCTCGGGGCGTTTTCGCTATGAAAACATTCCGACGCCGAGCGCGTACATCGCGCGCGCGGGGAAGGGGGCACCGGACGAGGACCAGGGCGGCGCCTGGCGTCACATCGACGTTCTGGAGGACGCGGCGTTGGCCCGTGAATTGGTGATGCTGGGGTTGCGCACGACCCAGGGCGTGGATTTGCGCGTTTTGGCGGCATTGGCCCACGCGTTGCTGCGCGACTGGCAACCGGTGTTCGCGCGCTGGTGCCAGCAAGGACTGGCCCAGATGACGCCCACGCATTTGTGTCCCACGCCACAGGGCATGCTGTGGGCCGATAGCCTGGCCTTGGCGTGTTTTTAGCAGAGCAGTGTTGACAGTCCTCGCCTCATTGGGGTGAGATGTCGGCGCCGTCGCAAAACACGCACGCAAAACAAATCTCCTTGGATTTGCCATGAGTACAGAGGATTTGCTCTCCATTGTCGCCCTGAGCCTGCTGCTGATGCTCAGCGCTGTTTTTCTTATTATGCAGCGCATCCCCGGTTGGGGGCGGACGCGTTTTCTGTCGCTCATCGTGTTTTCAGGTGCCCTGTACACCGCTACGAGCATCTGGCTACAACTGAAACCCGCTTCGCTGCTGTGGCATCACTTCGGTTATGCATTTGCTTACTTCACCGTATCCCTGCACATATCGGGGTGGCTGTTCTTTGCCTTTGCAGAAGAGGGCGAGTCCTGGCCAGGCGCGGCCCGCAGCCTTCCCCAGTCCATGCGTTGGCTCACGGTATTGTCGCTGCTGCTGGGGGTGACGGCCTTCATACCCGGGGCCTATTTTCATTTGGAGTGGACGCCGTCGCCGACCGCCACATATTTGTATCACCTGCACAACCACTGGGTGGGCAATGCTGCGGGTCTTTTTTTTGTGTCACTCCTGTTCTTGCCCTTGTCGGTATTTGTTCGCGACGTGCTGTACAAGGAAACCGGGGCGCTCATCCGCATGGTGGGGTTTTCGTTCTTGTTGCTCTTTGCTGGCCTGGAGTGGGCCCGGGTGTCGCAGCTCATCGATTTCCCCCTGCTGGCCGAGTTCGGCTTGGTGGCCATGGCCCTCATGCTTATCGTAGAAAGCCTGCGCAAGGTGATGCACGACGCCCTGCAGCTCAAGGACACCAGTCAGGCCCTGGAGCGCGTGGTGGCCGATCGCACCCGAGAGCGCGACGATGCCCGCGAGGCGTTGTTTCACTCCGACCGCTTGGCGGCCATCGGGCAATTGGCCGCAGGTGTGGGGCACGAGATCAACAACCCGCTCACCTACGTGCGGGCCAATGTCGAGTACCTGCGCGACGCCCTCGCCGAGGATCAAATCCCATCGGACACCGCCCATGTCTTTAATGAAGTGCTCGACGGTGTGGAGCGCATCCGGCGCGTCGTGGCAGACCTGCGGTTTTATGTGTTGCCGGTGAGCATGCCACCCGAATCCCTGCGCATCGAAAAGGTGCTCTCGCGGGCCATTCGCTTCTCGGTGCAGAAGCACATGCCCGCCGTTGAAATCATTAAGAACTATGAGCCCACCGCGCGGGTGCACGCCGACGCCCTGCGCCTCTCCCAGGTGTTTATCAACCTGATCTCCAATGCGATGCAGGCCATGCAAAACGTGCCAGAATCACAGCGCCGCCTCATCGTATCAACCCACATGACAGACCCGGGTCAATTGGAAGTGCGCATCTCCGACAATGGCGTCGGCATGAGCCAGGAGGTGCTCGCGCGCTTGAGCGAACCCTATTTTTCAACCCGCCACGACGAAGGGGGCACGGGTCTGGGGTTGTTTGTGGTGCGGGCGATTTTGGCCACCATCGACGGTCGGTTGAGCTTTACGAGCACACCTGGCGACGGCACCACGGCCCATGTGATCCTGCCTACCTTGGCACAGGGACCCGCGGCCAGCACGACGGACTCCCAAGAGATTTGGCTCGCCCGTCCGCGCCTCTCACAGCCGGTGGCTGCGCGCGATAACGCTGTCCTGCAATTGCTCATCGTCGACGATGACGCCTCGGTGGCCCGCGCGATTTCGCGCATGTTGCTGGGGCATCGCGTGACCATTGTGGGCAGCGGCCAAGACGCCTTGGATTTGTTTGAGGCGGGGGAGGATTTCGATGTGGTGCTGTGCGACGTCATCATGCCGGGCATCTCGGGCAAGGAGGTGTACGACGCTGTGGCCCAGAAGTATCCTTGGCTGTTGTCGCGCTTTGTCTTTGTGACCGGCGGAGCCAACATTCCCGAGGTGGCGACCTTTTTTGAACGAGAGGACGTGATGTACTTGACCAAGCCCATCGATCCGGTGCGCCTGCGACAAATGATTGCGCAAGTGGTCACCGCGTCCGATGATGATGAAACCGAGGAGGAAGAAGAAGAGTCATGAAAAGGTGTTTTGGGAAGCATGTCAGCCGCGGGCTCTTTGCGGTCGTGTTGTTGCTGCTGGGGACGGCTTGTTCTCGCTCTCCGGAGGGCACGCGCGACGGCGACTGCGACGATCAGATCGACAATGATGGCAATGGCCTGGTGGACTGTGAAGACCCGGGGTGTCGCCTGGACGACGTGTGTGTGGCCGCAGCAGCGCGGGCGGCTTTAGCGGCCGAAAAGGCACGTCGCGATGCACAGGCCAAAGTTCCATTGCCGGCGGATACCGAAGCCGAGCAGCCCTTTTTCTCCGTGTCCGGCTTGATGGTCCAACGCGGACACAACGGCAAGGACATCGATCGCGCCGCCGCGATCAACTATTGTCGCCAATTGGACCTGGGCGGCTTTCGCGATTGGCGCCTGCCCACACAGGAAGAGGCCTTGGCGGCCTTTCACAGCAAGCAGCTCGCCCACGAAGAATTGGTGATGTGGACTTCCACCGATGCGGGCCCCAAAAGCGGTATAATAGTTGGAATTACCACTGGCGCTGTGAACGATTTGCCTTTACGTTTGATGGGTCAGTGTCGCGCGCGCTGCGTGCGCGAAATCAAGTAACAAAGGTTTTGGGCGTCTGCGAAATGCGAATGCAGACCATCTCGGCTTGATAGAGAGGCCATACAAGAAGCAAACATGGATTTTGTTGAACTGCTCAAGCGGTTGAACCGCGATCTGTACGACACATGCGATAGGGCGGCCCTGTCCCGTTTGGCGCGCGCCCTCGAAAAACATCGCTCCATGCGGGCGTTGCTCACCACCAAAGATCCCCTGCTGGCGGCGTTTCCCCTGGTGCACCTGCAAAAACTGTCGCGGGCCTATATCCAGTACGAAGCGTGGCGCAAGGCCTTTCGCGAAACCCGTCGCACCTTGGCCCAGTCGCGCCTCACGCTGCCGGACACCAGCTTGCAAAACACCGCTTGGCCGCACGAGCTGCACGCCTTGGAGCGCGTAGCGCGCATGTGTCAGCGCTCGGGATATCCGCACTTGGCCGCCTGGACCCAGGCCGTGGACGCCCACTTGGCCCTCTGGAACGCCTGCGTCTCCCTCGCCGTGCAGCGCAGTTTGGCCACGTGCTCCTTCATCAATCCATCGCATCCGGACGCCGCCCAGTTTGAGGGCGCCTGTTTTGCCAAAGAGCCCCTGTCGGAAGTGCGCAATTACACGTGGTTGGCGGCCCGCCGGGGCGAACGCGCTGGCGTACTCATTATCGATTTGGTGCTGCCCCACGACGACCTGCTGACGCAGGCGCGAGCGGCAATGCCCGCCTTGGGGCTGTCGGCGCAGGGGCGCACCGAGCAAGCCATTTTGGCCGAGCTGGTCATGGACGACCTGCGCGCCACAGTGCGACACCAGATGGATCAAGTCGCCATGGACGCCGCCATTGAAACCGCCCAGCGCGCCTACATGAGCCTCTTTGAAGCCCCGCCGCTGTTGGCGGACAAAGTGCTCGCCCTTTACGTGGGGGGCACCACCCGTCCGGTGGGTTGCGCGCTCTTGTCAGCCAAAGGAAAGCTATTGGCCCACGACGAGTGGCCCGCTTCGGCAGATGGGCACGCTACCTTGTCGCAGTGCTTTGCTGCCCACGAACCCCAGGCCGTGGTGCTGCCAGTCAACGCCGTCGACGGAGAACGCCTGCGCGCCCTAAATGACGCCGTGGCTGATGCGGGCGATGTGCCCGTGGTGCGCGTGTTGCCCGCGGCTGTGCGCGAGGCCCGCGACTTAATCGACATGCCGGTATCTGCCGCGGTGAAGAGCGCGGTGGTGCTCGGCCGACGCGCCATGTTCCCCAAACGGGAGTGGCCCAAGGTGTCTGCCGAATCTTTGGGGCTCGGCGAATACAGCGCCGATCTCGATCCGGCGGCTCTCGGAGACGCCCTCGACGAAGCCCTGCTGCTCTCCACCCTGGGGCTCAAGCACGCGGAGGCCCCATCCCCCGGTGCGGCGGCACGAAGCTATCCGGCGTCGCGCACTGCCCACCTGCGTTCCAAGCGCCTCAACCCCATGGTGCGCACCATGCGCGATCTCAAGCCCGGCATGATGGTGGATGGCGTCATTACCAATCTCACGCGCTTCGGCGCCTTCGTAAACATCGGCCTGTCCACCGAGGCCATGATCCACATTTCGCAGTTGGCGGTGGAGTTTGTCGAGGAGCCCTCGCAGGTGGTGCGCGTGGGACAAAGCGTCAATGCGCGTGTGCTCGATGTCATCCCCGAAAAAAACCGCATCGCCCTGTCGTTGATCCCCGCCTCGGCATTGCCCACCCGCCCGGAGCGCGGCGGCTTTCGCTCACAAGCCGCTGATCTGGCGCGCGCCGACTCTTTCTTTTCCCCTCGCCCGCCGCCATCCGGTGGTGAAGGCGCCGAAGAGACGCCCAGCCGCGATGTCTCGGGGCGCACCGACGAAGGGCGCGGCATGGGTTCCGGGCCAACGCCGTCGCGGGACCGCGAGCAAAAGAAGAGCCGCAGCGAGGCCTTGGCCGATCTGCACGCCTTGTTCAAAAAATAGTTTTCACACAGTGTCGGGCCGCTGGGGCAACTGGCGGATGAGGACGCGTCCTTGGACGCTGGCGATCTTTTGGTTGTTTGCCGCGGTGAGGGTGATGGCGACGCTGCCTTTGCCGGGTTCTTTGGCCTCGAAGTCCACGACGGTGTGAACCTCGCCTTGGGCGGGGAGCACCACAAAGGGCACACTCTGCAGGCGCAGTTGGAAGAAGGCGGTGTGCCAGGGGCGTTGGGCGTCGAAACTGGGCCAGAGCTGGGCAAGGGCGGCGCGCTGCGCAGTGATGTGGGCGGAAGTGGCCGCTTCGGCGAGGCGCAAACAGGCGTGGGGTGCCAACTCTCCGGTGGGGTGGAGGTCTTCGGGGGCGACCCGGTATGCGGGATGTGTTTCGGCTGCGGCATCGGCAGGCGCAACCATGACAGAGGAAGAGCCGGTCGCGGTGGGTGCGGGATGGGCGTCGGTCCACACCGGAATGCGGACGTCGACAAGGGACGATAGGCGTTCACGGCTCAGCACCTGCATGGCGGCCACGCGTCCGTTGACGATGGTGCCCATGTAGCCTCCGCCTCCGCCTCGGCCCCAGGCACCGGCGAAGTAGAGCCCGCCAACCACCGAGGCCACGCTCATGCGCCAGTTGTCGGCCTGGTCGGGGGTTTGGGCAAATCCGTACACCGCTCCCTTGGGGTTGCGGGAGTAGCGGGCCAGACTGCGCGGCGTGGCGGCTTCCACGACTTCGATGGCGGAGATGAGCTTGGGGTAGCGGCGCTCGACCTTGCGCAGAATGGTGTCGATGACGCGCTGCTTTTTGTCGCGGTAGGCTTCCTGGGAGATATCGGTCCAGGGAGCGCCGTCGGCCAGCTCGAGGATTTGTGCGATGCCTTTTTCCGTTGGGTGCGTGTCCCCGCCGGGAGCGGTGTAGTCGCTGACGAGGTAGTCTGTGCGGTCATATTGTTCGGAGAGGGCGCGGCGATAGGCGTCGTGGTTGTCGTAGGAGAAGTTGATAAAGCGCGTGTGATCGGTGAGGCCCGCATCGCTGCCGGGGCGATCGAGCCCTAAGTAGATGGTGATGAGCGAGCTCGAGAGCGCGAGCTGGTTGAGCTTAAAGGGGATGGCGCGGTGCAGGTGCTCGGCGCCGATGAGGTTGAAATAGACTTCAAAGGGATTTGCGTTGGCGACGATAAAATCGGCGTCCAGTACTTCGCCGGTGGCGAGTTCCACGCCTTGGACGCGCTTGTCCTTGAGGCGGATACGCGTAACCAGGGCGCTGGTGCGAACGGTGCCGCCGGCCTCGTGAATGGTGCGGGCCATGGCGTTGGAGAGGGCTTGGCCGCCACCGCGCAAATAGTAGTTGCCGCTTAAGATGTGCGAGCCGAAGACCTCGGCCGCCCAGTTGGCCGCGCACAGATCATTGGGCAGTCCCGTGGATTGCCACAGTTGACCGAGGAGTCCGTGAAGCTTGGGCTCGCGGGTGCAATCGTTGAGCAGGTCGGTGTAAGTCTTTTTGAAGAAGCGCGCCGGAAAGAAATTGTGGATGTCGACGTCGCCGGACCAGAAGAGCTGGGTGTTGTCGGCCACGATGCGCTTCACGGTGTCGAGGTATTGGTCGATGCCCTTCGCCTCGCCGGGGAAGCGCTGCTTGAGATACGCCCCCGCTTGATCGGCTGGAGCGGGCAGGTGGTATTCGGCGTCGGGAAACTCCGCAGCGAACATGGGGTGGTGCGGGATGATGTCGAGTTTGGGCAACACCTGTAGGTGGTCGAGCAACTGGTAGAGACCGCCCTCGGGGTTCATGGCCGCCAGCACGTGGAGCGAGACATCGAAGTCGAAGCCGCTGCGCATGTAGTTTTGGGCGTAACCACCGACGCGGGGTTGTTTCTCAAGCACGGTGATGCGCAGGCCTTTTTTGGCCAAGTGCAAGGCCGCGCTGAGGCCGCCGAGGCCAGCACCGATGACGATGGCATGTGGTGTGCGCGGTGCCATCAGGCCGCCCAAAATTGGTCGCGTCCTACGGCGCAGACCGGACAAACGGTTGGGGCGACAGGTCCGTCGCTGGTGTATCCGCAGGTGCGGCAGGCCCAGGCAGTGGGGGCGGGGGTGTGCGCGGCCAGTGCGGAGATGAGGGCTTCGATATCGGTCTCATGGGCGAGCGCGGATGGCACGGTGTACCCGGTGGCGATGGCTCTTTCAACCTGGGGATAGCGCTGGGTATCTCCGGCGAACACCGCGCTGTGGATGCGTCCCTCTGGCGTGAGGGTGAGGGCGCGGTAGGTCTGCGGGGTATCGGATTCAATGTGGCGGTGCCCGGGAAGAACCTGGGCGCTGTCCCCGATGATGAACAGGGGAAACCCCACAGCCTTGAAATGAATGGGGCTCACCATGGGGGGGAGGGTGACGCGGTGCGCAAAGGCGTTGTGTCCGGCGGTGTCGCCTTGCATGAAGGCCGGGTTCCAAAGCAGCGCACCGGTGCCGTTTTGCGCAGTGCAGTTGCCCGCTGCGAGAATGTCTGGAGCGCTGGTTTCCATGTAATGGTTGACGACGATGCCAAAGGTGACGTCGAGACCTGCGTCCTGGGCCAAGGAGACGTTGGGGCGGACGCCGGTGCTGAGAACGATGTGGTCTACGGGGTGTGCGGTGTCGTCCTGTAGGTGCAGGGTGAGCGTGTCGGTGCTGCGGGTGATGGATGCGGCGCTGGTGCCCAGGTGCAGGGCGATGCCTTGTTGTTGCAGGTGCTGGGCCAGGCGCGCAGCGGCCTTGGGAGGCAGGTGTTGGGGCAGCAGGTGAGGCTCGGCTTCGATTAGGGTGACGCGATGTCCGGCGCTGGCCAGGTCCAGGGCGAGCTCGGTGCCCAGGATGCCGCCGCCGATGATTCCGATGTGGGCGGTGCGGGTGAGGCGTTGGCGCAATGTATGGGCGTGGTCCAGGGTCCACAAGGGGGCGACGCCGGGGAGGTCGACACCGGGGATGGGCGGCACAACAGGGGTGGCGCCTGTGGCGAGGATGAGGCGGTCCCAGGCGAGGGAGGAGCCGTCTTGTAGGTGAAGGCGGTGGGCGTTGGCGTCGATGCGGGTGACGCGGTGCCCGTAGCGGGTGTCGATGTTTTGCGTGCGCAGCCAGTTTTGCGGATGCCAAAAGAGGTCGGCGAGGGGGCGTTGCTGGCTGGCCCATGCGGCCAGGGCGATGCGGTTGTAAAAGCCGCTGGTTTCGTCGCCCACTAGGGTGATGCGACACAGGGGGGTGGTGGCCCGGGCGGTCAAGGCGGCGCGGATGCCAGCGATACCACTGCCCACGATAACGAGGTGTTCGGTTGGTTTCATCTCTTCCGTTTCTGCGGCGGTGGTGCCCGCTAACATGTGCCCGCAAGACAGGGGGCAGCCTACCGGCGTGGGGCGGCAAATGTCAATTCAGCACGTGCGGTTTTGCGCCCAGCGCTAGAAGAGCTCTCCGCGAATTCCCTTGATAATAAAGGGACCCAAGAGGAGCAAAAAGACGGACAAGAAGATCAGCATCAATGGGCCGAGCAACAAAATGGCCGCGCGAGATGCGGTTTGTTCGGCTTGCTGACTGCGCATGGTGCGCATCGTGTGGGCCTGGGTGGTCAGCGCTTCTTTTAGCGGTGTGCCGTATATTTCAGACTGGACGACGCTGCCGACAAAGTCGCGCACGGATTGAATGGGGACGCGCTGGTAAAACTCCTTGAGCGACTCTTGCCGAGAGAGTCCCAGCGCGAGCCTGTCGAGGACCAGCGCCAGCTCGAATCGCAGCGGATTGTCGGCGTGCATCTCGAGTGTGAGACGGTGCAAAGAGCGCGTGAAATCGAGGCCGGCTTGCATGGACAACGCCAGCATATCGATGGCGCTGGGGAGGTCGCGGTGAATGCCCCAGAAGCGCTTCTTGCTGATGTCCGAAAACCGAAAGTAGGGCAACACGCCGCCGAACAGCGCACCCATCATCCAGCCGCCCGCCGCATGTGCCGTAACGCGGTGAACGATCAATGCGCCGACCACTCCGCCCAATAAAGCGCTGAGAACACTCGCGCTGATCACCTCTTTGCCTCCCATGCCCCATGGATTGGCGGCCATCTTGGCGGCGTTGTCGCACTTGTTTGTTAAGCGCTGCAGGGCGGGGACATCGGGCAGTTGTTGGGCCAACGCTTCAATTGGCGGCAACAAACGACGCGCCAAGAACGAGGTTTTTACGGCGTGGTTGCGGGCCAATTCGCGGACGCCACCGTTGAACAACTGCGGCGGTGTGTGCACAATTTGGTGCGCAATCGCAGCGACGCTCACAGCACAGAAAATGGCGCAGGGCAGGGCGAGATCGACAAACATGGTTACAAGGCCACTGCGGTGATGCGGCGAATCAAGACAATGGCGATGATCTCGAGTACGCAAACCGCTGCCAAGATGCACCAGCCAATGGGGTCGTGCCACAGCGGGTGGAGCCACTCGGGATTGATGAAGTGCAGCATCAACGTCAAGAATGGCGGCATGAGCCCCATGACCACGGCCTGTCCCATGCCCCCGGCCATGGAGGTTTTCAGCACCCCTTCGAGGCGGTCGATTTCGCGCAGGGTGTCGGCGGTGTGCTTGAGGATGGGGGCGAGGTCGCCGCCGCTGCTGCGCCCGATGGTCAAGGTGAGCACTGCGGTAAACAATGCGGGAATGCGGCACCGGGTCGCCATGTCTTGCAAGGCGCGGTTGAGATCAGCGCCCAAGTGTAGTTGCGATGTGGCGCGCGCCAATTCGCTCTTGGTTGGCTCGGGCAGCGCGGACTGAATGTTGTTGAGTGCATCGTGCAAGTTGGGCGTCGCGTGCAGGGCGCCACTCAGTCGTGTGAGCAAGAGGACCACCTGGTTGTGTAGCTGTTTTCGCCGGTTGTTTGCTGCGCGTTTGATCCACAGCGCGGGTCCGACGAAGAACAACAAGAACAGCAGAATAAATAGGAGCGAGGGACCCGAAAACAGCACGGCGATGAGCCCGGGAATGAAAAGAGCTTTTTGCCATGACGGGAGTTTTTGCAGGGCGGGTGGCGCCATGACAAAGCGACACGTTTCGCTCCACCAGTCCTGTTTGTCTTTTGCAGAAGAGGCGTCTGCGTTGTTTTGCATCGCAACCGTTCCCATGAGGGTCGCCAGCATCGCGCCAACTGCGGCCAATGCGCTGATCATGTGGTTTCCTCCCATTGTTCTTCATAGCTCGCTACGCGCCCGGTGGGCACGAAGCCGCCGTCACCGCGGTGCGGATGGCGGTAATGGCAAATATCGTGAAGCCGGTAGTTGCCGTCGTCGTCGAGGCCTGCCAATTCGGTGAAGGCGCTGATGCGGCGCTTGCCGTCGGCAAAGCGTTTTTGTTGGACGATGAGGTGCACGGATTGGGAAATTTGTTCGCGAATGGCGCGCAGCGGCAAGTCGACCCCGGACATCAAGCAGAGGGTTTCGAGGCGCAACAGCGCTTCGTAGGGGGAGTTGGCGTGGGTGGTGGTCATCGAACCATCGTGGCCCGTGTTCATGGCTTGCAACATGTCCAACGCTTCTCCGCCGCGACACTCGCCAACGATAATGCGATCGGGGCGCATGCGCAGGGCATTCCGCACTAGGTCGCGAATGGTGATCTCGCCGCGCCCTTCGGCGTTGGGGAGGCGCGCTTCCAACGACACCACATGGGGTTGATCGAGTTGAAGTTCCGCCGCGTCCTCAATGGTAATGATGCGTTCGCAACCGTGGATTTGAGCGCACAACACGTTGAGCAAGGTCGTCTTTCCAGAGCCTGTGCCGCCGGAAATGACGATGTTTTTACGGTATTGCACGGCGCGCTGCAGCCCTTCGGCCATCCACGCAGAGAGGGTCTTCAGTTTGACGAGGTCGTTTAGGCTCAGCACGCGCTGGGAAAACTTGCGTATCGTGATGGTCGGTCCCTGAATCGCCAGCGGCGGGATAACAGCGTTGACCCGCGAACCGTCGGGCAGTCGCGCATCTACCATGGGCGAAGATTCGTCAATGCGCCGCCCCAGCGGTGTGACGATGCGCTCGATGACGGTGCGCACTGAATCGGCGCTCGAAAAGGTGCAGGCCGCTCGTTCAATGCGGCCGCGGCGCTCGACAAATATCTTGTCCGGCGAGATGACCATGATTTCGCTGATGTCGTCGTCGCGCAGCAATCCCTCTAAAGGTCCGAGCCCCAGCGCCTCGTCGGCGAGTTCGACGCGTAGTTTTTCGCGCATCACGGCGTTGCCAAGCCCCGCCGAGAAGAGCATGCGATCGATGGTGTTTTCCACACGGTGGCGCAGGGTGTCGTTTTCGTCGCGGATCGACGCCAGACTGATTTCATCGATCAGTTGGTAAAGCGTTCGCTTGCGCAATGCGCTGAGTTCTGGCGTTCCGTCCATGGACAAGGGAGCGCCACCTGGGGGTGTGGGGCGTGACAATGCGTGTGACATGCTTCCCATGATTGCAAGGCGCATGCCGAAATGCGGCAACCCCCCAATGTCGGGTTGAACAGCAGTTCTCGGTCTGGGATTTGTCGCGGCCTAAGTGGCCACGGAGGTGGCCGATGTGGCTCAGTGGAGGGCCGGGCGTCGCACGCCGCTGCCCTGGGGGGCTTAGGTGAGCTGGCGGCGCTTCATCACTTGCGCCTTGGCGCGCTGGTACTCGATGTCCCACTCCGCGGTGCCCTCTTTGAGGTTCTTGATGCGCTGGCGGGTCTCTTCATCGATGTTGTCTTCAATTTCGGTGTGCTTGCGGATGATGGGCCGCATGATGACTTTGATCTCGTGGTCTTCCGCGAAAATTTCCTCAACAAATTGGCTGTGCATGAAGCAGCCGAGCAATTGCTCCATGATGTAATCGAGCGCGTCTTCGCCCATGCGAAACATGAGTTTGTCGGCCAGTTGGCGTTTGATTTTGGGGAAGGCAGAGTAGGGCAGTGAGCGTTTTTCGCAGAGGTCTTTGGCTTGGTCGGTGAGCTCACGATCGACGCGGATATACTCTTTGAATACCGCCGCAATGTCCATTTCGACTTCTTTGATGTCGGTGGCTTCGATGGCTTCTTCAGCGGCGAGGCTGTGTGCGAGTTCGGCGGCGATGATGTCGATTTTGCCGGGAAATAATTTCATGGGGCACCTTCTTTCCGTCGGAGGCGGGATGCGAGACTGGCGGAGTATGTTCACGTGAAAAAAAAGCTGTCAATCTTTTATCCGGTGCTGCGCGGGCATTTTGGCCCTTTCATGGCCGCACCGGGCGGGATTCTTTTATGTGTGTTTCGCTGTGGGTTACGCGATCTCAAGGGAGACGGGACAGTGATCGGAACCCATAATGTCGGGGTGAATGGCCGCCGAGCGAAGGCGTGGTACGAGCGCTTGCGAAACGATGAAGTAGTCGATGCGCCACCCGATGTTGCGCGCGCGGGAATTGCCGAAGTTGCTCCACCAGGTGTAGTGGCCACCGCCGGATTCGAAGACGCGAAATGTATCGACGAAACCCGCATCGAGAAACGCCGAAAAGGTGGCGCGCTCTTGCGGTGTAAACCCCGCGTTTTTGACGTTTTGCTTTGGGTTGGCCAAGTCAATCTCTCGGTGTGCCACGTTGAGGTCGCCGCAGACGATGACAGGTTTTTTTTGTTCGAGCTGTTTGGCGTATTGCAAAAAGGCGGTGTCCCATTTTTGGGTGCGGTAGTCGAGGCGGGCGAGTTCCCGACCCGAATTGGGCGTGTACACATTGACCAAGAAAAAGTCGGGCAGCTCAGCGGTGAGCACGCGCCCCTCTTGATCGAGTTCGTCGATGCCCATGCCGCGCGTTACCGATAACAATGGCGACTTGGCGGCGATGCCCGTCCCCGAATAGCCGGCTTTTTGTGCGGGGTACCAGTGCCTGTGGGGATGGTCGATTTGGAGCGAAAATTGCTCGGGCATGGCGCGCACTTCTTGAAAGCAATAGATGTCGGCGTCGAGGGCGCGCAGGCTCTCTTCGGCCCCCTTGCGGATGGCGGCGCGGATGCCATTGACGTTCCAGGAGATGAGTTTCACGGTTGCGCGTTGAGTTGGTTGGTCACGTGGGTGTGGCGTTTTTCGACAAAAGATTTCATATCGGTGTTGGCACTGGAGAGTTCTGTGCGGTCACCGCTGGAGATGTGCGGCGAGACAATGGCATTGAGTTCGTCGATGCGCGCTCCTAGGTACGCAGGGTTCAACATGGATGCGACCAGGGCGCGGTAGCGGTCGATGTAGGCTTGGCGCACCGCTGGGATTTTGATGAGGCGGCGTGCCAGGGGGCGCTCTGTGCCCTCAATGGGATGGATCTCGCGGTAGTCGTGTTTGTCGAGTTCGTAAAAGATCGAGGCGGTGGTGCCCATCTGGTTGTATTGGTCCCAGATGCTCGTCTCGTAAAAGGTGTTGTCGAGATCCCAGGGGATGAAGATCAGGTTTTGGGAGCGGGGGTTGTGATAGATCCAAAAGTTTTTGGGGCGCTGCGGATAGGAGTCCCAGTTGGCGATGAAATTGCTGATGGCCAGGTAGGAGAGAAAGGACTCGACGTCGAAGTTTGCGTAAAACCAGTCTTCGATTTCGCTTTCGGGGGTGTTGTTGAGCGCCACGATGAATTCGCCGATGGTGGTGTAGTCGTAGGGAGCTCTCTTGTGGTTCGTTTTTTTGTTGTAGTGGCACATGTAGCCATTTTGCGCGCTGGTAAAATCGGTGCCGAGCGTTTCAAAGGTGGCGAAGCACTTTTCGTGGTCTTTTTGTAAGGGCGTGTCGAGGGCGGCTTTGTAGAGGTCGCCATCGTCGTAGCCAAACATGTCGAAGAGCCAGTTTTTGCTGTCGGGGTCTTCGTACTGCAGGTACATGCCCTGGTTTCGGCCGTTGACTTGCAAGATGACGTGTTGTGCCGAAGGGACGCGCACATCGGCAAAGCGCAACAAATCGAGCGCGAGCTTTTGGCGGAAATGCGGCTCGTAGTTGAAGTTCCATTCGCGCCGGTTGAGGTACATATTGTTGGCGGCAAATTTGACCTTCCAGTTGCGGAGGCCTGTGAGTTCAATGAGGTTTTTGAGTTGGAAGGCGCCGCGGTAATTGATGCGCGCCTGGGCGTAGGACTTGCCATTTCCATCGGTAAACACACCGAGTACATCGTCTGCTGTGTAGGGATTCGCGTCGAGGCTTTGGGTGTCTTCCGCGCTGATTTCAATGTTGACCACCGGCATGCCCGCAGGCAGTTCCTGGTTGTTAAAGGTGGGGGGATCCCAGGGCAAAAAGACCAGGGGGGGCGGATCGGTGGATGTTTGGGGCGATGTGTCCACGCCATTGTTGTCATTGTTGTTGGCGTTATTGCTATCGCCGTGATTGTGCGGATCCGTGTCTGTGGCGCTTGGATGAGAGCTGTCCGTCGACACTGTGTTGTCGCTGGCATGTGGCGTATTGGGATCGTTGCCGTGATTGGCGGCGTTGTTCGCGGATAGCGACAAATCGCTGTCGTTGCTGCAGGAGAGCACCAGTAGCCAGACCGCGCTCATCAGAATTGTTTTTTTGTACGCCACACAAGCCATTTGATTTTCCTTGCTAAAAGGAGCGCTGGAAGGACAAGCCCGCATATCCCATGCCCAGGTTGGGGGTCAGCGCGAGTTCCTTTTTGGCCCAAATCTTGGGTTCGACGATGGCCAGCACGACAAATGAGGTGAAGGCAGCCGCCCCCACACCGATGGAGATGTTGCGTACGAGGACCAGATTGTTGGCCTGTTGCTCCCACTTGAGGGCGCCATCCATATATTCGATGGGGCACATCTTGTTAGGGCATTTGTTATCTATTTCGTTTCGTTTGTACTTGGCGAGCCCCCCGGTGGTGGCCGCTGTCGCTGTGGCCGCAAGGGTGACGCCCAGGGCCACCCAGGTCCAGACGCGTTTTTTTACCTGTGGCGAGCTACCAACTGGCGACATGGGTTCTGGCGTGACGTCGTCATTCATTTGCGCCCCTTGGCCCGCAGGACCGAGTGCGATCAAGTCGGAGAGTTGGGTTTCCATGTCTTTGGGCACATCGGCGATTTGAACGGATTGGATCTTTTGCTTGAGCTGTTCCATGCGCCGCTCGGTGCGCGCGCGGGTGGTCGGCTTGAGCTTTTCGGAGCCTTCTTCGAGGTAGAGCTGATACAGGGCCAGTGCTTTCTCGTAGTTGCCGAGGCCCGCTTCAGATTCGGCGTACCAGTTTAAAAAGAAGTGGTTGGAGGCGTTGTTGTAAGCGGCTTCGAAATGGGTGACGGCCACTTCGTAGTTTTTTGCGTTGTAGGCCGCCATGCCTTGCTCAAAGTGCTCCTTGGCAACGGCTTCGGAGTTGCGGTCTTCGAGCTTTGCTTGGAGCGCTGCAATGCGCTTGCGGATGGTCTCTTTTTCGGTCGCCGAAAGGTTGTTGTCGCCGTCGGTCAGGTACCGCTCGTAGTGCGACAGGGCCTTGCCGGGATGGTCGAGGGCTTCGGCGGCTTCGGCGATGAGTTTGAGGTAGGGATAAGAGGGGCTGAAGCGGTAAGCCTGCTCAAAAGAGAGCATGGCGCCGGAGTGGTCTCTCTGGGCCATTTGTCCCTTGCCTTTTTCGGCCAGCATCGCGGCTTGGTCTCGGCGCTCTTCATCTTGCGCAAAAGGCATGAGGCGCGTCACTTCGGCCTGGATGCTTTGGACCGTGGCAGCGGGGATTTGCTGACCGCCCATGGCGAGAAATCCATTATAGAAATAGATCGCGCGCCGGTAGTGTTTGCGCTCTGCAGAGGCCTTCCCCATATATTGCAATGTGTCGTAGTACTGATAAATTTTGTACGACTTTTCGAGGAGTTTGTAGGCGCCTTCAAAGTCGCTGCGGTTGATGTACGCGCGCGCTTTTTTGATGTCGTCTTTGGCACCTTTTAGGGACTCTTCGGCCTTGAGATCTTTTTGCAATTGGCGAATTTGCGCTTCGACTGCCGCGCGGTCCTGTTGGGAAACTTTGTCTTTTCCCATCTGCAGGTACTTTTGAAATTCAGAGAGGGCGCGGGCCTTGTTGCCCAGTGCCAATTCAATGGCAGCGATATTGCGCTTAATGAAGTATTCGCCGCTCAAATCATAGGCGGCCTCAAATTCGATGATGGCGAGCTCTAGGCGCCCTTCTTGTTGCAGTTTGGCACCTTTTTGGTAGCGCATTTGGGCTTCGGCTTGGTTGGCCTGCTGGTCTTTGCGAACCTGCAAGGCGTCCATAATTTTGCGGACTTCGTTGCGCCGTGCCACGGGGAGCTTGTTCCCGGCTTTTTTTAGGAATTTGTCGTAGGCGTCGAAGGCCTTATCGACTTCGTTTTGCGCTTCGTAGGCTTGGGCCAAGGGCTCGTAATAGCGCCACTCGGGATTGAGGCCAATGGCTTGTTCCAGTTTTGCAATCGCGCGAATATATTGACCTTTTTCGACAAATTCGACCCCTTGTTTGTAGTGGTCTTCGGCGCTTGCGCGGGGATTGGCCCAGGCGGTGGTTGTCAGCGTTACAGCAAAAATAAAAAGTGTAGCGAAAAGATAGTGCGATCGGTTCGGCATGTGACTCCCTTCAACGTATGTATTTCACATATGTTGCGAAAAGTAACCCTGCAATCCGGGGGAATATTAGGAATGATGACGCTGCGATGTCAAAGAGAAAATCGATTGCTGCGCTTGGCACAAATTGAGTGAACAAGGCGCCTGCAATATTTGCCGCAGCATTTGTTATGTTTTATTTATCCACGCCTTTACAAACACGCTCATTAAAATAAGCTTATCAGATATCGCAGTGTGTTACAGCATGAGCGCTGGTGACAGCGGTGCTGTTTTGTGACATCGGGAATCGGCGCACGGAGTTGTTCAATGATACAAATTTCAAAGGGTGAATCGGCGCAAAACAAAAGACCGCGCATTGGCGTCGTCGTAGATGCGCTGCACGAGTCTTATCAATCTCCGGTTTGGTTGGGGCTCTCGCGTGCGGCCGAGGAGATGGATGTCAACCTCATCTCCTTTATTGCGACGTCACAGGACCGCGTCGATAGCTTTGATGTGCATTACAATATCATCGCTGATTTTGTGCGCAAATCCGACGTCGCTGGCGTTATCGTTTTCGCCGGTTCGATGGCCGAGCATCGCGGCATGTCTTTTTCAGAAGATTTTTGCAACAGCTTGGGCGACGTGCCCATCGTTTGCCTCTCGGCCAAACTCGCCAATGCGCCGACGGTGATGGTCGAAAACGGCGTGGGCATCCACGCGATGATGGCGCACTTTATCCAGGTACACGGTTATCGAAACATCGTCTTTGTTAAGGGGCCCGAGGGACATTCCGAAGCCGAGACAAGGTTTCGCGCCTACTGCGACGCCCTGACCGAACACGAACTCCCCTTTCGCTCTGAGCTCGTGATTTCCGGTACATTTTCCGAACGCTCTGGCCGCGATGCGGTGAAACGCCTCCTCGAAAACAACATCCCCTTCGATGCCGTGATTGCCGTTGATGACGCGTCGGCGTTTGGCGCCATCGCCGAGCTGAAGCGGCGCAACATTCACGTGCCAACCAAAGTGGCTGTGGCGGGTTTCGACGATGTGCCGTTGTCGCAAATGCACATGCCCCCTCTCTCGACAGTGCGGCAACCCTTGGATGCCTTGGGGCGTCAGGCTTTGCTGGCATTGTTGGAGCGCCTGAAAACTGGCAAAGATGTCGCCGATGTAATTTTGCCCGCTGAACCTGTTTTTCGCCGTTCTTGTGGGTGCTTTTCGCATGGGGTGCGCGGTGCGCGTTCCAATACCCGCGCCGAAGCCATTTTGGACCGCTCGACATTGCTGAATGCCATGGTTGATGAAATTCAGCCCTTGCTGCGCAGCGACACGTCATCCGAATGGGACACCCATTTGCGCGACGACGTAGACGCACTCATCGACAAGTTGGTGGCCGACGCGACCGATGCGCAAACCGAAGATGTCTTTCTCAATGAAGTCGATTTCTTCTTGTTTAAGTATGCCGCCCTGGCCGACGTGGTTCCGGTGATGCAAGTGATCATTCAAGAGCTGGGCACACACATCAAAACTGTCTTGCACCGCCCCACACACCGCAGCCAGGCCGCTGATATTTTGCAGCAAGCGGGTGCCTTGGTGCGCGAACACCGCCTGCGCATCGTCGAAGATCAGCACTACCAGGCCGATATGTTTCAGCTGACCATCCGCGAGACCTCGCAAAACATCATTACTTCGTTTGAGGTGCGGCGCGTTCTCGACACCATCTCTGACGCGTTTCCGAAAATCCGCATCAACAGCGCGGTGCTGGCGCTTTACAACCAAAACTCTCGCAACCCGGGCATCTCGGCAACGGAGTGGTCGTTTCCGCGCAACGCGCGTCTGCTGCTGGGGTTTAACCAGCGCAAAGGCATAGTGAACTACAACCGGGGACAGCAAGTTTTTGAGACCGCCGCGCTGGCTCCCGATGGCATCCTCGAGAGCGACAAGGCCAACAATTACATCTTTATGCCGTTGTTCTTTCACGACGAGCACTTCGGTTTTATGCTGGTCGAATACCAGGAAGGCGCCCCCTTGTTCATGTTTGAGGAACTCCGCTTGCACGTGAGTTCGTCTTTAAAGAGCTCCTTCCTTATGCGCGAGTTAAAAAACCAATCCATGCTGGATGAACTGACGGGGTTGCAAAACCGCCGCGGCTTTGTGTCGCAGGGGCAAAAACTGCTGGACGTCGCCATTTTAAACGGCCAGTCGCTGATGCTGTTCTATGCGGACCTAGATGGCCTGAAGCGCATCAATGACACCTGGGGACACGAGGAGGGCGATCGCGCCATCCGCGGTGCGGCCAGCGTGCTCTGCGAAACCTTTCGCGAACAAGATTTGATTGCGCGCATTGGCGGCGACGAGTTTACCGCCATTTTGATAGTGAACGGATCTCCGGAGATGGTCGAAGCGCGCATCATGGAACGCCTGGGGCGCGTCATCGAAAAATACAACCGAACCCACCACGCATCTTATGCGCTTTCCATGTCGATGGGAGCATCCGCCATTCTCGCCGGGACTTCGCGTACGCTAGATGAAATCATGCGCGAGGCCGACGATATTATGATGGAGCGTAAACGGGCGGCCAAGGCGGCACGCGGACAGTAACTGCCCACACCGAGATAGCGGCACCCGCCGGCAAAACAGTTTTCAATGCGATGAGGATGAACCGTTGGAAGTGCCCTTGGCCTTCCATGGCAGGGCTTCGTCGATGAGGAAGTTGGGGATGTCATCGTCGGTTTTGTACAGCAACTGGCACTGGCTGCACGCAAAGCCTTCGGGGGTGGTGACGACCTGCAGCGGTCCCTTGCATTTGGGACATGCCAAAACGGATAGCAGCGATGCGTCAAGTGACATGGGGGCTCCTTTTCGGTGGCATCTGCTTTGGGTTTAGCATAGCGAACCGCATTCAAGCCAGTTCGAACTCCTTGCAAAAGAGGATGTCGCTGGGCGGGTCTTCGGGCGTGTAGTGGCGCTGGAGATGCTCGGCGTTGGGGAATCCGTGGACACACGACGTGGCTTCTGGATGGTGGTGTGCGCAATCTTCGCACGTAAAGCAAAACCGATATTGCCGTCGCTGTACTTCGAAAGATGTGTGCCAGGGAACGCGCATGTCTTATCGCTCCAGGCATACGGCGACTTCGACGTGCCGGGTTTGGGCGAACATGTCGAAGCCGTGTGCGGCCGTGATGCGCCACTGTCCTTGGGCCAAGATGGCGAGATCGCGCGCCAGGGTGAGGGGGTTGCAGGAAACGTAGATGATGGTGCGGTGTGGGGCGTCCTTCATGTGGTGGCAGAGCGCTTCGCAGCCTTTCCGGGGCGGATCCAGTACGACGAGATCGCAGCGCTGGGCGAATTGTGGGTACGCGACGACGGCATCGCCTTCGTGGATGGAGACGGTGGCGGTGTCAGGGCTGTCTGTTTCTTGTCGGCGGTCGACGTTGTGTCGCGCGGCTTGGCAGGCGTGTGTGTCCCACTCGACGGTGGTGATCCGGGGGAGGTGGGGCAGGAGGAGGAGGGTGAGGTTGCCCGCACCGGCGAAGAGTTCGAGCGCATGTTGAAAAGGCGCGCGCTCGAGGAGCCAATTGCGGATGCAGGTTCCCAAGGCCAGGTTGATGGCGTCATTGGCTTGGCCAAAGCTCGCGTGGGGGGAGCGCATGCCCTGGCCGTCGGATGCGTTGGATGCGACCCAGGCGTCGCCGGCGATGTGTGCGGAGATGCCATCGACGTTGGCCGAGACGCCAGCAAGAGCGCGGGTCTGGCAGAGGTGACGGGCTGTTTCGTAATGGTGAGGGGGCAGCGGCTGTGGGCTCTGCACGTGGACAAAGGCGCCTGCGGTGCCGGCGCTGAGAGAGAGAGTGACCGCATGAGGGATGGTTGGCAGCAAGATTTGGCGCAAGGGTGCCAGCGCCTCTCGCAAGCTGGGCACGAGCATGGGGCAATCGTGCGTGTCGACAATGTGGCGTCCCTTGCGGGCGTGAAAGCCCATTTGTACCGAGCCATCCACGCGCGTCCTCGCATGCAATCGGGCGAGGCGGCGGTAGCCCAAAGCGGCGGGAGAGGGGGTGAAGGGGATGGGAGTGTGGGACAAAATTTGTTGCAGCCAACGCGCTTTGTTGTCGCACTGCACATCGTAAGCGACGTGTTGCCAGTCGCAGGCGCCGCAGGTTTGAAAGAGGGGACACGGCGGTGTGACGCGCGCGGAACCACTGGAAAGAATTTGCAGCAGTTTGCACTGAACATTGCGGCCTTGGGTCTTTTGTGCCTGTGCCAGAACGCGATCGCCCGGGGCCGCAAAGGGGACAAAAAACGCCTTGTCATCGCGGTAGGCAACGCCGTCTCCTTGCGATGCGAGTTGTGAAATGTGCAGTTCGTAACGCTGTTTTTGGGCGCGTGTCTTTTTCATTCCGACGTTTATATATCGATTTTTGCATGGATCGGTGTAAAAAGAGCGAGAGCGTTACCGCCATCAACAGGGATAACGCCGAAATGGAAATGCCGACTTATGTCTACAACGACCCGACAGCCCCGAAAACGAAAACCAGTATCCAAGACCAAGGGGGTGACACCACCTAAAGGCGTCTCTGTTTCGCAAACAAAGGCGACGGCTGGACAAGTGGTGCGCTACGATCCGCTCAACGCCTTTATCCAAGAGATCAAACGCTACCCGTTGCTCAAGCCCGATGAGGAACGCCAACTTGCCGAAGAGTATGTCGAAACGCAGGACCCGGCCTTGGCCGCCCGCTTGGTCACTTCCAATTTGCGCCTGGTGGTCAAGATCGCGTTTGAGTACCGCCGGGCCTATCGCAACATCATGGACTTGATTCAAGAGGGCAATGTCGGTTTGATGCACGCCGTGAAAAAATTTGATCCCACACAGGGGGTGAAGCTCTCTTCCTACTCGGCCTGGTGGATTCGCGCCTACATTTTGCGCTACGTTCTCAGCAATTGGCGCATGGTGAAAATCGGCACCACGCAGGCCCAGCGAAAACTGTTTTTTAACCTGAACAAAGAGCGACAACGCTTGGAGGCCATGGGCATTGAGCCCACCAGCAAAATGCTGGCCCAAAACCTGCAGGTTAAAGAAAGAGAAGTCATCGAAATGGAGCAGCGCATGGGGGCGGATGACCTCTCGCTCAACGCGGAGATCGGCAATGCAGACGGCCGCGCCTTGACCCGCCAAGACACATTGCCCGCGCCCGGGGTCCTCGCTGACGAGCAATTGGATCGCGCCCTCTTTGATGATGAACTGCGTTTTCAACTCGAGCGTTTTGGACAGTCTCTCGAGGGAAAAGAGGCGCTGATATTCCGCCAGCGATTGTTGAGCGAGACGCCGCGCACCCTGCAGGAGATTGGCGACGATTTCAGCATCAGCCGCGAACGCGTGCGCCAGATAGAAAAAAAAGTACTCATCCGTTTGCGCAGCTATTTAGAGGTGGAGATGAACGAGTACTTCAGTGCACATCCGTAACCATCGACCCTCCATGCCTTCATCAGCGCCGAGGAATCCAACATGACCGGTGTTTTGTACATTGTGGGTACGCCCATTGGCAATTTGGATGACATCACATTTCGGGCCGTTGACACCTTAAAGCAAGTCGACGTGATCGCCGCGGAGGACACGCGGATAACGGCGCGGTTGCTCGCTCGTTATGGGATTGCCACTCCGCTGGTCAGCTTTCGCGAAGAAAACGCAGCGCACGCGGTGCCCAATTTGGTGCAGCGGTTGCGCGACGGTCAATGCGTGGCGCTGGTTTCGGACGCGGGGACGCCGTCGGTGTCCGATCCTGGGCAGCAATTGGTCGCCGCCGCTCAGGAGGCGGGCATTCGCACGACGCCGGTTCCCGGTCCTTCGGCGTTGGCCAGCGCCATTTCGGTTTGTGGATTGCGCGGAGATGGCGTTCGTTTTTACGGGTTTTTGCCCCGCAGCGGAAAGACACGGGACGCCCGCATCAATGCCATCGCCGTAGATACCGCCCTGGCCGTAGTGTACGAATCTCCGCACCGCATTGGGGGTACGCTGTCGGAGCTGTCTGTGCGGTGTGGCCCGCGCCGCGCCACATTGATGCGCGAGTTGACCAAGCGCTATGAGGAGATCCGCGTCGATGATTTGGCGGTTCTGGCGAAGGCGTTTGGCGATGATGTCCGCGGTGAAATTACGCTGGTCGTAGAAGGGGCGCACAGCGACGATGCCCCGCTGTTATCGCCAGATGCCCTGGAGCATTTGGTGCGTCAGGAGATGGCGCGGGGGGAGAGCGCCAAGGACATATCTGCGCGTCTGGCCCAAACGATGGGCATTCGCAAAAAAGATGTTTACGCCCTGATCCTTCGCTTGCTCGCTGAGTAGCCCAAAAAAAAGATGTGGGATGTTCGCGGCTAAAACGATGCGTGCAGCATGAGGCCCGTGGGCGCGGCGTGGATGTGCGCGCGCGGTCGCTGTCGCTGCTGGGTGCGCGGCGGTGAATTGTCGCGCTTGGCCGTGCGGTGCAGCATCGGCACCAAGACGCCAAAGGCGGTGCCAATGCCTGCCCCAATGATGGTGTCCGTCCAAAAATGTTTGCCCGCATAGACGCGCAGGATGCCAGTGGTGCTAGCGATGCCCACGGCCACGGCCCACAACCAAATGCGCGAGGGCGCTCGTGGGTGCCGGATGGTGTAGAGCGTGGACATGGAAGTGGCGATGGCAAAGGCGATGGCGGTGTGTCCCGATGGAAAAGATGTGTAATCGCCTTCGTCGTAGTGGCGATAGGACATTGGGGGATCGGCAACATACATGTAAGGCCTGGGCCGGTTGATGGTGAGCTTGAGGAAGGTGGTGGTCATTCCGGCGAGGGCAACCGCCTCGAACATGAGCAGCAGGTCTTGTCCCAATGCGACAGCGGAGCCGGTGCGGGGAATTTGGGCCAACGAGACGCCGACGGCCATCAAGGGCTGAAAGACGATCAGCGCATTGGAGATGGTGTTGCTGTGAGCGCTCTGCCAGTGAATGGTGCTGCGGTCGAGCGGATTGATGGTAGCGGGATCACAGGGAAAGCAATCGTCGTGCGGCAATGGGGCCAGGAGCATGGTGGGGATATAGGATAGGGCGGCAGAGACAACGACGAGGGGCAGGTCGATGTGGGGGTAAATGCGAATCGGTTGTTGTGGCGGTGGGGTGTTGGCGATGGTCAACGCGGGCATTGCGCACAGCAACGAAATGCCCACGAGCCAGGCCATGACATGGGCTGGGCCGTGCGCTCCCCGGAGATGGCGATGAGGTTTCATGGGTCGGGGAAGGCCACCACTTCATCGATGGAGGTGGCGCCGGTGAGGCACATGACCAGGCGATCGACGCCCAGCGCAATGCCTGCAGCAGTGGGCATGCCCAAGTCCAGTTGACGCAAAAAGTGTTCGTCTAGTGGCATGGCGGGTTTGCCGTCTTGAAGGCGTTGGTGGGACGCCTCCTGAAAACGTTGGCGCTGTTCCTGTGGATCGGTGAGTTCGGCATAGGCGTTGGCGAGCTCGAGCCCGCCCCAGTACAACTCGAAGCGAAGCGCCGTGTCGGGATTGTCGGGGGAAATTTGGGCCAGAGATGCCATGGAACGCGGGTAATGCGTTAGAAAGAGCGGCGCATTGGTGGGCAGAGCGGGTTCGACCTTGGTGACCAAGTCCATGTCGAAACGGTGCTGGTCTGGGCTGGGCCCTGGCGACCAACCCGCGTATTGGCGAAATGCCGCGTCGACAGTTGTTTGCGCAAAGGGCGTTGGCAATGTGAGGGGCTCGGGCAGCGCAATGTCAGCAGCGGCGCGACACAGAAGCTGTTCGCAATCGCGCATCAGATCTTCGAGGCCGGCGTGGGAACGGTACCATTCGAGCATGGTAAACTCTGGCAAGTGATGGGGGCCGCGTTCGCCTTTCCGAAAGCAGTGTCCCAGCCAAAAGATTTTGTCGTACCCCGCGCACAGCAGTTGTTTCATTTGCAACTCGGGAGAGGCGGCCATGAACCAGGAGCCGCTGGGTTCGGGGTCGACGTATTGTTCGGGAGCAGGGGCGGGGATGCGTTGCGGCGTTTCCACTTCGAGGAAGCCCGCTTGGTGGAAAAAATCGCGCATGCGCGAGATGATTTGGCTGCGGACATATAGGCGCTGTCGCTTGTCGTGCAGGCGTTGTCGACGTTGATATGGATGGCTATCGGGCATCAGCACCCTCCGCGAACAAACGGACTGTATAAGAAGCGGGAATGCAGAGCCGAAATCGCACTCCGCCCTGGGGGGTGGGGGCGACGTGAACGCTGCCGTGGTGTGCTTGTGCGACCATGGCGACCATGGCCAAACCAATGCCCGTTCCTTCGTCCTTGGTTGAGAAAAAGGGATCGAAGATGTGTTGCTGGATCTCAGGAGCGATGCCCGGCCCATCGTCGGTTACTTCGATGCAATAAAAGTGGCTGTCGGAGTGTGCTGGCAAGGCGTCGTCTTCGGTTGCAAGCGTCGAGGGGTGCAATATGCGCAACCACACATTGCCCGGGCGTGCCCCCAAGGCCTCTTGGGCGTTGAGGCACAGGTTGAGCGTCGCTTGGGAGAGGGCAGTGACATCCGCGGGCACAGTGCAGTCCTTGTCTTGGGGCATTTGCACAGTCAGTGAAATGTGGGGTGGAAACAGGTTGCGGCAGATATCGGCGACCTCGTCGACGACGTCGCATAGTGAGACTTCGGCGATGTCGAGGCTGGCCTCTTTGCGAAAGGCGCACAGGCGGTTGAGGATGCGCGTGGCGTTGTGGCTACAGTCCTGGATGAGGGTGATGTACTTGGTGGTTTTCTCGGCGGCGGGGCTGGTGTCGGTTCTTTGTAGGATGCGTTGGGCCAAGGAGACGGCGCCGGTAATGCCGCTGAAAATGTTGTTGAAATCGTGGGCAAAGCCGCGGGTCAACTCGATGACGGTTTCCATTTTTCGCGCGTTGACAATTTGTTGGGTGAGCTCGGCCTCTTCAGAGATATCTTGGATGGCCAAGGCCATGTAGTTGCGGCTGGCGGTGTGCAAGGGGAACGAGGAGATGCGAATGGGGATGTTTTCTCCCGTCGTAGCGTAGAGCCAGATTGCCTTTTCGATGCGAAACAGATGAGAGAGGCGATGCTTTTGGGCGCCGAGATAACGCGCCGCGTTTTGGCCGTATATGTCGCTGAAGGGGGCGTGACAAAGGTTGGAAAAATGCGTGTTGGCCGCGACGATGTGGTGGCGCTTGTCCACAATGCACAGCGCGCTTGGGGTGTTTTCGAAGAGGTGTTGCAGGTGATGTGCGGTGCGCGTGAACCCGTGTGTGATGGTGCTGATGATGGCGCCCAGCGCGACAAAGGTCGGCAGGTAAAGCAAGAGCGCTTCGTTGGGGGGCGGAGGGGCGGGGAGCTTGTACGCCGTGACATAAGTAGAGAACCCAAACAAGAGGGAGCTGAGCAATGCGGTAAAGAGGGGCAGCCGGTGGTTGCGGTGAAATGCGCTGATAATGATGACCAAGCAGTATGCCCCTGCGATGGGGTGGATGCTGATGTGGTCGGGGTGGCTGGTGGTCAGCAGGCTTTGTGCGAAGAAGAGCAAGAGTAGGTCGGCGCTTGTGGCGAGCCATTTTGACCAGTTGCGCATGACATTGCGCAGGGCCGCGTGGAGCAGGGCGATGTGCGCAAAGAGCCAGAGCGCGAAAAAAGACCAGAGGTGCATCGTTTGGGAGATATCGTGTGTCGCCGTGTGCGCAGCGAGATGGGCTTGCAATAGCGAGGCGCCCAGCAGGGCCAGAGCAATGCGAAAGACGGTGATATGCAGCAACTCTTTTTTGTACAGCGCGGCGTGTATGATGGGTGTGCTGGTGGATATCATGGCTCTGGTGACGGCGGTGTTGGTGTGTTGCGCGGCAAAAAGATGCGAACGCGGGTGCCTTCGTTTTCGATGGAGTCCACCTCGAAAATACCATTGTGTTGCCCGACAATATTTTGCGCAATGGACAGCCCAAGTCCCGAGCAACGCGGGCGCGGCTCCTTGGTGGTAAAGAAGGGGTCCTGTGCTTTCTCGAGGATGTCGGTGGGCATGCCGGGGCCGTTGTCGAACACCTCGATTCTCCAGTAGGTCTGCTGTGCGAAACAGTCGGGATGCCGCAATATGAACGGCGGCGTTGGTAGGTATTCGCTGAGAGAGAGAAAGAGCGTTCCGCCTCCGGGCATGGCGTCGCGGGCGTTGATGCAAAGATGAAGCAATGCCTGGCTCAGCGCATTTTCGTCTCCGTTGAACAGGGCGTTTTGATCGGCCACTTCGCGCGCGAGATGAATGCGGTAGTTGGCGCGAAATGTTTTGGTGCAGATGTGCTCGATGTCAGCCATAAAATGCCACAAATTGAAGACGGCAAAATTCGACTGCGACGCACGAGAAAAGGCCAACAGCTTTTGGATGACACTGCGCGCGTTGTCCGTGCACTCATCGACGATGGCCATGTAGCGTTCGATTTTTTCGGCTGTGTCGTGCGGGAGCTGGGCTGTTTGTTTTTGGATGGCGCTGGAGGCACCGACAATGCCGCCCAAAAAATTATTGAAGTCGTGCGCCAGCCCACCGGCGAGGTGTCCCAAGGTATCGACCTTTTGGGTGCGCTCAAGCTGGTGGCGGAGCTGTTGCTGATCGGAGTAGTCGCGGATGCTGATAATGCGCTGGGCGGGAGCGCCTAGGGTGAGGTCGGCGGCGGTGACAGCGACGGGAATGGTATCGATCTCGTTAATGATGAGGTGTGTAGATGAATGGCTGTCGGGCAAAAAAGCAGCGAGCGGCGTACCGTGCAGATGGCTGTGTGGCTGGCCAGTCATGTGGCGAAAAGTGCGGTTGACGCTGAGGATATTGTTGGCGGTGTCGACGATGACAACGCCGTCGGGGATGTGATCGAAGAGCGCCTGTTGTTGTGCAACCACCGTATCAAAATGAATGATGAGCCGGTGAAGTAGGGCGGTGGTGGCGATCCCGAGTAGCCCGAAGGCGATCATGTGTCCAATGGGCGCTTCGCGGTGCAGCACAATCCACAAGGTGATGTTGAGGGCTCCGGCAAAGATGACACGCCATGCAGAGCGGCGCAATGCGGATAGGGCGATGGCCAGCAAGGCAGGGATGAAAGTTGCGTGCAGAATCAGCGGGGGGAACAGGTGTGACAACGCGTATGTAAGCACGGCGGCGTGAAGGGCATCGATGGCGATGGACGCGGTGGCGATTTCATTTCTCAGGCAGCGTCGATGAATGCACAGCAGGAGTGCGGCATTTCGCAACAGCGCCCACCCTGCCCACAGTGACCAGAGCCAATGCGGGGAGGGCCACGGAGCGCCGCTTGGCATCCGGGTGAATATCCAGAGCCACACAGCGATAAAAAACAGAAGAAAAAGGCGGATGTGACACGCGTGTTTTTCGCCGTAGGAGAGCGCGTCATCGTTGGGCAGGGGCGCGAGAGGGGAGCGATGGTGGGGTTGGGTAACAGAAGTGACCATGCGGGCAATTGTATAGGGGGAACACCGTAGAGCGTCCAGCCTTCTGCGCCAAATGGCGTGAAAAAGGATGGCTGGATTTTTGTGTTGTTTTTTGCGAAAATACATTTCGCATACGGTTCAATTTTTCATTCGATTGAGGGAACATGTTGGCGGATGTTGTTCAGGTAGAATCCGGAAAAGTCGTGATCCTTGACGATGAGTTGGTCAATGTGACGACGTTAAAGATGTTGCTGGAAGACGCCGGTTTCTCCGATGTGGTGGCGACGACGTTTCCGGGCGAGGCGCTTGCTCTGTGCCGCTCTGCAGCGGTGGATTTGCTGATACTAGACGTGAACATGCCGCAGATGGACGGGTTTGAAGTGATGCGTCAATTGGGCGAAATGCGGCTCTCTCCACCGCCAGTGGTGTTGATGCTCACCGCCCAGTCCTCGGTGGAGTTTCGCCGCAAGGCGTTGGTAGGCGGCGCACGGGATTATGTGACCAAGCCCTTTGACACCGTTGAGTTGTTTGCGCGGGTTCGCAATTTGCTCGAAATGAAGCTCTTGCAAGATCGAATGCGCAACCAGCAACACATCCTCGAAGAAGTGGTGAAGAAACGCACGCAGGCCTTGCTGGAAACCCAGGAGAGCCTGTTGCGTTCTCGGCTTGAAATTGTGCACCGTTTGGGGCGTGCGGCGGAGTATCGCGACAACGAAACGGGAAACCATATTATCCGCATGAGCCGAACGTGCGATCTGTTGGCCCGAAGCATCGGCATGCCCGAACACGAGTGCGATCTGCTGTTGCACGCGAGCCCCATGCACGACATTGGCAAAATCGGCATTCCGGATTCCATCTTGTTGAAGCCCGGGAAACTCACGGCGGATGAGTGGGGAATCATGAAGAGCCACACCCGCATTGGGGCAGATATTTTAGAGGGCACCGATTCTGAATTGTTGAAAATGGCGGCCACAATTGCGCTGTACCACCACGAGCGTTGGGATGGCAGTGGCTATCCCGAAGGATTAAAAGAAACCGAAATTCCATTGCCTGGGCGCATTTGCGCGGCCGCCGATGTCTTTGATGCCCTGCTCTCCGAACGCCCCTATAAAAAAGCGTGGTCCATTCCCGAGGCGCTGCAGTATTTGAAAGCAGAAAGCGGTCGGCATTTCGACCCAGAGATCGTCCGGCACTTTTTGCTGAACCAAAAAGAAATCGTTCGCGTCTACCACGCCTACAGCGATGTGGTAGAGGCAGCACCACACTTCCAAAGCAATTTGTAAAACGACATAGCCGATGGTTGGAGAGAGCCTGCTTTAGAGGGTCAGGATGATCTTGGCGGTGCCAGGCTTGTAATCGGATTGAAAACAGTAGCTGATACCGTTTTTCACGGAGAAAACCGCTTTTAACGTGTTGTCGATCTCGGTGGGGGGTTGCAGCCCGTTGGTGATTTTGAGTTTTTCCCAGGTGGCGAGCTCGTCTTGTACCGAGGTGCCGTATGCTCTTTGCACAAAGGCGGCGCGCAACGGTTTGGTGCGCGGTGCATTGATGGGGACAACGCGCACGCCGCTGATGGCGGTGGCCTCTTTGCGGAAGATGCGCTTCACCTCTGCCAGCGTGGTGTTGGTGATGGACAGCGAATTGTTGACAATGACGTGGATGGGTTCGTCGCTTTGCGCGCGTGCGTTTTCGCCAGAAAAGGCCAACGCGAAGAGCACGGCGAATAGGGCGAAAAACAAACGTTGTACAGTCATTTTGTTACCTCTGTTACTCCCGGGATAAGCGGCGTTGTTTTGACCCCAGAAAAAGTGAAAAATTCATCGCCTTTCGCGCGGTTGGCATCGCTCAAAACGACACCGCGAGTTGTCCCGCGATGCTGGTCATGCGGCCGCCCAGTCGCTCGGAAAACAGATCCACGATGCCCTCTGTCTTGACTACGACATAAGGAGAGGGCCGAACGTTGAGGCCCACATGCATGGTTTTTTGATAGTACCAATCGGTCATAAAGTCATTGTGGTGGCCGTCGTAGCCGACGTAAGGGGTGACGCCTACATGGGTCCATTTTTCGAGGGGTAGGGTCCACGACAACATGGCGTAAAAAGTGCGCCCGATTGAGTTGGGCACATATCGCTCGGCTATGTTGCCGTTTTGTACGAATTGGTAGTTCGGGTTTTCGGCTGGGTGTTTGATGAACTCGAGTTGTCGGAAGGCGTACTCGCCAAACAAATGCAGCCCTTTCCAAGCGATGGAGAGGTCGGAGACCAAGACGCGCTCTTTGTATTTTTTGGTGGTGTAAAGACGCGAGCCCAGCGCAGAACCGGAGGTCTCGTCTGGGGTCAAGTCGGCGTTGAGGTAAATCTCTGCCCGGCGTTCTAGGTCGGTGTACTTTCCGTAATAACCATATCCCCCGAGGGCAATTTTCCAATCTCCGTGCGACCATGTTCCCTTGGCACGCAAGCCGACGGCTTTGTTTTCGTCGAGGTCCATGACTGTGTCGATGGGGCCGCGCCCATTGGAGAAGGTGACGGCATAGTCGAGCTTGAGAGAGTCGGCGGGAAAGACGGAGCCGTACATTTGTAGACCCAATTGGGTTTCAGGCAATAGGTCCCAGTTCATCACGTGGGGATAAAACACGGTGAGCAGCACCGTTGAAGCGTGGTCCTCGTTCCAGATGCCGTAGGGGGTGAGGTATTGTCCGATGCGAAAGTTGAGGGCATCCAAGGGCTTCCAGTCAAGATAGGCGCGGACAATGGAGATGCTGCCATAGCGGATGGAGCGCGATGCGATGCCGCCAGGGACGCTCGTGTCGACGCGTTCATAGCTTTTGTCCAGCTCGCCGAGTATGCCGGGTACGTGTTTGCCATCAATAATGCCGTAGGATTCCAGGTGTGTTTCGTGGCCCAATGGTGCAAAGGACAAACCCGTTTCGAGCAGAACTTCTAAGCTTTGTGTCAACTCGCTCTTAAAGAAGAGGTTGATGTTGTTCATCATGAAGGTGCTGTAGGGCGGGTGCTGGGTTTTCAGCAGCGAGTTCTTTTGTTTGAAAAATGATTTCAAAAAGGTCACGTCGAAAAAGCCATAAACCGACAGCATATCGCGCGTCTCTATCTGCATGGCATCGGTGATGAGCACATCGAGGCTATCGCGTGTTTCGGCGAGCTGCTCTTTGAGCTCTTGGGCTTCGTCTTGGGCCGCTTGGGTGCGTTCGTCAGAGGCGCGCCTTTCCGCTTCGAGCGTGTCGATGCGAGACTGTTGCGTCGCCAAGGCTGTCTCGAGCGCCTGCATGCGTGCCGATATGTCTTCCGCGGTGCGGTTGTCTTCCGCGGTGCGGTTGTCTTCCGCGGCGTCATCTGCCCAGAGTGGCAAGGGGGAGAGCGTAAAGATGACGGCTGCCAAGGCGAGATATCTTTTGGACATGGGGCGCTCCTTTATTGGCAAGTGCACATGGTTTTGAGCAAGGCCGCAGAGCCGGGATCGACACAAACCGGGGCGGTCCAGGCTTTGAGCATGTCGAGCGGCGCTTGGGTGCAATCGCAGCAGACGAAATCGCCGCTGCAATCCTCAGCGGTGCAGCCCAACATGCTGCACATGCCATCGGCTTCTGGGTTCGTAGGATCGAGCAGACAGAAGTCATAATCGCCCGCATCTGCGCAGTCGTCGTCGATGCGACAGGGATCGCCCAAGCCGGCCTGTTTCGCTGTGTCGTCAGGGGTGTTTTTGTCTGCGTCGCCGTTTTGATTTTCGTTACTGGGCGGTATGCAGGAACCCTGCTCTTTGGACCAGACGAGTTTTCCCGAGCACCGGTCTTCGTCCTCGGTTACGCAACCGGTCAGATGCCACATCGGTAGCAACAGCATTGCGATGAAAGTAATTCTCTGCATGGCGATCTCTTTCTCTTGTGAGTGTTGATGCACGGACATGCATTTGCGCAAGGCGCTCGGCGCTTGTCACAAAACCGCACGAGTTAAATTTTACAATACCGCGAAATTGTATCAAGGGCGTTTTGCGGATGCCGGTCAGTCTGTTTCAGTATCCGAATCTGTTTCGGTGTCGGTGTCGGTGTCGGTGTCGGTGTCAGTGTCTGTTTCGGTGTCGGTGTCCAAGGGCGTGGGAGGGGGCGCGTTGTAGTACTGTTTCATGAAGCGGCCGACAGGCGTGAGGTCGTCGTCGGTCCAGCCCCCTAAGGGAGATGCGCCAGCCTTGAGAATGGACATGGGTTCGTCCTTGTCATAGCACGACCACATGAGGTGGCTGAGCCGCTTCTCCTTCATCCAGTCGAGCCATGGCGTGAGCACGTCAAGCCTGATTTCACCGTGGTGGTCGTTATCGACAAAAGCACCGGACTCCAGGCCCCATTCGGAAATGAAAACCGGCAGCCCTGTTCCGAGGGCAATTTCTGCTTTGAGCCGCAAACCGAAGCTGTGCATGCCTGCGTAAAAGTGAAAGACGTAGGCGACATTGGGGTCATCGATGCTGTGTCCCACCGCCGCGTCTGGTTGCTGTGACCACACGGGCGTACCGACCAATATGAGGTTGTCCGGGTCGTGTTGGCGGATGCCTTCAATGATAAATTCGGCATAGGGCTTGAGCGTACCCTGCCAACTTACGTTGAGCGGCTCATTGTAAATTTCGTAAATGACGTTGGGGTAGTCACCGTAGATTTGGGCCATGGCCTCGAAGAAAGCGCGCGCATCGTATGGGTGGGTGTGGGCGTGGTGATCGTGCCAGTCGATGATAACGTAAATGCCCGCTTCGATGGCGGCGTTGACCACCGTGACAACGCGCGCCACTTCCGGTGTGGGATTGGCGAGGTAGCCATTGCTCGGGCCATTGACGCCGAGTGCAGCGCGAATCGCCGTGGCGTTCCAGTGTTGGGTGAGCTCGTTCACCACTTCCTTGGTGTAATACTTGCCGCCCCACTGGCTCCAAAAGAGGCTGAGGCCCTGTAGCGCAATGGGTTCGCTCTCCGGTCCGCCGCCCTTGTTGTGCAGTTGATTGCCCACCACTTGCAGGGCCCCGTTGTCGCCCACAAAGCCGTGCTGCCACGCCTTGGGTATGCGATCGGTGTCGACGGGAGCGCCGGTGTCGACGTCGGTGTCGATGTGCGAGATGGGGGCCTCGTCGTGGTGCGAAAAGGACTCGATGCAAAAGTCATAAGGGCGGGGTTCGATGTTGTGTCCCGGCACCAGGACGGCCAGCGCGGTTAGGGGCTGCATGGCGTAAAAAGTGCCGCTGTCATTCCAGCAGTGGGTGTTGAATTGCTCCCAGTAAAACGTGGCGGATGTCTGTTTGGCGGGCATCACGACGCAGTAAGAGGGGCCGCTTTCGGGATAGATAATGACGCGCAATTCGGTGTTTCCCGGGTTGGAGAGCGCGATGTGCAGGCCATAGGGTTCAATGGCAATGGGCATGGGCGGCGCATCTGCCGCGCGATCTTGTTGTAGGCGCACGCGGATTTGCGCGTTGCCGTTCCAGTCGCTGACGGCGGCAACAACCCCCGAAAGACACAGCGGTGTTTGCGAGGGGTGTCCGCGAAAGTCGGCGGGAAACGCCGTGGTGCCAGCGCCGTTGAGCAACACGTCGGTATAACCATGCCAAACGCCACTGCGCACGTAGCCATCGGCGTCGATGCTGAAAGAGGTTCCCGCATCGTCGGTGGCCGGTGTCGCATTGTTTGTGTCATTCGTTGCCGGAGGCTGGGTGTCCTCCGGCAAGGTGTCGCGTTGCGTGGTGTCTGTCGAGGAGTCCGTGTCTTCGATGTAGGGAAGGCCTTTGTGTCCGTAACAAGCGGAAAATAACGCGAGGCTACAGGCGAGAGCGATGAAGTGGGAAAAACGCATGGGGACTCCTTGTCGTATGCAACGCGCGCTCAAGGGGCATTGCGGGTTTGGGTGACAATGTCATCAAGTGCGCTGCGCGAAACCATTGGGGGCCGGGCAGCGTGTCCTGGCGAGAGGGCTATCGCAGGGCGTTCTTTATCGAGTAGGTAGCGCAGATTGCCGATGATTTCTTTGGGCGCAGCCGCGGTGTATTGCCCGCATATATAGACCGCTGGCGTTCCGGGAATGCCGAGCGCTTGTCCGAGCGCTTGGTCACGCGCCACCGATGTCGCTGTTTCTTCGTCGCGCCACTCGGCAGAAAAACGCGCGATGTCCAGCCGGGCTGCCTCGGCATAATAGAGGATATCTTCGTCGCGTAGGCGTTCGGCAGGGGCCATCAAGAAGGGCACCATGGTCCAAAAGTATTCGTTGCCCTGGCGATAGGCGGCTTGGGCGGCATGGGCGGCGGGTAGGGCGCGGGGATGGCGCGCGGTGAGGGGATAATGGCGCAAGTAAACGGACAAGTGCTCTGCGGTGGGAAGTGGTGCAATCTCTTTTAGGTAGCGCGAGAGTTCTCGCCAGAAGGCGTGTGTGTAGGGACATTCGAAATCGGCGAAGAAGGTCAGCGAGACAGCGGCGTCTGCAGGCCCGTACCGCGGGGCATTCTCGGGGGAAAAGTGATCGGAGACCGGTGGACACGAGGTGATGGGCCAGGGCTCGGTACACGCCGTGGACAGCGCGGCCAGCCACAATGCACACAGCAGCGTGTTGGGCAACAAGCGGCGTGGGGCAAAGCGTGGCATTTCGTCAATCACAGTTGTGTTTAGCCCATGCGGTTTTTGTAATCGGCGAACTGGAAGTCTCTCACAATACGCGCTTGTTGCGTAGCGGGATTCCACAAGCCGATGGCGGGATGGCGGATGCCGTTGAACATGGTGGTTTTGACGATGGTGTAATGGGCCATGTCCTCGAAGACGAGGCGCGTGCCCGGTTGTAGCGGCGCATCAAAGCTATAGTCGCCGATGATGTCGCCCGCCAAACACGAGACGCCGCCGAGGCGGTAGGTGTAGGGCTTTTGGTGTGGGGCGCTGGCGCCGCGCACTTCGGGGCGATAGGGCATTTCGAGGACGTCGGGCATGTGGCAGGTGCAGGAGATGTCGAGGATGGCGGTGTCCACTTCGTTGTGAACGATGTCGAGCACTTCGGCGATCAAGACGCCCGTGTTGAGGGCCACTGCTTCGCCGGGTTCCAGATATACCTGCACGCCGTAGCGGTCGGAGAAACGTTTGATGAGTTGCACCAGCAGATCGCGCTTGTAGTCGCGGCGCGTGATGTGGTGGCCGCCGCCGAAGTTGACCCATTTCAATCCGGGGATGAATGGGGCGAACCGCGCTTCGAAGGCTTCGAGAACGCGCTGAAGATTGTCGGCGTTTTGTTCGCACAGGGCGTGAAAGTGCAGCCCGTCATATGTGCCATTCTCGATTTGTTGGAGTTCGCTGCGCAACATGCCCAGCCGCGAACCCGGTGCGCACGGATTGTACAGCGCGACTTCGACTTCGGAGCACTCGGGGTTGACGCGCAGCCCCAGGGAAGGCGCGCGGCTTGGTGCATCCGTCGATGGTGTCGAGATGCGGTCGCGGTACTTCGCGAATTGGGCGGCGCTGTTAAAGATGACGTGATTGGAGTGGCGGGCGATTTCGTCGATTTCGTCATCGCGAAACGCCGGGCTGTATGTGTGCACTTCTTTGTTCAGCAGCTCGCGCCCGAGACGGGCTTCATAGAGGCCGCTGGCGCAGACACCGTCGAGATATTCTGCAACGATGGGAAATACGTGAAACAGGGCAAAGCCCTTGAGCGCCAGCAGGATGCGGGCACCGCTGCGCGCTTTGACATCGGCGAGTATCTCGAGGTTTTGCCGAAGCAGGGATTCGTCGACGATGTAACAGGGCGATGGAAAGTGGTGAAAGGGCTTCATGGCCAGGGGATGTCGGTGCCTTCGAGGATGGCCCAGGGGAGCCCGTGTTCGTTGAGGGCTTTCATGAAGGGATCGGGGTCGAGTTGCTCCATGTTAAAAACGCCCTTCCCTTGCCAGACGCCGGTCATCATCAGCATGGCGCCGATCATGGCCGGGACGCCGGTGGTGTAGGAGACCGCTTGCGAGCCCACCTCGCTGTAGCAGGCCTCGTGGTCGCAGGTGTTGTAGATGTACACCGTGCGCTCTTCGCCGTCTTTGAGGCCGCGCATGATGTTGCCGATGCAGGTGCGCCCCTTGGTGGTCTTGCCCAAGTCGCCGGGGTCGGGCAGCACCGCTTTGAGAAATTGCAATGGGATGATGGGAACGCCGTTGTAGATGACCGGGTCGATGCGCGTCATGCCCACATTGCCCAACACTTCGAGGTGCTTGAGATAGTTGTCCGAGAAGCTCATCCAGAATTGCGCGCGTTTCAGCGTGGGGAAGTGCTTGGTCAGCGATTCGAGTTCCTCGTGATAGAGGCGATAAATGTTGTAGGTGCCGACGCCTTCGGGGCAGGTAAAGGTTTTTTTCGTCGACATGGCGGGCGTTTCGACAAAGGCGCCGTCCTCGTAATGGCGGCACGGTGCCGTGACTTCGCGGATGTTGATCTCCGGGTTGAAATTTGTGGCGAAGGGCTTGCCATGGTCGCCCCCGTTGACGTCGACGATGTCGAGGTAGTGCAGGGTGTCGAGCAGGTGCTTGGCCGCATAGGCGGTGAAGACATTGGTCACCCCCGGATCAAATCCGCTGCCGAGCAGGGCCATGAGCCCGGCCTTGGCAAAGCGCTCCTGGTAATCCCATTGCCAGCGGTATTCAAACTTGGCGACGTCGCGCGGTTCGTAGTTGGCGGTGTCGAGGTAGTGAACGCCAGTTTCCAAGCAGGCGTCCATGATGGTCAAATCTTGATAGGGCAACGCGACGTTGATCACCATGTCGGGGCGCTCTTGGCGGATGAGGGCAACCAACTCGGGGACATTGTCGGCATCGACTTGCGCGGTTTTGATGGGACGTGAGATGCCCGCAGCGATGGCATCGCATTTTTCTTTGGTGCGGCTGGCCAGCACAATTTCTTGAAAAACAGCAGGGACCTGTGCGCATTTGTGCGCGACGACTTGTCCCACTCCGCCAGCACCGATAATCAATACTTTACGCATGTGCTCTCCTTAGAAAAAGCGAGGTGCCCAATGCGGGCATGGTTGTTGGTTTGGGCAAATGCATTTCCAAACGCACTAGATATTGTATATAGCGGGGGCACTTTCAAGCGGTGTTTTCACTCACAAGGGAGGATTGAACGCCGATGGCCGGACGCATGACAAAATGCCTTTGCGATAAAGACGCTGGCAAGAATCCATACGCGAAATGAACATCTCTTATCTCCACACCACCGCGCAATTGGAGGTCTTTTGCGATGCAGCGCGCACCGCAGGTCGCGTGGCCATCGACGCCGAATTCATCCCCGAAAACACGTATTATCCGCAGCTGGCGCTTTTGCAGTTGGCCTCTGACAGCGGCGCATTTCTCCTCGATCCACTCTCCGACGTCGCGCTGACGCCGCTCTTTCGCATCATTGCCGACCCCGCCGTTCGCGTCACCGTGCACGCGGGAACACAAGACATGGCCATCCTCAGCCGCCTGGGAGATATGGCGCCGCAAAACATCTTCGACACGCAGGTCGCGGCAGCCATGATCGGCATGGGGCACCAAATCTCTTACGCGCATCTCGTAGCCGAGTTGACGGGGACGGTGCTCAAAAAAGGAGAGCACCTGTCCGATTGGTTGCATCGCCCCTTGCGCCCGAACCAAGAGCGCTACGCCATCGAAGACGTCCTGTATCTTTTGCCCTGCGCGGATGTGCTGCAAGCGCGTCTTGATGCATTGGGGCGAGATGCCTGGTTGCGCGAAGATTTGTCGCACTATGTCGCGCCGATCACCGATGCGGATTTGCGCGCACAAGCTTGGCGTCGCGTGCGCGGCAAACAGGTGCTACCCGTTGCGACATGGCCGCTCTTGCAAGCGCTGGCGGCGTGGCGCGAAGAGGAAGCCATGACGCGCGATTTGCCACGGAAAAAAATTCTCAGCGACGAGGCGTTGCTCTGCATCGCGCAAACGCAACCGCACGCCACCGCGCAACTCTTTGACATCCCCACCTTCTCCAGGCGGGGCGTTCGGGAGTACGGCCAGCAGATTATTTCAATTGTGAAGGAGGCCCTGCACAAAAGTCCGCCTCAGCGAATCGAGGAAACCCCATGTCGCCACATGCCGATGTACGCCGAGACGCTGGAGCGACTATATGCTCGTTTTCAAGCCCGCTGTGCGGAGCTGTCGGTGGCGCAGGCCCAAGTCGGCACCCGCGCAGATATTGAGAAAATGGTGTGCGACCACTTGTGCAACCAGGCCCTTTTGCCTAGTCATCATCGGTTGTTGCGCGGTTGGCGTGCAGAGGCCGTTGGCCGTGTGTTATTGGATTGCCTTGCCGAAAGTGCGTAGCGAAAACGACAAACCCTACCCAATAGACAGCTTTTGTGAGGTTCATGCGATGGTTACAATGCAGCGTTTTTTTCGACTCATCATCTTGTCATTTGTGGCGCTCTCCACGGTGTCCTGCTTGTTGCCGCGAGCACAGCAATACGAAATCATGGCGTACCGCTTGCCCACCGATGCGGCGCGACCGGTGAAAATTCACGTCAATCAAGTGGGGTATATGCTGCAAGCACCGAAATTCGCAGTGGCCGAGAGCGCGGAGCCACTCGTTGAATTTCGGGTGTTCTCCGTTCCGCAAAACGACGAGGTGTATCGCGGTGAGTTGTCGTCTTCGTCGCAGTTCAGCGAGTGGGGTGGGGGGCCTTATTACGCGCACATCGATTTTTCGGCGCTCCAAGAGGAAGGCTCTTTCGAGATTGAAATTGCGGGCGTGCGCTCGCTCTCTTTTCAAATCTCTGCGCGTCAATGGCGCGATGACACGCTGATGTCGGTGCTGCGTTTTTTCACGAGCTCTCGCGCCAACAACTCCGATGTCTGGAACGCAGATCGCGCGGTGCCCATTTTTGGCAGCTCGCAAACGGTTGATGTTCGAGGCGGTTGGTACGATGCCTCCGGCGACATATCGAAATACTTCTCTCACCTCAGCTATGCCAATTTTTTTAATCCGCAGCAAATCCCGTTAACCGCATGGGCTTTGTCGTGGGTCAGCCAAGAAGCCGAGCGCCGAGACCTGGGCAAGGACGTTCGTGATCGCGCCGCAGCAGAGGCGGTTTGGGGCGGAGATTTTTTGCTGCGCATGCTGTCTGAGACCGGTTATTTTTATTCCAACGTTTTTGACCGGTGGACCGGTGACATGCAGGAACGCCGCGTATGCACATTCAAGGGCAAGGGCGGTGAAATGAGCACGGCGTACGAGGCGGCGTTTCGCGAAGGGGGCGGTTTGGCGATTGCCGCCTTGGCCCGGATCTCTACGCTGTCGAGTAGTGGCGTATTTTCATCTCAGGAGTATTTGGATGGGGCGCGGCGCGGTTTTGCGTACTTGCAGCAACACAATTTGCGCCACGTAGACGATGGCGTTGAAAACATTATCGACGACTATGCGGCATTGTTGGCCGCCACCGAACTCTATCGGGCGAGCCGTGATGAATCGTACCTCTCATATGCGCGCAACCGCGCAAATGCATTGCACCAACGCCTGCACAACGATGGCTATTTTATTGCCGATGATGCCATTCGGCCCTTTTGGCATGCCGCTGATGCGGGGCTGCCCCTGGTAGCGTTAACGCTTTACGCCGAGCTTGAAAGCGATGTGGCGGCGCGCACAACGGCGCTGCAAACCCTGCATGCACACACGACGTATTTGCTCGAGATGGCGCAGAAGACAGCCAATCCCTACGGTTATGCTCGTCAACACTTCTCCATTGGACGCGATGTCTTTGAAGGCTTTTTTATGCCGCATGAAAATGAAACCGGTTACTGGTGGCAGGGCGAAAATGCGCGCTTGGGTTCTCTGGCGGCTGGCGTTGCGTTGGCCGCTGGTGCGCTGGCAGCAGATGGGCGAGATTTACCGCCTTGGGAACCCTATGCCTGGGCGCAATTGAATTGGATTTTGGGCGCCAATCCCCTGGATATTTGTTTTTTGAAAGGCAGCGGGCATCACAATCCGCCGAAATATAGCCACGCCAAGCCGCAACACACCGATTTGCCAGGCGGCATCTCCAATGGCATTACGGGCTCGGACCGCAAGGGGCGGGGCATCGATTGGTTTGAGATGCCCGGTCGTCAGCACGACGCTTGGAGCAGGTGGCGTTGGTACGAGCAATGGTTGCCCCATTCGACCTGGTTCATGATGGGGCTCGTGGCCTTGCAACCCAGCGTTGGGGAGATGGAAAATGCCTCCGTGACAACTGCAGCGCCCGATGCGGAGCCAACGCCCGCGGAGCCAGCGTCCGATGTGGAGTCAACGCCCGCGGAGCCAGCGTCCGATGCGGAGTTGCAGCGTAAGGGCGAGATGCTGCCTGAGGACGAGAACAAGGTGCAATGATGTCTTTTCACGAGATGGTGGCGCACTCTTGTTTTTTTGTGTATCATTAATGGTTGCGCAGTCCCGCTGGCAAAAAAAGAAAACTTTTTTTCAAAAGGCTTGACGGGACGTTTGAGCAAGTCTATATAGCCCCTCGCTTCATCGGCGCGGCTAGATAGGCAAGCGTCGAGAGTGGGTTGGCA